>Ga0194060_10000759_pt1 | contig 23409 bp, 29 predicted proteins | sample SepL225m_MetaG_FD_163427 | JGI IMG/M metagenome (GOLD analysis project Ga0194060, IMG submission 163427) | Anoxic zone freshwater microbial communities from boreal shield lake in IISD Experimental Lakes Area, Ontario, Canada - Sep2016-L222-5m | ecosystem: Environmental > Aquatic > Freshwater >... | reverse complement strand
ACTGGGTGCTCGACCAGTACAAGGAAAAGAAGCCCAAGGACCCGACCATCCGCGAGAAGTTCGACACCTACCGCTTCGCCGACCACAAGGAGAAGGTGATCGATCTGCTCATGCGCGTGACCACGGTCAGCGTCGAAACCGCGCGAATGGTGACGGCGATGACGTCCTCTCCGCGTTGACCTGGCGCGCGGCGGCGATCCTGGTGTAGGATTGAATCCTACTCATGTTCATGGAGGCTGATATGCGTACAACCCAGCAATTCAGCATCACCCTGCCAAACGAGATGGCAGGCTTGGTCAAGTCGATGGTCGCCACCGGGGCCTATGCCACCGAAAGTGAAGTATTCCGCGACGGCCTGCGAGCCCTGATGGCGCGTGAGCGCGCCACCGAGCGCTGGCTTCAGGAACAGGTCGGGCCTGCGTACGACGCGCTGAAGGCGGATCCATCCCGTGCCGTCAGCGCCGATAAAGTGCGGTCCCGGATTGCCGCCGAGCACAAGGCGCTGACCAGCAAGAAGAAATGAAATATCGCGTGATCTTCTCGCCCGAAGCGGAAGAACAACTCTCCGAACTATTTCATTACATCGCCGCAGCGGCATCGCCCGGCATCGCCGAACGCTACATCAACGCCATCATCACCTATTGCGAGACCCTGGATACATTTCCGCTTCGTGGTGCCAAGCGCGACGACATTCGCCCGGGCTTGCGGGTCACGAACTACAAGGGGCGGACGGTGATCGCATTCGATGTGGATGCCCAGCAGGTTTCCATCATCGGTGTGTTCTACGGCGGGCAGGATTATGAAACGGCACTTCAGGGCGATCTGGACGAGGACAAGTGAACTTCCTGCAAGTCAGTACGGATCTGCGGTCAAAATTTTTGTTTCTTTGAAAACTGTCCCTCATTATCCCTGGTCGGCCCTACCCCGGAACGACCGCCACCTATGGGTTTTCAGCCGACTTGACCCCGCTTGACATCGATTTTTTCCCTCGGTATCTTCCGCCCCATCAGTCGTCGCGCGTAATGCTCGGCGTTGACGTGGTAGCTGGCCACACGAAACAAGCAGCATTGGAAGTCGCGGCTCACCGCGTATGTGGTGGCAGCGAATCAACAGGCGGAACTCCATTGGGTTTCGCCGTTATCGAGTGGCAGACCTTGAGCTGCCCTCCTCAAAAGCAGTGATGACGATATCGCTCGTCCGTTGAACACAGCCTCTGGCTGTTTTTAATTTCGCTTCTCCGCCCAAAGAGACGGGAAGCGATGGATAAATCGTGCAACACCCGTCGTGACGGGCTTGGCAGGCGCTGACGGGGTCATCCGCCGCGCACTACTACCCGCACTAAAACTCCTTTCGACCGCAGCAACGGGGGCCGCCAACGCAAGTTTGGCCGGCCAGCAGGCCAGGCAATCTGCCATCCCCGCGCCAACGTCCCAGGAGCTAAAAGCACCTTCCCACTCCACCGTCGGCCGCCATGCCGACAGCCATCCCCCCGCCGGGCGCAAGCCCTTTGCGATGGCGTGCGAGTGCAACTCTGGGCGTGAGGCTCGCCCGAATCTATCCCTCATCCCGGTCGTGATCGACGACCAGCACTCCGCAGCGACCGGCTGAATCCGGTTCAACACTCACCAACAGGTGGCGGGGATCGGAGTGCGACTGAACCTTGGACCGTCAGGTGCGCCTGGCCTGTCCGGGTCCAGTCCTCGATCGTGGCCGGCATGGCCAGAACACGTATTGGCAAGGAGTGGATATGAACAAACTACCGACGCACCGCAACTTTGGCTACGGCAAACAACTCGACTGGGCCGGGCACCAGGCATTGCTCGATCTCTATGGCCGAGGGCATTACGCCACCGTCGCCACCCATACCCGGCGCTGGAGCCGCTTCTGCGCATGGGCAAGGGCCGAACACGGCATCCGCGATGCCATGCATATTGATCAGGACGTCATCGAAGACTACGCCGCCACCCTGCAAGGGCAGGTCAATGAAGAAGCCCTTAGCGTCAGCTACGCCCAGAATCTGCTTTCGACCCTGAACACCGCCCTCGAAGCCATGCGACGAGACAAGCTGGTCAGGCTGAATTCACCTTCCGAATGGGTTGGGCTGCGCTCCCTGGTGAGAACCGATCCACCGGACGGCATGGACTGGGTGCAGGTCGACGCCCTGATCTTGCGTCTGCGCAAACTCGACTACCGACGAGCGGCGTCGGTCGTGCGACTGGCACGCAACTTTGGACTCCGTTTGCGTGAGGCCGTCCTGGCCGATCTTCATGAATGGCGCCGTCAGGCCAAGATGTTTGGCAGGATCGATGTCCGCGAGGGCACCAAGGGCGGTCGAGGCAGGGAGGTGGAACGCTGGGTAGCCGTCAGCGAAGACGGCATGCTGGCGATCGGTGAGGCCATGCATCTGAGCCAGTCGCTGGGCTGCGAGCGCAATCTTCTGTGCCCGGAAGATTCGTTCGACTCCCTGGTCAATAACGGCGAGATCAACCTAGCGCGCCGGCACCTTCATGAGTTCGGAATCAAGGGGTATCACGAACTGCGTGCCGCCTGGGCCTGCGAGCGCTATCTGCAGGAAACTGGCTGTCCGGCGCCGGTGATGCAGGGATGCCAAATAGCGGATCCCGCTGGGGATGCCGAAGCACGCCGGATCATTGCCAGGGAGCTGGGGCACGATCGCATTGACGTGGTGGCCGAATACATCGGGGCTCGGCCATGAGCATCGCCCTGTTGTTGAAGCGTGCGCTGCCGGGAGCGAAGGCAAGCATCAATGGGCATATCGATCGGGGCCAGCGGATTGCGGTGGCGATTCAGGAGCGATTCCAGATCAGCGAGCCACACCAGTGGCAGGTGAAACATATGCGCTGGGTGCTGGAGCGATGGGCCGAACCGTTGTCTTCCAGCACTCACTACGATTATTGGCGAACGGCACGGGCCCTGGCATCGGTGCTTGGGCGGTGGCCGGATTGGGAGCCCCATTTGCGCGGGCCATGGTGCCGACGGGGCGTGGGTGGGCGGCCGGCGAAAATTGGTCGAGGCAAAAGGCAACAGACCAAACTGGAATTGTGATCAGAGTCACTGGCAGTGTCGGGTGGCAGTGTCGCGGCGCGGCAGGAGCGGTTGCGACATTCGGACGCCATCAAGATTCTCGGGCAGTTTTTCGGTCACGGTCACAATCGATCACCAGAATATCAACCAACTCCGGAAGTGCCTGCTATCCTGCACCTGCCAAGTGGGTGCATCCGTGTGACCGGCGGCTTTAGGGCTGCGTACCAGGCACTTCCACGATCGCTGGTAGCGAAATTGGAGGCCTTGGATGGTGGTCGGCAGTCGGCCAAAAGCGGCCATTTGAGGTAGGCTTCCAATTGGCATAGGTTCGCGATGCCTGGATCGTAATTTGCCGCAGAATAACTTACCCGTAGAGGATCGAAGCGTGGGAGCTCATCGCCTGTGGTTGAAGCTGATGACGACATTGGGATTCATCTTGATGATGGGGGTGAGCCTAAGTGCGGACGCGGGGTTCTTAGGAATATTTGGAAGCGGTGAGCAATGGAAGGAAGAAGTTCGGTTGAGTGATGGACGAAACATCGTCATTGAGCGCGAGCAAATCAACGAAAGCGGAGGGGATGAATGGGCATTGAACCGAGGTGGTGGTAAGCCAAAAGAATACCGAATTCGATTCACAATTCCCGATGGAGCGGGGAAGATGATTGAGTGGCGATCGACAAAACAATCACCCAGAACATGGCCCGAAACACCTTTGGTTTTTGATCTGGAATTTGGGCAGCCGATTATATTTTCATTGGTTGCAATTGATGCTGCTTGCGAAGTTTACTCAAAGTACGTTTACCGGAATGGTGCTTGGATAGAGGAGCCTCTCCCAAAGCAGTTTGAGCAACGCGGAACCAATTTGTTTTTTGGCAGCCGCAGGGATATGCCGTCTTTTCTTAATCTGACGGAGAAAGCCAAAAGGAATTCTGGGGGCGGATATCGGCAGGCACTGAAGCAAATCGGGCCAACTCTCATGGTTTGCGGCTAACCAAAGTGGCTACCGTTTTTGGTCACAGGCCATATGCATATGCTGCGCAAAACTATACGAATACCATCTTGTTACCTATTTCCTGAGCTTGAACGGCCGCTTTGGAGAAGTCATCATGTCCGCAAAGGGCACTCAAGAGTCACCCGAGCAGGTCGAGGCTGAGCGGCAGCAATCTGAGTGGACCGGCCATTGGCGATGCCTTTATCATCAGGCTGCAACCAGTCTTTTGGAGCCGCTCACGATCCAAGGTCCGACCACAGGGTTCGGGCCCTGAGCACCCATCGACCGACGTCGGCTACAGAGCAGCCTACCTACAGGGCTACCCATGGAACCATGGTGGAGTGGGCGGCGTCATAGCCGGGCGTTATTTCGTCACATCCTTCTTGACCAACTGCTTCATGAAGGCAGCCTCATAGCTCGTAACGCGGGGTGTTTTCTTTGGCCCCATGGAATCTACCAGGCGTACAAAGTCATCCAGAGGCAGGGCATCAGAAACCTGTCGGTCGTCTCCGTCGATTCGTTCTCGCAGGATGAATTGGCCGGTGCCCGTGAAAGCCATCACGTAGTTGTGACCCTCGCTGCGAGAATTGAGACGGGCTATGGCGGCTGTGGCACGGGTTGAGCGCATCACGGGGCGCCAGAATCGGCGGGCATAGCGTCGGCCTCTGCCTGCGCGAGAATCCGGCGTGCAGCGTGGACGCTGATGTGCTTGGTGCGACGCAAGGACGGCCAAGCATCACGAACTGCAGGCGTTACCTTGCCGAAAAACCGGTGCGAAAGCAGTTGGGCGGCCTCATCTGAACCATTCTGGGCCTGTTCAAGGAGCGCTTTATCGCTGAGCGCGGCAAGGTAAAACGGCATGGCTGAGTCTATGGGGAAATTTCAAACAGATGAATCATGACACGGCTTGGCCGGCGGAGGTCAGGCAACGCAATCTTTGCCACGTGGAGCGATGCTTGGCATTCCTGGCTCAGCAGAACCCTATCGTCCCGCCAGCAACCGTTCTTCAATGAGTCTGGACTTGATCCTAGCCTGATTCTCTGATGAGTTGCTGGCGGAGACGGTTTTTCCAAAAGCATCGCGCTGTGAGCTGCTCTTCTTGGTCGCCTGGATCGACTGGATGCAGCGCCACTTCTTCCCAGTCTTGCTTGCGATCTGGCGCATTTCCTCTCGGGGATGATGTCGGCCGCAGTGGTAGCAGTAAATGGTTTCAGTAGAGGACATGGCGGGGCTGGTGAAAGTGGGAGTGGCTATTGGCGAACAGTGCTTCCCACTGCTGCCTTCAGTTTGGCGCTGGCGTGAAAAGTAACGACACGACGTGCCTTGATCGGAATGTCCTCGCCTGTCTTGGGGTTGCGGCCAGGGCGTGACACTTTGTCGCGCAAGTTAAAAACTCCGAACCCGGCAAGTTTCACGGGATCACCCCTCTCGAGCGCCAAGCGCAACTCATCGAAGAAAGCATCCACCATATCCGAGGCTTCACGTTTGTTGAGCCCGACCTTCTTGAACAACAGGTCGGAGAGTTCTGCCTTGGTCAGGGTCATTGCTGGGTTCCGTCTGTCCATTCAATATCAGTGACGCATCATCTTTTCAGCAGGCGTTAGTGAGTCGATGAAGCCCTGATGGGAAAACACCAATTCAGCGTATTTCATCAACGGAGCCGCCGATTTCGGCAGCTTGATGCCATAGTGGTCAAGTCGCCACAGCAGCGGCGCGATGGCGACGTCGATCACTGAAAACTCCCCGCCCAGTATGTACCTCTGCTTACTGAGCATTCCCGACAGATGGATCAGGCGATCGCGAATGGTGGCACGCGCCTTCTCTGCCGATTTGAGGTTCCGTTCCAGCGCGTCGATATGACTGAAGATCTCTTTCTCCATCGTGAATAGCATCTGCCGAGCCCGCGCCCGAGATTGGATGTCTGGCGGCATCAACTGTGGATGAGGGAAGCGTTCGTCGAGGTACTCGCCAATGACGCCAGCGTCGTAGAGCACAAGATCGCTGTAAACCAGTACTGGTACCTTGGTGTATGGATTGACGACGGAGCTATCTTCCGATTTGCTGAGCAGGTCAACATCAACCAACTGGAAATCCATCTGTTTCTCGAACAAGACGATACGGCAGCGGTGGCTTAACGGGCAGGTCGCTCCCGAGTACAGAGTCATGGTGTTCTTGCCCAAGGGATAGTCGGCATCTCCGACGACCTTGCGGACAGGATGTGCGTTCATTTCATGGGGCCCGGCCAGAACTGATCAGCGTCGATCAGGGCCTTGATGGCGGCATGCTTCTCGGCCATGGGCTTGAAGGTTGTTTCGAACATGATGACTGCGGGACGCGTGGGGCCGACATTTTCACAGATCAGCCTGCCGAAATCCAACTTATCGTCGCCAAGGAGGGCATGGGGCGATATGATGGAGCCGGCCATCGGACCTGGATGGCCGGTTTACGGCGGCGAACTTGGCTGGGTCACTGGTCGAGATCGGCCAGGAACGGCCAGTGGCGCCGCTTCTCCATTATAGGTAGTCCGTTCGACTCCGGCACTCGGAAGCGGTCACCAATAAGGTTTATTAAAACGAATTACGCTGGGCTGCGCTTGAGTACTACTAGCTTGGATGGTCTGGTCATGAATGGATTCCCTTGTGTTTCAGGAATTGACAAAGGGAAAGTGCTGGATGTAGAGCTATCAAATTCACTGACGTAGATTTATTCGAGGGCACGGGACTGGGCGGCCTTTTCATTTGAACTTCTTCAGCAAAGCGTCGAATTCGATTTCAAGCGCACGGGCCAATGTTGATTCATTGGACATGAATCGTTGTGTTGGCACCGGAATGGACACTGCAACCAGTTCGTCGCTTGGGCTGCGGAATGCTCTTGCTATTGCACAGATGCCGATCGAGTTCTCTTCCTTGTCATATGCAAAGCCCGTCTTGCGTATTTTTTCCAATTCCTTATCGAGTCCCTTCAAGGAGGTGATGGTTTTCTCGGTGTGGCGACTTAAGTTCAGGTGTTTGTACGTCTTCTTCAACTCGTCATCAGTCATTAGTGCCAAAACGGCTTTTCCGTTGGCTGAACAATGTATGGGAAACGCGACCCCTACAGCAGATACCGCAGTGAGACGGTGGGTTCCGGAAACCTGATCGACGAAAACCATGTTGTACCGATTCATTACCGAGAGGTCGACTGTTTCACCGGTGGCTTTTGCGAGAGACTCAAGTGAGGGTCTTGCAAGGTCGACAATCGGAAAATGCGTGGCAGCCCCTAAGGAAATCAATGCGGGGCCAAGTCGGACGCCGTGCGCCGGTGAAGCCGCGATCACCATACTTTCCTTGGATAGGGCATCGACGATTCGTTGAACCGTTGAACGAGGAAGACCGACAGCCTTAGCGATCTCGCCCAACGTCAATCCTCCCGAACCTTTCTGCAGCGTCCGCAAGATAGCTGCCGCACGCTCGATGACTTGAATACTCTGCCGTCCTGGCGTGTCATCTACTCCAGATTCTGAGCCAACCAAATTCTTTGAAGACATATTGATCTTTCACAAGGTTGCGCGTTTGCCGCGAATCATTAGCCCTAGATTTAGGCAAACCAAAATACATCAAATACAAAAAACCACCAGACGATACAGTTGCATTGTAGCAGCGAACCCAATCGATTCGAGCGGTTGTGGTTTGCTCGACCTTTGGATGAATGCAGTTGTTTCAAAAGACATGGTGCCGCCTGCCTCTGGCCCACTACCTCATTGATCAGAGGCACGGGATCGGATCAGCGAATTTCATAATGCGGCAAGCATCGTGAAATGAAGAAAGTCCAAAAACCCTCTTGACAAAGGAATCTAAAAGACCATAATGCGGTGCAGCTGTATCGCTTTGTGGGCCTTTGTAGGTCGAATATTTACAGCCACGTTCGATTCACTTTGTGCATGCGGCGTGGCGAAAGTACGAGAACAACAACATCGGTCCCCTATCGGCCGGTCTGGAGGAAGCATCTAATGGCTATCAATGTTCGTGGAACGACATTTGAAGAGAACCTGAATAACAAAATGGGTCTGGAGTTCTATGACCTAAGTCATCCGTGGGGTTACGGTCAGCCATGCTGGCCCTATTTCAAGGATGTAGAGATTGACCGCCTTCACACAATGGCGAAGTCTGGCGTCCTCACGGCGCGCATTTCGACGTCCATGCACACAGGCACGCACATGGACGCGCCGGCTCATGTCGTCGAGAACACGGCCTTCATGGATGAGGTACCCCTTCCGCATTTCATGGGTACGGGTGTGGTGGTGTCCATCCCCAAAGAGAAATGGGGTGTGATTACGGCCGCTGACTTGGAAAAGGCCAGCCCACAAATCCGGGAAGGGGACATCGTGGTGGTCAACACAGGCTGGCACAAGTACTACGGTGACAACCAGAAATACTACGGATACTCACCCGGCTTCTACAAGGAAGCCGGCGAATGGTTTGTCGCTAAGAAAGTAAAGATGGTCTGCACCGACACTCAGGCTCTTGATCATCCGCTGGCAACTGCGATGGGGCCGCATGGCCCGGCCCGGCCTCATGGTCTGTTGCCGCATGTTTGTGCGGAATACAAACGTGAAACGGGGCGTGAAGTTCTTGAGGATTTCCCGGAATGGGAACCTTGCCACAACGCGATTCTGTCCGCCGGCATTTGTGGAATCGAAAACGTCGGTGGTGACATAGACAAGATTACTGGAAAGCGTTGCACGTTCATGGCCTTTCCTCTCAGATGGAAGTTGGGGGACGGTTCAATGATCAGATTGGTTGCCGTGCTCGACCCGCGCGGCAATTACCGCATTGAGAACGGTCAAGGCTAACTGACTATTCCAGCGCCGAATTTCGCCAACTAACAGGAAATGCATGGCGCCCCGAACAAAGGATTGATTCATGCGTATTACTCGGTTCACCGATGCCAAGCCATATGAAGCGCCCAACCACTACGACATGCGGTCCCTGCGTTTGCAGGGATTTGCGGCCGGCGGCCCAACAACCTTCTGGACAGGGCTCTCGTACTTCCTGCCGGGCGGTGGCGCCGGCCCGGACGCGTCTCCGTTGGAAAAGGTTTATGTCGTACTGGCCGGGGAACTGACCGTCATAACCGATGACCAGCGAGTTGTGCTTGGAGCCATGGATAGCTGCTGCATCCCCGGTGGCGAAACGCGCGAGGTCAAGAATGAAGGAAATGCAGTTGCAACAATGCTGGTCGTGATGCCTTACCCGGAGAAAAAGTGATGTCTGATTGGCTAAGCAATCCGCAATCACTTTTTGATGTGCGGGGCAAAGTTGCTGTGGTCACCGGAGCATCTGGGGCGTTCGGGGCGCTCGCTTCAAAGGTACTCGCCGGTGCTGGGGCGAAACTTGTACTTGCCGCTGGAAACACGACTGCGCTGGAAGAAACAGCGGTCGCATGCCGCGAACTCGGGGCCGAGGTTGTCACGATTGCGCGACGACCGACAGTGGAACCGGATTGTGCCGCAATCATGGATCTGGCAATGCAAACGTGGAATTGCCTCGACATTCTTGTCGTCGGATCCGGATTGAATGATCCATGCCCGATTGTCGATATGTCGCTTGAGCGATTTGAGACGGTGATGAATGGCAACGTTACAAGCACCTGGCTGTTGTGTCGCGCTTTCGGACAACGAGTCATTCCACTGAAAGCGGGAGGGAAAGTCGTGCTTGTATCGTCCGCACGTGGGAAACTGGGGCATCCCGCAGGATATTCCGCCTACTGTACTTCTAAAGCCGCAACCGACGGAATGACCAAGGCCCTCGGGTGTGAGTGGGGCAAGTACGGAATAACAGTCAACGCAATTGCCCCCACGGTATTTCGCTCGCCCCTGACCGCCTGGATGTTTGAGGACAACGAAAAGGCAAGGACTGTGAGGGAGGGTTTCCTGGCTCGGGTTCCATTGGGCCGTCTCGGAGAGCCAGAAGACCTGGCCGGACCACTCCTATTCCTCTGCTCTCGCGCCTCCGATTTCCACACTGGGCACACCGTCTACGCGGACGGCGGCTACACGGCAGGTTAAGACATGATCGGACACAAGAGAATCGCAGTCGTTGGCGCCGGTCTAATGGGTCATGGAATTGCACAAGTCTTTGCAGTTGCAGGTCACACCGTACGAGTCTATGACCGTGACTTCCAGGCGCTACGCACCTTAAAGGAGCGGATCGAAAAGAACCTGCTCGAACTTGGACTCAATCCTGCATCGGTGGAGCGCGTTAGTCCAGTGGAAGATTTGGGAGAGACCGTTGCTCAGTCCGATGTTGTCATAGAAGCCGGCCCGGAAAATCTCGCCTGGAAGCAGAAGTTCTTCGAACAAATGGAACTGCTGGCACCGAAGGGCGCGTTGTTAGCCAGTAACACTTCGGTGATTCCTATTACGCAGATCATGCAAGGATTATCGAGTGGGCATCGAGCCATGGGTACCCACTGGTGGAATCCTCCGTACCTCGTTCCTCTGGTCGAGGTGATTAAGACACCCGCTACCGACCCAAAGCTGGCAAAAGAGATGTTCGACCTTCTTGCCTCGGTTGGTAAGACGCCGGCGATGGTCGAAAAGGATGTTCCGGGATTCATCGGTAACCGATTGCAGCACGCGTTATGGCGCGAGGCTATTGCCTTAGTCGCTGACGGCGTGTGCGACGCCGAAACCGTTGACACGGTCGTCAAGGCTAGCTTCGGTCGGCGCTTGCCGGTCTTGGGACCGATCGAGAATGCCGACCTCGTGGGCATTGACCTGACGCTGGCCATACACGAAACCGTCCTGCCGGCGATCGACCACACGCCCGGCCCGTCTCCCTATCTGAAGAAGCTCATCAATAGCGGGCGTATGGGTATGAAATCTGGCGAAGGCTTCCGGAAATGGACCTCTGATCAGCAAGCCGAGTTGCGTGCACGAGTTCTTTCCCACCTGAAAGCCATGAACGCCGCGGAAGGTCGCTAATAGCGACGATCAAAATACAGCGAGGAACACGAAAGCATGGACGAAATCAGCAAAGTGATCTTGACGGTGGCATGCACGGGCGCGTGGCCGAAGAAGAATGACACCCCTTACATACCCCTGACCCCACAGGAAGAGGCCGACGAAATCGTTCGGTGCGCAGAGGCTGGCGCGTCGATCGCGCACATTCATGTCCGCGATGACGACTTCAATGCTTCGATGGACTTCGACAAGTTCGCAGAGACGGTGCAGCTGGTGCGCGCCAGAAGCAACATTGTCCTCAATCTCACCACCTCGGGCGGGCTCGGGCTCTCAGACGAGATTCGCATGAAGCCGTTCCAAGAACTACGGCCCGAAATGGCTTCGTTTGATGCCGGAACGATGAATTGGGCTCACACGACCATCTTCGAGAACAGTCCGCGATTCCTGGAGAAACTCGCGGTTTCAATGGTCGAATGCGGTGTAAAGCCGGAGTTCGAAATATTCGATCCGGGCATGATTTACAACGTTCTCCACTACATGAAAAAGGGACTGATCAAAGGGCGTCCTCATTTCCAGTTCGTTCTGGGCGCCCCGGGCGGCGTGACGGCCGAGGTGAAAAACATGATGTTCTTGCTGGAAATCTGCAAGGACAATCTTGGTGACAACTTCACATGGTCCGCCTTGGGGATCGGGAAGGGTCATTTGCCGATCATTCTTGCAGCCCTCTCGGTCGGAGGTCACGTCCGAGTGGGGATGGAAGACAACATTCTTTATCGCAAGGGACAGCTGGCGAAGTCGAATGTTGAATTTGTTGAACGTGCAAAACGAATCGTGGCCGAACTCGACAAAACCATTGCAACACCGGATGAAACCCGCGCGCTATTGGGGCTGGCGACGGGTAGTTAAATGGAATTTCTAATCATTGAATCATGGCCGCTTAGGACGGTATGGCACTCCGAAGACAAGGTCGAGTTATGAAGTTCAATGGCGCGACAAGTAGTAGCAAGACCTGCTGACAGGAATAATGTAGAAAACCGTAACGTGATACAGTTGCACCACAATAGGCAATTATTTCGAAACACCAACTTAACGTTGATATTTGGAGGAGAAGGGAACTATGAAGATCAAGCCGATGTCCGCTGCTATCCGTTCATTAGGCCTCGCTAGCAGTTTGTGCGGAGCCATAACGCTGTTGTCCGGTAGCGCTTTTGCTATGAATGGTGGCCAACTCGGAGGCTATGGCACCAAGAACGCCGCGATGGGTGGAGCATCGATCGCACTACCTCTGGACTCGACGGCCGGGATCAATAATCCGGCGGGGATGGCATTCGTTCCCACCTCAATGAATGCCGGTCTGGTGGTCTTCAGCGGCCATTCTGACAATAACTGGGCGCTACCAAACAACAGTCTCACGGACAATACTCGTGTCTTAGCGCCAGAGGGTGGCGCAAATTGGGTACTTAATCAGAACATGACGGTCGGCCTATCATTTGGCGGTCAGGGCGCCGGATCAAGTTTTGGCCGAACGTTGGTGCCTGCCGGGCTGATTGCCGGTGCCGCGCAGAATGAATATAACTCTATCAAGACCCTCGACATTGTTGCCAGCGTAACGTGGAAAGTTACGCCAGATTTGGCGATTGGTATTGCTCCCACCCTCTCAGTTCAGCAGTTCAAACAAGAGGGCGTGGTCGTACCGACCGGGCTCCCATTTCCCGCCCCTCCGTTTGGTGCAGTGCCCAGTCATGGAACTCAAACTGCGACGGGATGGGGATTGCGTGTTGGAGCCCTCTGGAAAGTAACACCGGACGTTTCGCTCGGAGCCAGCTACCGGTCGAAAACAAATATGAGTAAGTTGGGCGACTATGCGAATGACCTGCTGGCATACAGTGGCGGCAAGTTGGACATCCCTGATCAGTTCGGTGTTGGTGTGGCTTGGAAGCTATCTCCCAAACTCACGCTCGCGGCTGATTGGCTCCAGATCAATTGGCGAGATTCAAAGTCACAACAAGATCCAGCTGGACAGTACTGGCAGAACCAACCTGTCCTCAGGCTCGGGGCTTCGTACGATCTAAACGATACATGGACGCTGCGCGCCGGTGTTAGTGGCAATCGCCGACAGATACAGTCTGACAATGCTGCTCAGAACGTATTTTCACCTGCGCTCAATGACCGTGCGTACACTGCTGGCGTCACCATGAAGCTCGATAGCAAATCCGATATCAGCTTTGCCTATGAACTCAATCCCAATCAAACTCTGCAAGGTACCGGGCTCAGCACCGGAACGACTTTGTCCAGCAAAGTGCAGGTGTTCCGATTGGGTTATGACCGCGCCTTTTAACGCTACCTTAGCGGCCCGCTAATACCATGAGTTATCTGCACCTGGGCTACGACGCATCGGAACTCGCGTCGAGCCCCTATGCGGGCTACTTTCGCCCTGAGTTAGCGCCTCTGCCGGGGCACGTCCGCGAAGCCCTGTTTATTGGGGCTCAGGCTCAGGAACTATTTCCGTCCATCGATGCGGCTGCGGAGTTGCTTGCGCCCGCCGATTGGCCCGTCGAGACGGGGTATACCTTTGCGACGGACGGATCGATGCGAATATTCGTATTGACCCAAATGCCAAATGTTACACCGGCCATGTGGGACTGGTGGTTTGCCTGGCATGGGAGCGACACGCAGCGTTACAAGCTCTGGCATCCGCGCGCGCACATTGATGTCTATTGGAGTGATGGTCGTAAGGATCTCGATCATTACATCGGTAGAACGTCGAACGTTGTCGAATACGTCGGATCTGAGTATTTGCGTTTGACCATTCGCTTTGTAACACCGTCCAGTCTGGGAATTGACGAACGCGAACTAAAGGCGCGTGGTGAAACGGCGATTTGCGCGCGGGGAGGTATCGCGGGCACTCCGCTGGAAACGGGTTGGCTGATTCATCATGTGCGTCCCGTTGCCGGTGGCGCGGAAATGCGCTCACGCTTTTGGTTGGGGGGTGGCAATGTGCGCCCACGCGGAATGCCGGGCGGTGTGGGCGCGGTGATCGGGCGCACGCTCAGTCGTCTTCAACCGCTGACGAACACCATGGCAGCCGACCTGCTGGTCCATTGTGCGCAGGAAATGAATCATCTGGGCGCAATTCTTCCCGCGTTGTACGACACCTTCAGCAATCGGAACCGTTAATAGGCGAATCTCGCCTTCTCTAATAGGTGCATTCCATGGCAATTGTTAAGTCAAAAGAACGACACTTGGGTTTCACCGAGGAGGAATTGGCAACGAGTCCTTACGCCCGTTTTTTTAATCCTGAACTCGCGCCACTTCCTGAACACGTTAAAGAGGCATTGCAGATCGGTGGCCAAGCCAGCGAACTCTTCCCCCCCGTAGAGCGCGCCTGCGATCTTCATGCGTCGGGGTATTGGCCAGTGGAAACCGGCTATACCGTCGCGCCCGATGGTGCGGTGCGCATTTGCGCGCTCACCGTCATGCCACGTGTGACCCCCGCCATGTGGGAGTGGTGGTTTGCCTGGCATGGCAGTGAGGGCGATCGCTACAAACTCTGGCATCCGCGTGCTCATGTGGATGTGGCTTGGGCGGATGGTCGCGATGATTTGGACCATTACGTGGGGCGCGTATCGAATGTGGTCGAGTACGTTGGCCCGACGCTCCTTAAGGTGGCCATTCGGTTTGTGACGCCCGCTACCGTAGGATTTGACGAGCAACGCCTTAAAGCCAACGGTGAAGTCGCCATCTGCGCGCGTGTTGGCCTAGCGGGCGCGCCTGTTCTGACCGGTTGGTTGGTACATCATGTTCGCCCAACAACTGGCGGCTCGGAAATGCGTACGCGTATTTGGTTGGGTGGTGACAATGTTCGCCCCTTGGGAATGCCAGGGGCCATCGGCGGAGTGCTTGGACGCATGGCGTACCGCCTGCAGCCGCTGACTATTGCTCAGATCAACGAGTTGATCGTTCACGACAATCACGAAATGAACCACCTGGCCGGCTTTCTTCCAGAAATCTACGAGGCTTTCAAAAAGGGCGGTCGTTGAACACGCTCAATAAGGAGACATGAAGTGATTCGATCCAATGACCGAGGAATTGTTTTGCGCCGCGATAACGCAGGATTTGACGCAGCTGTTCTTGGTACAAGCAATAGCGCCTGCGATCCCGGCCGTCGACCCGACATCCTGGTGCAGGCCAATGATGTCTTCGATGTGATCGCAGCGGTAAAGCAGGCAGGGCAGCAAAACCTGAAAATCGCCATGTGTTCGGGCGGACACAGTTGGGCGCAAAATCATATTCGCAATGGCGGCATGCTGATCGATTTGTCGCGCCTTGACAGCATGGTGATCGACGAACGCGGCAAGCGCGCGATTGTTGGCCCAGCCTGTCTCGGCGGCCCACTTGATGAGCAGTTAGCCAAACTTGGCCTCTTCTTTCCCATTGCGCATGGCTACACCGTGGGCATCGGGGGCTTCCTGCTTCAGGGTGGATTTGGTTGGAATAGCCGTGCCGTAGGCTTGGCCTGCGAGAGCGTCGTGGGGCTCGATATAGTGCTGGCCGATGGCAGCCTTGTACATGCCAGCGAGGAAGAGAATTCCGATCTCTTCTGGGCGGCGCGCGGCGCCGGACCAGGATTTTTCGGAGTTGTCGTACGCTTCCACTTGAGGCTACATCCTCGCCCGAAGTTCACGGGATTGAAGATCCAAGTCTTTCGGATGAAGCACCTTGAAGAGGTGATGCGCTGGGCGGATCGTGTCGGTCGAGAGGTTGCGTCATCGGTCGAATTCCAGATCGTCTTGAATCGAAAGGCCATCGGAATCTTTTCTCATGGAATCGAAGTGTGCGCTCCGGTATTGGCCGAGACCAGGAGCGAGGCATTAGAAGCGGTATCTTTCATTGACCAGAGCCCGATCCGGTCGAAAGCCAGTTTTACGTCCCCGCTCGTGCCGATGTCTTTGCGCACCATGATGAAGTCCGCCGAGAAAGTGGTTCTTCTGCCAAACGTCCGCTGGTACGCAGACAACATGTGGATTGACGACACGATTGAACCCGTGTTGCCGGTCTTGCGGCGGGCCGTTGATGTGCAACCTCCAGCGCCTAGTCATGCACTGTGGCTCAACTGGAATCCACCCGCACACCGGCCCGACATGGCGTTTTCGGTTGAAGGCAGAACCTATCTCGCTCTTTACGGCGGCTGGAAAAATGCATCGGACGATGCCCAGCATGCCACCTGGGCGATGGACCATATGCGCGAACTCGAACCGTACAGCCGCGGAATTCAGCTTGCCGACGAAAACACCGGAAGACGTCCGGCACGTTTCCTCTCCGACAAAAACATGGCGCGTCTCCAACAAATTCGGGCAGAGCGTGATCCCCAGGGCAGGTTTCATTCCTGGATGGGGCATTTGGCCGGACAAGCTGCCTGAAACACACAGCAGCAAGAAATTTCTGGCGATCTAGCTCCGCTGCCTTACCACGTTCTGGTATTGCGAACCGTGCAACATCGACACAAGGGCTAAAGATGAGCGAAGTCATCAAGACACCGTTGCAAATGCTCTACCACTGGGAGCGGGAGACACCCCAGTCCGTGTTCCTGCGCCAACCCAAATCGCTGCAATGGACCGAATACACCTGGGCGCAGGTGGGCGACGCCGTCAGGCGTGTCGCAGCGTTTCTGCGCACCAAGGACTACCCGGCGGGTTCCAGCATCGCGCTGTGGTCGGCCAACAGCAAGGACTTCGTCATCGCTGACCTGGCCATCATGATGGCCGGCCACGTCAGCGTCCCTCTGTACCCGGGACAGGATGTGAATTCCGCGCGCTACATATTGGAACACAGTGAAACCAGGCTGTGTTTCGTCGGATCTATCGACAACGCCGGTCGGGTTGACGAGTGCATTCCTGCTGGTGTCGAGCGTGTGGGACTGTTGGGATGCACCTGTCCTGTCGAATTGACGCTAGACGCAGTATTGGCTAGCCACGCTCCGATGCGGGATTCTCCGCTTCCTGACCCGGAGGCACTGCTCACACTGGTATACACCTCCGGCACGACCGGCAACCCCAAGGGCGTGATGTTGGTGCATGCCACGCCGGGTCGTGTCGTGCCCGAACTGGCAGCAACAGCCAGGCAGGAACCTGGCAACTGTCGTTTGCTCTCCTATCTGCCGATGGCGCATATTGCGGAGCGAATCGTAATTGAGATGGTCGCACTGTATATGGGTGGCACCATTTCTTTCTCAGAAGGCCTAGCTTCATTCGGTGAAGAGTTGCGCTCCGTGCAACCTACGTTTTTCTTTTCGGTGCCGCGTCTGTGGATCAAGTTCAAGGAAGGCATCGACGCCAAGGTGCCACCGGCAGCGCAAAAGAGTCTACCTGAAGCGCACAAGGCTGGCATCCGCCAGATGCTGGGGCTTGCCAATGCAAGATTCATCCTCACTGGCTCCGCGCCCTGTCCGCGGGATGTGCAGCAGGCCTTCATAGACCTGGGGATCTGGGTGCGCGACGGCTATGGCATGACCGAAAACTGTCTCCACGGTTGTGGCTGGGTGCAGGATGGGCCGCCGGTGGCTGGTTGCGTGGGCAAGGGCATCAGCCCCAGCGTAAAAATTCGACTGGGCGAAGACGACGAAGTGCAGTTCAGCAGCCCAGCGTTGATGAAGGGGTACTACAAAGAGCCCGAAAAAACAGCCGAGGTGCTGGTTGATGGCTGGTACCGCACCGGTGACACCGGACGATTCGACGAGGACGGCAACCTGTGGCTAACCGGACGCCTGAGCGAGACGTTCAAGACATCCAAAGGGAAATTCGTCAAGCCCGGTGCGCTTGAAGATCGGTTAGGCAGTTGCGGATTGCTGGCGCAGGTCTGCGTCTTCGGCCATGGTCTGGACCAGCCAGTCGTGCTGGCCAGCCTGTCTGAAAGCGGCAGGACGCTCGACCGCACGGCGCTCACGCAAGAACTGGCGGACTACCTTGAAGCACTCAACGCCGATTTGCCACCGTACGAGCGTCTGCGGCAGATCTTCGTCACGCGCGAAGAATGGACCATGGCGAGCAGCCTGCTGACACCGACGATGAAGCTCAAGCGCAGGACTGTGGAAGCGCACTACCGCCCTTGGGTCCAAAGCCTACTCGGCAAGGATTCAGTGGTATTTGAATGAGGGGCAAAGTCAGCCATTGCTCGACGTCTCTTGAGTTGTTTTGCGATCCCAGATGCAGGAGAAATATGAAATGAGTGACGAAGTACGGGTAATCATCAACGACGGGATCATGACCGTAACAATCAATCGCCCGGAAGCGAAAAACGCGGTTAACGCTGCCGTCGCCCAGGGCATTGGGGCCGCGATGGAAGAGCTGGATCGCAACCCGGACGTGCGTCTGGGGATCCTGACGGGTGCGAACAATGTCTTTTGCTCCGGCATGGACCTAAAGGCATATGCGCGTGGCGAATCACCCTTTGTCGAAGGCCGAGGGTTTGGCGGCCTATGTTCTCTTCCACCAAAGAAGCCCTTGATTGCAGCTGTCGAAGGTTTTGCACTGGCCGGGGGTTTTGAACTGGCAATTGCCTGCGATCTCATCGTCGCAGGCGACAACGCGCGATTCGGCACACCGGAGGTCAAGGTTGGCTTGATCGCTGGTGCCGGTGGATTGCTGCGCACATCACGGCAAATCCCCCAGCGTGTTGCCATGGAGCTGGCTTTGACTGGCGAGATGATCAGCGCTGCGCGTGCCTACGAACTGGGTCTAATAAACCGCATCGTAAATTCCGGAGGGGCCCTGAATGCAGCACTGACTCTTGCGCGCGTGATAACCGCCAATGGTCCGCTCGCTGTGGCTGCAAGCAAGAAGATCATCTGCGAGTCACAAGACTGGTTATCCGACGAAATGTTTGCCCAACAGGAACCCTTGCTCAGAGCGATCGCCAATAGTAAAGACGCCATAGAGGGCGCCACTGCTTTCGCTGAAAAGCGCCGCCCAACATGGGTGGGCTGCTAATACGCAATGCAGTTAGGTTCCGCAAGCTATAACTCTGAGGTCTGAAATGCAATCACTTGTACGTTACGAATTGCGCGATGATGTGGCAACTCTCTGGATGGACGACGGTAAGGCCAACGTCATGAGTGTCGCTATGTTGGCCGCGTTGAATGAGGCTTTGGATCGTGCAGAAAAACAAGCCAAGGTAGTGGTCTTGTATGGCCGCGAAGGATCCTTCTCCGGTGGCTTTGATCTAAGTGTCTTTAAGCGTGGCGGTCCCGAGGTCTTGACCATGCTTGAAGCGGGAATGCGTCTGTGCGCCCGGCTTGTGGAATATCCACTGCCGGTGATTGCCGCCTGCACTGGCCATGCCGTTGCGCTGGGTGCATTCCTGCTTCTATCATGCGACTTGCGTATCGGAGTCAATGCTGGCGCTCGATTCCACATCAATGAAGTACGTAATGGCATGACATTGCCTCATCTCACGCTGGAGATATGCCGAGAAAGGCTGGCGCCAGCGCAGTTGCACACCGCAACGACACTCGGCCTGCCCTTTACACCAGCATCCGCGCTGGCCGCTGGCTTTGTCGATGAACTGGTGCCTGCATATGCAATGCAGGAATCAGTATTGCGCTACTGCGCCGATCTTCTCACTGTGGACACGAAGTCCTTCGCCATCAACAAGCGTCGAGTAAATGCCAAGGTAATCCAGGCCATGGCAGTGGCTATCGAAGAAGATATCGCCGAATGGAAGGCGCTAGCCAACATATAGAGGAGTCATAAATGGCGACCAGCAATAGTCATCCAAACATTTATACGCTGTGGAGTACCCCTCACTCACTTTACTCGGGCAAGGTTCGTTCCTATCTGATCAAGAAAGGCATTGCCTTTCGCGAGCGTTGCTCGTCAAATCCGCAATTCAAGCAAAGAGTCCTGCCTGCGGTGGGCCTTGTGGTTTTTCCCATTCTGGAAACACCGGACGGCAAGATCATCCAGGACTCAACCGACATCGTTGAGCATATCGAAGCGCAGTCTCTGCTGCCAAGTATGACTCCTCCAACGCCTATTCAAAATGTTGTCGCGCTACTGCTCGATGGATTTGGACTGGAGGGATTACTTCAAGTTGCGATGCACTACCGGTGGTCGTACCGCAAAGAGCAAGAGCACTTTCTGCGCGCCGAGTTCGGTCGGGGCATGTATGCGGGGCCTGATCGCGAGAAGCGCCTGGCAACGGGCGAAAAGATTATGGGCTACTTCAATAGCTTCCTTCCCGTATTGGGCGTCACGCCCGAAACCATTCCCGCTATCGAGTCAGCGTATGTGGAATTGCTCGACGTTCTGGACATTCACTTCCAACATTATCCCTATCTGCTGGGACGTCACCCGAGCATCGCCGACTTTGGCTTCATGGCCCCAATGTTTGCCCACCTCGGGCGGGATCCTTACCCTGCCAGTCTGATGAAGAATCTGGCACCGAATGTATATCGCTGGGTAGAGCGCATGAATTTGGCGAACATCAGCGACGGTGAATACCCCGAAGGCGAGGACACCTGGCTGGCCAACGATGCGATCCCCGAGACACTTGAACCGGTGCTCGCACTGCTATTCCGCGATTGGGGGTCTCAATTGCGAGCGGACGCAAAACATTTTAATGCATGGCTAGAGAGCAGCCCATCCTTTCCTGCTGGTCAATTGGTCAACGTCAACGAAGAACGCAAAGTGCATCCGACATTGGGTCTTGTCGAATACGAGTGGCGAGGCTGCAAAGTTCGAAGGGCAAGTGCAGTACATTGTCTTTGGTTATTTGACAAGGCATTGGCTGCCGCGAATGAACTCTCTGGAGATGCGCGGAGTCGATTTGCCGAGTTGGTCCATCGCAACAGTGGGGAAGAGATCATGGCAATTCGTCTGAACCGGAAGATGGAACGCCAGAAGAATGTTTTGGTGTTGAGATAGTTTGAACAATTCTTCGCTTCCGTTATCGGCACACTATTCTCACCTGTGTACCGCAGTGGCGATTCGCCCAGCACCGAAGAAAAATGCGACACAGTTTTCCCGCACATGAAAGTTCTGGCAGGCATTTGAAGTGGCAATAGATAAATCGCTATTGGGAGAGCACGAAATGAATCAAGTAATTGCCGTCATCTTGGCAACCTTTGCAACAGTAACCGTCAGCGCTGGCGAGATCGAGAGCCCAGCGGGTAGCTGGAAAGCTGTAAGCGATAAGACAGGGAAAGTCGAGTCCATAATTCAAGTTTACAAAGAGGGCACTGAGTACAAAGGCCGCATCTTGTCCGTCATGAATCCCAAAGAGCAAACCTGTAGCAAATGTCGCGGGGCATTGAAGGACAGGCCGATAGTCGGCCTGGATATTATGCGCGGCCTCAAGCAGGACGGAAGTGAGTGGACGGGTGGAACAATCGTCGATCCGGAAGACGGGAGCGAATACAACGTAAAGATTGCGCTAGCCAATGATGGAAAGGAGCTGAATGTCCGCGGGTTTATAGGATTTTCGCTATTTGGCCGGACGCAGACGTGGCTGCGAGATTCGCCCGACAAATAACTTGAGAGTTTTCGTACCGGTTTTGTCTACACGAGAATGCCCACAACCGCTAGGCCGCTTTCTACGCGGCGCGCGCCAAAAGCGGTGTCATCCTGATCGTCACCGGCGGATTCGCTCCCAATGAAGAGATCATCATCATGAAGGACGCCTCGCTGATGAACAACGAAACAGAGTCCGCCAAATGGAAAACCGGCCGCGCGAGCAGGATGTAGTTTCCATTTTTGTCGCTCCACAAATCTTTCAGGACCGGAGACATCATGTCCATCGTTGCTCTTAAACCCATCGTCAATAAAACCCGCATGCAGGAGGTTTTTGAACTGCAGGAGGCCACCGCCTTGCGGCTACGCAGTTCTACCGCACAGGAACGCATCGCGAAAATCCGCAAGTTGCGCGACGCCGTGATATCCCACACCGAGGACTGGTACCGCGCCGCCTATGCCGACTTCAAGAAGCCGCAGGGCGAAGTCGATCTTGCCGAAATCCTTCCGGTGTGCGTGGAGGCCAATGACGCCATTCGCCACCTCAAGAAGTGGATGAAACCAGCCCGCGTCTGGCCGACCATGCTGACTCTGGGCATGCGTAGCTATATACAGTATGTGCCGCGCGGACGCTGCCTGATCATCGGGGCTTTCAACTATCCCGTGACCCTGACCCTGGGCCCGTTGGTCTCGGCGATTGCTGCTGGCAACACAGCCATTCTAAAACCCTCGGAATTGACACCCAATCTATCCGGCCTGATCTGCAAAGTAGTTCGTGAAGTATTTGCAGAAGACGAAGTCGCCATTTTTGAGGGCGAGGCGGATGTATCGCAGGCGTTGCTGGAATTGCCGTTCGACCACATTTTCTTCACAGGCAGCCCGATGATCGGCAAATATGTTATGGCCGCGGCAGCGAAGAATTTGACCAGCGTAACGCTGGAGTTGGGCGGCAAGAGCCCGACCATCATCGATGAAAGCGCGGATCTCAAACTGGCGGCCACCAATGTGATGTGGGCAAAATTTGCCAACGCCGGACAAACCTGCATCGCTCCAGACTACGTGTTTGTGCATGAAAGCGTCAAAGACGCCTGGGTCGAATGCTGCCGCGAGCAACTCAGAAAGGCCTATGGAAGTAGCTTGGCCGAACAAAATGACAGCCCGCATCTGGCGCATATCGTCAATGCCCGTCATACGGCCCGCGTCAAAGCTCTGCTCGACGACGCCAATGATCACGGTGCGCGCACTCTGATTGGCGGCGGTGCCAGCGAGGCCGATTGCTTCATCCAACCGACTTTGCTTGACCAGGTGTCCGACAAATCTCGCATCATGGAAGAAGAGATTTTTGGTCCGCTGCTGCCGATCATTGGCTACCGTGACATCAACGAGGTCATTGATCGCATCAACCAGGGTCAAAAGCCGTTAGCGCTGTATGTCTACAGCCGCAACAACGCCAATATAGACAAGGTGCTGACCGATACGGTTTCTGGCGGGGCTTGCGTCAACCACGCGTTGATGCAGTTTCTGCATGGAAACTTGCCGTTTGGTGGCATCAACAATTCAGGCATCGGTAACGCACATGGTCACTACGGATTCAAGACATTCAGCCACGAGCGCGGGGTTGTGCGTACGCAGTTCTCGTTTATGGCAACCCTGTTTGCCGCCGGTGAGGTTCCGATGATGATTCGCAAAGCGCTGAAGTCGGCGTTCAAGTTCCTGTAAGTCAGCCCTGCTGCAACGCGGATGCTCTCTGGCACTTAAGCTGAAAGTTCATTACCGGCAGCAACGGCTGCACTGGAGCTTTCAGGGCAAGAATATCACTAACGCATAACGAATGTCGGCTTCCCCGCTTCGGGCATTTCTGACGAACGTCGGCTTCCGAGTTTCGCGACCGACCGTTATGGGCACGCTGCTGACGCCCGGTTTCC
>Ga0194060_10000758_pt1 | contig 23413 bp, 13 predicted proteins | sample SepL225m_MetaG_FD_163427 | JGI IMG/M metagenome (GOLD analysis project Ga0194060, IMG submission 163427) | Anoxic zone freshwater microbial communities from boreal shield lake in IISD Experimental Lakes Area, Ontario, Canada - Sep2016-L222-5m | ecosystem: Environmental > Aquatic > Freshwater >... | reverse complement strand
CCACCCCGACACGCGGCACCTTGCAAAACAGTCAATGGCGCGGCGATTGCAGTTTCCGCACGGCGAACATGGGATGACAATCAACGGCCATGTGTATGCGTCACATCGCTTTCCCCCATCAGGGGCTCTTCCGTCACGAGTATAGTAACATTGATCGTGCTGAGCACAGCATCTCAACATGCAGTTGTGTAACCTGTCACCCGGCCGAGGGTCGAAACCCGGGATGTTGCATCCCGGATCATCTAGGCCGAGATAGTCCCATGCGCCTATGGGTCGGTTCAAAAGAATCGTGTATAGCGAAAAATAGGAGTGAGCGACGATTCTCAGCCGCTGCTGCCGTGGACGCTTCTCAATAAAAGCTGACAAAAACGCCTGTTCCCCTAATGGATCCCTCGATACCCACCTAGATAATTCTGAACTGTAGAATCTGTGGCCACGTTCCTTCACCCGTGAGCCGGGGACATGCGTTTTTGGCATCCCCCATGATTTTCCCGGCACTGCGGTTTCGGCTGAGGTTGTGTAGTAGTAACCCATGGTTTCTAGTCTTATAAGGTCTTGGGCCCCATCAGTCCCTGGTCTTGGTTATTTTCTGTTTTTTCAACCGGAGCAGAACGACCTCGCTTATCTGCAGACAGATAGAGGGCTCCATTGACAGCAACACAAACGACAAACGAAGCGAACGTTGCTATCCAATGGTGCGTGACGAGAGCAACACCCACAACAACGAGAACAACAATAAGTGTCTTGCGCCACGCCGACGAACTCGAGGCCGAAGGGACCGCCGACTCTCCGAGCAGGGGCATCAATTTCACACCTAGTCGTATGATAATGGAACAGAGTCCCGCACTGAGCCCCACTAACGCCCCGTAGACTCCAGGATGACAGCGATGCAAGTCAACAATAGCATTCGTGTTTCGAAATACGTCAATGATCGACATAACAGCAAAAGCCGCAAGAGGCCATGCCCAAAGGGCATGAGGCCAATTTGCAGTTTGCCGCGACACTAAACCACAATGGGGGCACTTTAGCCATGCCGCAGAAAACAAACCATTGCGAATACGGACGGGTGCCCATAAAAAAAAGGGGAACTTCTCTCTGCATCGCGGGCACACGAACCTAATAGATGGCGTTGTACGCATTGTGTTCACGGGCTGGGAGCTACAGCTTCCTCAGCACAAGCCACCGCACATACCAGAAGAGCCACAATGGGATCCACAAATGGGGCTAGCGCGATTGTACACGCGATTTCACAACATGTCCCGCCTGGGAAGGCATAGTGACCGCCAGTATCCGGAGGGGTTGGCACAGGAGATGGCGCATGATGACGAGGATGGCGTGGCCGTCTTTCGACATGCGGGTGCCAGGGTGAAGGAATACCCCAACGCCCTCGCGGCATTGTAGGCCCAACCGGACCATCCCAGAGCCCAATCACGTCCGATCGATCAACCGGATCATTACCTGTGAATTGAGACTCGGATCCACCCTCTGAATCCAATTCATTTACATTCATTTCATTCGAGAATTGAGAAACAGCTAGGCGCGCGCTTGCTATATCCACTTCAAGTTGGCGAACATATTCTCTGAATTTTGCTGCACGATTTTTGCCTGAGCGCCTGTCGAACACCTCAACAAGAGCAAGCCGCTCCTTTAGAATGCTCAACAAAGTCACATCTTCCTCATCGTCTTCCGGATCACGAAGCGGCGACCAGATTTGGTTAACGCTCGGCTCGATCAATATCCACCCATGCTCACTAGCGGGGTCTCGGGCGATCCATCTCCCCGTCTCCGTGCTGAGATATCTTGCGCCGCGTTCCTTCACCGGTGGACCGGGGGTATGCGTTTTTGGGGTGGCCCAGAATTTTGGCGGCACTGCGTTTTCGGGTGACGTTGTCAGGAGATAGCCCATGGTTAATTGGTCATTCTATATTCTAAAAGCATAGGTATTTCCTTATTGCGCTTGAGTCTGTTCGGTTCGAAACCACTTAACGCATAAGAGTGTCGCCACAATCGTACAGACGGAACTCAACATCCACATTCCATCGATCATAACTCCAATGGTATACGATCGAACGGGACTGGGCGGAAACATTGGATCAAGCACTCGCGAAAACAATTCAACAATACTTGCAGCAATGAAAAGAAGAAGGAATCTGGCTCGAACGCGTATGAAGATTAAGATAAGCGCTATAACTCCTAGCGGAAGAGTGATCCAGTCCAGAATTGCGTTACAAGAGTGCAATGTTCGCCACAATATCAGAAGTTGATTACAATCCATTTTTCCCTCCCGTTTATTAACTCGTCAACTACAAGGACCACACGTTGGATTTGGATCTTCCATCCACAGAAACTGAGGGTGACTGCCGCGCGTACCGCCTGGGTCTGAGGGGCCATTTGCATCAATACGCGTACAAGTCTTGTGCTTTCGACACATCTGTGTTCCTGCTTTGTAGTTGTTCTTGCAATCCAAATATTTACATGGTTGTTCAAAGATCGGGCCAAATCCGCGGCTTTCACCTGCTTCGTTCTCCGTGCAGGTACTCCGGCCCATCGGAAAGTCAACAGGAGGATTATTCCCGGGGCAATTATGCTCAAGACCACCCGGTGAACAGGTGATTGATAATCCATTCACATCATAGAGCCGGACTGGGCCATTGTTGCAGAACATGTACAGATTTACTGTCGCCCATTCACCCAACGGATCACGGCTCGCCCATATCCCGATTTCGGGGGTGTAATATCTTGCGCCGTAATAATATAGCCCCGTCTCTTGATCTAAATATTTGCTAGAGAACCAAAAGCTGAAGTCATTTACCATCGGCCCGCTGGACGCGACTGTATTTCCGTATGCATCATATTCCCGGTGCGCGACAACCGCGCCACTGGCGTCAACATAATCCGTGATGTTTCCGTTCGCATCGTAGCAGGGGAAATAGGTGGAACCGTTCCGCGTCACGGAAAGCAGGCCGCCAATACCACCCGCGCCCTGCTGTGTCCCGCTCAGGTCGAGCCCCCAGACGTAGGTGTTAGTGACACCTGCACTGGAAGTTTCCCGGACCAAATTCCAGCCATCGTAAACGAAATTATTCGTCACGCCGTTGACGATTTTGCGGTATCGACGCGACATGTAATCGTATGAATAATTCGCAACCGCAACCTCGTTTGAAGCCCCTGTCATCCGGTTCTCAGCATCCCAGGCAAAGGCCCAGCCGTGGTAGGCCGTCATATTTCCATCGAGATCATACGCCGGAGTTATCGGCGAATGGTTATTAGTAATTTGAGAATACTGGTTCAAGGCATTTGCTTGATATTCCGTGACGGCCCCATTGTTCGTGGCCACCGTCCGGTTTCCGATGGGATCATACCGGTACGCGTAATTGTTGGTGCCCATAAGCGCCTCGATCAATTCACTGCGGGAATTATAGCCAAAGTCATTCGTCAGGGAAGAAGAATCTACCCGCTGCGTCCGCCGCCCCACCGCATCGTTGACATAGTCAAACTGCGAGACGAGGTTCGTGCCGGAGGTGTTGAGGATTTGCGTGATGAGGTTACGGCGGGACTCAAAGGAGCGGGTCACGGACAGCGAGGCCGCTGTCCCTCCCGAAAAGATGTCGTACCCGGGGAGGAGATCGCTTCCGGGAAGAGAGGAATATGTCGCCGCACGGAGTGCGCCTCCCACATTGTTGGAGAGCGAGGAAAAACGCCCGAGCGAGTCGTGATCATAACGTATGGAGGACACCACGCTGGTGGAGCCGACCGTCACGAGATCGTAGCCAGCGGGTCGCCCTTGGGAATCATAGATGCGCACCAGTTCCGCAGTGGTGTTGGTTTCAGACGCTAGCTGGAAAGCATCCGTGTAGGAAAACAGGCGGGTGCCCGTGCCATCGGTGATGGTGTCCTGCTGGCCGAGGCGATTATAGGTGAAAGCAACTGCGGGAGTGTTGTCGCTATAACTGATGTTCGTCAACTGGCCGAGACCATCATAATTGTAGGCGGTCACAACTCCACGCACCCAGGTGCGGGTGGCGAGTTTTCCGTCCGCGGTATAGGTGTATGAGGGGCCACGATTGTCGCTATATAACTTATTAGTTAGCAGACCTGTAGCAAGATCGTACGACCATGTCGTACGATCCATGGCAGATTTGAGATTGGTGATTGCAGAACAGGAAGTGATTGCGCTGGCACCGCGATAGGTGTACATGGCGGTCATTCGCCCAAAGTCGTCATACTCATAAGCAACCGGGTAGGTGGCACCCCAGGTGGCGAGGACACGGCCTTGGGGGTCATAGGCGGTGTAAGTAGAGTTCGAGAGGGCGTCGGTGACCTGGGTGCGGCGGCCAGCGAAATCGTATGTAAATACGGTCATATTGCTGGCGGCGTCCATGGTGGATTCCACCCGGCCCAGCGCGTCATAAGCCGTGTAACTGCCGACCGTGCGCAACGCGCCCGATCCACCTTGGAGGGCGGAAATCTGGCGGCCAAGGGCGTCTTGAGTGTAAATTCCGTTTCATTGGCGTCTCACTCCAGCACGGCGTCGGGACCGATGGGCATATGCTGATCCCCGGCCTGTACGGCGTCTCCGGAAAGCACCAGGGTCTCGGCCACAATGACCTTGAATCCCTTGGGATCCAGAAGCGTGCAGCGCACCATGGCCGAGTTGCCGTCATCCAGATGCGCCCGCCACTGGTCGTCCGGCAACGGGATGCGGAGCGTCACGCGACCGCCGGGCGGGCACGACACGGGCACATCGATGAAGGGACGGATGCAGGTCATCCAGATGCTGGCGCGCGCGAACTGCACGCGCAGAACGCACTCCGACAAATCGATGCTGTTGAACTGATTCTCGATCTCGAAGTTGATGTCGCGCTGGCCCTTCTGCCAGGCAAAGCGCTTCGGGAATTGAACGGGGCTGTAGGCCACCCGCATCGCCCAGAAGAACGGTTTCGGGGTGAGATCGGCGCACATCACGCCCCAATCGGCGTCTTCGCCGAACCGCATCCAGCCCCACGGATTGCCCTCGGGGCCGGAACCGGCGGCCGCGCAAATCCAGGGGAAGAAGGCGCCGCCAAGACAGGTCCGCTCGCTGCGCATCAAGCCCCATTCCCGATCCAACCGGTCCTGGAAGACCTGGACGCTGTTGCGCTCGCTGAACAGCGGCTCCTGCACATCGTCGATGATGCTGCCATACGGGGAGTTGAGCAGGTCCGGGATCATGTTGTGAATGCCCCACTCGGAGCTGAACCAGACTCCACTCCAGCCGCGGGCCAACGCCTCCTCGCGCGTGCACGTCTCCATCTCCGCCTCCCAACTGTGCGGATTGGAAAGGTGGCCGGTCGCGAGGAAGTCCTTCACGAGTGTGAAGCTGTAGTGCGTATCAGCAATATCACCGACACGGACTTCGAAGATTCCCTTGATCTTGTTTGCCGGCCCCGGCGGCGGAAACATGGTGGGACGGCTCGGGTCAAGTTGCTTGACCAAGGCGTCGTATTGGCGCAGATGGCGCCACCCGGCGTCCGCGATCGCCTGCGTCTTGGCCATATTCTCATTGCCCACACTCCAGACCATGAGCGAGGGGTGATGCCGGTCGCGCCGGACCCCGCCTTCGAGGCGCAGGAGAGCCGGGGGGACCCACTCCGGATCATGGATGTAATCGGTGCCCCAGTCGATCGGAAGCTCCTGCAGGAGATAGAACCCCATCTCGTCGCAGAGGTCGCTGAGACAGCGGGGGCCAAGGTAATGCGTGCGGATGCAGTTGACGTTGGCGCGCTTCATCATCTTCAAGTTGCTGCGCAACCACGACTCTGGCGTGTACATCCCGAATTCGGGATGGAAGGTCAAATGGTTCACGCCGCGGAATTTGACAGGATTCCCGTTCAGGCGCGGGCCTTCGGGGCTCAGGTCAAGACGGCGAAAGCCCGTCCGGTAGGTGATGTTCTGCGCCGCCTGCCCCGGTACCGCCAGTGTGATCTCCACCCGGTACAGGTTGGGGGCCTCATCATTCCAAAGCTGTGGCCGCTTGACCACCAGCTTCACCGGCAGCGCTTTTTCCCCGCCGGCCGCCACCGTGGCTTTCGCGGCCGCCGTCGCAACGCGTTTCCCGCTTGCATCGGAAACGGTCACCGTGACCCGGGCGGGTACGGCCTTCTTGCCGACATTGGCGACGGTCACCGTGCCTGCGACCTTGCCAATCGTGAGGCGGGCATCGAGGGTGCTGACCAGATGGTGTTCCGCCGCATGGCAGCGCTCGACAGCAAACAAGGTGGCCGGCTGCGCAAGCCCGCCGAATTCCATGGAATGCCGCACCATGTCCATCTGAACGAACTTATGGCGGCGGATCAGCCGGACCGCCACCAGGGCCTCTTTGCCGGCAGTGACATAGTCGGTGACGTCGAACTCGACGGGAGTGAGTCCGCTCAGGTGCTCCCCGAGGAACTGGCCGTTGATATAGAACCGCCCCGCCGGGAAGACTGCGTCGAATCTCAGGATGATCCGTTTGCTCCGCCAGGCCGATGGAACGGCGACCTTGCGGCGCAGCACGGCTCCGTCTTCAGGGTCGATATGGGAGAGAGTCACACGGTTCCAGTTCGGGATTTCCTTGCCGCCCGCCTCCGGATCGGAATAGAAGACCTTGCCGGGTTGCGGAATGGATTCCCAGGCACGGTCGTTCGTCGACGGCGACGCCAGTTTTCGTTCGTCGACGGAAAAAGGCCACTTCAGAACTTGCCAGAGGCCGTTCAGGTCAAGGGACAGGGCAGGATTCGCGAGTTGGGGGGTTTGTCGGTTCATTGTAGGGATCACAAGCTCCATTCTCCTTAATCAGGTCTTTATATCGCCGCTCTTCAAGAGCGTCACATTCTTATGCAAACGTTTGCAAACGATATCAAAACAACGGTAATAGCCGCAAGGAATATCTGCGCCTAAGTAGCTTCGATCTGTTGTGTATGAGACCGTCTGGGTAGCGCCGCGACTGCACCGCGCCGGTTTCCGCCCCCCCCTGCGCCGGGCCGCAGTCCCAGCGCTCCCCGCCTTCAAAGCACGTCACGAAGCGGATCAAAATCCTGCCCGGCCAACCCCAGGTGCAGATGACGGATCCAGCCCTCGGCATAGCCGTACCGGCCGGACTTCCGCCCCATTTCCGCGCTCATGTCGCGCAGGGTGGCCAGATAGGAGTCCTGGCCCTGGCTGACGTCGAGCCATTCCTTCTGGCTGCGATGACAGGCAAGCAGGTCGGTCTTGAGATCGATCACCGCCGAAATATCCACACAGAAGTCCGGCGTCACCTCGCGGCGGAGCGGGTCTAGCAGTCCGTAAGGCATGGCGTGGTACAGGGCGATCGGCTGGGCGGTGGTCGCCTGCGGCGGGTCGGTCCTGTAGTTCGCCATCCCGCGCGTGAAGGCCGCGGTGACGGCAAGACGGGCGGTGGTGGAGTGGTCCTCCATGTAGTCGCCAGGGTAGTGCGTCAAGACGATCTCCGGTGCCACCTCGCGAATGCCTGCGGCGACCTTGGCGAGAAGCTCCGGGGTATAGAATACACCGAGGTCTTCAGTGATGGATTCGTGGAAGACCGCCCCTGCCAGTCGGCAGGCGGCCAAGGCCTCCTCGCGACGAATCCAGGCAATCTCGGCGGAGGGCAGCCGGTCGGTCCCCTGGTTGCCGTTGCAAAGATTCCAGTAGTGAATCTCCCACCCGGCCTCCTTGAGCCGAAGCAGTGTGCCGGCCATCATGAACTCGATGTCGTCCGGATGCGCCGCTATGGCAAGTGCGCGTTTATTCATTCGTGCGATGTCCCTGTCTTAATGCATCTCCACAGTACACTCACCGACCCCTGGCCGCAAGTAGCTGAAGTGGACATTGGGATGATCGGCCAGCAGGCTCATGGGCACCGCCGTATCGACGATCCGCTTGGAGATCATCAGCGCCGTCAGGCGCATACCGAAGGGGTTGTCGTGATGACCGGGATGCCAGATGGAAACCTTTTCCGCCATCCACGTCTGCTTCGGCCCGACGGTAATAGCGGTCGCAGGGACATTCTGCACGACCCCGCCGCCCGAGGTGCGGGCATTCTGAATCAGGGTGATCGGATGCAGACTGACCTGACGGGTGCCCAGTTTCCGGTACTCCTTGGCCGTCGGTGGCGCCTCTACGTAAGCGCCCTCGCGCTTGAAGGGATCGTTGAAGGCCCAGTGCTTCACTTCCCCCTGGCCGCCCTGCATCAGGGCGCAGCGAACGCGCTCCCAACTCGCCTCGTACGGGGCGGCGTTCAAGGCAGGGAAGTGCATATTTTCCACGGGCATGGCCAAGTCGCGGTCAATGCGGCGGAAGCACAAATCCAGATCGGCCTTCTTGAAACCCAAGGCAAAATTCTCATCGACTTCCTTGCCGTCGACCACCCATTCGTCCATGCCCCAGAAGTGGGCGTTGTGCAGTTTGAGCCGCATGGCATTGACCATCTGGGCCACAAGAGGCAACTGTTCGGTCGGCCCGATCGGGCCGCACACGCCCACGGGATTGTCCGGCGTGGCCTGCTGCCAGGCCTGGATGTATTCCAGTGCCTCGGCGCAGAAAAATTCCTGCGGCGTCTCATGGAAATGCACTGTAAAACCCGGGCGGCTGAGTTGTTCCAGATCACGGACGGTCAGACGGGCCGCGTCGTCGAGAATCTGTCGGTCCAAGGTGGTGTAATCCCACCAGTTGGGGGCTACTTGACTGATGTTTCGCATGGCTCTTCTCCCTCCTTTTTGTTCACTCTTCCCGGCGCGAACCCTCGCGCCTATCATTTTTGTGTTCGTCGTCCCCTTTTACCGCATGCCACCCATGCTGATGTGCACGTTGGCGCGGTCCTCAAGGCGTTCAAGTTTGCCGTCACGAATCCACGCGATGCGGTCAGAAATGTCGAGCATCTTGGTGTCGTGCGTGGCGGTGATCACAGTCACGTGATGCTCGGTCTGGAGCCGTTTCAGCAGGTCAATGATCTCGGCCCCCGTCTTGGTATCCAGGTTGCCGGTCGGCTCGTCCGCCAGAATGACGGACGGCGCGTTGACCAGCGAGCGCGCGATCGCCACGCGTTGCCGTTGTCCGCCGGACAACTGGCCGGGCAAGTGGTGGATGCGGTGGCCGAGGCCGACCTGTTTCAGGACCTCGGCCGCGCGGTCGGCGGCCTGGGCCTCGGAGGCGCCGCGCAGGATCATGGGCAGCGCCACGTTATCCAGCGCGGTCATGACCATGATCAGGTTGAACGTCTGGAAGATGTAGCCGATCTTGTGGCAGCGGATCCAGGCCTGTTTCTCCTCGGGCAGGGCGAACAGGTCGGCACCCATGAACTCGATGGTTCCGCTGGTGGGGATGTCGAGGGCGCCGATCATGTTGAAGAATGTGGATTTGCCGGACCCGGACGGCCCCATAATGGACAGGTACTCGCCCTCGTAGATGTCCATGGAAATGCCGTTCAGGGCCCAGACGATCTCGTCTCCGAGCTTGTATCGCCGGGTCACATCCACCGCGCGCGCAATGATAGCCGACTTGTTCATAACGGATGCTTCCATTGGGCTGTTTCAGGGATTTTAAGCGCCAGCATGTTCAAGGTCATCAGTTTCTTCGTAAACACGATCACGCCCTCCTCGACCGTTTTGCGATCCCGGCCCGAGGCCTCCGTCAGGCGGTCCGCGATCGTGCGCAAGGTGCGCGTTCCATCCACGAGGCTGTAGTAGAGCGTCCCGTGTTCGTCCAGCTGGAGCTTCCGACTGTAGTCGTAACCGAGCCAGCCGGCCACGCGGCGCCGCAGGTTGCCCAGCCGCGGCATCCGGCGCAGATGAATGTTGCCGCCGCTGTCCCGCCGCACCGCCACGTCCTCCGGCTGAAGCGGAACGACGGCAAACGGGTCCGCAATGACCGGACCGGGCGGCTGACGCTTTTGGAACCACGCCATCTAGTGGATCTCCTGTACCTGGATATCCAGGGCATCGGCGGTGGTGACGCGCGTGATCAACCCGTCCTCGACCCAGACGATCCGGTCCGAGGCTTTGAGCATCTTCAGGTCGTGGGTGGCCGTGATGATCGTCACGCCCAGTTCCGTGCGCAGGTTGGAGAACAGTTTGATGATTTCCTCGCCGGTCTTCAGGTCAAGGTTTCCGGTCGGCTCGTCCGCCAGGATGATATCCGGGGAGTTTGCCAGGGCGCGGGCGATGGCCACGCGTTGCTGCTGGCCGCCGGACATTTCGCCCGGCTTGTGAAGCGCCCGCTCCTTCAGGCCGACACGATCAAGAATGCCAAGGGCCTTTTCGCGCGCCTCCTCGTCGCCCAGTCCGGCAAAGGACATGGGCAGGGTCACATTCTCGAGGCAGGACATCACCTGGATCAGGTTGAAGGTCTGGAATACATAGCCGACCTTGCGGCAACGCAGCCAGGCCAGTTCGTAGGGGTCAAGCTGGGCGATATCCACCTGATCCATGTACACCTTGCCGGACGTCGGCTTGTCGAGACCGCCGATCATGTTGAAAAAAGTCGTCTTGCCGGAGCCCGAGGGCCCCATGATGGACAGGTACTCCCCGCGATTCACATCGAGAGACGCCCCGCGCAGGGCGTGGGTTTCCGAATCGCCCATCTTGAAGACCTTCTTGACGTCCACGGCGCGGATGACGAAACCGTGTTTGTCGGTCGCGCCTTCTCCGGCGAACAGGGCCTGCCTGGATTCGCTCGTCATACCGTACTCCTCAGGGCCGAAGCCGGAACCATGCGTGACGCGATGCCCGCCGGATAGATCGCCGCCGCCACGGCGAGCAACGTTCCCGCGACAATGGAGGCGAGGCCCGCCAGGATCAGCGCACCGTAGGGCATCGAGCCCATAACCGCCTGGAAGGTGTAGCCGAAACCGTAGGCCACCATGGGCAGAATGGCGCCGACCACGACCCCGATGATCGATCCCGCCATGCCGACCAACGCGCTCTCAATAAGGAACAACATGCGGATGAACGCCGACAATGCGCCCAGGCACTTCATCGTGCCGATCTCGCGAAACCGCTCCGTGACCGACATGAGCAGGGCGTTGGACACCCCGATGACGGTGACCAGGAGTGAAATGACGACGATCCAGAGCGTGCGGGCACGCAACTGCCTCGCCTCTTTCTGCATCCGCGCCTTCTGCTGCTCGACCTGGGCCCCGAAGAAAAACTCCCGCCGCACCGAGGTGTCCGATGAGGCGAAAGTTCGCCCCGCCTCCGTGTCGAGGACGACCTTCTGGGTCATGCCCTGCGTCAGATCGGTCAACGAAGCTGTGGCGACGGGGGCGTTGCCCAGCACGAGCAGAAGGCCGGCGCCTTGCGCCAGACTCTTGGCGTCGGACGGAGTCACGCCGGCGACCTGCAGACCGAACCCACGCAGCGAGGCGGGTTTCGCAGCCACCAGGCTGTTGATCAGTTCCGTTTCCGCCGCGCTCAGGGACCCAAAGACCGCGATCGCCAGGTTCTTGCCCCCCACTTCGCCGATCTCGGACCGTACCATCGCGCCCATGAGCTCCGCCTGTTGGCGCAGATCCCGCTGGGCCGCCACGGCGTTCTTGATGAGCTGCCCCGTGAGATTGCTCATCAGGAAGGCGATGCCCAGTACCACGCCGGACACCGTGACCAGCGACCGGCCGAACCGGATGCGAATGCCCCGTGCCGAGATACGAAACGCCGTACTGAACGGCAATCTCACTTGTGACCCGACCTGTTCCATTATCCTCGTCCCTTATCGATTCAAAACCCCTTGGTCCTCAGTTCTCTGAACACTGAATCCGTCTTCCCCTCGTTCAAAACGGCGCCGACGACACGGCGCTGACAATCAGATTGATCGCAACGCCAATCAATGCGATCAACCCGACACCGGTTCCATAGCCGGCCACCAGCACCGGCATGATCTCCAGAAAGCGCTTCTGCCCGAGTTTCCTGTGAAAATAGAACTTCCCGATCAGGGCGCCGATCACGATCGGCACAAAGGCGTGCGGCATACCGCCGACGCCCTGCACGAAACCGTAGATCGCCATGACCGGCAGATGGAAGACAGACAGCACGACAAACGAGACCAATGTAAAGAGAAACGAGCCACCGGCAATCATCGGATGAAGGGCCTGAAAGAAGAGCGGCTGGGCCCCGCCGGTGTCAAGCGTGGCAGAATATAGCAGCACCGTGTTCTTCGCATTCAGTTCCCACATCTTCTGCGCATAGGGAAACAGGTCCGAGGGAATCGCCCCGGACTTCCAGATGAAGGCCCAGAAGACGAAACTGAGAATGAAACTCAACGGCACAATCAGGCAGGTTGCCTTGACATAGGACCAGAAATTGGTTCCGGTCAGTTCGTTGGTCCGGAAAGACTGGGCGCCGCCGCCAAGGTTTTCGACCGGGATGGGTGCCAGCCAGATTTCGACGCCCTTGTACCCCGAAAGGATATAGGCCGCCTCGCGCACGTACGGTATATCCACGCTTTGGCCGCAGATGCCGATCAGCCTCGCGTTGATGTATGAAATCAACGGCGTGTAGATAAATGTGAAGAAGAGCATGAAGATCACCGAGAAACCGGGCACCAGGCGGTGACAAACCGTCACGACAATCACCGAGCACATCGCGTAGAGTCCCAGCGCGATCCACAACGAGAAGTCCCCGCGCCCGGGCGGAGTTTCCCAGATGTTTTCCCGCGGCTTGGACCGGTCGGTCTGCGCCTGATCCCGCCGGCGCATCTCACGGACCTTGATCGTCATATCCCGCGCGGTCTGGTAGATTCCGATCACCGCAATGCCGCCAGCGACCCCCAGGCCGAAACTCATCCAGAAATCAAGGGAGTTGCTGAAGGTGGTGGACACTGTATCCATACCGGGCTTCCACCGGGTCAACACCCCCCAGTGAAACAGCATCGGATTCATCGCGAGGGTCAACAGAAGGCCCGCCGCCGCTCCCATCACGGCCCAGAAGGGCATCACCATCCCGGTGAAGATCAGCCCCAAGTCAACCACCAGACCCGTCGCCGTTGCCGGCAGCAGTTTCTCCGTCAAGATCGTGGCGTCAAACCAGGGAAGCGGAATCAGCTGAAGCGGCTTGGTCAGCATGGCGCCCGTGACCAGCGGAATTCCGATCTGAATGATGCCGAAGGCCAAGCCGAGGATAGCCCCCAGCGAAAAGACCCGCCATTTCCACGTGGTTTTGCGCTCGCCCGATTCCGCCAACGCCATCGACCCCTGGGCGCCGATGGCGGCGAAAGGGAACGGCAGCCGCTCCACGTCGGAGGTGAGACGGAAGAAGAAATAGGAAAGGGTATAGTTGCTGACGCTGCCGACCGCAGTGAGAAACACCATGAGCCCAATCGGCACCATCCAGTCTTTGTGAAACAGGGACCGATCGGCCAGCGCGGAACTGCTGATATCCGGCGCCCACCACGAAGGGAATTTTCCCAGCAAGCCGATATCGCGCACCGCATCGCTTTGGATGAAGAACTGACGCCAGATCAACTGGCCGATCGGCCCGCCACCCGCCATGGCGCCCGCCACGACCAGCAGGATCACCAACTCCTGCTTGCTCATGGTCCGCATGGCACGCCGGCTGACTTCCGAAAAAATGATCAGCGTCACCCACGCTGCCGCGATGCCGCCACCGGTCATCAGGCTCAGATAGATCGCCCCCGGCATCATCAGCAGGCCGCAGAACAAGGCGCCCGCCAACGCCACCCAGGTGAACCCGTTCTGGAACTCGGACGGCGTTTCCAGCACCGAGCGGTAGATTTCCAGTTCGGAATCCAATGCGATCTTCTTATCTTTCGAACGGTCGGCCATATCAGGTTTCCTTTTCCGCCTCCGTGGGCACCGCCTGCAGCAACCGCTTCGCCTCGGCGAACATCTCCGTGCGGTCCGCCTGCGTCGTCACCCTCCAGTTCAGGAATTGCTTGCGAAGCGTTACGAGAAACGATTTGACATGTCGCCGCCACGTGGTGACGTGGCCGCTCAGCCGCGTGATGGTGATGCGCGCGATGTACTCGCCGGTCTCCGGGTCGGTCGGCAACGCGATGTCGACCCGCTGAGAAACGCCCAGGTCATAGGGCTTGAGCCAGACGATGGAGGAAAGCACGGGCACCGCCTCCGAGCCCTGGGGCCCGCTTGCCTCGTCACGGATGAACCCTTCGGGCGTGGAACAGTAGAAGGGCCCGGAACTGCCCGCACCGTTCGCATCCAGCCAGCGATGGAAGTAACTGACCACCGCGACGCGGTCGTGCGCGATGAAAGTGAAAGGCAGATTGAACTGCATCACGTCGCCTTGGGCCTCGGGCAGGGTCCAACTAACCGTGTTGGCCGGCGAGGCCATGCGCGCCGCGTCGCGCGCCGGGAGGACGGTCGAGAGCAGCGTGGCCATCATGATGGCCAGGGAGGCATAGATGGTTTCGATGGAGCTGTAATCCATGTTCAAGCCGCCGGTCATGCCCAGGGCGGTCAGGAGCCGGCCGGTTCCCTGGCTGAGAAGATAGCCCATCAGCGCGCCCACCACGGCATAGACGCAGGCCTCCGCCATGAAGATGAAGAATACATGGTTCGGCGCCACGCCGACGGCGTTATAGACATAGATCTCATCCTTGCGCTCGTACACGGAGCCGCGCATGGTGTTGAACACCGTCAGGGCCGCGATCAGGATCGGAACCAGCAGTTCGAGCAATCCCGCAATCGTCTTGGCCCGCTGACGCGAGCCGTAGTACGCGACCCCGTCAATGGCGTAATAGGCAGGTTCGCTGAGCCGCTCAAGGTACTCCAGAACCGTGCGACGTTGTTCCTTATAGTCGACCGGCGCCAGTTCCTGGGAGGTGGAGCTAAGCCGGTACGGGGTCTTCGGAAACAGGATCAAACAGGCCACGCTGATCTCCCCGTCCCCCTTGTCGCTCTGGACGGTCGGCATGCGGTTGACGATCATCACCTGCCGGGGACTCAGGCGGCCGATGTCTTCGGGAGCCACCACGTTGACCTTGCCGTCGACCTCCTTCTTTCCCATGGCCTGAACGCTGTTGATGTCATAGGGCATAATGGATCGCCCGTCGAGGCCCAGCGTCCTTGCCATCTTCTCACTATCCAGGATGCCAAGGACCTCGTACGGATCCGCGCTGCCGACAATCGTGACCGTCGGATGACGGGTATTCACATCCTCCGGCGTCAGTCCGAGTTCGGCCGCAGCCGTATCCGGCAGGATGATATAATTCTTCTCCTTGCACCCCTTCGCCACCGCGTCCAGTTTTTCCGCCCGGGTCTGGGGTGGGCGCGGGAACCAGCCGTTCGTGGTCAGGAGATAACGGTCAATGCCGGAAAACATCGTCTCGTTCCATTGCATGCCGATACAGCCGTTGAAGGTGACTCGCCGGGTACTCGGGATGTCGCCCACCATGAACTCGCGGTCGACCTGGATCTGCGGATTGGCAATCTTGTCCACCGTCCACACGCTCATGCTGGGAACAATCCATTGCCAGGTCGTGATGGGAAATCGGGAGCCGTAGATGCGGTTGATGCTGTCAAACTCGGAATCTTCGATCCTGGTGTAGTTCGGCTTGCGCAACATGATCCCATTCCATTCCGAGCGACCGGTGGGGTATTCGACGTTTTTGAGATCGGTCGACACCGAGGTGAAGCAGATCATTACAAAGGTGATCAGGATGAGAGTAACGCACGTGAGCCCGGTGCGCACCTTGCGGCGCCGCATATTGTTCAAGCCGAGCATGAAGGCCGTGCCAACCACCCCGGCGCGATTGATGTCGGCGCCCTCGACCCGCCCTTCGCGACGACGCAGCTCCTTGATGTTCTGCTGGAACTTGCCGCCCACCATGAGCGTGACCAGCACGGTCAGCAGGAAGATGATGAACCCCAGCAGGATGACGAGGGACGAACGCACGATCTGAAAGGCCGGATGGAACCACTGCAGCAGCACAAAGACCAAAACGAAGATGATGCCGCTGGCGAGCAGTTGGCGACGAATATCGGAAAACCCGAAAATCAATTTCTCTGCAAAGAATACAAAGGGAACCAGCAGGCCGAGATACCAGAGGATGCCCACGACAGCCTGGGAAACGCGACTGCGGATGACGGGGTGGTTGTTGATCGCGTAGGCCAGACTGGTGAAGGCGGCCGTCACCGCCTGCGCCGGTTCCTTGGCGGCCAGTTTGGCACGGGCGTCGGCCAGCCACTCCTTGGCGCGCACGTGGAACGCGATCATCTGCTCGTCAGCCATGCCGTAGCGCTGCAGCAAGGTGAGCCGCTTCTCATCCGTACGGAGCATGGACGCCGCCGCATCCAGGTGCGGCATCGCCAGGTTCGGCGTATCAGCGACCAGGTAACCGCGCCCGAACACCTCGGGTTCACCGCCCGGAATCGCGGCGGCGGGATCGACGTTCAGCATGAAGGCCCGGTTCTCCAGAATCTCGGCGTTGCCCGGGGCACCGTCCATGAACCCGACATAGAATCGGAAATCCGGCTCCATGAAATCGACGTTTTTTGCCACCGACCCGAGGGTGTGGTAGAAACGCGAGGGGCCTGCCAACCCCGTCCGGCTTAGATACTCTGAGCGTTTGAACGACTTGAGTGTGCTGGGGTTCCCGACGTCGTAGAGCGCCACGGGCTCGCAACGGAACACGGGGACGTTGATCGGCTTGGGCGCATAGGCACAGCCGGCCTGCACATCGAGGCCGGGCACGTTCTGGTTACGGTAGATCCGGTTGAGGGCGTCGGACGAATCCTTGAAGAAACTGATCCGGCCATCGCCATCAAAGCGCGCAGCATTCACGCCGAAACTGCTGTTACGCTGCAGGCCCAACACGAGTCGGCGCTCGTAGCCCCCGTACGGATTGGCCGCGACGACGGGAAGCATAACCACGCCACCTTCACCCTGTATTGAAAAGTTCGCGCCCTGTTCACTCCAATAGGGCTGGACGAAGGTCCGGACGGTCACCGGGTGTGTCGGTACCAGCGAGGCGGCGCCAGCCGAGGTATACACGGTTCCATGAACGGAGGCGATGATGCCCTTGGTCTCTTGAATGGTCTTGAACGGAACCTGGCCGAAGCCGACCGCCAGCAGGGCCCGGCCAAGCGACGGAACCTGTTCGCTCAGCACGTCCAGCGCCACGCCGTCCAGCGTGTCTTCCGGGGTGGACATCTTTTTCGGACTGAACTCGTAATTTCCCACCGTGAAGGCTTGCCGGCCGCAATAGTGCCACGCCTTCGACGCCAATGCGCCGCCCAGGGCTCGATTCTGCCGGTCGGGACTGCCGGAGGCGTCGCGAGATCCCCACGACACAACTTCCCACGCAGGCTTGTCGCCGACGCGGGGAACCTTGCCGATCATGGCATTCGCCAACTCAGAGACCTGCGGTTCAACGATCGTACCGAGACTGCCGATCCCGACCAGCACCGCGAGATTCTTCTTCCGCTTCTCGCCGCCGGAAGTCAGTTGCAGGTGGATCGTCAGGGTCCTTTCGTAGGACTTCAAGAGACCCCGAACCGCGATCAGGTCGTCCAGTTCCTTGATCTGTTGCTCGTGATACGCGGCGAGTTCCCGGAACCGGATGCGGGCCTTGTCCGCACAGGCCCATGTCGTGAAATCCGCGCCGTCCAAGGCTTTCCACAGCGGCGTGGCCATCAGGTTGGCGGAGCGGTTCACCTCTTGCCGGGCCTGGAGATAGGTAGCCAGCAGCGGGTGCGTATTCGCGACGGCCTTGCGCTCTTCGTCCGTGGATCGGCCGGGGGAAGAGTCGAAGCCGTCCCGGTACACCGGGCTGCCCGCCCGCAGATGGGCCAGTTTGGCGGCCAGCGTGCGTTCCTGATTCTCGAGGTCGATTTCGCCGGTCACGACGGCAAAGTTACGCTCGAACCATTTCCGGAACGTGGGCTCCTCGCCCATCCAGCGGTCGCGCGTGAATGCGGCGGCGCGTTGGTCGGCGGGCAACGCCGTGTCCCGCGCCAGTTCCTCCACGATGTCCAGGGCGCGCAGGGCATAGGCCCGGGTCTCTTCCTGTTCGCGGCGGCGTTCTTCGAACGTCCTGTAGTCCGGCTGTTGCCGGGAAAAGGTCTCAATGGCCTCCAGCAGCCGTGTGGTGCCGCCCAAGGCGTACACGTTGGGAGTGGCCACAAAGACAATGTCCCGCCGCAAGCGCCCCCGGTACGGGGCCATGGCGCGGGCATATTCGAGCAGCGCGGCCAGCGAAAGCGACTGTTCCGCGCCCGGCGCCAGTTCCGGAACCAGGGAATTGCTGTCGTAAGACGCCTCCAGAATCAGGGCTTCCTGCCGGGACTGTTCGCCGCGCAGGATTCCGATCACATTTCGCACCTTGCGCGTCTGCCACGCGACCTTGCACCTGACGGTGACCGGCTTGCCCGTCCACTGTTCAATCGGCCCGCGTGCCAGAAAACGCGGAAATCCAACCTCGCCTTCATAGTTACGAAGAACCATGCTCCCCCAGGGAGCGGAGGCATCAGGGGAAAGGCGCAACCGCCTGGCCACCTCATCTTCGCGGACGATGACCGCCTGCACGCCAACAGCCGCCAGCGACCGCCAGTTCCTGGCCGAATCATCCAGATAGGTCACAACAATGCTGTTGGACGGGGTGTTGCCTCTCAAGTTATTCAGATCCATGCTTTCCGTGGCGACAAGCTTACCCCGGAGTCCCTGTTTCGGCATGACCACCGGTTGCAACCCGGCGGGCATGAAAGGATAAAGTTCCACCCCCTCGAGGGGACGGCCGGTTTCGTCGAGAAGTTCGCAGTATTCGGTGACGGGGACGGTGACTTCGAATTCCTGCGTGGTGACCACCAGACCGGCCTCACGGAACGCGTCGAGAATCAGGGCCTCCGTGCGGTAGAATCCGGGGCTGCCGTCAGCACGCCCGCGCTCTCGCTCACCGGGGCGGGTGCCGACGGCGTCGATCGCCTTCACTTGCGCGACGAACCGCCCGGGGGTCAGCGATGCGAGCAGCGGCGCTTCCGAGTAATCCGCACGGAAGGGCTCGCGATGGGTCCGCCCTTCCGATTCCGCAAAGGTGACAAACCAGTACAGCAAGCCGAGTCCGATGGCCGCGAAAACGGCGGCACCGGCAAGCTGACTGCCCCAGCTATATTCCTTGCGATCTGTCATGGAATCCTCGAATACACGCTTGTCACTCCGTGAGTACGCAGATAGACCCCCACCCCGTCGAAAATCACGATCCCGGCAAGGCAGGCTAGAAACATCCCGACACAGAACGGCACCAGCCCGCGGCGGATGATATGCGCGCCTCCGAGGCGGAACAAGGCCATGCGCACTCCCCACGCCACGAGAAACGTGAACCAGCAGCCCTTCATGAAATGGGTCGAGGCCAGGACGTATCCGATCGGGTGGAACGGAAACCAGGTAAGTTTGGCGCGCAATAAGGCCAGCACGCCGGTGATGACCGCGCCGATCCCGAGCCCCTTGGCGTCCACGTTTTGAACGAAATTCAGCGGTTGCGTTTCAGGGTTCCCATACAGGGTGCCCATCGCCATGGCGCGATCGGCGTTCGCCGCCCACGTCCGGAAACCTTGGAGGCCCTCGAAATACCAGTTCTGATCGAATGCCCACTCGCACTTGAGATTATTGGCCCCGAACCCATAGGCCCAGCTAAGCATCACGAACCCACCGATCAGGAGGCCGCCCAGCAGGCCGAGCGCCAGCCCGGCGCCAATGTCGCGCGGCCGAACCTTGAAATGCCGGCCGAGCTCCATCATCTCCACCTGAACGGGCGCAATGAGCAGGAATACCGTGGGGCATAGAAAGCCGGCCGCAATGCTGGCCACCAGCATTCCGGTGGAGTGGAAGACCGCAAAGCCGCCGATGGCCCCCACGAACTGCATCCCGAAATAGGGCGTCAGATAACCGAAGGGTGCGCCCATCTCCGCACGGATCTTGCTGGCGGCAAACCCGCACACCAGCATGTAACCGAAGAAGAGCAGGCTGGCCATCGCGCCCATGCGGGTCCACACTCCCCAGGCGACGAAGGTGCACAAAGCCGCCACAATCATCAGAAACGCGGCGCGATAGGAGGTAACCTCGTGACTCTGATCCAGGGTCGTACGACGCCCCAGGGCCGTCTTGAGCGCCATCCACAGGTGAATCCGTCCGACGAACACCGCCAGCAGGGCATAGGCAATGAAGGCGCCCATTGTCTGCTGATGTTCCCAGGGATAGCCGGCAAACCGCGTGCAGTTGAAGGTCTTGCCAAACAGGTTCCAGAGTTGGAAGATCAGAAAAACCGACCACAGCGAGAAGAGCACATCGGTCTCGATCAGCAGGGCAATCGCCAGAATACAGAAGGAAAAGCCGAAGCCCAGCCCGCTGGAGCAGATCCCCACGTTCTCCAGGTAGGCCTTGAGCGTCGGGTTGGTGACGTACTCCTTAAAGTCAAGTTGCCCAAACGCTCCCAGCGCCGGAAAGTCCGGAACATAAAAATTGATTCCCTTGGCGAGCACGAACGGCAGCGTACAGCCGAACCCCAGCCACATGACCCAATGACGGAAGATGACGAGCCTCCCGTTCTCCATGGCGAAGAGGCTCTTGGGGAGAATAGTGAGGGGGAAGGTGAACCGCTCGTTGTCAACCCACTGTTTGCGCATGAGGATGTTGAGGCCCAGGAAGCCCATAAATAACGCACCCACGAGCAGACCCCACGCGAGCGCCGGCTGTATCCATTGCGCGATCGGGATATGACCGGAGAACAGATACTTCATCCCGGACAAGCTGAACATATGGTCTGGCCGCACACTGGTGAAGTCACGCTCATCGGCGTCGAGCGCGGCAAGGTTGCTTTCCCGAACAAACTTCCGCCCCGTGAACACACCCTCCAGCGCCTGGACGTTGAAAAACTGCACGTCCTGAACGATCAGCCGGCCTGCTCCGGTGAACCCGATCTCGATCGAAAGCTTCCGGTCCGGAATCCTCGGCAGGATCACGGGATTTACCCCGATGCGCTGGAACCCCTCCGGACTCGCCAGCGACGGAGTGGTCATCTGCGAGCTGGCCAGCAGGATCGCTTCAAAATCAGGAGGCGCGCGCAGCCGGACATGGTAGGACGATGTCTTGTCGAATCCCTCCGTCTTAACAAGCAGGGATAGCAAGTAGTTCTCCCCCGGCACCAGGATCTCACGGCCGCCGGCATCGTAGCGGTCCAGCGTGAACGACAACCGGCAGACGGCGTTACTGTTCACCTCATTATCTTGGCTCAACACGGGGCTTCGCCATATCCCCTTGCTGCCACGACTCAGGTTGGTCCATGTGACGCTGCCTCCGCCGGTGTGCTCGAAGCCTTTCAGGTCGTCCCGGAACTGGCCATTCGGGCACAGGTTCGGGCCATGCGGCCACAGCATGGGCGGCAGGCTCTCGTAGGTCTTGAAATCGGCGCGGTGCGGAATGGTGGCGACAAGTCCGAAAACCCGCTGCCACATCCCCTGAGTCATGAGTGGCGCCGCCAGCAGCAGCGCGGAGTAGATAACGACCAGTTCGGCGGTGGCCAGGCGTAACGAACGGCGCAACATGTAAAGTACCGAGCCTATCCCCATCACAGCCAGAATCACGCCGACAGCGCTGTTGGGCGGCGAATTCTGAGCCAACGGGCCACCGCCCACATTGTAGACTTCCACGTACTCGATCCAGACCCCCATGAGCAGCAGCGCAAACACGGTGGCCGCCAACGAGCGGAGTGTCAGTCCCGTTCGAGCGCTATCATTGTCATTCACAGCCATTGGTCGGCTCCGTAATCCCTGCCCTCTGTCCTCTGTCCTTGTTCAACCATAAGGGGCCGCATCCTATAGAACCCGGCCGGGCTTGACAAGTGGTTATCAACCTCTTGAACGTGGTTCCATGACAAACCGTCCTCCACGCACAAGCTGCCCTCAGGATGATTAGGCTCGCTTGTTCTGCGCAGGAAATTGTAACGTAAGAATTATGGATACAAAGTTGGATGCCCCGCAAAAAAAGACCTTTGCAGCCCTCGGGCTGTCGCCTGCCATTCTCAAAGCCGTTGAAGCCCTCGGATTCGAGGAACCCTCTCCCATTCAAACGGCCGCCATCCCCGTCATCCTCGAAGGACACGATGTTGTCGGGCAATCCCAAACCGGCTCCGGGAAAACCGCCGCCTTTGCCATCCCGGCCATCGAAAAAGTCGATGTCGCCAGTCGCGTCGTTCAGGTACTGATTCTCTGTCCGACACGCGAACTCGCCACCCAGGTGGCCGAGGAAGTTCACAAACTTTCAATCCACAAACGCGGGGTTCACGCGGTGCCCATTTACGGGGGCGCCTCTTATGACCGCCAGTTGTTTGAATTGAGAAAAGGCGTTCACATCGTCATTGGAACACCCGGCCGGGTTCTGGATCATATTGAACGAGGCACGCTGCAGTTGAGCCATGTGAGCCTCGTGGTTCTGGATGAGTCGGATCGCATGCTGGATATGGGCTTTCGGGACGATATCGGCAAGATTCTGGACGCGACCCCATCCGAACGGCAGACCGTCTTTTTTTCAGCGACCATGTCCCCCCCCATTCGCGAGCTGATCAAACGGTATTCGCATGATCCCAAGACACTCCGCATGGAGCAGAAAGCGGCCACGGTTCCCACCGTCGAACAGTGGTTTTACGAGGTTCAGAACATCCACAAGGTCCCGGCATTGCTACGCCTGATTGACTACCATGGCTACCGGCTGGGCATCATCTTCTGCAACACGCAACGTATGGTGGATGAACTCACCGACACATTGCTGGCCCAAGGGTTTTCCGCAGATCGTTTGCACGGCGGAATTCCACAAGTCCAGCGCACGCGCGTCATGAACAAATTCAAACGAGCCGAGTTTGAATTTCTCGTCGCCACGGATGTCGCGGCCCGCGGTATTGACGTCGATGACCTGGAATTGGTGGTTAATTACGATATTCCGTACGACGCCGAGGATTATGTGCACCGGATAGGCCGAACCGGCCGCGCCGGAAAGCGCGGCATGGCCATCACCTTCGTTTCCGGCCGCGACATCTATAAACTACCTTACATTGAGCGGTTTACCCGCACGCGCATACAACGGGGTAAAATGCCTACCATGGGCGAAGTCGAAGAGAAGCGAACCGATGACTTGATCCAGAAAGTACGCGCGGTTCTGGGCGGCAAAGCCTTCGCCGCGCAAATGCCGCTCGTTGACCGGCTGCTGGAGGAGGGATTTGCCTCCACCGACATCGCTGCCGCACTCTTTGTAATGGCAACCGGCTCAGCGGAAGAGCCCGATGCCGCTCCCGCAAGCAAGGCTGCGCCTGCCACCAAAGCCGTGCCTGTAGCCAAGCCGCCGCCCCGGCCCACCATGACCCCGGCTATTATTACCAAACCTATCCACATAAAAGAGGTGCCCCCGCCGCGTCCACCCCGTCCAGAATCAAAGCCCATGCG
>Ga0194060_10000757_pt1 | contig 23447 bp, 23 predicted proteins | sample SepL225m_MetaG_FD_163427 | JGI IMG/M metagenome (GOLD analysis project Ga0194060, IMG submission 163427) | Anoxic zone freshwater microbial communities from boreal shield lake in IISD Experimental Lakes Area, Ontario, Canada - Sep2016-L222-5m | ecosystem: Environmental > Aquatic > Freshwater >... | reverse complement strand
CGGCCGAGGTGCGTTCGGCAGTCAGGGCCAGCGACGTGACGATGTCGACCTGGGCCGCCTCCGGCAGACCGGTGATGAGGTAACGCCCGCCCGACCCGGCCGCACCGTTCACCACCTGAACACCCGCGCCGAGTTTCCACGCCCGTGTGATGGCCCGGAAGGCGTTGTTCTGAGCCGGATCGACGGCGAGGGTCGCGCCGCTGCCGGAAATGGTGCCGGCGCGCGGGACGATGGCGGCGGCCGTCGCGTTGGAATTGAACCCGATGCCGGGCACGCTGTCGAATGGCGCCGGATCGGTCGCGGCCGACATGTTGTAGGCGGTGGGCTTCGCCGTCGGAGCGGGCGCCTCGCCAAGCACCTTCATCGTGGCGCGCATGCTGTCAGAGATGGGGCTCATCAGCGATGCGACGTTCACGCCCATCTGCAATGGCAGCGTCCAGCCGGCCGCGTCGTAGGGCCTGAGCGGCGGGCCGCCCGGGAACTGGCGCAAATCGGGATATTTCTGCACGCTGAGCAGTTCGCGCGCCATGGCACCGAATTCCTGATCGGCGGGTACCACCCACGTGCCGGACGGATAGGTCGTCTTCTCGACGGTGACCGGCGAGGTCAACTGCCAGACGCGCACGCCGCCAAACGCCAAGCGCCGGAGCAGTTCGACCGCGGCCACCGGATCGCGCTGATCCTGCGGAATCATGTAGGCGTAGGGCGCGGTCTTGCGGCCCGCCTCGATCTGGTCCCTTCCGGCCCGGTAGCGGTTGTAGAGCAGCGACTCGCGGTACTTCGCCGCGAATTCGAGCGTCGCGATGGCCGCCGTCTCGTTGTACGCCACCGCATCACCCAGCCGCCACCAGCCGCCTGCCCACGGGCTGGCGTACAGGCTCTGCGGCCGCAGGTCGCGATAGTCCTCGGGAAAGTCGGCGGGTGTGTACTCGCGCGGCGCGGCCATGCTGCCGGCCGTTTCTGTCCAGAACGCCGGGATGTTCTTGAACACCGGCGCGTAGTCGGCGTAGCCGGGGTACCACGCGTCGAACGCCAGGCCCATGTGCGTGGCGCCGACCTGCCCGCGTTCTTCGAGACTCTTCGCGATGGCCATTCCGATCATGTTGATTTCGCGCGACACCACCGGCGGGGCGTCGGGGGCGATCGGCTCCGAAAACGGCGGCAGCCAGATGCGCGTCGGAAAGGGCGACGACTGATGGAACACGTAGATGATGTTCGGCTCCCACTGGCGCCAGAAGTGTTCCATCACGCGCGACTCGATCATGTTGAGCATGTACGCATCGCGGTTGTTGTCGTGGCCGACGTACTCCTGATAGAGGCGGGGCAGGCCCGACTCTGCGTACGGCGTGCCGGCGTTTCTCGCGAGCCATTCGCCCACCATCTGCTGGCCGTCGGGATTCATCGTCGGCCAGAGCATGACGATGTCGTTGTCGAGGATGTCTTTGATGCCGGGATCGGCGGCTCGCGCGACCAGGTCGTAGGCCAGTTGCAGGGTCATTTGCGCGCCCGCCACTTCGGTGGCGTGGCAGCCGCCGTCCAGATGCACGAACGCCTTGCCCTCGCGCGCAAGGCGGCGTGCGTCCGCCTCCGTCAGTCCCTGGGGATGCGCCAGCCGCTGGGCGATGTCGCGGTAGCGATCGACCCGGTCGAGGTTCGCCGGATTCGAGATGAGCGCGAAGTACATCACACGCCCGCTGGTCGTCTTGCCGGCTTCGACCAGTCGGATGGACGAACTGGCCGCGGCGAGTTTCTTGAGGTAGGTGATAGCCTGATCGTAGGTCGCCAGCTTGTTGTCGGCCCCCGGTTTGAATCCCAGAACCGACTCGGGCGTCGGCAGTGGTGGCGGCGCCGCCAGCAAGATGGACGGGCCGGCAAGCACGCCGACCATCAACAGTATCGCGACCTTACGCATCATGAAGCATCCCCCTGTCGGGTACCCTACCGTTCGGTTGCGCCGGCCGCAAGTGTGTTGACCACGGTGTGGCCACGGCTGGCGGACGCCTGGCAACTGGTGTTGATGCCGGCAACGCGTGTAGCGGCCGCCCCGAGTGGCGACCTCCGCTCTGGCCGGAGCAGGTGGAGCGCAAGCACCAGCGCCGCGGTGGCGGGGCGGTCGTCGTGGGTGATGAAGCCTTCGGAGCCAGCCGGAGGCAGGTAGAATGGCGACGGGTTGAAGCCACGCGAACCGGGCAGGCAGGTGTCATGCAAATCGACGCATCCGGATGGACCGAGGAAGGGGCGTTCACCGCGACGCTCATCGGCGCGCTTGAAACGATCGAGGCTGTCTCGCACATCAGGGTCGAGGACGCGCCGGCGAGCCGAACCGATGCGGGCTACGCGTTTATCAGCAACGAGGTGTTCGTCCGGTTTCGGACCCACGCCGTACGGCGGACGGTTCGAGCCTGGGGCCTGACGTGGCCCCGGACCATTCGAGTCGACGTGATGACGATCGAGGGCCTCGGCGAGGCCCTAGGCTCAATCGATGGGGTCGGGCCGCCCGACTACGCGGATGCCGGCTTGCTCCAGTATCTGAGAACCGAACGCATCGTGCCGCCGTACCAGACCAGAGGGATCAAGGTCGTCGAGATGGTGCGCGTCTATCTGGCGGGATCGCCTGTTCCCGATCCGAAGTCCTAATGTTGGCTGCTGATTCGGCCGACAAGCTTGGGGAGTAGGCTCTGGTGCCCGGGAACGACACGTGTCGCTTATCGAATCTCTCATCGCGGCGGTCCTCAGGTCGAACGGAGACGGGCTGGTGATGCACGTCGGCGAGCGGCCGTTTGTGCTGTCGCCGTCTGGTCCGTCCAACCTGTCCGAGCGGCCGCTGTCGGTCGAGGCGATGGGCAACGTGCTCACGGCCCTGCTCTCGGTCGACGACCAGCGCGCGTTGCGAGACGTTGGCGCCGTCGAAAAAGAAATGACGCTTCCCGCGGTGCCGGGCGACCGCTTTACGCTGGTCGCCGCGCGCGGGGGAGACGATATCTGGATTGAGTTGCGCCGACAGCGTGGCGCTCAGGGCGCACCGCAGCCGCAACGCGATCTTCCCGTCGATCCGCCCGCCGCGGTCGGACAGCCGCTGGCGATCGCGACCGACCCGCAGGCCGCGCCCAGCCAGCCAGTTGCGGCCCAGCCAGCCAGCCCCCAGACGACCAACCCGCAGACCGCCAGGCCTCGGATGGCGCCGGCGAGGGTTGTTGCGCCGCCGGTTCCTGCGCCACGCCAGACCTCTTCGCCACACCAGACCTCTGCGCCACACCAGACCTCCGCGCCGCGCGACGCGCAGGCTGGCGTCGTGCTGCCGCTTGCCCGCAGCCCGATTCGTCCGGATCTGTCCCGACTGACGCCGGCCTCTTCGCCCAAGTACCTCGGCATCGGCCGTCTGCTCCGCACCGCCGCCGCCAGAGGAGCCTCGTCGCTCTACCTGATGGCCGAGTCGCGGCCCACGATACGGCTGGACGACGACGTGATGCCGCTTGAGAACGAGGCGCCGCTCGGCGCTGCCGACGTCGAGGCGCTGATTCTCGAACTGGCGCCAGGTTTGAGCCGCGAGGCGCTGGTGGGCGGCACCAACGCCGAGTGGGTGTGCGATTTGGCGGACGTGGGGCGCGTGCGGTGTCTGAGTTTCCGCGACCAGCGGGGGCCGGGCGCGGTGTTCCGGCTGATTCCCACGCGAGTGATTTCTGCCGACCAACTGGGCCTGTCGCGCGACATTCAGACGCTGTGCGCCGAAGGCGACGGCCTTATCCTGGTGGCGGGGCCTCGGATGAGCGGAAAGTCGACCCTGATTTCCGCGCTGGTGGACCTGATCAACCGGACGCGGGCCGGCTATCTCATCAGCCTCGAGACCGAAATCAAGTTCCTTCACGAGAACCGTAAGGCCATCGTCAGCCAGCGGGAGGTGCGCAGCGAGCCCGACCTCATGCTGTCGCACGCGCGGGCGGCCCTTCGCGAAAACCCAGACGTGCTGGTGATCGACGACGTCAAGACGCCGGAGCTCGTGGCGCTGGCTCTCGACGCTGCGGGTTCGGGCCACCTCGTGCTGGCGACGGTGACGTCACCGTCGACGAGCGGGGCGCTGGCTCGGCTGATCGAGTCGGTCCCCTACGAGGGGCAGGCACACGCCGCGCTGGCCCTCTCGGAGTGTTTGCGTGGCGCGATCGCGCAAGTGCTGTTGCGCAAGGCTGGCGGCGGGCGCGTGGCGGCCCGCGAAGTGCTCTTCAACACCTCATCGGTGGCGGCGATCATTGCCGAGGGCAAAGTGTCTCAGCTGCCGTTCGCGCTCGACTCTGGCCGCAAGCACGGCATGGTACCGATGAACGACGCGCTGCTTGCCTTTGTCCAGAGCGGCGCGGTGGAAGCCCGGGAAGCGTACCGCAAGGCCAGCGATCGCCCGGCGTTTGTCGAACAGTTGCGCCGGGAGGGCATCGACACGTCCTTTGTCGAGCGACTGGCCTAGCAGCCCGTGGTGCAGGTCCGTCTGCATTCGCCCCACGCGGCATCCCTTTTCGGTGCGTAGCTCAACGCGCACACACCCCCGATAGTCTCGCGTGTCGCGCGCTGCGTCTCGCGCGTGGCGATCCGGGCGCCTTCCCTCTGATCGCGTGCCCGAGTCCGGGCAACCAGCCGGCTCCCCCGAGCCTATCGCTCCACCAGGTCGGCGACGAGTTCGAGCAGGAATTCCAGCACGTGCTCGTCGGTGGTCGCGTCGATGGCGACGCCTTCGGCGATCGGGTGCTCGTCGGTGGCTACCCGGCTGCCCCGTTGGCGGCTGACCTCGGCGATCACGGCGGGCACCGGGAGCGACGTATCGAGGTGGAGATCGACGAAGGTACGGTTCGACCGTTCCGATTCCAATCGGACCGCAGTGCCGGGGGTGGTCACCCGATACGGATGGTTCTCGGCGGTCAGCGCCTGGGCAAATGTGGTGAAGGTGGGAATGGCGACGTTCGACAGAAACGCCGTGTAGGCGCGCTCGGCAGCGGCCACGCGATCGCGACGCGCTTCGGCAGCCCGTTTCACATCAGCAAGGCGCGACTGGACGTGGCGGCGGATTTGCGCAACTTCGAGCGGCATGGGCACTTCTCCTCGAGGCGCACCCGTCACGAGGTCGCCTTCAACCGGATCAATCATCTCACGCGTCCGACCCGGACGCCCGCATTCGATCGATCGCTGCCTGCAGCGCCACCGGGTCGAACCCGCGCACCACGGCGTCTCCGAGCAGGGTGATGGGCACCGAGCGCCACCCGCGTGCGAGCAGTTCGTCGTAGGCGGCGGGGTCCTGATCCACGTCCCGCAACCTCACCTGTACGCCGGCCTGTGAAAGGAACCCTTTCACCCGTTCGCAGGCCATTCAACTCGCGCCGGAAAACACCGTCGCCTGCACGTCATTCCTCTCGTGTGCCGCGCGCGATGGCGACCAGATCGGAGAGCAGCGCGTAGGCGGTGTGCGTGAGGCCGCCGTCGAGTTGGTGGATGCCCACCTCGCCCAGCACGTCGGTCTTGAGCACGAGCAGGTTCTGCATGCCGGTCAACTGCGCGAGCGGGTCGTGCGCGTCGAGTTCGACCGGCGCCACGCGGCCCAGAATCTGGCCGTCGCGCCTGTCGGCGAAGGCCAGCAGCCGCAGCCGTTTGCCGCGCGCCATGGCGTCGCGCATCTGCTCGGGCGTAATGGAGGCGATCCCCTGGCGGTCGATTCCGTGCGGGGTCACCGAGCCCCGCATCAGGACGTTGATGAGCGCCGCTGTCTTGGCGGCGGCATCCCAGCCATCGACGTCGAGCGACGGGTCGGCTTCGGCGATGCCGGCCTGCTGCATGTCGGCCAGCGCATCCTCGTAGCGGCGTCCGTTCTCCATCTCGGTGAGGATGAAGTTGGTCGTGCTGTTGATGACGCCCCGGAACCCCTCGATCTCGGCGGCAGGTAGGGTTTCGCGGACCAGATTGAAGATGGGCACCCCGTCCATGACGGCGCCTTCGAACAGGAATCGCCTGCGCGCCAGCGCCGCGGCCCCGTCGAGTTCGCGATAGGCGAACGCGACAGGCCCCTTGTTCGCGGTGACCACATGCGCGCCCCCGCGTAGAGCCGAGGCCGCGTGATTGACGGCTGGCTGTCCGGCCTTGATGTCGAGCAGCGTGGTTTCGACCACGACGAGTTGCTGGAGTTGGCGCCGTTTGGTTTCGGCAGTGGCGTGTTTGATGAGCGCCAGGCCTGATGCCTCGGGCCCGAGCCCCCGCACCGCATCGGGCTCGGCGAGCTGGCCGATCGACAGACCGGCGTCGCGCAGCTTGATCGCCTTTTCGAGATCGAGGCCGCGGGCATCGAACGCGGTGCCGTGGCCGCTGGTGGCGATGCCCACCACGCGCCAGCTGATCCCGTATTCGCCGCGCAGCCGGACGTTTTTTTCCTGCAGCAACCGCGCAAATCGGCGGCCGACGTGCCCGAACCCGACCAGGACGAGATCGAGATAGACCATCGCGCCCTCGCTACTGGCCCTGGAGCGGGGCCACACTCCGAAGCAGGTCGGCGAGCCGGTCGAGTCCGTCGCGCAGGTACCGGACGTCGCTGCCAAACCCAATCCGCAGGTAGCCGTCCATGCCGAAATGATCGCCCGGCACAATCAGCACGCTTTTCTGTTCGCGAAGCCGGTTGACCAGATCCAGAGAGTTGATCGGGTCGTTGTATTTCGCGTAGACAATCGCGCCCGCCTCGGGCATCGCGTACGAGAACCTGTCGCGGTGCGCATCGAGCCAGTCGGTCATCACCGGCACGTTCGCCGTCAGGATGCGTCGGGTCCGTTGCAGGATGCGGGCGCGGACCGCGGGTTGGAGGGCGTACCGGGCCAGCCGGTCGCTGAGCGCGCCGGGACTGATCGTGGTGTAGTCGTGGTACGCCCACGTGGCGGCGACCACCGGCGGGGCGCTGACGATCCAGCCGATGCGCAATCCGGGGAGGCCGTAGGCCTTCGACAACCCGCTGGTGACGATGACGCGCTGGTAGCGCCCCCAGACCGACGCCGTTTCGACGCCGTCGAGTTCGGCGCCCCGGTAGATTTCGTCGGCCAGCACCCAGGCGCCCACCGTTTCTGCGATCCGGCAGATGCCGTCGAGGTCGGCGGCGCCGATGCGTGCGCCAGTCGGATTGTTCGGGTTGCAGATGACGATCATCCGGGTCTTGGGCGTCACCAGGGTCCGCAGATGGTCGAGATCCACGACCCAGCGCCGGCCGTTGTCGGTCAGGCGCAGCGGCCAGGGGCGCAGTTCGCCGCCAAAGCCTTCGGCCAGTCCGATCGTTTGACCGTAGTTGGGCACCATCATCACGATCTGATCGCCCGGTTCGACCAGGTGCCACATCGTGACGAAGTTGGCTTCAGAGCCGCCATTGGTCACCTGCACGTGGTCGGCGGTGGCGCCCGGATACAGCGCCGCAATCCGTTCGCGCAATTCGATCGTGCCGTTCGACTGGGTGTAGAGGAGCTCCTGCGCGAGCAGCGCCTCGCGGTCCGCGGGGTCGTCGACCAGTTCGTCCACCCGCATCGGATGGACGCCGCTTTCCGACAAGTTATAGTCCACCAGGTTTTCGTAGGTGGACTGCATCCGTTCCATGGCGAAGCGGGGAATGTGCATGTGAGCCTCCGGAAATGCGTCAGCGAGGGAATCAAGAGTGTACCCGATATGGCGCGCATCCATGCAGGCGTTGGACGGCAGGCAGGACAGACCACACCGTGTCGGCCGCCGGGCTTCTCGATCTATACTTTTCGTCGCCCATGACCGATCGCATTCCGGAGCTGGTTCGGATCCCCGCCGGTCCCTTCCTGATGGGGGGCGGCGAAGGCGATGCCGACGCTCGCGAACGCCCCACCCACATGGTGACGATCGACGAGTTCCTGATCGGCGCGTGCCCGGTCACACAGGGCGAGTACGCCCGATTCGTCCAGGCGACCGATCGCAGAGCACCGGCCATCTGGGAACTGCCGGCCATTGCACCCTTCGCTCCGGATAACCGATTCCGCGAACTGGCCGCCCCCTACTGCTGGTCGGGATCGGAACCGCCGGCCGGGAAAGACGATCATCCCGTGGTGCTGGTCACCTACGAGGATGCCAGCGAGTACTGCCGCTGGCTCAAGCACGAGACCGGACGAGGGTTCCGGCTGCCGACCGAGGCCGAGTCGGAAAAAGCGGCGCGCGGCGGACTGGATGGGAAGCGCTACCCCTGGGGCGACGACATCGATCCGTCGGATGCCGCGTATCTGCTTGATCAGCCGATCGGCGCCAGCCCAGGCACTCGCGCGACCAGGTCGTTCCCGCCCAACGGGTACGGCGTGTTCGACGCCGCCGGCAACGTGTGGACGTGGGTCGCCGATTGGTACCGGCCCGACTACTACACCGTCAGCGACAGTGCGAACCCTCGCGGCCCGGGGTCCGGGTCGCAGCGCCTGCTGCGCGGCGGCGCGTGGACCTGCGCCGATCCGCGGATGTTGCGATGCGCGAACCGGCATCCGGTGCCGCCCGACACGTATGGCTACAGCGTCGGGTTCAGAGTGGCGTCGGCGCCGCTGCCCTAATCGGCCGGCACGGCGCGTGCGCCTTACCTCTTTGGCGCGCCCTCCTGTATTCTTTCTGTCATGCGTGCGCTTCCAGACCTGAGTCGGGCCGAGATCGCCAGATACGGCCGCCAAGTGATCCTTCCCGAGTTGGGCATCGACGGCCAACGGCGGCTCAAACGCGGCCGCGTGATCGTGGTCGGGGCCGGCGGCCTCGGATCGCCCGCAGCCCTGTATCTGGCGGCGGCGGGAATCGGAACGATCGGGTTGGTCGATTTCGATGCCGTCGAACTCAGCAACCTGCACCGTCAGATCCTGCACGGCACCCCGGACATCGGGCGGTCGAAGCTGGCGTCGGCCCGCGACCGCCTTGCCGCCGCCAATCCGGAAGTCGAGATTCGGCTCCACCAAGGCGCGTTGTCGTCGGCCAATGCGCTGGCGGTGCTGGATGAGTACGACGTGGTGATCGACGGCACCGACAACTTCCCGGCGCGGTACCTGATCAATGACGCCTGCGTGATGACGGGAAAGCCGAACGCTTATGGGGCGATCTTTCGCTTCGATGGCCAGGCCTCGGTGTTTGCCGTCGAGAACGGCCCGTGCTATCGCTGCCTGTATCCCGAGCCTCCCCCAGCCGGACTGGTGCCCTCCTGCGCCGAGGCCGGCGTGCTCGGCGTGCTGCCCGGTCTGATTGGGACGATCCAGGCCACCGAAGCCATCAAGCTGATTGCCGGAATCGGCGAACCGTTGGTCGGCCGCCTGCTGGTGTACGACGCGCTGCGATCGCGGTTCCAGGAACTGAAGCTGCGCAAGGATCCCGATTGTCCCGTCTGCGGCGAGCATCCGACGATTCGCGCGCTCATCGACTACGAGGCGTTTTGCGGAACCAGTTCGACCGCGCGTCAACACGAGTCGCAGGCAACCGGTCCGGTCGATGTCGATTTCAGCATCAGCCCGGCCGGCCTCCAGGAACGGATCGCAGCGGGCGCCGCGTTGTGCCTGCTCGACGTGCGCGAACCGCACGAGTTCCAGATCGCCAGAATCCGCGGCGCGGTGCTGGTGCCGCTCGGGGAGTTGGTCTCGCGGCAAGGCGAACTCGACCCCGACGCTGAGACGGTCGTCTATTGCCACCACGGCATCCGAAGCGGTCAGGCGACCGCGCTTCTGCGGAGCGCCGGATTTCTCCGCGTGCGCAACCTGACCGGCGGCATCGACGCCTGGAGCCTCAAGGTCGATCCGACCATTCCTCGCTACTAAACATCCCGGGACCGCGCCCCCGGTTGTGCGCGGCCGACCACGCGATTTCAATATAGGCCTTGACTGGTCGTATATGACGATCTAATATAGGACTGTCGAGGTCGCATTTGGGCGAACTGCTATGTTGAGACTGTCAAAGAAAGCCGACTACGCGTTGATTGCCGTCACGCACCTCACGGTGAAAACGGGGTCGTCAAGCGCACGCGAAATCGCGGAACTGTTTGATATTCCGGTGGAACTGATGGCGAAGGTGCTGCAGCGGCTGACCCGTCGGGGCCTGCTCACCTCCCAGCAGGGAACCCACGGGGGCTATCAGTTGGCCCGGGCCGCGTCGGGCATTTCGATCGCCGACGTCATTCAGGCCATCGACGGACCGGTCGCGGTGACGGCCTGTTCGGCGCACGCAGATCGGTGCGGCCAGTTCGCCAAATGCAATGTTCGCGATCCGTTGTGGAAGATCCGCGAAATTATCGTGTCGGCGTTGAAGGGGACAACGGTCCTGGCGCTGGCCAACGACGTCATGGTGCCTGGAAGATTGGCGCCGCCGGCCCAGGTGCTGGTGCACGGCAGCCGGTCATGAGCCGTGCGGCTCACGATCGGGTTGGTCCGCCAGGTTTCGGAAGAGGATTTCGCGCCGGACGAAGCGATGGACCGGGTCGCCGGGATGGCTCCAGCACACGACGCTATGGGCCGAAGCACTAAGGTGGAATCGCGTATGTTGAAGTTCCCGATCTATTTTGACAATCATGCCACCACGCCGGTGGACCCGCGCGTGCTGGACGTGATGCTGCCGTATTTTCGCGAGCAGTTCGGCAACGCGGCGAGCCGCAATCACCAGTACGGCTGGGAAGCCGAAGAGGCCGTCGAGCTGGCCCGCAAGCAGGTGGCCGACCTGATCGGCGCGACCGCCAAGGAGATCGTTTTCACCAGCGGGGCCACCGAGTCCGACAACCTCGCGATTCGGGGCGCGGCCTTGATGTACCGCGAGAAGGGCGACCACATCATCACCGCGGTCACCGAGCACAAGGCTGTCATCGACACCTGCAAGCGCCTCGAGAAGGAGGGCTTCCGGGTGACGTACCTGCCGGTCGGGAAGGATGGCCTGGTCGATCTGGACCAGCTGCGCGCGGCCGTCACCGACAAGACCACGCTCATCACGATCATGACGGCGAACAACGAAATCGGTGTGCTTCAGCCGATTGCCGAGATCGGCGCGATCGCGAAAGAACGGGGCATGCTGTTCCACACCGACGCCGTGCAAGCGGTGGGCAAGGTGCCGTTCGACGTGATGGCGGCCAACGTGCACATGGCGTCGATCAGCGCCCACAAGATGTACGGCCCGAAAGGCGTGGGGGCGCTCTACGTGCGGCGCCGCAACCCGCGCGTGCTGCTGACGCCCATCATCGAAGGAGGCGGGCACGAGCGCGGCATGCGCTCGGGCACACTCAACGTGCCGGGCATCGCCGGCTTCGGAAAGGCCGCCGAGTTGTGCCGGCTGGAGATGGCGGCCGACGCGGCCCACGCGCGAGGGCTCCGCGACCGTCTCAGCCAGGCGCTCCACCGTCACCTCGACCACCTGTCCATCAACGGCTCGATGGAACATCGGCTCCCCGGCAGTCTGAACATCAGCTTCGCGTATGTCGAAGGCGAGTCGCTGCTGATGGGGATCAACGACGTGGCGGTGTCTTCGGGCTCCGCCTGCACTTCGGCGAGCCTCGAGCCGTCGTACGTGCTCAAGGCGTTGGGCGCGGGTGACGAAATGGCGCACTCGTCGATTCGCTTCGGCCTCGGCCGGTTCAACACCGAGGAAGAAGTCGACTACGTGGCCGACAAACTGGTAGGCGTGGTGCGCAAACTTCGCGAGATGTCGCCCCTGTACGAGATGGTCAAGGATGGCGTCGATTTGTCGACGATGCAGTGGCAGGCGCACTAGCGCGCGAGCGCTCTGGCGCCCTGGCGCGAGAGTGGGGTCGAACCGCAACGGCATGGGATAGCGGACGGAGAGACGACGATGGCGTATTCAGACAAGGTAGTCGATCACTTCAATCACCCCCGCAATGTCGGGTCGTTGCCGAAAGAGGACGCGACGGTCGGGACGGGATTGGTGGGCGCGCCCGAGTGCGGCGACGTGATGAAGCTGCAGGTGCGCGTGAATCCGACGACCGGCGTGATCGACGAAGCGAAGTTCAAGACGTTCGGCTGCGGGTCGGCCATCGCCAGTTCGAGCCTGGCGACCGAGTGGCTCAAAGGCAAGACGGTTGACGAGGCCCTGGCGATCAAGAACACCGACATCGTCGCGGAGTTGGCCCTGCCCCCGGTGAAGGTACACTGTTCGGTGCTGGCGGAGGACGCCATCAAGGCGGCCATCGCCGACTTCAAACGCAAACAGGCGGCGGGGTGACACGCATGGCGACTCATCTGGCGATTGAGATTTCGGAGGCGGCCGCCCGCCACATCCAGAAACTGATGACCAAGCAGGGCATCACGGAAGGCGGGCTTCGCGTCGGCATCAAGGGCGGCGGGTGCTCGGGATTGAGCTACACGTTCAGCTGGGAACAGCAGGCCCGGGTTGGTGACGACGTGTTCGAGGGGCCCGGCGCGACCAAGGTGTTTGTCGATCAGAAGAGTCTTCTCTACCTGGCCGGGACGACACTCGACTACGACACGGCGCTGATGGGCAAGGGGCTGCACTTCATCAATCCGAACGCGAAGGGCAGCTGCGGATGCGGGAGTTCGTTTACGGTCTGACCAGTTCTGGGGCCGGCTGGCGCGTGCTGGCCCATCGAGGTGTTCGGGCAGGCTAGACTAGGCCTCCACGTCTGTCCGAGCATGGGGCGCCTCGCCGGCCAACCGGCGAGGCGGCCTCGTTTCTAGGGGCCGCCTGCAAGGCGCATCCCCCCAAACACACACGGGAGCGGTATGCAGCCCGACACATCAGCCGTCACCATTCAGCCCTGCAAGCATTGCGGATCGCAGGCGCCGGTCGACGTCCATTTCTGCCCGCGCTGCGACCGGATTCTCACGCTGGGCCGGCACGGCGACTACTTCCGGTTCTTCGGCCTGCCGCGGCGGCTGCAGATCGACGAGCGCGACCTGGAGCAGCGGTTTCGGGCGTTCAGCCGGCAGTTCCATCCCGACTACTTCTATAACTCGAGCTCGACCGAGCGGCTGGCGAGCCTGGAGCGGTCGTCGTACCTCAACGATGCGTTCCGCACGCTGCGCGGGCCGGTCGAGCGCCTCGAGTACCTCCTGAAGCTGGAGGGCTTTGCGCCCAAGGAGACGCACGAGGCGACGACCCAGGTGCCGCCCCAACTGCTCGAGGAAGTCTTCGAGCTCAACGAGCAACTCGAAACGATCCAGCAGTTGCGCGCCGACGGGGCCCCGGAGGCCGAAGTGGTCGCCAGGCTTGAGGCGGCCCGCACGCCGATTCAGGCGAATCTCGACGCGCACGAGCGCCAGTTGAACGCGTTGATGCGGCAGCACGACGCCGACGTCGATCGGGTGGACCATCGCGCCCGGCACGAGACGCTCGGGGCGCTGCGCGCGCTGCTGATTGAGCGCACCTATCTGACGAACCTGATCGCGACGGTCCGGCGCGAGATGGGCAGCGACCAGGCGGCTCGCGCATGAGCAAAGTCGTCGGCATCGATCTCGGCACCACCAACAGCCTCGTGGCGATTGTGCAAAACGGCGTGCCGATTGTGCTCACCGACCAGACCGGGACGTCGCTGCTTCCTTCGATCGTGTCGGCGGGCGACCACGATGCGATCGTGGTCGGCCGGGAGGCCCAGCGGCGCCTGCTGACCGACCCGGCGCGAACGGTCTATTCGGTCAAGCGCTTCATGGGTCGCGGAATCGAAGACGTCGCGGGCGAATCGCGCTGGTTCCCGTTCAAGGTGAGCGGCGAAGCCGGCGGCGTGGTCCGCATCCACCTCGGCGATCGCCAGTTTACGCCGCCCGAGATCTCGGGCTTCATCCTGCGGGAGCTCAAGCATCGCGCCGAGGCGGTCTTTACCGGCGAGGGCGATTTCGATCCCGAGGTCGACCACGCCGTCATCACCGTGCCCGCGTATTTCAACGATGCGCAACGCACCGCCACCCGCGACGCCGGCCGGTTGGCGGGCCTCGAGGTGCTCCGCATCATCAACGAGCCGACTGCGGCCTGTCTCGCCTACGGGCTCGACAAGCGCCATCAGGGCGTCATCGCGGTCTACGACCTTGGCGGCGGCACGTTCGACATCTCGATCCTCAAGGTGGAAGACGGGGTGTTTCAGGTGCTCTCGACCAACGGCGACACCCACCTGGGTGGCGACGACATCGACCGCCTGCTGGTCGAACAGATCGCGACCGAGCTGGGCGTGGACCCTGCCACCTCCGGCCAGGCGGTGCAGGCGATTCGCAAGGCCGTGATCCAGGCGAAGTGGGATCTGTCGGAGTTCGATCAGGCCGACATCGTGGTCGATCCGCACCCGCTGGCCGGGCGCGCGGAACCCTACCGGCGCCACATCACGCGGGCGGAATTCGAAACGCTGATTGCCCCGGTGGTCGACAAGACGCTGCACCCGTGCCGGGCCGCGCTCGAGGATGCCGGGCTCACACCGGGCCAGGTTGACGAGGTCGTGCTGGTGGGCGGATCGACGCGCATTCCGATGGTGCGCCGCCAGGTGGAGCGATTGTTCGGCCGGACGCCGCACTCGGATTTGAATCCCGACGAGGTCGTGGCGCTCGGCGCGGCTGTGCAGGCCGACATTCTGGTGAGCGGCCGGCGCGAAATGCTTTTGCTGGATGTGACGCCCCTGTCGCTGGGCATCGAGACGATGGGCGGCATCGTCTCGAAGATCATCCTGCGAAACTCGACGATTCCGGCCAGCGGCAGCGAGATGTTCACCACGTTTGTCGACAGCCAGACCGCCGTGGACATTCACATCCTGCAGGGCGAGCGGGAAATGGCGGCCGACAACCGTTCGCTCGGACGCTTCAAGCTGCGGGGCATTCCGCCGATGCCGGCTGGGTTGCCCCGCGTGCAGGTGAGGTTCCAGATCGACGCGAACGGGATCCTCAGCGTGTACGCCCGCGAGTTGCGCACCAACATCGAACAGGCCATCGAGGTGAAGCCGTCCTACGGGCTGACCGATGAGCAAGTCGAGCGCATGTTGATCGACTCGTTCGAGCACGCCCAGGAAGACGTCGAAGCCCGCATGCTCATCGAAGTGCGCAACGAGGCCGAGTCGATTGCGCAGGCGACCGACAAGACGCTGCGGCGGCCGGATTTCGATCAGATTGCCTCGGCGCAGTTGTCCGCCTCGGAAGTGGCCTCGATCCGCGCCGCGCTGGCCGACGTGACGGCGGCGATGACCACCTCCGACCGCCAGTTACTGCAGTCCAAGTCGCAGGCGCTCAACGACCTCACCCGCCATCTGGCCGAAGTGGTGATGAACTGGACCGTCCAGGCGGCGTTGGCCGGCCGCACTGCCGACGAGGTCGCCGCGAACGGGCGCTGAGCCAGACGAAGAAACCTATGCCGAAAGTCACGTTTATCATCGACGGCGCCGAGAGGACCATTGATGTCGATCTGGCGACGTTGCCCTATTCGCATCACGGCGAACCCGGCTCGTTGCTCGACATCGCCAAGCACTTCGATATCCCGCTCGAACATGCCTGCGGTGGCAGTTGCGCCTGCACGACCTGTCACGTGGTGGTCCGCGAGGGCGAGCCACACCTGAGCGAGATGCAAGACGACGAGGTGGACAGGCTCGACACGGCCTGGGGCGTGACGCCCCACTCGCGGCTGGGATGCCAGGCGGTGGTGCACGGCGATGTGGTGTGCGAGATTCCGATGTACACCCGCAATTACGTGCAGGAAGGCGGCGCGATCCAGCTCGGCAAGTCGGCATCGGCCGCGCCGGCCCAGTCCGCCGCCGCGCCCGCGATCGGGGCGCCCTCTGGCAACCGCCAGGAGGCCGAGTCGTGAAGTGGACCGATTCGGAAGACATCGGCATCGCGCTCCACGAGAAGTTTCCCGACATGGACCCGCTTCAGATCCGCTTCGTGGACCTGCGGCAACGGGTGGTCGAGTTGACGGGTTTCTCCGACGACCCGCACGCGTCAAACGAGCCGAAGCTCGAGGCCATCCAGATGGCCTGGCATGAGGAGTGGAAAGGGCAGTAGGGCGCGAGGATGGGTTGGCCGCCGTCCGCGGTGGCAGTACACTCGTCTGAACCCGTATGCGCCGAACGCTAGCGATCCAGCTCGTTCTTCTGATTGGCCTCCAGCCGGCATGGCTGAGCGCCAGGCAGGCCGATCCGCAGGCGGCGCAGACGCCGCGCTCTGAGGGTCGGCCTCGCTCCGCGTCGCCCACGCAGCCGCCAGTGGGAGCCGATTCGGATATCGCCGCACTGGGCATGTCCTTCGATCGGATCAAGCGGATCCTGGCCGACCAGGCGCCCTCCACCGGCAAGACGCCCCTCAAATTGAATTACTACGTCGAAGTCGTGGCGCTGGCGCCCATCATCCAGTTGTTTTCGCGCGAAGATCTGGCCCCGACCGGCCCGATGCCGTGGGGCGCGCCCACCCACGCCGACATCGTGCGCCAGCTTACGCCGGTGGCGTTCCGGTCGCCCGGGGTGCCCATTGGTGCGCTCGCCATCGTCGGCATCATGAAGTTGGCTCAGTGGGAGGCGGCTCGGGCCAGGCGGCAGAAGGCGGAAGAAGATCGCCGACAGCGAGACGACGAAGAGCGCGCACGCCAGAAAGCGCTTCAGGAGTCGGGGCTGATCGTCAAACATCCCGCGTAAACGGCCCGCCGGCCAGCGTGGTCCTCGACCTGCGCGATGCGGGTGTCGCGTGACGGATGCTCGACTCGGTTGCGGCCCGGGCCGGCGCGATGCGGTCGATGCCCGCGACGCGTCGTGATAGACGGGTTCGGCCATGGTACACTTCCGCCATGCGTATCCATGTCGCCCACAGTCCCGATTCCGACGATGCCTTCATGTTTTTCGCGCTGGCGAAAGGCCACGTGGACACGAAGGGTTTCGAGTTCGTGCACGTGCTCTCCGATATCGAGACGCTCAATCGCGCGGCGTTCGACGGGAAATACGAAGTCACCGCGATATCGATTCATGCCTACGCGCATTTGCACCAGCGCTACATCCTTCTTCCGCACGGCGCGAGCATGGGGTCGAACTACGGACCGGTGGTGGTGGCCAGAAACGATGGGCCCGACCTGCTCGACGGTGTGCGGGTGGCGGTGCCCGGCCTGCTGACCACGGCCTATCTGGCGCTGAAGCTGTACCGGCCGGACGTTGACACGGTCGTGATGCCGTTCGATCAGATTGGGGAAGCCGTCGCGTCTGGCGAGGTGGCTGCCGGCCTGCTCATCCACGAAGGCCAGCTCACGTATGCCGACGAGGGTCTGAAGAAGATTGTCGATCTGGGCGAATGGTGGGCCACCCAGACCAACGGCCTGCCGCTGCCGCTCGGCGGCAACGTCATCCGCCGCGATCTGGGGTCAGACACCATCAAGACCGTGAGCGCGCTGCTCCACGAGAGCATCAGCTACGGCCTGACCCACCGAGCCGAAGCCCTCGACTATGCGATGCAGTTTGGCCGCGGTCTCGACCGGGACAAGGCGGATCGATTCGTCGGAATGTACGTGAACGATCTGACGCTGGGGTACGGCGACCAGGGGCGCGCCGCAGTGAAGTTGCTGCTCGACCAGGCCCACAAGGCTGGCATCATCCCGCACGCGGTGACGGTCGAGTTCGCGTAGTTGCCGGATCGCGACCGGGCGTGTAGCGCGCATCGGTCAGGGGCGACGCCGATCACTGCGTCGAGAACACCCGCTCGAGATCCAGTGTCAACCCCGGCAGTGTGGCGGAAGGGATGTGGCCCGCCCGACGACCCGCACACGCCAATTCGTACCCGCCGTCACCAAGCGCGAAGATCTCGACTGTTTCGTCTCCCGGATCGACGACCCAGTACTCCGACACGCCGTAGCGCGCGTACACCCCGTACTTCTTGACGCGATCCCACGTCGATGTCGACGGCGATAGAATTTCAACTACCAGATCCGGCGCGAAGCGGATCGGCTTGTGGAGGTCTAACAGTCGAAAGGAGGGCGCCGCGAGGTACGTCAGATCGGGTTGGATGACCGTATCTTCCCGGAAGACGATATCGAGTGGCGCACCGAGTACCCGGCCGCCGTACGCCTTACGGTACTCCTCCAAAATGTCCTGGATGTTCGCCTGAATGATTTGATGGAGGTTGCTCGGCGCTGGAACCACGCGCACCTCGCCGTCGTACAACTCGTGTTGCTTGCCGTCTTCCGGCCAGCGTCGCAAGTCGGCGTACGTCACGTGCGGGTGTGTCGCTTCCACACTGGCCATTCTACCATCGTCATCTTCAAGAGTCGGGCCAACTTGCGGGGTCGTACGCCTCACGAAACAGGCCGGATTGTGGCCGAAATCGTCATGTCGGCCGATGGTCGACAGGAGGCTGGCAGAATCTGCCACGTGCGGCGACGTCGGAGGTTGCAAAAACTGCGAGTGGGCTGCTATCGGCCCATCAGGGAGGGATGCAGGACGCGGGCGAACGCGGCGGCGGTAACGACGACCCTTGGGCCCGGCAGCACGAGTTCTTCGCCAAACAGCAATTCGACGCGCCCGTGTTTGACGGCTGGCACCGCCGACAGCACGCTCCAGGTCGCGCGTTCGCGCTCGACGAATGTGGGAGACGGCGTGTCGGTGTAGTGCAGTTCCAGGATGACATCTGGCGCGCGGCTCAAAATGGTTTCGGTCGACACCAGCAGCGATTCTCGCTTGACGTCGGCGAAGACGTTGGTGCCGCCGGCCACCTCGAGCAGGTCGTGCAGGAAACCGTAGCCGCCGCCCACGTTGATGGCGCGCAGCGATCGCGGTTCGCGTCCGATCACCAGCAGCACGCGTGGACGCGCCTCGATGCTCACCCGCCGCCGGATGTCGTCGAGACTGCGCTCGATGCGGCCCGCGACGTTCTCCGCCTGCGATGTCGATCCAAGCCGACGTCCCAGTTCGCGCAGCGTAACGGTGATGTCTCCGAGCGACCCGTGGCGGTACGAGAAGACCGGCACGCTGGCCTTGGCCAATCTGGTGGCGAGGTCCTGTTGACTGCCGTACGTAATCACCAGGTCCGGACGCAACGACAGGATCTTCTCGATGTCGGGATCCATCAGCGCGCCGACGCGCGGCAACCGATCGACGTCTGCGGGAAAGTGGTCGAAACTGCTCACGCCGACCACGCGGGCGCCCGCGTCGATGAGGAACAGCATTTCGGTCACCGACGGCACGAGCGACACGATGCGCTGCGGCGGCCGCTGAGCCGCGATGGGCGCGATCCGGTCGCCCGTTGCGGCGACCAGGGCAATCACGAACACTGCTGCCAGGATCCTGCCGCGACACAGGCTCCGCGAATCCAAGCACCCAATCATCGCTGCCTCACGAGCAGCCACAGGAAAAACGGACCACCGATCATCGAGGTGATGATGCCGACGGGCAGTTCGACGGGCGCCATCACCAGGCGCGCCACCACGTCGCACCCGATCAAGAACGCTGCACCGAGCAGCGCCGCGGCCGGCAGGACGATGCGGTGATCCGCGCCGACCAGCAGCCGCACCAGGTGCGGCACGATGATGCCGATAAAGCCGATCGGCCCTCCCAGCGAGACGGCGGCGCCGGTGGCCAGCGATGCGGCGAAAAACGCCACCCGTTGCGCGCGGGCGACATCGACGCCGCGCGACTCGGCCGCGTCGGCGCCGAGGCTGAGCAGGTTCATCGTCTTCGGCAGCCACGCGAAGGCGACGAACGCGGCGATGGTGGGCGGCAGTGCCGCGAGGATCGGGCCATAGCCAGCCACGCCGAGATCGCCCATCAGCCATCGCAGCGTCTGGACCGTCTCGTTGGGGTCGGCGATGTATTGCACGAACAGGATGAGCGCCGAGAAGAAGGAGTTCAGGGTGACGCCGGCCAGCAGCAGCACGTTGGTCGAGAAGCCTTGATGGCGGGCCCTGGCCAGGGCATACACGATGGCGACGGCGCCAAGCGATCCGGCGAAACTCGCACCGGTGACCGCCGACACGCCCCAGAGTGACACCTGCAATTTGAGCGAGATGGCGAGAACCGCGCCCAGGGCTGCGCCGGCCGAGACGCCCAGGGTGAACGGCGTGGCGAGCGGATTTCGCAGCAAGGCCTGAAACACCACGCCGGCCGCGGCCAGCGCCGCCCCGACCAGCGCGGCAGCCAAAACGCGCGGCAGTCTTGCGATGAAGAGGATCTGCGCGTCCACGTTGTCGGCGAACGGCACCGCCGAGTCGAAGGCGCGAGCCAGATTGATTCTCGTCGTCCCGACCAGCGGCGCGCCGACGATTGCCGCCAGCGCCACGGCTCCCAGCAAAGCCGTCCATCCGAACAGTCGCCGCCTCACGTCAGACATGGCGGGTCTTCTCAATCGGCAGAACGGCGATGCGGCCGGCGCCCTGGTCGAACCACACACGGGCGTCGACATCGTACAGGGCCTGGATCGACGCGGCCGTCAGCGTCTCGGCGGTCGGGCCAGACCCGAGCATCGTGCCGCCCCTCAGCAGGACCAGCGAACCGCACAGGCCTGCGGCGAAGTTGAGGTCGTGCGTGGCCACCACCACGGTCAGCCCGCGCTCGCGGTTGAGGCGGGCGACCAGTGACGCGATCGCTAATTGGTAGCCGAGATCCAGCGACGCGGTCGGCTCATCGAGCAGGAGGAGATCGGCCTGCTGGGCGAGCGCGCTGGCAATGACGACGCGCTGCTTCTCGCCACCAGACAGCGTGGCAAACGGGCGGTGTTCGAGATGTTCGGTGCCGGTTGCCGCCAGCGCATCGCGCGCCACGACAAGATCGTGGGGGCCCTCGAGTTCGAACGCGCCCAGATGAGGATAGCGGCCCATCAGCACAACTTCGCGGACCGAGAAATCGAAGGCGAGATGCGTTTCCTGGGGAACCACGGCGATCCGACGCGCCCGTTCCCGCCTCGCGATCGAGGCGAGATTCACGCCATCAAGCGTGACGCGGCCGGCAGTGGGTGCGAGGACGCCCGCCAGCACCCGCAGGAGCGTCGTCTTGCCCGAGCCGTTGGGTCCGAGCAGCCCGATGATGGCCCCACGTTCGACCGTCAGCGATACATCCCGCACGCCAGGCACGTCTGCGCGCGAGCCTTTGGCGAGGTCGTCAGTCGTGCGCGCGCCGTGGATGTAGGTGACGCTATCGGCTTTGAGCAAGACGCACTCCGACACTGATTGATCGGCGTGGCGCGGGATAGCCCAGGACGGCTTCGTATCGACGGTCGAGCAGGTTGTCGACCCGGGCGGTGAGGTGAACGCCATGCCCAATCGCGATGGCGGCGCCCGCGTTGGCGACCGCGAATCCTGGCGCTCGAAACAATCCGCCGTAAATCGCGCCCCAGGACGGCTCCACGTCGAGTGTGCGGCTCCGGCCTCCGACTTGCGCAAATGTGGTCACGGGGCCGCGCGACCACAACAGATCGAGACTGGCTTGATGACGAGGCCTGCGCAGCAACGGATCGCCGACGGCAAACGGAGCTGGGGCGACCGCCGCGGAAGCATCGACCGCGAGTACGGCAGAGTCCAGCCACGTGTACGTGCCGCGAATTTCCACGCCTCGTCGTGTGCGCAAGGCGGCCGACGTTTCGAGGCCCCGGGCCCGCGCATTCGCGATGTTGTCGGTTCTGAAGCGGCTGTAGTCCTGGAGCGAGCTTCCCACCGCGACAATCAGGTCTTCGTACCGATTAGAAAAATACGTGGCGTCGACCACGAGCAGGCCGTTGAGCAAGGCCTGTTCGGCGCCCATGTCCCAGCTCCGGCTGCGTTCGGGTTTGAGCCCGGCATTGTCGGTGAACCCAATCTCCAGGACGTCAGGCGGGCGGATGCCGGTTCCGGCCGTGGCGTGCAGGCGCGTCCAGTTGCCGCGGCTGTCGCCGGCCGTCCGCACATCGTAACTGGCCGCAATCCTCGGATTGATCGACACAACGCGGTCCTCGGGCAGCGCGGGTCGTGGCGCATAGGCAAGGGGATCTTCGTCGAGCGCGCGCCTCACGATGTGCTCGAGCCGCGCCCCGGCCGTGACGACCAAGCGCGACGACGGCCGGAATCTCGCTTCGCCGAAGTATCCGGCCAACAGCCGCCGCACGGGCATCATCTGGCCGGAGGACCCAATCACGTACGTGCTGTCGCCGCTCTCGCCGGTGGCGTCGAATCCCACCGAGGCGGCCAGCTTGGGAGAGAGCGCGCGATCGAGTTGCGCATGCGCCGTGATCCGGCGCGTCCGCGCCAGCGAGTCGCCAAAGGTGCTCGTGAAGGTCGAGCGAAGGTCGGCGTACGTCGCCTGGACACGGATGGTGGTGTCCGAACCCCACGGGCTGATGAACGCAACCGACGCCACCCCGTCGTGGTTCCGGCCGCGCGACACGCGGTCGATGCCGGCGAAGGCGCCAATGGGGTTCGAGCCGAACGGGCCAGGATAGCCGCGGTCGTCGGTGTTGACGCGGCCGTCCACGCGCAACGTCGCGGTGTCGGCCAGCGTCCATGCCGTGGCGACGGCCACCGTTGTGGCGGCGTCGTTGTCGTTGGTCACCCGATCGGCCGAGCCCGGCGCGAGCCCCGTCCAGCCGTCACTCGAACGGCGTTCGACGTGCGCGCCCCAACTGAAGATGCCGCGCGAGCCCGTGCTGCCTGCCGCCAGCCGGTTCGTGCCATATCCGCCCGTCTCGAATTCTCCCGAGACCGCTGGCGTGCCACCAATCTTCGATCGCAGTTGAATCACGCCGCCAATCGCATCCGCGCCAAAGATGGCGCTCTGCGGACCCCGCACCACTTCCAGCTGATCGAGTCCGGTGGTTGTCAAATGACCGAAATCAAATCCGCCGCCCATGGCGTTCAGCCTGACGCCATCGAGCAGCACGAGCGTGTAGTCGGAATCGCCGCCCCGCGGGAACACCGACGTCAGACTGCCAGCGCCGCCGGTCGGCGCGACGGAAAACCCCGGGATCAATTGGAGGGCGTGCGCGACGGTGGTGAGTTGACGCGATGCCAGATCTGCCGCGGTCAGCGTCGTGACGCTGCCTGGCGCGTCGGCGCGCGGCGTTCCGACCGAGCCGGCCGAGACCACGACGGTCTCGGTGATGCCCGACAGCCGCAGATTGATCTGGAGGTCCTGCGGCGCGTCGTGGCCAACCGTGACCCTCACCGTCTCGGCGCGGAAGCCATCGACGGGTGCGAACATGTCGTACCTGCCGGTCGCCACGTCGGCAAACGCGAAGGCGCCGTCGGCGTCGGTCTCCGTCGAACGCAACAGGCCGGCGGCCGAACGCATCAGCACGCGTGCGCGGGCGACGTGGTGGCCTGACGGATCCAGGACGTGCCCGCGGACAATTTGCGCGCCTGCCTCGCCGGCGAACACCGGGCGGGGACACGCGCACGACACCGCGACTAGAAAAAGGGCAAAAAGCGGACGGACCATCTGACCTCCCGTCGGTGTGACCTCGCACCGAACAGTTCCGCGAGCCGTCCCGATGGGCGGGATGGCGCGGAGGAGTGACCTCTGAGGTCGAATCGCCAGGTCTCCTGACTTGCGG
>Ga0194060_10000756_pt1 | contig 23455 bp, 20 predicted proteins | sample SepL225m_MetaG_FD_163427 | JGI IMG/M metagenome (GOLD analysis project Ga0194060, IMG submission 163427) | Anoxic zone freshwater microbial communities from boreal shield lake in IISD Experimental Lakes Area, Ontario, Canada - Sep2016-L222-5m | ecosystem: Environmental > Aquatic > Freshwater >... | reverse complement strand
GTCCCTCAATGAAATCAACATCGGGCCTTTCTATATTTCCGATATATTGGCGAGCATAAGGAGAGAGTGTCTCCATAAATCGCCGTTGTCCTTCGGCATAAATAGTGTCGAAGGCAAGACTTGATTTTCCCGATCCTGACAGACCTGTAATAACAACAAACTTGTTACGCGGGATATCAAGAGAGATATTTTTAAGGTTGTGTACTCTGGCTCCCCTGATGTTGATGTGGCTGAATTCCATGGTTCTGTGATTTTCTTCTCTCTCTCTCTTTGATTGCAAATTTGTCGAATGCTCTCCAGGTGACTGCAGCCGACCTTTTGGTTCTATAGTTTCCCTGACGAGCGATCATGTAAAAGACAAGAAAGGCGACCCTGTTGGGCCGCCTCTCTTTGTGGTACGTCATTCAAGGATTGTTTACAATTATCCTTTCAGCGCAGCTCTGGCGGCAGCAAGACGTGCAATCGGCACTCTGAACGGACTGCATGAAACGTAGTTTAGTCCCAATTTATGGCAAAACTCAACCGTTGAAGGGTCACCACCATGCTCTCCGCAAATACCAAGCTTGAGGTCAGGCTTGACAGCACGCCCCTCTTTGGCGGAGATGCTCATCAGGCGGCCTACACCATCAATATCGAGAGATTCAAATGGATTTCTTTCAAAGATCTCCTGTTGCTGATAGGTTGGCAGGAACTGTCCTGAGTCATCACGGCTCATTCCGAGCCCCATTTGCGTCAAATCATTGGTGCCATAGCTGAAGAAGTCGGCAGCAGTGGCAATCTGGTCAGAGGTGATAGCAGCGCGTGGTACCTCAATCATGGTGCCTACCAGATATTTCACCCCTGTGCCTTGCTCAGCAATAACGCTTCGTGCCGTTTTGTGAATGATTTCACTGGTAATTTCGAGTTCCTTAACGGTGCTGACCAGTGGTACCATAATTTCAGGAACAACCTCCAGGCCCTCTTTTTTCAGCTTGCAGGCGGCTTCAATAATTGCTCGTACCTGCATGACCGTGATTTCAGGATGGAGTATTCCGAGGCGGCAGCCGCGAAGACCAAGCATTGGGTTGAATTCATGCAGATCGCCAATACGACCCTTTACCTCTTCAAAAGATTTGCCCATTTTTACTGCGAGCACCTTGATTTCGCTGTCGGTATGTGGCAGGAATTCGTGAAGAGGAGGATCAAGAAGCCTGATGGTAACCGGGCGCGAACCCATAGTCTTAAAGAGACCGTAAAAGTCTTCACGCTGGTAAGGAATAAGCTTGGCAAGAGCTTTTTTGCGGCCATCAATATCGTCAGCCAGAATCATCTCTCTCATAGCATCAATTCGCTCGCCACCGAAGAACATGTGTTCGGTACGGCAGAGGCCGATGCCTTCTGCACCAAAGGTTATCGCAATTTCAGCCTGGTCTGGCTGGTCTGCATTGGTGCGAATCTTGAGTTTACGATATTTGTCAGCCCACTCCATGAGCTGCTTGTAGATAGGCCATGTCTCCGCATCTTCTGGTTTGAGGGTCTTGTCAACCAGCACTTCAATGATTTCAGAGTTTTTGGTCGGAATTTTTCCTGCTATCACCTCGCCGGTGCTTCCGTCAATAGAGATGTAATCGCCTTCTGAAAGGACAATATCTTTTCCTGCGACACGCATTTCACCTTTCTGGTAATCAATGTTAAGTGCTCCGCATCCTGCGACGCAGACCTTGCCCATCTGACGGGCAACCAGCGCCGCATGGGAGGTCATGCCCCCACGGGCAGTAAGAATGCCTTCAGAGGCGTTCATCCCCTTGATATCTTCGGGTGATGTTTCGATGCGCACCAGAATAACCGCCTCGCCGCGCTTGCCAGCTTCGTAGGCATCAACTGCGTTAAAGTAGATTTTGCCGGTTGCGGCTCCCGGGCCAGCATTCAGGCCTGTTGCCAGGAGTCTTCCACCAGCAATAGCGGCCTGTTTCTCTTTCATGTCAAAGACAGGCCGGAGTAACTGGTTGAGCTGTTCAGGCTCAATGCGCATCAAAGCCTCTTTTTCGTCGATCAGCTTCTCATTGAACATGTCAACGGCAATTTTTACAGCGGCCATTCCGGTTCTTTTGCCGACCCTGCACTGCAACATGAAGAGCTTGTTGTTCTCAATGGTGAACTCAATGTCCATCATGTCATGGTAGTGGTGTTCGAGAATGGAGCGAATCTCTTCAAGCTGGTTGTAGATGTCGGGGTTCTCAGCCTTGAGCTGTTCAATTTTGAGTGGGGTTCTTGTCCCTGCCACGACATCCTCACCCTGTGCATTCATGAGAAACTCGCCGTAGAAGATGTTGTCGCCGGTGGCAGCATCGCGGGTAAAGGCGACACCTGTGCCGCAATCTTCGCCCATGTTGCCAAAGACCATTGCCTGGACGTTGCAGGCTGTGCCCCAGTAACCGGGAATATGGTTCAGTTTACGGTAGACGATGGCCCGTTCATTGTTCCAACTGTTGAAGACAGCGCCGATGGCTCCAACGAGCTGTTCGTGCGGGTCCTCGGGGAATGTTCTTCCGGTTTTCTCAAGAATGGCGGCTTTGTATTTGGCAACAATATCCTGGAGGTCTTCAACGCTGAATTCAGTGTCGAGTTCTATGCCGAGCTCGTGTTTTTTTGCTTCAAGAATTTTTTCGAAGGGGTCAATCTGCTTTTTGTCGGTTGGTTTGAGATCGAGCACTACGTCGCCATACATTTGTACAAAACGGCGGTAGCAATCCCATGCAAAACGAGGATTTCCTGATTTCCTTGCCAAGCCGTCAACAGTTGCTGCGTTCAGTCCAAGGTTGAGAATAGTGTCCATCATGCCGGGCATTGAGGCTCTTGCACCTGATCGTACCGAAACCAGAAGGGGGTTCTCAGGATCGCCGAATTTTTTTCCTAATTCCTCTTCAATTTTACAGAGGGCATTCGGGATATCGCTGTCAAAAAGATTTCTTGGGTAATTTTTCTGATTATCGTAATAGTAGGTGCAAACTTCGGTTGAGATGGTAAAGCCCGGAGGAACCGGTAAACCGATGTTTGCCATCTCCGCAAGGTTGGCGCCTTTGCCTCCGAGCAGATTTTTCATGGAGGCATCACCTTCAGAAGACCCGCCCGAGAAACTGTAAATGTATTGTTTACTGGCAGCCTTTTCGTTGGTAATCTCAGATTTTGGCATGTTTTCAGGAGTAATTATGTTTGTTTCACCCCAAAAAAAAGAAACAGGTGGTGATAAAACAGGTGAAGTTGACTACTTTTAACTGAACATGAATCTAATAAAAATTGGATGCAAAAACTACCGGAAAGGATATTTCATTGTTGATTTATTATGGGAATTGAACCTCTTTTTATTCTTTTCCAAATTCTGAGATTGGCCGTGCCTTACACGCTTACCTCTGTTGGCGCGACATTCTCAGAGCGTGGAGGTGTCGTCAATCTTGCCCTTGAGGGAATGATGCTTGTCGGGGCATTTGGGGCCGCTTATGGTCAGTATAGTACAGGCTCAGCGCTTGTTGGGTTGCTCCTGGCCTGCTTTTGCGGCTTGGTTGTCGCATCACTTTTTGCTTTTGTTACCGTTACTCTGAAAGCTGATCAGATTGTTGCCGGTATTGCGATCAATATTCTTGCCATGGGTTCTACCCGCCTTGGTCTCAGTTTGCTCTTTGGTAGCTCAATGAACTCATCTCGTATTGCCGGTGTTGAAGTTCCCTATCCGTACATGGATCCTCTCTTTATTTTCAGTGTTGTCTCTGTGTTTGCTGGCCAATGGATTCTTTTCAGGACTCCTTTTGGGTTAAGGCTCAGGGCAAGCGGTGAAAGTGCTGAAACGGCTGAGAGTGCCGGCGTTAATGTCGATGGTATGAGGTATGCCGGAGTTGCTGTTTCAGGAGTGCTTGCCGCCATGGCTGGTGCCTTTCTTGTATTCCAGCAGCACACTTTTACTGATAACATGTCGGCTGGTCGTGGTTATATGGCACTTGCTGCAATGATTATCGGCAAGTGGACTCCTTCCGGTGCAGCCCTTGCCAGTCTGATGTTTGCTGTAACCGAATCTATGGAAATATGGTTTCAGACCGGATGGATACCATCCCAGTTAGTGCAGTCACTTCCTTACGTTATTACACTTTTGGTGCTTGCGGGATTTGTGGGTAAAGCAAATGCTCCGCGTGATGCGGGCAGGGCGTTTGAAAAGAGTCGAAAATAGTACGGTCGTCCAAGGAGAACGACCGCTATTTTATTCGTTTATGAGGGCTTTACAGCTTCACACAGGAGGTGATCGTACTTTCTGATGGTTCTCACATGAGTAAACCCGATGGATTCCAGAATTTCCTTATAACGGCTCTGTTGCTTGAAGCCAAGCACTGAAAATGGCAAACCAGTTCCAAGAATGTAATGACTCAAATAGTCGAAATTGGGCTTTTTGGGCTCATCAATGATCATATCGAGAATGAGTATCTTACCATCAGGATTGAGCGCATCAAAAGCTTTGGAGCAAAGCATCGTAGTTAACTGTTCGTTTGCCGAATAGAGAATCCGGCAGAACATGACGGCATCTGCCGTCGGATAGGGCTCTTTGTAAATATCTACAGCAGCGCCTCTCAGGCGTTCGCTCACCCCTTTTTCTATGGCATTTTCATTCACCAGTTCAACAGCGCCGGGAAGATTAAGAATTGTTGAGTCAAGCTGAGGAAACTTTTTCAGAAGAGCGGCTGAAATATCGCCAATACCACCCCCGACATCCACCAATGTTTTTGCATTCGCAAGGCTTGCCTCCTCCAGCAGCAGTGTCATGGCAAAATGGGCATTGCTGCGATGAATCTCTTCAAAATACAAGTTATCTTCTCGTGATACAGGGGGATAAGGTACTTCAGCCTTAAAATTCACCGTCCCTCTGACGGCATCAGCTATTTTAAGGTAGAAGTTATCTGAAAGACTTGCCATAGCTTTAGCCAGCGGTACCATATAAAGATTTTGCTGGTCGTTGTTTGGCAGAAACATCGCTTTTGCAAAAGGGGTAAGATGCCATTTTCCATTCTCTTCGGCTGTTACTCCAATTTGTTGCAATGTTTCAAGCAACATGACCAGTCGCTGGGGTAGCGCTCCTACACAGGTTGCCAACGCTGCTGTCCCTTTTGCTTCATCAGCCAGGTGGGTAAAAAGATCAAGTTCGAGAGCTGCCTTGATACAGCCAAACTCCACCAGTCCCTTAAAAACCAGTTCGTGGGCTCTGTGAGTATGTTTCAATAATTCGTTGGCATTCATAGATTATAACCAGGATCCGTTTAATGATTAAAAAGTAATACGTTCTGAAAGAAAAATCACTGGGGATGAACTCTTCATACTTTTCAGAAGTTGCTTTCAAACAAGAGCGTTATCGCTTGATATGATTTTCTTGTTCAAATATTCCCAGTTGTTCACGAAGATTCTTTCTGAATGCCATACTAGTGACAAGATTAAGTAATTTATAAGGGTTTGCTCTTACTCGGTTGGCAATATTTTTCCACGAATAAGCTTTGTAATAACTTGTCATAAACTTGTGCTGAAATTTCACCGCATCGTATGTATCTGACCGAATAACAAGATTCATGGCATTATATTTTTCCCAATTTTCATCGGTGATCCACCCTTTGTTTTTATACTCCCAGTACATGGTTGTTCCAGGATAGGGGGTGATAATCTGGAAAATGGGCATGAAAATATTGTTCTTGCTGACAAATTTTACCAGGTCATCCATATCTTCATAACTATCAAGGGATGGATTGACCAGAAAATTACCCTGAACATTTAACCCGGCTTGACGACACTCCTCAATCAGGCGCGCAAATTTATCAGCGGAATTGACATGTCCTTTGTTGTAAGCTTCAAGAGTACTTTGTTTAATGGACTCAAAACCTACCAGTACCATAATACAACCTGCATCTACGAGCCTTTTGACCGTCTCCTTGTCTTCAAGAAAATTGATGCTGAAAAAAACACTGAAATTGATATTGCACTCTTTAATCAGCTCAAGTGACTCCCACAATCTTATTTTGCTTACCCCGAGGTTTTCATCACACAGCATGAACCATGGTTTCGATGATGTTCCTTTGGCTTTAAAAAAAACTTTTTTTGCGGTCTCAATTTGCCTTTTCAGCTCTTCGGGTTTTTGCGCCCGATAAAGTTTTCCTGTGAAGTTCGGAGTTACGCAAAAGGAGCATTCGAACGGGCAGCCACGGGTAATGTAAAGAGGGATAGATTTTGTGCCATCGACTTTGCCTCGTTTTGATGCTTTTGCAATTCTTTCGTAATCAAGGGGAATAATTTCTTTGACTGGAGGAAAATCTTTTGAATCGTAGAGTGGTTTTAAGTTGTTGCGGGCAACGTCATCAAGTACTTGAAGCCAAAGGTTTTCAGCTTCTCCACAGACAATACAGTCAGCATGTGCTTTTGCCTCCTCTCTATTAAATGAGATATGCAAGCCACCCAGAATCACTTTTTGTCCTTTTTCCCGAAACATGTCGGCTATTTCGTAGGCCCTGGTAGCATCAATTGTTCGTGACGTGATGCCAACAAAATCATAGCGTGCCTCATAATCGACAACGTCGCCAAAATGTTCATCAATAATTTCAATCTGATGCTTTTCAGGCGTGAGACTTACCAGAACCCCTATTGCCATATTGAAGAGTGGCTTCTGGTTGGACTTCGAATCTTTTTTTCCTTTTGGCGCTACAAGAAGAATTTTGAGTGGCGTTACTTGTTGAGGTTCAGGGTTACCCATACTTGCTGCTTTTTATAAAGTATTTTGGTTCTGTCGGCAGTTTGCCATGACTGATCAATCAGGAGTCCTGTTTTACTCCTCTTGTATTCGGGTTGTGATCATGGAGGTTGAGATCAAAAGGAATGTGAAGCCATTTATCCTTGAAAACTGCCTCTCCAGGTTCAAGACCTGTCAAACTGATTGGGAGCGTGATAATTTTCCGCTGATTCCCGATGTGGACAAATAATTCATCTCCGGTAACCCAGACATCGATATCTACAGGATTTGCAAACATCAACTTCAACTGTACCTCATAGATATCCTTGTTTCTGACAAATTTGATAGGAGGCTCATCATACATCATAGCTGATGGATCGGCATCACCGTACATGTCCCTGGCAAACTGCTCAAGTGATTGAAGCCCGACAATCTCCTTTTCGTACATTCTAAGTTTTTTAACCGGAAGCGGGGAAAATCCCTCCTCGATCTCGCCAAGATATTTCTGCTGAATGGCCTTCCAGTTTTCCAGATAGCCACTATTCTCCTTTGTGTCAAGAAGTTTGTTGACCAGCACCATGTCCACCTTGAAACCATAGAGGTTCAGGTAGGTAAGTGCTCGCATTGTCTCTTTGATTGACATTTTTTCAGCGTTCATCACCAGCCGAACCGTTGATTTCTTGTTATCGGTCAGTATTTCACGTATTCCGTCGAGTTCATCAAATACCTGATCCACTGAATCAAGAGCGTCTTCAGGAGGAATATAACTTGCTATCCTGTCAGACATTTTTGAAAGGGGTTTGCTGAGGGGTCTGACAATATATTTTGTGACATTTTTAACCGCCTTCATTCCCCATGCAAGGGTATCAGGGAGCGAGAGAAGACGAAGTGTTTCTCCAGTTGGCGCAGTATCAAGCACGAGCACATCATACAGTCCTGACGCTTTATAGCGTTTTATCCTCAGCAGAGAAAACAGCTCCTCCATACCAGGAAGAATGGTCATTTCATCAGCCACGACCCCGGAAACCCCCTGGGCCATAAAAATCCTGGTATAGAATTTCTGTACTGATTGCCAGTTTTCTTTCAGATCAACGTAAGGATTTACCTCGATAGCATCCAGATTATCCTTGATCTTAGTTGGCTCAGCACCAAGAGGCAGGTTAAATGAATCGGACAGACTATGAGCAGGATCGGTTGAGAGAACAAGTGTACGATAGCCAAGCTCCGATAATCGGACAGCCGTAGCTGCGGAGACACTGGTCTTGCCGACCCCACCCTTCCCTGTGAAAGTTAAAATACGCATGAACCGGACTTTTTTCTGTTGACGGAAATGGAGAGAAAAATCAGGACAATAGGCAATGCCAAAACTAAGAGCAAAAAAGTATGGTAGTCTAAAAAATGAAGGCTTAAGGGTCTGCATTATATAGCAAGAAAGACTCAATTCCCAAAAAAATAGATATTCCCGAAAACCCGACAAACCACTTGTGCAAATGTCAAGAGAGCTTTATATTTTCCCATAGGCTTTCAATCAAGTTTTTTTCTGTTTCATGTATTGTAACTGGTATTATTCTGAATAATATGAGTGACGGAATGGTCTAAAAAAGGATCGAGAGGTTGTTTGCTCTGCTGTTCTGTTTTTTTTAGATGCACTACTGATGCTGGTGGCAAAAACATTTGACACCGTGTGCTTGGTGTGCTGTCATGGAGCGCCCGAAGACACTGAGGAGTTTGGAGGCTCGGTTTCTAAACGGATTCTGTGAAATTACTGAGCAGTGGTATTGAACACTTTACAAGCGTAATGTCTTTTTTTTAGTGGATTGCGGTATCTGGTAAATGCAATGATATGAAGGCTATTATTCTCTACGACAGCAGGTCTGCTGCTGGTTATACCGAGAATGTTGTTGGTTCCATCGGGTTGAGTCTTGTCGAATCGGGTTTTTATGTTGAGAAAGCAAAGTGCACGGCCGTAGCCGACTACAGGTTTGTGAAGGGTTTTGATCTTGTTGTTCTTGGTGCTCCTGTGTACAATTTTGTGGTTGCTTCACAGCTTTTGGGCGCGTTTATCCATGGCAATCTTAAGAAAAGTCTGAAAAGTAAGAAAGTTGCGCTGTTTCTGATCTGTGGAAGTTCAGAGCCCATGGCGGCATTACTCTATCTGCCACAGTTGAAAATGCATTTGATGCGCAATAAAATTCTTGCTGAAAAAATTTTTGCACCGGACGCTCTTTCAGATGGCACGGTTGACTCATTTGTTGAGGAGGTGCTGATTCAGTATCATAAGGAGCCGAAATCACGGGCACTCTCTGAGAAGTGGACCGATGAGGCTCAGGAGTGGTTCCAGTCTATGCCTTCATTTATGCAAGGTACCTTCAAGACTATGGCTGAAGAGTACGCTGAAAAGATGGGGTATAAAGAGATTACCCTTGAAGTGCTTGCAGAGGCGAGGGATAACCTTGGTGGGACGTAATTGGCATACGGGTCTGTTTGCGCTTGGGCCCTCTTGTCTCATTTTGTCTCATTTTGAGAACTTTTTTTCCCGATAAATTTGTTCAGGAGTATCACAATTGCAATGCCTGAAAAGAAAAAAAGTACAGGCGCAAACAACGTTGTGTATTGATCAATCTGTTGCATGAACTGGCAGGTTTCTGTTTATATGGACAAATTTATAACCGAAATTAAGAAATTCTGAGTATCTAAATAGCTTTTTTCATCGGTGTTGGGCTTGTGGCGCACTTTTATTATTTACATTGTAACCTGATAATTTGGAAATTGAAAAAAGTTATTCAAATAGCTTCCCGGTTCCTCGGTGAGGAAAAGTATCTCTCAACATTATAATTAATCTCTTATGGCAAAGGATAAAAAAAGTGGTGGTTTCTTTTCTGCGTTCAGGAGATCTCACCCATCAAGCAATGAAGCTCCGGGTTTGGCACAACCAGCTCCAGCATCTGCACCTGTTCAGCGTCCCAATGTGTCGGAGGATGTTCGTCCCCCCTCTGTGAGCACTGCATCCACCACTGCGTCAGTTCCCGCGAAAAGCCTCTCTGGTCCAGCTGCAAAGGTCGATTCACCCATTGACACGGTAGAAGCCTTCAAGGTTCTTTGTCAGTCTTTGACTGAGATCACCGCATCACAATTAAAGGTTGCCGAGATGATGATGAAGGTGATTGCCAGCTCACTCAATAAAATCTCTGAGGGGGTTCAGCCGAAGAAGTAGGTGCCTTTCATTTTTTTAACACCATAAAGCAGGGGACATCCATGTTTGTTCCACCGAAAAACATTTCGCCGGAATTTTTTGTCAGGCCGGCAGCAACAATTGTGGGTGGGGCATTTTTGCTTTCGCCTTTGGGTCTTCCTTTCTTTATCAAGGGAGTTCCCAGGGTACTTCTTGCCGGGATTGGTGGTTTTATGGCCGGGAAGGTTGTCGATGAAGTTGTGGATACGGTTTCTGACAATCTTGCTCTTAGCGAAGAGTCTGAAGAGTACGAAGATTGAGGCTAAAGGGAAGGGTACTGAAAATCGCACATACTAATTGCTCGCAGCTTATGTTAGTATGAGAGTGACTTAAGCAATTTTTTCGTTTAAATTATCTTTTAATTTCAAATGGAAGTTACAGGCAAAAGCAAGGCGCATGTCGTCCTCGACTCATGTTTTCATGAATCCGGTACCTATTTTGCGGATCATGAAAAGTTGATAAAGTGCAATCCTTACTGCAGTAATGTGAAGTATTTTTCGGATCTTAATATATTCCAGTGGACTCTTCAGGCAGACGATCCCCGAAAAAATCCCATAACTGCTGTTTTTTTCGTTCGTCAACATGAAGAATTTTTTTCTCTTGACGATACTTATGGCCAGGCATTTGTCGCAGCCAGAGTTAAAAACAGGGCATCTTACAATGGCAGGGGCAAGCGTATTCGCTGGGAGACGGTTCATGACTATCCAGCCTTTGACAAAACTTCTCCCAATACGTTTGTCGGCAAGGCAAGTTCAGAAATCTGTCTGCTCCATCAGCACGATGACAGGACTTCGGTCTATTTTGATACCGATATATGTCTGGACTTTGAGCTTTCATTTCCCCTTAACCTTATGCCCGAAGGGATTCTCAAATTTATGACCGAGACGGTCATGTCGCAGATCATGCAACAGGCAACCGAGAGTATGCTTTGCAAGGTGCAGGCGGATATCTGCAGTACGGGTGCTGAACTTGTTGTTGAGGACGTACGAAAGTAGTTGGCTTCATAGTGGTGCGCAACTGAATTTCTTTTGCGCATCATTTTTTTTTCTATATCTTATACCCATACAGGGTATGGGTATAAGATCAAATTCATTAACGCTGTCGTTATGGTTGAATCTAAAAATTCCATGGGTGATGTCATTCTCAGACTGAAAAAGGTTGCAGGTCAAGTTGAGGGACTTGTGAGGATGATTGAAAAGGGGGAAGAGTGTTCCAAGATTATAACACAGTTTCAAGCGGCAAAAGCTGCTCTCGACAACACCTTTTCGCTTGTGCTCCATCGCGACTTGAAGGAGTGTATGAGCAATGATGACTCCGAAAATGTAGAGAAAATTTTGAAACTTATTTTAAAACAGTAATAGAATATGAAGCTGCACAAGGCTTTGATTGGTGTCTGTTTGGCGGGGGCTCTCTGCTTGCCGAACCAGGCTGTAGCCGCTGACGCGGTGATGCGACTCTCTCTCGCAGATGCTCTTGAAAGGGCTCGCCAGAACAATTATACGATAAAGGCTGCTCGAAGCAGGGTTGATCAGTCTGAGGGGCGGGTTGTTCAAAGTCGTCAGGCCTTTCTTCCGAAAGTGACACTTTCAGAGACTTTGATGATTTCCAATGACCCGGGTGCAGCACTTGTTTTCAAACTGCAGCAGACAAGTTTGCAGAACTCCGATTTTGAGGCATCACGGATGACTCACCCTGATGTAATCAATGATTTCAATACATCACTTCAAGTGATGCAGCCAATCTATAATGCGGATGCTTCTGCAGGAAGAGCGATGGCCTTGACTGCTAAAAAGGCACAGGAGCTTCTGACGGTAAGGACGGAGGAGACAATTGGGTTACAGGTTACCAAACTGTATTACGGTTTTCTCCTTGCGAAAAAAAATATTGAGGCTGTGGATCAATCCATTGCTACCATGCAGGGGTACAGCGCTGAGGCCGCAAAAGGCTACAATGTTGGAATGCTCAGTAAATCAGACAAGCTTTCAACCGAAGTAAGACTTGCCGAGCTTCAAGAGCAGAGGCTGTTGCTGCAAGATGAGATCAAGAATGCCGGTGATATGCTTAAAGTGATGCTGAGGCTGGATTCCGCTGTTACCATCGTTTTGACGGGTGATTTTGTTGTCGATGGGCACTTCCCGGGCGAGGAGCCAACAAGCTTTGTGGAGAATCGTTCTGACATCAAGGCTTATGAAATGTTCAGGATGGTTGCCTCTTACCAGGAGGAGATGGTTAACAAGTCCAGATTACCACGTTTGAATGCGTTTCTGCAAACCAATCTGCATAGCGACAATATTTTCAGCGGAGGTTCAAGCTTTGCTGTTGGCCTGAATATGCAGTGGAACATTTTTGACGGCATGGCAACCTCCGGGCGTATTCAGGAGACTAAAGCTCAAGAGCGTGAGGCTCTGTACAATTATGAGGCAGCAAAGAGTAACACTCTTGTTGAGGTTCAAAAGTCATTCAGGTCGCTGAAAACTGCTAAAACAAGGATTGTTGTAGCAGCCAAATCTTTGGAAGAGGCAAAAGTAAGTCTTGACTATATCGGCAAGAAGTACAAAACCGGTATGGCAATGACATTTGAATTGTTGATGCGGGAGCAGGCCTTTACTTACTCAAAAATGAGGCTGAATCAGGCTAGTTATGACTACTGTGTTTCGAAAAAGGAACTTGAATACTATAAAGGGGGAATGTAATCATGCAAGATGGAATAGCCGGTAAACTTGCAAAACAGTTTATCAACTCTAAAATAACGCCACTCTTAATGGTGGCATCTCTTTTGGTGGGGATTATGGCCACCTTTATGACTGCTCGGGAGGAGGAACCGCAGATTGTCGTGCCGATGGTTGATCTTTATATTCCTTATCCCGGAGCAACGCCTGCTGAGGTGGAAGCTCGCGTTGCCAAAGCGCTGGAGCGCACCCTCACTGAAATTCCGGGAGTCGATTATGTTTATTCGACCTCGATGCCGGATGTGGCACTGGTTACCGTTCGCTACAAAGTCGGTGAAGATGCCGAGCGAAGCATGGTCAAGCTTTGGACTGCGATAATGAAAAATATGGACAAGATGCCTCAGGGGGTCCAGTTTCCATTGATGAAAAAGGTCTCCATTGATGATGTTCCTGTGCTCAATCTCACTTTTTGGAGTAAAACCCAGGATCCTTACCAGCTTCGTCAAACGGCGGCGCTTGTTGCTGAAGAGTTAAAAAAAATCAGCAATATTGGTGACGTGGAGTTGAAAGGTGGTTTGAAACGGCAGGTCAGGATTGTTCTGGACAAAGAAAAACTCCGGCACTTCAATGTAAGCCCGTTGCAGATAGCCCATCAAATACAGATAGCCAACAGTCAAATGACTTCGGGTGACTTGAAGCAGGTGGAGCAAGAGATTATTGTCAGAACGGGAACATTTCTTGAAAGCGCAAATGAGGTTTCAAATATTGTTGTAGGCCTTTATGGCTCGTCGCCGGTCTATCTTCACAATGTGGCTACAGTGACAGATGGTCCTGAAGAGGTCACCAACTACAACTATTTTGGATTTGCTGCCGCCGCACCGAAAGGTTCTGTGTCAGGGGAATATCCGGCGGTGACGCTTACGGTAGCAAAGCGAAAAGGTGGGGATGCCTCGATGCTTGCTGACAAAGTTATTGCAAGCGTTGACGGGCTCCGGAAAAGTGTTATTCCGGCCAGCATAACGGTGAGCGAAACCAGGAACTATGGAGCAACCGCTTCGGAAAAGGTTTTTACCCTTCTTGAACATCTGCTTATGGCGGTTGTGGCTGTCACGATTGTTGTGGGCTTCTTTCTTGGATGGAGAGGAGCACTTGTGGTACTTGCTTCGGTGCCTATCACCTTTGCGCTTACCCTGCTTATCTATTATCTGCTTGACTATTCGCTGAACAGGGTCACGCTCTTTGCGCTGATTTTTGTTACTGGTATTGTGGTTGATGACTCTATTATCATTGCTGAAAATATTCACCGTCACTTTGCCATGAAGCGGCAACCAAAGCTGCTGGCTGCAATTACTGCTATCAACGAAGTTGGTAATCCTACTATTCTGGCAACTTTTACCGTGATTGCTGCTGTGTTGCCCATGGTTTTTGTCTCTGGCTTGATGGGTCCTTACATGAGTCCGATGCCGATTGGTGCCTCACTGGCCATGATTTTTTCTCTTCTGGTAGCGCTTATCGCAACACCATGGCTATCATTTCGTCTGCTCAAAGCAGATGCAGGAGACCATAAAGAGTACGATATTACCAAAACAGGTTACTATAAACTATTCGACAAGATTCTCTCTCCCTTTATTGAGAGCAGCGTCAAGAGATGGATTGCTTTCAGTATTGTGGGCTTGATGCTGGTCGGCGCGGTAGTAATGGTGCCAATGAAGGCTGTACAGATGAAGATGCTTCCTTTCGACAATAAAAATGAGTTTCAGGTGATTCTCGATATGCCTGAAGGTACCTCTCTTGAGCAGACCGGAAAGGTGGCCAAAGAGATTGCCAACTGGCTGAAGACTGTCCCTGAGGTGAGCAGCTATCAGTACTATGTTGGAACCAATGCTCCAATCAATTTTAATGGACTTGTTCGCCACTATTACCTTCGTCAGAAGGCTAATATGGCCGATATACAGGTTAATCTTGTTCATAAAGGGGAGAGAAAGGCACAAAGTCATGATATTGCCCGCAGAGTCAGGGCCAGTGTGCAGCAGATTGCCCGACGTTATAATGGCAATGCAAAGATTGTAGAGATTCCTCCAGGGCCTCCGGTGCTCTCCACGCTGGTTGCTGAAATTTACGGTCCTTCACAGAGCGAGCAGATTGCACTGGCAAAGCAGGTGAAGCAGGTTTTTCAGGAGACCCCAGGTGTAGTTGATGTTGACTGGGTTGTTGAGGATGATCAGAAGGTGTACAATCTGCTTGTCAATAAAGAGCTTGCCGCACTTCGGGGAGTGAGCGCGGAACAGATTGCCCAGACCTTGCGCATCTCCATGACTGGCATGGACGTAGGGTTGCTGCATACCGACAAGGAGATTGATCCCGTGACCATTCAGGTGAGACTTCCGAGATCTGACAGAACCTCTTTGCAATCACTTTCAGGTATTTTTGTTCAGTCACAGGGGATGGGTGCCCTTGCAACCCGTATGCGTGCGGGAGAGATGATTCCTCTCTCCGAGCTTGTCAAGGTTGAAGAGAAAATAGAGGAGAAAAGTATCTATCACAAAGATCTTCGAAGAGTGGTTTACGTGACAGCCGATGTTGCTGGCGCAACAGAGAGCCCTGTTTATGCCATGTTGGATATGGATAAAAAAATTCAGAAGCTGAAAGTGCCTGGTGGCTACTCGGTCAGTCCACTCTATACCTCAGCTCCGACATCTGAGGAAAAGCTGTCGATGAAGTGGGATGGGGAGTGGCAGATTACCTTTGAAGTTTTCAGAGATCTTGGTACTGCTTTTGCAGTTGTTCTGATCATTATTTATCTGTTGATTATAGGATGGTTTCAGTCTTTCAAGACACCTCTCATCATGATGATTGCTATTCCACTGAGCCTTGTTGGTATTATACCCGGTCATTGGCTTCACGGAGCTTTCTTTACAGCAACAAGCATGATCGGTATGATTGCACTTGCAGGCATTATGGTTCGTAACTCCGTGTTGCTTATTGATTTTATACAAATTCGCAGGGCAGAGGGGGCGGATCTCAAGAGGGCAGTCATTGAATCCGCAGCCGTGCGCACCCGACCAATTATTTTGACCTCAGGCGCGGTGGTTATTGGTTCTGTGGTAATGCTTTTCGACCCAATTTTTCAGGGTCTGGCCATATCGCTGATATGGGGTGGTGTTCTCTCTACCATTCTCACGCTTGTCGTTGTACCGTTGGTCTATTATATTGTTGAAAAAAAATCAAAATAAACTGAAGTGAAGAGGTGCATCAATGGTTATTGAGCAGTTTCGTACGGGTGGCGACAGAAACTTTGGTTATCTGGTTGCCTGTGAGACCACGGGTGAAGCACTTGTTATTGATGCCTCTTTCAATCCAGGGATGATTGTTCGTTTTGCCTCCGAACGAGGTTTTCATATCCGCTATGTCTTTTCTACCCATGGCCATGATGATCATACGAATGGAAACAAGGCAATAGAGCTGATGACAGGCCTTAAGCCGATGCTTTACGGTGATACCTGTCCGCAAACAGGTATCACGGTGGCAGATGGAGCTCATTTTGCGCTTGGTTCTTTAACAGCTCGTATTCTTCACACCCCCGGTCATACGAACGACTCAATCTGCATCCATATCGGTAATGCCCTTTTTACCGGCGATACTCTGTTTACCGGTAAAGTCGGTGGTACAGCAACCGAAGCGCAGGCATTGGAGGAGTATCAGTCGCTTCATCAGAAACTTATGGTGTTGCCAAGCGATACAATCGTTTACCCTGGACATGATTATGGAGGTTCGCCGGTGTCATCGATAGGTAGTGAGAGAGCATCAAATCCTTTTCTTCTGCAGCCTGATTTCAGCGCATTTTTCTCTCTTAAGCAGAACTGGCTTACCTATAAAAAAGTTCACGTGATTGCATAAATTCACTTTTACGCGAGCAGTTTTTGTTTTTATGTAGTTTTTTTTATAAAATGGGTGACTATCGCCTTTACGTCGTTTGTTTGATATGTTGGGCGTACCCTCCTTCTTGTGTTTTTGATTAAAATCGGTGCCCCGTTATCTGTTCAGTCAGTGAAGGAAGTGGGCGTTGTCTGCTTTTTATAATTTTTAAGTAACTTGATAGCCATGGATCAGCTTATTACATTACGGACGCTGCCGGTCTCTGCTCTTATGCAGACAGATTTTCATATAATCAAAGGAAGCTGTACGGTTGCGGAGGCTTTGCAGATTATGAAAAAAAGTAAAGAGAGCGGACTTATCGTTGAACCTCGTAATGAAGATGACTGTTACGGTATCATTACCGAGAAGGATATTCTTGAAAAGGTTATTGATCCGGGCGAGGATGTGCATCGTGACCCCTGGAATACTCCAGTGTTTCAGATTATGAGCAAGCCGATTATTAGTGTCAATCCCAGTCTCAGGATCAAGTATGCCCTTCGTCTCATGAAACGAAGCAATATCAGGCGTCTTACTGTCATGGAAAACAACAAAGTGTTGGGTGTTCTCAATATGACTGATGTGCTTCATGCAGTTGAGGAGCTTCCTGTTCATGACGACCATGTTGCCTTGTAGTCAACGTTTTTTTCTATAAGGTTTTCATCAGTATTACCGAAAAAGATCAATTTCAGTGACCGGGGCTTGTCTGCGTACAGCCCTTCCATTTAATCAGTGAGGCTTTAGTTACAGCTTTACAATGCGATTTGAGCGTATGAAACCATTTGATATTGTTATTGTAGGAGGAGGGGGAGCGGGGTTGTATGCTGCCATGGAGGCAATGAAAACAAATCCGTCACTGAATATCGCGGTACTTTCTAAAGTCTATCCAAACCGTTCACATACCTCGGCAGCTCAGGGTGGAGCAAATGCGGCTCTTGGCAACAAGGCAAAGGATGATACCGTTGAGATGCATATCTTTGATACCATCAAGGGCAGCGATTATCTCGCTGATCAGGATGCTGTTGATGTGCTTTGTTCGGAGGCACCGAAAATTATCCGTGAGCTTGAGAATATGGGCACGCCTTGGTCAAGAATGGATGATAATACGATTGCCCAAAGGCCGTTTGGTGGAGCAGGACGCCCCAGGTGTTGCTATTGTGCCGATAAAACTGGCCATACTATTCTTCAGACTCTGTATGAGCAGTGTCTGAAAAAAGGTGTCATCTTCTTTAATGAATATTTTGCATTGAATCTTTCTGTTAAAGGGAGCCGATCAAGAGGTCTTGTTGCCATTAACATGAAGACAGGTCGGCTTGAGGCGTTTCCCGCCAGGACAGTTATTCTCGCTACTGGAGGATATGCCAAGATGTATTGGAATCGCTCAAGTAATGCTGCAGGAAATACTGGTGATGGACAGGCAATTGCCTATCGCGCTGGTATACCAATGAAAGATATGGAATTTGTCCAGTTTCACCCCACAGGTCTTCGGAAAAGCGGCTTGCTGGTGACTGAAGGGGCGAGGGGGGAAGGCGGCTACCTGATCAACAAGAATGGTGAGCGCTTCATGGCTCGATATGCAAAAGAGAAGATGGAGCTTGGCCCCAGGGATCTTGTCTCCCGCTCTCTTGAAACGGAAATTCTGGAAGGGAGGGGCTTTGATAGTCCTGCGGGGAAATACCTGCATCTTGATCTCACCCATCTTGGAGCCGATCTCATTAAATCACGTCTCCCCCAGATTCGCGAAATGTGTATGCAGTTTGAAGGTGTTGATCCCATTGAGGAGCCGATTCCTGTCAGGCCTACAGCTCACTATTCTATGGGTGGTATTGATACTGACAACTTTACCCGCACGGTGATGAGTGGTGTCTACGCGGCTGGTGAATGCGCATGTGTTTCTGTTCACGGCGCAAACCGACTTGGCGGTAATTCACTGCTGGATATTCTTGTTTTTGGGCGTATTGCTGGCCATACAGCAGCGGAAGAGGCAGGAAGATTTGAGCCCGGAAATATTTCAGAAGCTGAGTTGCAACTTAATACTGATGAGATCAGGGGAAGTATGCACTCTTCCGGACATTATGAACGGTATGGTGAATTGCGTGAAGAGTTGGGTCAGACGCTAGCGCTTAATGTCGGTATTTTCAGGGAAGCTTCCCTTCTTAAGAAAGGTATGCTGGATATAGCTGAACTGAGAGAGCGTTTCAAGAGAGTGCGTGTGTTTGACACCAGTGATGTTTTTAACACCAACCTTTTGCAGGTGCTTGAGTTACGAAATATGCTTGATCTTGCGGAGACTGTTGCCGCCGGTGCTTTTGCCCGCGAGGAGAGCCGTGGTTCCCATACCAGGGTCGATTTTCCAGTCCGGGATGATGCGAAGTGGCATAAGCATACCATGGCCACCATGGTCAAGGGAAATGTCTCACTTGGTGAAAAGCCGGTAACTATGGGACGTTATGAACTCCAGGAGAGAACTTATTAACCATTTTCCTTATGACGGTGCCAATAGATCAGCATATAGAGCAAAAACAGGATGTAACCTTCCGGATTTTCCGTTTTAATCCACAGGTTGACAGCAAGCCATATTTTGACGATTATACCATTCCCGTGGAAAGAGGTATTACCGTACTCAGGTCGTTGAATTATATTAAAGAGCATATTGATGCCTCCATCAGCTTCAGGGCATTTTGCCAGGCTGGCATCTGTGGCTCCTGTGGTATGAGGATCAATGGATTGTCTCAGCTTGCATGTACCACCCAGGTTTGGGAGGTGCTTGCAAAGAGTCGTGAGCCAGGCCTTATCAGAGTCGAGCCATTGCGCAATTTACCATTGATCAAGGATCTGATTGTTGATATGGATCCTCTTGTCGACAAAATGAAACATTACTCTAACTGGATTGATTCGACGATGCCTGAATCCAGCATGGGTAAAAAGGAGTTTCTTATTTCGGAGGAAGAGTTTCTTCGTTACGATAAAGCTACTGATTGTATTCTTTGTGCTTCGTGTGTCTCGGAGTGCAGTATTCTAAGGGCGAATAAAGAGTATGTTTCTCCTGCTGTTTTGCTGAAATCATACCGAATGAATGTTGATACCAGGGATGCTCTTCATGGCCAGCGTCTTGCCGAGCTGGTCAAAGATCATGGTGTATGGGATTGTACTCACTGTTATCGTTGTCAGGAAAGCTGCGTAAAAAGCATTCCAATTATGGATGCTATTCATGGAATTCGTGAGGATGCGATAGAACTTCGGGGTCTTAAAGATACAAGTGGTTCCAAGCATGCAGAGGCCTTCATGTCGGATATTGAAAAGAAAGGGAAGCTGGTTGAGGCAACATTACCGATACGCACCAATGGAGTTTTCTGGACCATCCAGAACCTTCTTCCGATGGCTGTAAAAATGATTATGAAGCACCGTACTCCACCACCGCCGCCGTTGGTAAAGCCTGCCAAGGGGATAAAGGTTTTCAGAGAGTTGTTCAGGGAGATGACCGAACACGTAAAGCAGGATCACAAATCGCATAAAAAATAATTGGGGAGAACTGCTGAATGAAGCGATACGCATATTACCTGAGCTGCATTAATGAGTCCATGACCAAAGAGGTGGATCGTTCAATTGAGCTCTGGCAGAAGGATCTTGGAATAGAGTTTGTGAAATTGCACGAAGGCACCTGTTGTGGCGGGAGTAATCTCGATTATGTCAGCCCGAAACATTTTGCGTTGGTTAATGCCCGAAACATCGCACTTGCCGAAAAGCAGGGACTTGACTTGATTGTCTCTTGCAATACCTGCCTGATGACCATTCGCAGTGCGAAGAAGAAGCTGGATGAAACTCCAGCACTCAAAAAGGAGATCAACGATCTTCTTAAAAAGGAGGGGCTTGAGTATCGAGGCACTTCAGAGGTGCGCCATCTGCTTTGGGTGTTGATTGATGATATTGGTCTGGATGCCATTCGTCAGAAGGTAAAAGTGCCACTCAAAAACTATCGGATTGCCCCATTTTATGGTTGTCATATTCTCAGGCCTTCAACGGTGCTTGGGCACGACAATCCTGTCGATCCAAGTTCGCTGGATCTCCTCATTGACGCTCTCGGAGGCCAAACCATTCCTTATACCCATAAAAATCGCTGTTGCGGTTTTCATACACTTCTTGTTGCTGAGCAGGAGTCACTCAACGTTGCAGCAGAGGCTCTTGAGGAGGCGATACAGTTGAAGGCCGACTTTATAGTAACCCCCTGTCCGCTTTGTCATACATCGCTTGATGGCTACCAGGCCAAGGCGCTTAAACACGCAGGTGTTGAGTCGTCAATCCCTATTTTTCATATTTCCGAGATGGTTGGGTTGGCTCTTGGTTACAGTCCTAAAGAGCTTGGTATCAAGCGGCACATTGTGAGTTGATGCTTGTAATGATATATCGTTCCCGAAAGTTTTAATAAAAGGCTGAAAAAACGTAAATTCAGACTTTCATTTGCTCTTATCCTGGATTTTACGGATGATCTGAGGAGTATTTTTTTGTCAACCCATCAAATTATTGCATTTCATGCTCAAAAATGATCTTTTTCTCCGGGCATTAAAGCGCCAGCCATGCTCCAGGACCCCAATATGGGTGATGCGCCAAGCCGGACGTTATTTGCCGGAATACCGTGCTGTGAGAGAGAAAACCGATTTCCTGACCCTTTGTAAAACCCCTGAACTGGCAACCGAAGTTACTATTCAGCCTGTTGAATTGATGGGTGTGGATGCCGCAATTATTTTTTCTGATATTCTCGTTGTGAATGAAGCCATGGGAATGAATGTTGAGATTATTGAGTCCAAGGGGATCAAGCTTACTCCGCCGATCCGCTCTCAGGCCGATATCGACAAACTGATAGTCCCCGACATTGATGAGAAGCTTGGCTATGTGCTTGATGCCCTTCGCATGACCAAAAAAGAGCTTGATAATCGTGTTCCTCTGATAGGATTTACCGGCGCTGCATGGACACTCTTCACTTATGCGGTTGAGGGTGGTGGATCGAAAAACTATGCTTATGCCAAAAAGATGATGTATCGTGAGCCAAAGATGGCCCATGCACTGCTCGGAAAAATTTCAGGAGTTATCACAGCTTACGTCCTGAAACAGATTGAAGCCGGAGCCGATGCCATCCAAATCTTTGATTCGTGGGCAAGCGCCCTTTCGGAGGATGACTACCGCGAATATGCTCTTCCTTACATCAAGGATACGGTTCGGGCGATCAAGGCTAAGTATCCAGAAACTCCGGTTATTGTTTTCTCAAAGGATTGCAATACCATTCTTAATGATATCGCCGATAGCGGTTGCGATGCCATGGGGCTTGGCTGGGGCATTGATATTGGCAAGGCGCGTACCGAACTGAACGATCGAGTTGCTCTGCAGGGCAACCTTGATCCAACGGTTCTGTACGGTACACCTGAACTCATTAAATCAGAAGCCTCCAAAATTCTCAAGTCATTTGGTCAGCACACTGAGCATTCGGGGCATGTTTTCAATCTTGGTCATGGTATTCTTCCTGATATGGACCCTGCAAACCTGAAGTTGCTTGTCGAATTTGTTAAGGAGGAGAGTGCTCAGTATCACTAAGAGCCGAAGAAAATATTTTTTATAGCATTTAAAGCCCCCCTTGTGCGCCTGCATAAGGGGGCTTTTTGTATCGGCAAATGGTTAATAGTTTTATCGCTTATCTCGACCAATCTCCCCATAAACAAGTATAGTAATTCCTTTTATTTTATACTGTTACAGGTATAGGCAAAACGGCTTGACCAAGCTCTTTGGCTAATCTGCGAAGGCTTCTTTCAATGAACAGGTTCAAGGTCCGTGTGCGGTAAACGGTCGGATACGGGAGGCGTTCCATGAACAAGTATAGTAATTCCTTTTATTTGGCTTTCCGCGCGCAAGTTCAAGGTTTGTGTGCGGTAATCGGTCGGATATGGATGGCTTTCAATGTAGGTGGAAGGTTTGGTCGAAGGAGTTGCAACCCGGTACGGAAAAAATAATGCCTGTTGTTGTGATTAATTTTAGTCTTAGTGAAAACAACCGAATCGATTTTTCTCCCTACGGGCGTTGTTTGCATCGTTAGAAGATATACGATGGATTAAAAAAATGTGCCTTAATCTCAACAAAGTTGTTTTAAAAGCGGATTGTGTATGAGTGTTAATCGGGTTGGCAGGCCTGTAACTTGCCGTTCTATTTATGAGCGCCCTAAAATTACCTGTTTTATGCCCGAAGGGGTCTCTCGCGACGGAATGCAGGGTATGGTCTTGAGCTTTGATGAACTTGAGGCGATAAGGCTCGCCGATAAGGAGGGGTCGTATCATGCGGATGCAGCGGTTAAAATGAACGTTTCTCGTGCCACATTTGGACGCATTCTCGAGTCAGCTCGTCAAAAAGTGGCTGAAGCGCTGGTTGATGGCAAAAAGATTTGCATTCATGGCGGGGTTATAAAAGCTCTTTGCGACACGCATCTTACTGATCGCGATGATATCTGTATTTGTCCTGAATGTAGTGCCGAACTTCCTCATACGAAAGGCGAGCCATGCAGGGAAAGTGCGTGTCCTCAATGTGGTGCAATATTAAAACGTAAAGGAGGGTGCCAGAGTGGTTGATGCTAACATTTTCTACAGCTCAACCGTAAGCCTCTTTTTGTTGCAGTAACTATTTTGCCTGCCCCCCCCCCTCTTTGCGTGCCAACTGGCCAGCTTGAGATGACTGATGAAGCAACAACGTTACGTTAAAAAAATTATGAGTGAATACGCCAATCCGGATGACACTTCTGAAGTTTTATCGAGTATTTTATAGTGGACCCCGGTTTTTAGACAGTGGTTTAAGTTGTTAACTTGCCCCAAAAGGAGCAGGTAATGACAAAAAAGACACGAAAATTTTTCAGCAGTGACTTTAAGGCCAAGGTGGCGC
>Ga0194060_10000755_pt1 | contig 23467 bp, 19 predicted proteins | sample SepL225m_MetaG_FD_163427 | JGI IMG/M metagenome (GOLD analysis project Ga0194060, IMG submission 163427) | Anoxic zone freshwater microbial communities from boreal shield lake in IISD Experimental Lakes Area, Ontario, Canada - Sep2016-L222-5m | ecosystem: Environmental > Aquatic > Freshwater >... | reverse complement strand
AAGGCGATTCGCAATGGGAGGGGAATTTGAACAGAAGCACACCAAGACCGCAAAGAAAAAACCGGGGACACTTTCATGTCCCCGGCTCTAAAGAGTTCAACGATTCAACGGTTGCCCGGAATTAATACTGAGCTACCGTGCTATTTGTGAATCCGCCGGTCTTAATCACATAGGCTATCGAAGTGCTATTTGTATCTGCCCCACCGGCATTGATCCACTGGACGTGACCGCCAATAAAGCCAATATTTCCGCCATCACTTTTATGATTACCGCCCCATGTCGCAGCGTCTTTTGCGTCCGTAGACTTTCCGTTTTTATCCCATACCAAAGCCGTGTTGAATTCACTATTTTCAGACAACCCGGCTGCATAGTTATAACATGAATTATCTTTAGTCATATCCGTCAGCTTCAAAGGCAAGCTATCCCGACTATTCTGTACGGAAGGACACGCGAAAACCCCCAAATCTGCATTCTTGATGTAATTCGTCATTGACGCATCGGCAAGATGAGCCGCCGGGAAAGTTTCACCTTGATCATTGGCATACATCTTGGCGTAGAGAACCAACTGCTTAACATTACTGGCACAAGCGCTGCGCCGACCGTTCTCACGCGCACGGTTCAAAGCTGGCAGCAACATTCCCACAAGGATTCCGATAATGGCAATTACCACCAGCAACTCGATCAGTGTAAACCCTTTAATCTTGCGAAACAGCTTGTTCATTTCGAACTCCTTTTTAATAGTGCATCACTTACTTAGCCAGTAACGACAAGGAAAGGCTATACCAACTCCTTATAATCGTCAATAGCCACATTATAATTTTCAGCAATTCTCACGCCCCGCCACCCCCGGCGCCACCCAACATCTTCGATATTCCTTGCTTGAACTGAACGTTTCGCGATGTACACTCATTGCCATTTGTAGGGGGCAGGGCTTTCCGAAAAACGGCGGCGCCCTCGCGCGCTTCAATCCCATCGCCGGCGGATAATACAGGAGTCAGTGTGACAACACGTGTTACGGTCATTCTTTGCGACATTGATGGCACGCTCCTCGACATGCGCGGGGCGGGCAAGTTGTCGTTTGTCCGCGCTTTAAAAACCACCTTCGGGATCACCGATGACCTGTCCTCCATCAGCTTCGCGGGAAGCACAGACCTGGATGTGCTCCGGCAGGTCATGGAGCGCCACCATCGTTCCCTGACAGCCGCCGATTGCGACCGCTTTCATGTGCAACTGCCTCTGGAACTGGAAGCGACCATACATCACTCCGAGCTGACTTTATTTCCCGGTGTTCGCGAGCTTCTGGAGGCGCTCTCCGCCACCCCTGATATTATCCTTGGCCTGGTCACCGGTAATGTCGAGTCCTGCGCCTGGATCAAACTCCGGCAATTTGACCTTCACAACCATTTCGTGCTGGGCGCGTTTGGGAACGAACATGCCGACCGGAATGATATCGCCCGCCTGGCCTTGCAGCGCGTGGTGTCCCGCCTTCACCCCGGGCAAAACATCGAAGCCCGTTTCCTGATCGGCGACACCCCCAACGACATCATGGCCGCTCATGCGATCGGCGCGGTCTCCATCGCCGTCGCCACCGGCAAGTTTACGGTAGACGCACTGAAGGAAGCCGGCGCCATGGTGGTACTACCCGATCTTTCCGACACCGCCGGCATCACGTCGTTAGTCAGGAGTCATGAACATAAAACCGGATAAAGCTTTCCCGGCGCCCATGTCCGTCCGCTGGACATGGCTGGACTGGCCGGCAGGACTCCGCTGGGTTCTGACGGCGGCCTATTTTGCGCTTGTGAATTGGCTGCTTTTTACGCCTTCCCGTACCTTCAGGAACGTGCCCCTATTCTTTCCGCAAGAGGATAAAATCGCTCATCTGGCAATTTTTGGAACCCTGGCGGCGCTGATCCGGTGGTCCATGCCCGACCGGTGGGTAAAGGGCTGGAGAGGGGGCGCCTTCATCGTGGTGTTGGCCGCCTACGGCGCCAGCACCGAATGTATCCAAGCCCTCATCCCCCATTCAACCCGACTGTTTGAGTGGGGCGATATCGCGATGGACTTCACCGGCGTGGTGCTGGGGATGGTGATCTGCGGGTGGTTTCGGAAGTGAAGATCAAGATTTGCTTTGTCCTGTAATTGTGTCAGGAGACTGTGTTAGTCTCCGACTTCATCATGAAGGTAAAGACTGATATCCTGCCAGCGATGCCCCGGACAGAACCCGTGGCGGGCATACCCCGCCAGGTGGCCGTGATCGATATCGGCGCCAGGGCCATCCGCCTGGATATCGCCGAGATCCTGCCGACGGGCCAGATGCGCCTGTTGGACTCGCTCCAGCAGGCCGTCAGCCTCGGCAAGGATACCTTTAGCGAAGGCACCATTGACCGCTCATCCATCGAGGAATGCGTCAGTATCCTGAAGGGATTCCGCCAGGTAATGAATGAATACGGCATCGTCGCCCCGGATCAGATCCGTGCCGTGGCCACCAGTTCGGTGCGCGAGGCCTCGAATCGTGATACCTTCCTCGACCGCATCTATATCGCCACCGGCATCAGTGTCGATATCCTTGAAGATGCCGAGGTGGAACACCTGATTCATCTGGCCCTGCACGATCTTTTCGAATCCGAGCCCATCCTGAAACAGGGGAACGTCCTGATTGCCGAGGTCGGGGGCGGAACCACGCATCTGATCCTGATCCAGGATGGTTACGTGACCTTCTCCAGCGCCTATAAACTCGGGGCGCTCCGCATGATAGAAACCCTTGAGGCCAGCCAGACACCACCCGACCGGCTTCCCGCCATCCTTGACCAGCATATCCAGCGCACCGTCAACCAGATGCTTGAAACCGTGCCGATCACCTCCATTCCCAGCCTGATCGCCCTGACCGGCGACATGGAAACCGCCATGCGGCGCCTGATCCCGGGTTGGAAGGTCGACGACACCGCGCGCCTGAACATGGCGCGTTTTACCCTGGCCTCCAAGTTAATTTCCACGCCGCCCGAGAAACTGATGCAAAAACACCACCTGCCCCCGCAGGAAGCCGAAACCGCCGGGCAGGCCTTGTTTATCTATGACCGCATCGCGCGGGCCTTTAGCGTCAGCCAGCTGGTCATCACCACGAAGAGCATGCGCCGCGGCCTCCTCTCCATGATGACCGGAAGCGCACAAGCCACGGCGCGTTTTGCCGAACAGTTGACGCACTCCGCCGTCACCCTGGGCCGGAAATATCATTTTGACGAAAAGCACGCGACCCACGTGGCCGACCTGAGCCTCCAGTTGTTCCGCGCCCTTCAGCTTGACCACGGACTCGATGCCCGGTACGAGGGGCTGCTTTGTACCGCCGCCATCCTCCACGATATCGGCGCGTTCATCAGCAATAACAGCCACCACAAGCATTCCATGTACCTGATTCTCAACAGTGAAATTTTCGGACTCACTCGCTCGGACAATACGTTGGTCGCACTGGTGTCACGCTATCATCGCCGCGCCCTGCCCAGCCGCTCCCACCCCGAATATCAGGCGCTTTCCCGCGACAGTCGCCTGATTGTCAGTAAACTCGCGGCCATCCTGAGGCTCGCCGACGCGCTTGACCGCAGCCACTTGAAGAGCCTTCGGACCCTCGATTGTTCCCGGAAAGGCGACCAGTTTATCATTACCGCCCATGATGTCGAAGATGTGACGCTCGAACGCCTGGCGCTCTCAGAAAAAGGCGATCTGTTTGAGGATATCTTTGGCCTTCAGCCGATCCTGCGCACGGCGCAAACCATGAAAGGAATGGTGTTCGATGGCTGATCCCAAATCCCTTTTTTTGAACCGTGAACTCAGTTGGCTGGAGTTCAACCAGCGCGTCCTTGAGGAGGCGCTCGACCCCTCGAATGCGCCGCTTGAACGATTGAAATTCCTCGCCATCACAGCCTCAAATCTCGACGAATTCTTCATGGTCAGGGTCGGTAGTCTCCAGATCAAACAGGAGGAAAACCGGAATAATCCCGATCCGGCGGGGCTGACGCCCCACGAACAACTGGCCCAGATCCATCACCGGGTTCTCCAGATGGTAACCGCCCAACAAGCCTGCATGGCCTCCATTGAGGAGGCGTTGGCCGCTGGCGGAGTGCGCCGCCTCAGTCCTGAACAATTGAGCCCGGCTCAGGCCCAGCATGTCCAATCCGTTTTCTCACACGAAATCTTCCCCCTCCTCACCCCGTTGGCCGCCTCGGAGCCCGCCCCATTCCCGGTCCTGCCGGGCCTCATCCTGTGTCTGGCCGTCCGGCTTCAAAGCCAGACCGAAAAGCAAGAAATCCGCACCGCTTTTGTTCCCATCCCGAAAAATGTGAGCCGTCTCGTGATGGTTGAATCAGGAAAGGGAATGGCCTTTGTTCTTGTCGAGGAGGTCATCCGCCAGCACCTTGCCCTTTTCTTTCCCGGCGAAACTATCCTGGAGACGGCCGCCTTCCGGATCTCCCGCAATGCCGATATGGCCGCACGCGAGGATCTCGCCGGCGATCTTCTGGAAGAAATGCGTAATGTACTCACCCGCCGCCGCGACAGCGACTGCGTCCGGTTGGAACTGAGCGCGGGCGCCTCGGCCGCAATGCATCAATTTCTGAAGCATGAGCTCGATCTTCATGAGCGGGATATCTACACCATCTCCGGCCCACTTGCGTTATCCGGCTTTTTCACGCTGGGCGTGGCACCCGGCGACACCACGCTTCGGGCCCCGCCCTGGAATCCAGTCCCCTCGCCCGAGGTTCCAGCAGGCGAATCCCTGTTCGCCATCCTGTCCCGGCGCGATCTGCTGCTCTACCACCCCTTCGACAGTTTTGAGCCGGTCCAACGACTGATCCAACAGGCGGCGGACGATCCTGATGTGCTCGCCATCAAGCAGATCCTATACCGCACCAGCCGGAAGAGCCCGTTGGTGGCGGCGCTGGCCCGGGCCGCCGAACAGGGCAAACAGGTGACGGCGATTGTGGAATTGAAAGCCCGCTTCGACGAGGCCCGGAACATCTCGTGGGCCGAAGAACTCGAAAAATCAGGCGTTCAGGTGATCTACGGTATCAAGGGGCTCAAGACCCACGCCAAACTGTGCCTGATCCTCCGCCGTGAGCCCAATGGCATCCGCCGGTATATGCACTTCGGAACCGGCAATTACAATGAGATCACCGCCGGGATCTACACGGACGTCAGCTTCCTCACCGCCAATGAAACGCTGGCCTCTGACGCGGCGCTGTTTTTCAACACCATCACCGGCTATGCCCAGCCAACCAAGTTCCAGAAGATCGAGGCCGCTCCCATCGGGCTACGCGACCGGCTCCTTGAACTGATTGAGGGCGAGACCGCCCGGGCCAGCCAGGGCCAGAAGGCACACATCATGGCCAAACTTAACTCCCTGGTGGATCCGCTCCTGATCAAGGCCCTTTACGCCGCCTCTCAGGCGGGTGTGAAAATCGAACTCATTGTCCGCGGCATCTGCTGCCTGCGCCCCGGGGTCGCCACCTTGAGCAACAACATCTCGGTCATCAGCATCGTTGATCGCTTTCTGGAACACAGCCGGATCCTCTATTTCGAGAACGGCGGCGAACCCCGGGTCTTCATCTCCAGCGCCGACTGGATGCCCCGCAACCTGGACCGGCGCATTGAACTCCTGACTCCGGTCGAGGATCACGCCTCCCGGGACAAACTGTTCACCATCCTTAAGACCTGCCTGGCCGATACCGTCAAGGGCTGGCGTTTGCGTCCCGACGGAACCTACACCCGCCCCCCGGCAAAGGGCTCAAAAGCAATCCGCAGCCAGGACACTTTATATCGTGCCGCACTCAGTCGGGAAGCCGAAGCCAAGACTCAACCGGTCGTTTTTCAACCTTACAGGCCGAAGGAGATATGACCATCCGCGCTCACGCGATCCTGGTATCGCTGCTTCTCTCATGCTTCTGCCCGGGTGCGCGGGCCGAAGAATCGCCCTCCCCATCCCCACGCGATATCAACCTCGCCTCGGTTCATGCCGCCGACTGCGACCGGATACGGGATTATCAGGGACAGGCAAACTTCATGGTACGCCCGGGCCTGCTTGCCGATAAGGCCGGCCGCGTTGTCCGGATTGCCGCCGAATCCTGCATCATCCCGCCGGGCAATCCTGTGGAGTTTCCCCTGGTCACCCTGGGCAGTGGCAAGGATTACGAAGCTCTGGCGGTTTCCTTTGCCTCTGCGCAGGACATCCATGACGCGCTGGTCTTCATCGGCTTGACGCCCGGCCATGGGGTGGATGCCGAAACACTCCGGTTCTGGCCGCGCGGCGATAGAGTCGCCATGACCTTCCACGGCACGGTCACAGGATCTTCCCTCACAAACGCCATCCCGACCGGTCGCCTGGTGATCGACACCCGTACCGGGAAATCGCTTCCCGAAAACGGGTTCGTCTTCATCGGGTCCGAATGGGTGAACGCCACGGGGTCAGACACTGGGAAAGTGTATTCCGCCGATGCCTTCTCGCCCGGCGCCATTGTGTCATTGTACAACGAACGCGCCTCGGTACTCGATGTCCCCCGCCGCGCCTCACAGAGCGAGGTGTATTCATACCAGGTTCCCAACCCGGCCTATCCGCTTCCCACCAATGCACTGATCGAGATCACGTTTGAACCCTATTTCAAGGACAGCCGTCCCCACAGTTCCGAGTTCACCCTGCTTGTCGCCCCGGTGTCCTCCAGCAACGCAACGGATCTCGCTTACACCCTTCAGGATAGACAGGGCAATTCCGCAAACACCAACCGGACCCTGGCTGGACTGCTGGCAACGTTGGATCGCTTTTCCGGCGCCGATCAGGAAGCGTTCGTGACATTTCTCCCCGACGAGGCCACAACCATCGCCTCCCTGCAAAAACTGGCGCGCCTCTTGGATTCACTGGACACCGAGCACGGCATCCGGGTGGAAGCGCCACCGGCAGGCCATCCATATTTTCGCGCCTTCCTGCCAAACGAGAAACACCGGAAGCGCGAGAACCGTCCTACACAGGCGGCGGAATTGTTTCTGGAAACCACGACCGGCATCACCACCGGAACTTTGGTCCTGGTGGACTCGGAATGGCAAGGCGACGATTCAACGCCCACGTTTCATGAGACACGACTTCCCATCCCGACACCGGACAAACTGGTTCCCGCCCTGACTTCGAAAGAGGAAGCCCCGGCCGTAGTGCTGATTTTCGTTCCGGCGTCGCTGAAGTATGGGGCGCTCCGCCAGTTCATTGCCCCGTTGCTTCAGCGCAAGACGATCCTGTATGTCTTTAATTTACCGATCTGAAGCGCTTCAGATTCCAAAACAAGCTTGATTTCTCTCCCTGCAGTGAGCCTCCCTGCCGAACCGTCTTTCCGAAAGAGTGCTGTCCGAAAGAGTGCTTGCTTTTCTGAACGGCATAATGTACGAATAACGTACATAGAAGTAAGCGCTTTTTTCGGGAGACGCCACCATGAACACAACCCTCACATATACTCCTGGCATTAACAGGATCGAGGAGAGTCTTATGCCCAAGAAGAACACAACGGATATTTCGGGTTTCGGAACAAGGCTGGTCGAACTGCGCAAGGCGTCGGGATTCACACAACTCGAACTCGCCCAAGAACTCGGCGTGTCGCGGCGCATGATCGCCTATTACGAAGGCGAGACCGAGCACCCGCCCACCACCATCCTGCCGCGCCTGGCCCAGGCGCTCGGCGTGTCCGCCGATGAACTCCTCAACGTGGGCGGCCGCCGCGAGGCGCCGCCTATACCGGCCGGCATCCGGCTGCAACGCAAGTTGCAGCAGCTGGAAAAGCTCGGTGCCAAGGAGCGCCGCCAGGCCATGCAGATGCTCGACATGTTTATTGAACGCGGCCAAATGAAGAGGCAGGCATGAAAACGATCTATCCGACAGCAGAGGGCGTGGCGCGCAAGACGCGCGTCAGGGAAGTCTATCACGAGGGCGACATCCGGATCGTCGAGGGGGATTCCCGCCGGGCGCTCGCACATATCCCCGACAACACCTTCCAGTGCTGCATCACCAGTCCGCCATACTGGGGTCTGCGCGACTATGGCATCAATGGCCAGATCGGCGCGGAGAATGACCCCGACGCCTATATCGCCGACCTGGTCGGCGTCTTCCGCGAAGTCCGGCGCACACTCCGCGAAGACGGCACGCTATGGCTGAACATCGGCGATTCCTATACCAGCGGTGACCGCCGCTGGCGCGCGCCGGACAAGAAGAACGCAGGCCGGGCCATGAGTTACCGCCCGCCCACCCCCAAGGGCCTCAAGCCCAAGGACCTCATCGGCGTGCCGTGGCGGCTCGCTCTCGCCCTGCAGGCCGACGGCTGGTTCCTGCGCTCGGATATCGTATGGAACAAGCCCAACTGCCAGCCGGAGTCCGTCAAGGATCGCCCGACACGGGCACACGAGTATGTCTTCCTGATGAGCAAGGCCGAGTCGTATTTCTACGACTTCGAGGCCATCCGCGAGCCGTCCGCAAACGGCCAGGATCCGAAGAACCGCCGCACGGTCTGGAACATCAACACGAACGGTTTCCACGGCGCGCATTTCGCTGTCTTCCCGCCGGAGCTTGTGCGCATGTGCCTGCTCGCCGGCTCAAAGCCGGGCACCGCGGTGCTCGACCCGTTCTTCGGGTCCGGAACCGTCGGCCTGGTCTGCCGCGAGTATGGCCGCGAGTGTGTGGGGATTGAACTCAACCCGGAGTATGTGAAGATCGCCCTCGACCGTCTCGGCAAGGCGGGCCCGGCGCTGCCGCTCTACGCGGTGGCGAACTCCCACTGAGCGTGAACCCGGCATAGATCCTTGCGCAGGTGGCGCACCTGGAGTTTCCGCTCTGACCCGGCATCAAAATACAGTTCGAACTTTAGGTCCCCGGCGGCATCCTTGACGCGGCAATACCCTGGCCGGGTTTCCTGTTTGGTCTTGCGTTGGATTTCGAGTTTGCCCTCCCCGGCTTCCTGCAACAACGCCTTGGGGATTTCCACCAGTTCGTACCGCCAGCAAGCCGGATCCTTGGACAGACATCGCAACATGAAGATTCGCTCGTACGCATCCATGTGCCGCAGGAACGTCTCGCGCAACACCTTGAGACCGTCGGCGGTCTTGGGCCATTTCCCTTTGCCCATTTCCATGAACTTCGAGATGTGGATTTCTGTTTCCTTGATGCCTTTGTCCGCCTGGGTCTTGAGCGAGAACGGCACGCCGTCCACGGTGAGATCATGGCCGCGATTGGTGCGCGAGGCGGCCAGCGCCGCCGCCTTGCCGCACAGGGTGAGCGTCTTTTCGAGGGCATACTCGAACCGGTCCTTCGAGAGCGCCTCCTTTGAGAAGCAATGATGGATGCGCAGCACATCGCCGAAGTCGCGCAACAACCGGGCGTCCACGATGTCGGAGAGCGTATCCCGCTCGATCTTCAGGAAGGGTTTGCGGAATTGCGTCACCACCGTCTCGATCAGGTGGAACTGCTGCTCCGTCAACTCGCGCAAGGCCACCGCCAGCCGATCCACGCGCGCCAGGATTTCCGTCGTTGTCATAGCCCGGCACTGTAGCGGAACGCCGGGCCGTTCTCAATGAACTTCGCCAGCCCGGTTCGCTTTCTTCTCTGCGGTGAGCCCGCCGAACCGTCTTTCCATCGAAGCCGCATTTTCTCTTTAGCCGCCCGGCGACAAGTTGGCCATCCTGGTCGTCAGCCGTCGACGGCGAACGCCGACTCTTCAAAAACGCCAATGCTAAACAGGTTTAGCAAGAGGTTGTCGCCGTCTCCGGTGAGTGGATGGGAGTGCCCGGCGCGAAGCTCCCGCAAGGCGGTGTGGGTTGCCGACTCCGGTACTCCGGAGACGGCTACCAGCACCGCCGCCTTGAACAATGGCCCCGGCGCGTGGTGAAGCCGGAATTCCCGGCGGAGAACGGCGGCCACGCCGGGCGGAGACGGGAAGCACGGCTTGACCGCACGCCGTCCTTGAAGGACCGCCGCCCGACTGGCGGGCCGACCACCGCGCCAGCCCCCTGGATCACAGGCGGCTAAAAGGAAGACGGGAGAGAGTGCATGGCCGGGGGCGTCCGGCACAACGGGGCCAAGCGGGCGGATGCCCGCGCCACCAAGAGCGCCCGCCGTTCGCCGGGAACAAAACAGCCCGTTTCGTAAATTGCATGTTGTTTCTGAGGCACTACCAGATGTTGCAGTCGCACCCTTCTGCAGAAAAGGATAGAACATTCCGACGCATATGATTTTCTTTTTTTCGCATTCTTGGCTCAACTTCATTAATTTATTATCTATCTGAAAACGCTTAGCTCGTTCGGAAAACGGCTCAACATCCTCAATTTCAAAAACCGAGAAGCCACTATCTTTGAGTGCAGCAGTTACATCTTTACGGTAGTGTGCTTCATTGGCGACAAAAGCCAATACGTTAGTATATGCTCCGTTTGCTTTTTTAAGGTGGGGATTCCCATCCTTTGGGCGAAGTCCGACAAGCCCAATCCATACACTGTTTTTCGTTTTACTAGAATCGTTACGGATACTCATAGTGCGGACTCCCAGGTGTTTTTTCGTTTAGCCAAGTGGTTAGCGAGGTGTCACCGGAAGCCCCAAAGATTCCGCATATGTAAAGATTCGCCAAGATGACTGAAAAAGAAAAAAGAAAACAAAGTATAGAAGGACCAAGATTCCGGAAAGTATCTGACCTACAGATATATAGTAAGCTGCCTTTTGATGGTTGTTCGGTTTGCCTTTAATCTGCTTCATATCGGCCACGCCCTCGAATCCATATTTCAGCATCCACACGGCGCATAGTCCCGTGAAAATCATTAAGGCTACATTTCTGTCAAAAAGACTCTGAAATCGCCACCTTTGCAACGCGAACATCAGAATCAACGTCGTTATAACTGCGACCCGAGTATACTTAGAAAGACGAATCATCTGCATGGCGTATCTCCAAATTGTTCGATAGTGGTTGAAGTAATCTGATCCGAGCCGCGCCCCAAGAGATAGGCATTACGCCCCACTTGAGTCGGAACAAAACGGCCCCCAGTGCCGTAATAGCGTGCTGCACCCCAATTATATTCGACCCCACGCAATCCTAAGAGACTCGGAACATTTCTTCCGACAGCACCACCAACGAAATATCCCCCGACAGACCAGGCGGCAGGTTCCCAATCTCCTGATAATCCGGTCTCAGTTACGCCCAACCCAACTCCGATTACTCCAGTGGTCGCCAATACTACTCCTCCCGCTGGGGCGGCTGGGGTAAAAAGAAGACCAAATCCAACAAGTCCTAAAAACGAATTTCCTAAACTAGTATTCTGAGCTGCTTTAAGAAGGGCATTTCTATTGATGTTGCTGTTTTTACACAGTCCGAAGGGATCTTTAAAATTCGCGGTATTACATCCCATAATGGCGTAAAGATTCAGCCCTCCGGAGATGCCAAGTGGATCAGGAGAGAGCCATCTCCCGGTCACGGGATCAGCCCATCGTGCGCGGAAATAATACAGTCCCGTCTTGAAACTATATTCGCGCCCCTGCCAGCAATAACGGTTGCCGATGGCAGATACCGTCAACTCATTCCCGTTGGCACCGTAAACCGTAGTCCTGCCCCAGGCGTCATACCGATAGGATTCGACAATGTTTCCGGCTCCATCGGTCAGAGCCAGAACGGAACCAAGGTGATCTTTCAGGGCGTAGTAAGTATTGGTGGTTCCGCCATACACGGTCATGGAAAGCAGACTGTCGATTCCTGTTCCCCACACATAGGATCGGACAAGCCCACCAGTTGAATTCAAATCGGCAACAACCTGATTTCCATCATAAACAAACCAATTTGTCCCCGCCGTGCCATCCCAAACCCAAAGACGTCTTCCGGCAGCATCATATCCATACCGCTCGGCCACCGCTCCATTCGTGGTCGCGGCAGTAAGTTGATATTGCCCGTTCCACGTCAGTCCTAGCGACTGGGAATAGTCCTTACCTTTGTACTGAATGTTGGTGAGACATCCGGCGGTATTATACTGGTAGGCCCCATTGGTGACCACCGTAGGAATGACAGTGTTGGTGACATAGCTTGTATTGCCCGCCACATCCCGAATGGCGGCCACAATTGTCTGCGTGCCCATGCTGACGACCATTTGATCCACTAGAAAATTAGTTCCTGACAACACCGGCTTGACCGACATACCCCCCGGAACGGCATTGCTCACCCAAAGAGCCCCGAACCGATCATTAGCCCCAATGGTCTCGCTTGCATAACCGGCCACCGGGAAGCAGGCCATGAGGTTTGTTTCCGCCACCGTCCAGGAGGCCAACCGATTGCCCGTTCCCAGCGTGTAGCCGACCGTCACCAGCGGATTGCCGGTACTATCTAGCACCGTTTTTTTCGTGCGGTTCCCGGCCAGATCGAATTCGTATTTCTCGTCAGAAGCAATCTGCCCGTAGACATCCACATGCTTCTCGCGGGTCAGCCTATCCAGCGAATCATAGACGGGGTAAATGTAGTACACGTTAAGATTTTCCGCTATCGGGAAAACCCTGATTCTACATCAGGGGTTTTCCCTATGACAAAATGTCGCAATCATCCGTCATTCCAGATGAAAATGCGGCAGGGTTACTTCACCCCATTATTCCCGCCGACTGGCGGTTCCGGACAAGGTCGTGCGTACACGGTCACCCGTTTGGCGAATCTCATCCGTGCCGGCTCCCAAACGACGCAACATGGAACCACACATGGCCAAGGCCACCTCAGCCTCGCCCGAGAAGACCTCGTCCGCCCCGGCTGTCTCGAGGACAGGACACTCACTCAGGAAACTCGTGTTCACCAGAATATGGATCCCCGGGTTCATGGCGCGGGCCTGACGGATAATTTCGGCACCCGTCGGGATACCCGGCGCACTGAGGATGAGCGTTCCCGCCTGTTCCGTTCCGGCGGCCCGCAACACCTCGGCGTGGCTGGCATCGCCGTAGACGGCGGCTATGGCCCGCGTTCGCAAGCGCGTGATGGTGTCATGATTCATCTCAATAACCGTTGGCGTGATCGCATGCTCCAGCAGTAGGTCGGCAAGCGTCTTTCCCACCGGCCCATACCCGACGAGAACGGCACGGCGCCGGTCGGCTTTCCCAGGCTCATCGGATTCCTCCCCCTCCACCGGCGCGGCGGTTCTGTTCAGCCAGCGCCAGAGTCGGGGATGACGAACCAGCCAGGCCTCGGCCGGATCGGCCAACCGGAGATAAAACGGGTTGAGCACCAGCGAAAGGATGGAGGCGACTACCAACAGGTTCCCAGTGCTTTCGGAAAGCAAACCCATCCTGCTCCCCGCGCCCGCAAGGATAAAGGAGAACTCGCCAATCTGGCCCAACGCCAGCGCCAGGGTCAGCGCATTACGAGTGGGGCATCCCAACACCATCATCAGGGTGCCGGCGACCAGGGGTTTCCAGAGCAGGACAATCGCGAGCGTGGCCAGACCGAAGGCCGGAGCCTCGAAAATACGGGACGGGTCAAACAGCATCCCCACCGATACAAAGAACAGAACGGCGAAGGCATCGCGCATGGGCAGGGCCTCGGTCGCCGCCCGGAGACTGAAATCCGATCGTCCGACCACCATGCCGGCCATCAATGCGCCCAGCGCCATGGAAATGCCAAACAAGATCGAGGCCCCCACCGCGATCCCGAGCGCGGTGACCAGGATGGTAAGCGTGAAAAGTTCACGTGATCGCGTCGCGGCCACATGCCTGAGTATCCAGGGGATCACGCGGCCCCCGAGCAGAAAGGCGGCGGCCACCACGGCTGTGATTTTCAGGAGCGCCATGCCACACTCGCGGATCAGGACAGGCACCGAATGATGCCCGGTCCCAAGTATGGCGGGCAACAGAATCAGGACGAAGATCATGAATAAATCCTCGACAACAAGCCAGCCCGTGGCGCGATTCCCAGTCGGGGTATGCAGGCGGCGCGCATCGGCAAACACCCGGATCATGGCCACGGTGCTGGCGACCGAAAGCGCCAGCCCGTAGACGATACCGGCCTTCACGCCCAACCCGAACGCCATGGCAACCAGGGTTCCGAACACGGCGGTCGCAAGGCTCTGCAACAGCGCGCCGGGCACGACCAGGCGGGTTACGCCGGCGAGTTTTTTGAAGTTGAACTGCAGACCGACACCGAACATCAGGAGGATGATGCCAATATCCGCCATTTGCGAGGCCAACTCACGGTTGGCAATAAATCCGGGTGTATGGGGTCCGACGACGATCCCGGCAAGCAGATAGCCCGCAATAGCCGAAATCTTCAGGCGGTGCATCAGGTAGCCAAAGAACAGCGCGGCGGCCAGGCCACCAGTCAACGTGAGGATGAGGTCGACGTTGGGCATTGAAAAGGTTCCCGTGACAATTGTTCCAATACGACGTTATTTCTTCCCTTGCTTCTTGACGCAGACGGCAAGTTTGGCGGCACCGATGCGCTTGGCGGCATCCATCACTGTGATGACGAATTGGAAGGGAACGTCCTTGTCAGCCTCGACCACGACGGGTTGGTTCGCAGGATCGATCAGCAACTGGCGGAGGCGGCTTTCCAGGAGATCGGGTGCGACGGGCATTCCCGAGAGATAGGCGGTTCCAGCGCGGTCCACCTGAACCTGGATTGTTTCCTTGCGGGTCAGGTCCCGCTGGGAATCCTTCGTGCTCGGCAGGTTGATCTTAAGTTGAGAGCGCACCATCAGCGGCGTCATAATCATGAAAATCAGCAGCAGCACCAGCGACACATCAATGAACGGAATCATATTGATATCCGACATGATGCGATGTTTTCCAGAAGCCTTGGATGGCGTCTTCACGCGGGACGTCCCTCTCCCTTGGTCTCCGGGCACAACACCTCAATCAGGTCGAACACCAGGAGCTCGACATCGGTCATCAGCACTTCGGTCATATGAATGCAATAGTTGTAGCCAATCAGGGCGGGAATGGCGACGACGAGACCGCAGGCGGTGGTAATCAAGGCCTCGGCAATGCCGGCCGACACCACTTCCGGACCGCCACCGCTGTTGGCGGCAATGCTGGCAAAGGCCTTGATGATTCCGATCACCGTGCCAAACAGGCCGACAAACGGCGCCGTTCCAGCCACGGTGCCCAGAACCGGCACCATGGACTCCAATTTCCGAACCTGAGCCTGCATCCCATGCTGCATGGCGCGCTCCTTGGCTTCACGCCCACCGGCTTGCGAAAGCACCTCGGCCGACACCGCCGCGATGGGAAAATCGTATTTGCGGCAGAATTCCAGCGCCGGCCCCCGGCCCTGCTCGGCATGGAGGCGTAACAGGCGCGCCATAAAGGAACGCTCATTGACCTGAAACCGCCGGATAAGCCGCACGCGATCCACAATAATGGTGACCGAAAAAATGGACATTAACAGCAGGACGGACAAAACCGGCCACCCGCGTATCATCATATCAATCAAACTGACGTCGTTCATCGAACTCTCCCGTTGTAAATAGGCGGATATTGATTGCGCCTTGAGGCGATAAAGTCAAGCGATTGTGGTGGCAGCAACTCTCAAGGGTCAATGTCCAGACGAAGAGGCAGGGCTTGGTTTCAACGGCTGTCAGAAGCATGAACCGGCATCGGGCTCTGTTTTTCCTCAAGGTATTCATCCTCGGCGTTGACTTCCCAGACGTCCGCCTCTTCCCCCATATATTTCCGGGCCGCGACCAGGCCGGAGAGAATCGAATGATCCTGGTTGTTGTACTTGAACATACCGCCCCGCCCCATCATGGTCAGGTTCTTAAAGCCCGATACATACGCCTTCAGCTTATCCAGGTTGCGTTTATACGCCAGATAGTACACGGGATAACTGTCCGGACTGCGCACGACAAACCCGTCCGCCACATCCGCCCGCCTGCAAAGTTTCACCTTTTCCAGTTCCCGTGCCGCCAGTTCGATGAGCGAGGCATCTTCCATCTGCCACAAATCATCCTGGGCAAACGTGAAATATTCGACCGACACCGCACTGGTACCCGGCGTGGCCATACTGGCCGAGAAATTCCCATAACTGGCAATACGGGCCGTGCGCACGTTGGGGGAATGCACATAGATCCAATTGTCGGGAAAAATCCGGGGATTATTGATGATCAGGTTGACGGTGACATGATTCCGGAAGTACAAGGCACGGGCGGCGTCGAGGACATCCTCTGCCGGGCGCGGGGTCATCTTCAACACGAACTCAGGAAATGGAATGGATGAGAACACATGATCCACATCTTCTGTTTCCGTGTTCCCCCCCGGCCCAACGCTGATCACCTTCTGGATGCGAGACGAGTCATGAAGGATCTCATGAACTCTTAGATTGCATTTCAACGTGGAGCCCTGGCTTAAGGGCACGGCCAGCAGGTTCTCGTAGGGCTGACAGGCCCCAAGGCGCGGGTAATCGAATCGGTCGATCATGGATTTCACCCCGCCCTTGCCCTTTTTAGGGAACAAGGAGTGAAGCACGGCCTGGGATAGGTTCATCCCTTTGATCCGCTGATTGGCCCAGTCAGCACTGATGGCAGAACACGGGATTCCCCACACCTTTTCCGTATATGTTTTGAAAAAAATGTCGTACAGAACCTTCCCGAAGTGAAGCTGAACCCACGATTCAAAACTCTCCGTCGCCACACTGGCAGGTTGACGCCGGGCCTGAAGGTAGGCCCAAAGCGCCCTTGCGCTTGTCAAGACTCCCAATCCCTTAAGTGCAGAAAAAGGCTTAAGTGGGTAGTCAAAAAAAGAATCTGCATACAAGATACGGGTCAACCGATTTACCGCAACAACGTCATTGCCCAAAACCTTGTGCCAAAGCTGGTCCACTTCATGGTTTTTTGTGAAGAAGCGGTGCGGCCCAATATCAAACCGATGCGCCTTCCACTCAAATGTCCGGCACAGGCCTCCCGGGCGTGATTCCTTTTCCAAAATTATACTGGACTGGTTGTGCCGGGAAAGTTCATACGCACACAATACCCCGGCAGGACCCGCACCAAGAATAATTGGATTGTTGCTCATATTTGTTTCTGCATTGAAAATCCAATCCCTGCCCGATTATTGCGTGTTTCGGAATACTGGAAGGCCAGGCGAAATGAAACGCTTATTTTTCGGCATATTCCTTGGATGAGGCGATCAAATCGAGGTCGTGATTCGCGCCCATCGTGTTTTCGGCGGCGCGCAATCCCATTTCAATGTAATAATCCGCACTCGTGTACTTGTACCGCCCATTGCGCCCGGCCAGCTGAAGGTTCTTAAAGGCGCCGAGATACTCGAATATTGTTTGCGTGTACTGCTGGTAATCATGCACATACAGCGGATAGGCTTTCTTCAGCCGTATCACCAGCGAGCCACTTACGTCTTGCTTCTGGATCAGGCCTAATTCCACAAGCCGTTTTGTCGCCCGCTCGACGAGAACGGGATCCGCCTCCTTGAACACCGGCTCATCCTCGAAACAAAAGACCTCAACCACAAGGCTGGTCTTGCCTTCCGGCGCCATCTTCTTGCTCCAGTTTTTCGGCTCATGAAAACGGCTGATGAAAGGATCAGTTGGGAAATAGATCCAGTGATCGGGAGTCACCTGTTCCCGGTCGAGCGTCAGGAAGATGATCACCATGTCGCGATATTTCAGATTGGCGGCGGCAGCCAGGACTTCCTTTGGCGCCGCCGGGGAAAGACACTTCACGAGTTCGGTAACGGGAATTGTGCTGATCACTTGCTCCACCGCAGACCTGTATTCAACCCCATTCTTCTGGCACGTCACATGCGTAATGCGCCCGTCATCATGCTCGACTTTCACGACACGCGCGTCCACTTCCACGGATCCCGAGGGAAGGGCCTCCGCCATAGACTCATGAATCCGACCAAACCCACGGCTGGGATAAATGAACTGACTCACCAACGAGGCGGGCGCGTTCTTTTTGATGAACATATTCTTGAGCGCCTCCCGGAATGACATTCCCTTGATGCGCTGAGCCGCAAAATCCGCCCCCAGTTCGGAACAGGGAATGCCCCATACCTTCTCGCTGTACGGCTTGAAATAGATTTCATAGAGTCGCCGTCCGAAGCGGCTCACCACCCACTGTTCAAAGGTGACTTCAGGCGGAGTATGGAAGAGTTGCGTGAATTTTTCCGCCGCATAACTAAACGCCACCGCCATGGAGGTCACGGGGCCCAGCGCCCCCAGCGCATTGAAAAAACCGAGGGGATAGTCGACAAAACGGTCGTTCAGAAAAATCCTGCTGATGCGGGAAACGGTAACCATCTCTTTCCCCAGCAAATCATCGATCAGTTTTAGAACTTCTTTGTTGCGCGTATAGAAACGGTGACCACCAAGATCGAAGAGAAAATCGTGGAAGTGAATCGTGCGTGAGGCGCCCCCAATGTCATCATCGGCCTCAAACACGCGAACCGGCACATTTTTGCGATGCAACCAGTAGGCGGAGGTCATTCCCGTTATTCCGGCGCCAAGAATTGCCGTTTGAATCTTATCATTATTTGTATCCATAAATTGCTTCCTTATGCTCGAATTCTATCGGGATACAACGTCCCCGCACGTTCTGCCACGTGTCGCAAACTGCGACAAAGTCCTTTCCAAAATATCCCATGCCGTCTCGCCGGCATTGCGCCGCAAAATATACCGCAAACGCCAGGGAAGCAGCGCCGCCTTCCCCGGATCTGCGAGTTCATGCAGATGAAGAAACATGATGGCCGACTCCGGCGAAACCAGCTTCTCTCCTACAGGCGCCAATAGCCTTAAATAGGTCAGACTAAGTGGGATCAAACCTGTTCTCAGTGACGTTATCGGAATCTCCACGATTGTTCCAATCTTTTTCAATCTCCAGGAGTCCGGACCTTGGTTTTTCAAAGAGGGGGCCACGGCGCCAAGGGACGAATCATATCTGTATCCAGCCTGCTCCAGTAACTGAAACCATCCCGGTGGCGTTTTGAGAAACGGCGCCCTGAATCCGGTCACCGGTTTCCCGAAAAAAGCCTCCAACTTCCGGCGGGATTCGACGAGTTCGCGGATCACTTCTTCCTGCGGCAATTCCGTTAGCACACGGTGCGTCAACCCATGCGAGCCCACTTCGTAATCTGCTAATTCATGCTTCAGCAACGCCCCGCAACTTTCCAGCAGGTTAGCCACGACAAAAAAGGTCGCAGGCATCTGAAGCCGCCGCAACATCTCGCAAAACCGCGGCAACGTTTGAAGAATACACTCATTTCCGGAAATTCCCCAATCCGGCTCCACATCAACGGTCAGCATAAAAGGGGGGCGGTTTTTCATTTCACCAAAATCCTCACAGGCAATTGGACTGCATTTTTTTTCACGGGAAGAGCGGTGTCACCCGGCACACGCTTGTGATTCGTTCGCTCCACCAAACCAATCCAGATTTGATACTCCCCGGGAACGGCGAGATCAGGAATCGTCACACTGCGGTGTTCAATAAAAATCTCAGAAAAGGGTTGATACTGAAGCGTTGTGTCCTGAATCTCCGACAGCAACACATGATCGTTCTGGAACAAAAAGTCCTTGGTCTTGATGTGAACGAACGCCTCCCATCTATCCGGATCCACGTTCGCCGGACATTTCCAGTAATAGGTGATCGGGATCGTCTCTCCCCGTTTTACCGGGTTCCCCGCCAACGTCCCATTTGTCCCGACAGTGAGGCCCAACAATTCAACCCCATTATGGAAACGGACATGCCCGAGAACGGTGGGCTGCGTCATGGCTCTCAGAACCGCCGCATTCGAATTCGCTTCCGGGAGCGCCCCTTCCAACATCAACGCTGACACCAAGGCTTCCCGTGCGGGATAATGCATGGGATAATTATCGACCGCCTGCCGAAGCGCCTCGAGGCGAGACTGGCGGTTTGCCTCGCCTGTCTGCTTGATAGCCGACTCGTAAAGAACCTGTGCCTTGACCTTCGAATGCTCGACGCCAAAGCAGCCATGTTCCGTCCAGAAAGCACGGGGATAGACCGCGCCGGTGAGCGACAAGCGGTCAGCCGGGATCACCAGAAGGGTGATGGCTCCCAGCGGGACTTCACGCCATGTCAATTCAGCCCGTTGCAATATCTCACGGCTCCTCGGCACATCCCGGGCATCCATGAACAACCCTGTGTTTTGGGAAAACACCAGCGAATAAGGATTCTTTGAATCCATCTGAGCCATTTCAGGGAGAGTTCGCGTAAACAGTGAAGGTATCAGAGTGGAAACAGAATTCGACGTCGCAACGTAAAGGCGTTCAGCCAGCCACCGGGGCGCGTAGAAACGGGTCAGCCCCTCGCGATGAAGCGCCTCCGCACATGAGGCAACAATCGTGGCGGAAATTCCCGCAGACTCCCATCCTTCACCCGGCTTTCCCGCACCCGTTTCGTCCGCCTCCATAAAGAGGAGTTCGCCCAGTTTCACCCGTTCCTGCGTATCCCGTGGGACGGGGAAAACCAGACGCACCTCGGTAATGCCCCCTTCCGGGGATTCAAGCCTGAATTCCTGTAAATACTGGCACCCATCGAGCATGACATAGGATCCAGACCAAAAACATGCGGTCGTTTCCACGGGGGGTAACAGGATTCGCCAAGGCGAATCCGATCCCTTCCTTCCTTCAATGGAGATTCGCCGGGGATACAAATTATTCAGACTAAACAACCGTATTCCCCGCACCCGAACCGGACGCGCGAAAGTCACAGAGAGGATTCCCGGAGACGCCACCGTGGGCAGGGTGGCCCATGTGGTATCCATGATGGAATCCACCAGAACCTTGGTGCAATCCCCCCCCTGCTGATCCCGGACTGACAGAACGTCCTGCGGATCCAAATACCGCCACTTATTGGAGGGCGGGGTCAGGCCATAATCGACCCAGAATTCACCAAAGGACCTCTGATGGCTTGAACTTCGCGTTCCTGCCAGGAATGCAGGCAGGTTGCCATAACCGTTTAGATAGGCACGGCGCTCGGCGAGTTCCACCCGCCGGGCATAATCGGCACGACGCTCCAAAGGCAGGGCGGCAACACAAAGTTTTTCATGGGAGGCGAAGTTGATCCAATGGGTTAAGTAGAAATCGCCGGCGAAATTGCCATCGCAGAGAGGGGCCACTTTCGTCTCCAATTGAGCGGCCACCTCCCATTTCGCCCGATCCGCCGCCACCCCGTCGAACATCTTCGGAAGCAGAAGAATGTGGGGTGGAATGACCAGGATAAAAGCGAGCAAGCCCCATGGTATCCGGAACCTTTGCAGGATCCGGTCGCAGGCCACCGCCACCATGATGGCCACCGCCGGAAAAACGGGGAGCAGATACCGGGTGGCGTTCACACGGACAAAGGAGGATGTGCAGTAGACGGCCACCATGGAAACGAACAAAAACACCGCCGCCATCCTGAAGAAGAACCGGTCATTTTGCTCTTTTCGGATCCTGTCCCGGATCAACAATCCCAGAAACAATGATATCAGGCCCAGAAACACAATAAAACGGGTTGCACCGAACCATGAAATTCCCGGGCTCATCTCGACAAGCCATTGGAAAAGTTCCCAAAATCGTGAAATTCCCAATAAAAATGGCGCTTTCCCCATAGAGTCGCAGAAATCCAGGGATCCCCACTGGTGTGTGATATTCCACGCCAACCATGGAAGACTGCCCAGGAGAAATCCCACCAGGGCCGGAATCAAGCCCGTCCGCACCATACGCCATCGGAACCCGGCCACCAGCACCATCGAGGCCGCCAGAAGAAACACCACCGCCAGTTCCGTGGTCCACCAGGCCACACCCGCTGCCAGTCCCATCACCAGATAGATCCACCGGGAAATCGGTTCCCCACGGCCTTCCCCGGTTGCTATCCTGCATGACAACCACAGCGCCAGAAGTCCCCCCACCATGAGATTCATATAGCCACCGCGCGGGGCAACGGAATGGTGGAGAAGCGTATCGGAGCCGACGAGACAAAACAGCATCGCCAGAACCCCGGCACGCCGGCTGCCAGCGTCCCGGCCGAATAGATAGAGCAGAGGAAGAAGAAGCGTCCCGACCAAGGAAGGACTCAGGTTGACTACAAACACGGAGACATCAATATGGAAGAGCCTCGCCAGCATGGCCGCCAGAGCCGGCTCCAAACTTCCCATATAGGCCACTCCATAGGCGAACACAGGATAATCAGCGCCTTCCGCCATATGGCGGGCCATCAGTCCAATAATACTGAAATCCCCATTGTAGGCGGAATACCTCATGGCCCACGCCATGCAAACCCTGATCACCAGCCCGATCCCCGTGATCACGGCCACGCATAAAGGCCAACGCCACGCCCATAATTTTTCCCGTAGCGCCGGATTCATGGAACGACCTCCTCACACGGAATAACGCCGACGTCATGAATCGTCCATGCCCGATTGGTACGAGGTGCTGCCAACTCAATTTTCAAGCCGTGGGTTTCCACGGGCACGGGTAACTCAATCCTTGCCATTTCCGCATAATATACCGGGTGCCCATTTTGAAGCTTAAACGGATCTGATAGCTCATGAAGCACATCGGGAAACTTTTCCCATTTATCATCCGCAAGATACGAGACATAAACCGAACCTGCCGCATCCTGGGGGAAACGACCGTAATCAATCACCACTTTCCCTATTTTCCGGGGGGTATCCCATTCCACCGACACCCACATTCCCGTGGTTTGATAAGAACCATTACACCGCCAAAAATCAGATCGACGCCCAATCATATGCGCGGCATGTTCCGCGTTGTGGCTCGCATCAGCTTTTACAGGCTGGATCCTCTCTCCCTCCCCCGGTGGGAGAACAAAATGCGAATATACCACATACTCACCAAGCGCCTTTTTTCGGCACAGCACCTGCATGCTTGCCAGATCCCTCTCAAAGGCGGATGAAGAAAACCAGCCCTCCCGCGAAAGTACAAAGGCCACATGCGCGGCTGGATCAACTATCGTCTCCTTATAAGGAATGGGCCAATCCGGGAAACGCTCGTTGTAAACCTGACTGCACACAATACGTTCATCGGTTGCAAACGTAAGCCGATAGGCATCCGCATAACTCGCGTAGGCATGGCGAATCCCCTGCTCGTCCAAATAATTAATGACCGGAGTCATATCATGGGAATCTAACCAGTCCGAAAAATCAGGATGCGACCATCGCATGATGAGAGCCGACGAATTAGCGGCATTGAGCCCTACAATCAAAAGGGTCAGCGTTCCCAGCACGATTCGCCCCCACTTCCTGAATTGGGCATAGAGATAAATGACGATAAACGGAAAAGCCCAGACAAGCAGCAGGAGATAACGATAGGTTTGGGCATGGGATCGAGTGCTGAACAAAAACATCAGCAGGCACATCCAGGAAATTCCTGCAAACAGCAACCCCATATCCAGCGAAGGCCAGCGATCCCGTCTATATCGGATATAAGCCGCATGGAACGCAAAACCGGTTGCCACCACCAAGAGCGCCAGCCACACCCAC
>Ga0194060_10000754_pt1 | contig 23491 bp, 19 predicted proteins | sample SepL225m_MetaG_FD_163427 | JGI IMG/M metagenome (GOLD analysis project Ga0194060, IMG submission 163427) | Anoxic zone freshwater microbial communities from boreal shield lake in IISD Experimental Lakes Area, Ontario, Canada - Sep2016-L222-5m | ecosystem: Environmental > Aquatic > Freshwater >... | reverse complement strand
CTCAGAAGTGCGAATCAGTGTGGTTTGAAGCAATGGGCAAGCTCGGCGTTATTCGCCCGACCGATGTTCCGCATGCCACTGACTATGTACAGAGCATGGTCGACATGATCAACACGTTGGTGTCTGATGACAAGGCGTACACCACTGATGACGGCGTGTACCTCAGTATCGCAAGTGTTCCTGACTACGGCTTACTTGCGCATCAAAGTCTTGATGACATGCTCAGTGGGGGTGGCGATCGCGAAGTGTTCGGCGCTAGCAACAAGCGACATCCATCTGACTTTGCATTGTGGAAATTCTCAAAGCCAGGTGAACCATCGTGGCCGTCACCATGGGGCGATGGTCGACCAGGTTGGCACAGTGAATGTGTTGTGATGAGTCTTGATCTTCTTGGTGAAGGTTTTGATCTTCATTGCGGTGGAGCAGACCTTCGTTTCCCACACCATGAAAATGAACGAGCACAAGCTGTTGCACTAGGTAAGACATTTGCAAACCACTGGATGCACAACGGATTTGTGGTTGACATTGAAGGCGAAAAGATGTCAAAGAGTCTTGGCAACGTGTTGAATCTCATTGATTTGCTTGAAAAGTATGACCCTCGTGCGTATCGCATGTTGCTTTTGCAAACGCACTACCGCTCACCGACACGTGTTGGTGAAGAAAACATTGATGCATGTGTGTCTGCCCTTGCCGGCCTTGATTCTTTTGCAGCACGTACTGCAGCGCATAGCAACGGAACACCAGACCCAACAGTTATGAATCAGTTCACCACTGCAATGGATAACGATCTCGATACAACAACAGTGATGGCGTTGGTGTTTGATTCCGTGCGTCGTGCCAATACCGCTATGGATACTGGCGATGTTGCAACCGTGTCATCGGTTCGTGCGGCAGTTATTGAAATACTCGGCGCACTTGGTCTTGAAATCTCACTAGGTGACGACATAGATGCAGACATAGTTGCTAAGGGCGAAGCACTTGATGCTGCGCGCAAAGCAAAAGATTTTGCTACTGCAGACGCCTTGCGCGATGAACTGCAGTCACTCGGCTATGTTGTCGAGACATCGAAAGACGGGACGCGCATCCGACGTGGCTAAGAAAGAACGCATGCCCATGCCAGTGGGCTTCTGGCCGATCTGGACAACTGTTGCTCTCGACCTTGTTGGTTTCGGAATCGTTGTGCCGATTCTTGGTCGCTACGCAAAAGACTTTGGCGCTAGTGGACTAGAAGTTGGCCTCATGTTTGCCTCATTCTCCATTGCGCAAATGATTTTTGCGCCGGTTCTTGGCCGCGTTTCCGACCGTATTGGTCGTAAGCCGGTCATCATCATTTCACTTATCGGTACGGCAATCGGCAGTTTCGTCACCGGCATCGGCGGAGCCATGTGGGTGTTGTTTGTTGGCCGCATTATCGATGGAGCTTCCGGCGCCAGTGTGTCCGTTGCGCAGGGTGCCATTAGTGACATTGCACCGCCCGAACGTCGCGCACAATTGCTCGGCATGCTTGGCGCAGCTTTTGGAATTGGTTTTGTTGTCGGGCCAGCACTTGGTGGGTTAGCTGCACTCGGTGGCACACATGTTCCGTTCTTTCTTGCCGGCGCCATTGCTGCGATTAACGCTGTTGCTGCGTTCATTCGTTTGCCTGAAACCAAAACAACAAAGTCTCCTGCACCCAAGCCAGAAACAAAACATGAATCGGCACGTTCACCGATACTTATGCGTTACGCATTGGCTACCGTCCTCGGCACACTCGGGTTCTCTGGGTTTGAAGCAACGTTCTCTCTCTTCGGTGGAGAGCGTTTCAATCTCACGGTCGGTTCTAGTGCAATGGTGTTCTTGTTTGTTGGCGTCATTCTCACTGCGGTACAAGGTGGTCTTATTGGTCCTCTCACAAGGCGATTTGGGTCAGCCAGACTGATTCGCGTAGCGCTTCCCATCAATGCGGTCGGTCTCCTTGTGCTTGCGTTCACTCCGAATATGCAATGGGTAATGCTGTTCGCTTCCATGGCGTTGGTATCGGTCGGCCAAGGCGTCGTCTCTCCATCGGCAACTTCGTTGGTGGTAGATGCTGCGCCAGCGGATCGCAGGGGAGAAGCGCTTGGTTATCAACAGAGCGCAGGAGCGTTTGCACGTATCGCTGGCCCGATCATCGCTGGTGCTTTGTTTGACCATGCCGGTATTGGTTCGCCGTACCTGGTGGGTGGATTGCTTTTCCTAGTGGCACTTGGTGCTGTGTGGAGCGTCACCCGCTCAGCAGTTACTACGCCTTGATTAGTTCGGCGATCTCGTCAACTAATTCGCGAGTGCCAGCGATAATGCCGCTCCAGCGCTTTGAAAGATCTGGGTCGAACGTAAATGGACGATCATGAAGATCGCGTACGTGACCACCCGATTTTTCAACGATGAGAGAAATGGCTGCCAAGTCAACAATGCGATGAATGTCACCACCTGGATCACAGAACGCATCGATTGCACCGTCAGCTACGAGTGCACCTTCGATAACTGAGCTACCGAGTATTCGCATACGTTCTGCGCGTTGTGCAAGAGATGACCAAGCTGTCCATGTGGTCGGCCGAGGGCGAAGCATAGATAATGAAGCTCCATCAATGGTCGTGCGCGTTGAAACGCGAGAGACAATGGCATCGTCCTTGCGTGCGGACCGCGCGTAAGTGGTGCCAAGCCATGTGATGAGAGCCTCTTCCACCACTTCGTTTTGGACAATTGCAGCGGAAAATGCAGAGATTGGAACTCCGGCAGCAGAGTTTGCAGTTCCATCAACCGGGTCTATAACGACGGTGATGTGAGACCCACGATCAATCCAGCCGACTTCTTCGGAAAGAACGTTGTGTCCTTCTCGCTCAATGATCTCAAGTACAGGGCGTTCGATGTATGCGTCGAGAAACATGGTGGGGGTTCCGTCACCACCAAGACCAATGTCTTGGCTGCGTTGAGCCGCTGTCATCGTGTTCATTGCATGTATGTAGGCATTGTCTGCAGCCTGTGCCATCTCTCGCAAATAATGTGAAAATTCACTCATGTCACGCATCCTGTAGAGCGAGTCCACGACTGGCACCTTGGCCGGTGCGGAATGACCCGGTTACTCGAGGATTCGCTCCGTCGAGGTGGCAGAGGGTGATGTCGCCTCGCGCGCCAACAACAAGGCTGCCGCGGTCATTAAGGCCAACAGTCTCGGCTGGGCCAGATGTGATCAGTTTGACTGCATCAACAATGGAACACACTTGGTCACGCACAAGAATGCCGACGGCACCGAGCATGGCGAAGGGAAGATAATCGGAGGAAAGCCCATCGCATAGCCCAAGAGAAATCAGTTCAGCGGCAGACACGTTTCCTGTATGGCTACCACCACGCACAACATTCGGAGCGCCGCATACTGTGCGCATTCCGGCATCCTTTGCAAGTCGAGCTGCTTCAACTGTGGTGGGAAATTCTGCAATAGATGCATGCCAGGTAATCGCTTCTTCAACATCTTCAGGTGTTGCTGGGTCATGGGCCATAAGACGAATGGTTTGAGCGATTGATTGCTCTATGAGCCATGGAATAGCCGCCGCACGGTTGTGAAGTACCAAGTCTCTTTCTGCGATGACTTCATCTACATGTGCTCGTGCTGTCTCGCGGTCCATGTTGCGGTTACGCATGATCCAATTTTCAAAGAATGTACGGTCGCGGTACTGACCAACACCTGGCGTGTGATCTTCAAAACTGACAAGTGGTCGAACGTCACGTTTGCGATCGCTGTCGATGCGAGCGACGAGACCTTGGAATCCATCTGCATCACGTGCATCAAGTCTGTAGAGAACACGATTATCGACCAGAGTTGATTCGTCTGAATACGAATGGATGACGTCGACCAGTCTGTTTGCTAGGTCAACGGTTCGGTTGCCGTCATTTTCAAATCCGATTCCATGGAAAAGAGTTGTTACACCGGCTGCACGAACTTTTGCTTCGAACGAACGAACGGTGAATTCAAGTGGAAGATCAGCACCAGGGCGTGGTCTGTGTTCCATTTCGAATCCGTCACTGTGCGTGTCGACAATGCCAGGAATACACAGTGCTCCGCGACCATCTACTGTTCCGTGGCTTCTTCCATCACGGGAATCAATTTCGGTGATGATGCCGTCTTCGATGACGACGCGCGCGTCCTCAATGGCCCTGTCGGGAAGAATTGCGGTGATATTGGTAATTGTGTGAACGGTCATGGTTGAACATCTCCTGGAGTTAATTGGGGTAGTACTTGGTCCACTGGACCATCTGTCACAACGTTTCCGCGTGACATAAGAATGATTCGCGACGCAAGTCGACTGATTGCATCAAGGTCGTGAAATACAGCAAGAACCGCAACGCCTTGATCGCTTAGGTCAGCGATCACTTCGATTGCTCGTTCTCTGTTCTCTGGGTCTAGCGCAGAAACAGGTTCGTCAAGAAGTAACAAACGTGGCGGTGAAATCAGGCCAGCTGCAATATTGACGCGTTGCTTTTCTCCACCAGAAAGGACAGACGTGTGGACATCCCACAAGGTGCGAGAAATGCCTAGTCGCGCTAGTGAATAGCCAGCTTGTTCATGTGCATCAGCTATTGACATTCCGCGTGACACACCAGCACGCGCAACTAAATCAATAACTGATCGGCGTGGCTGGGCATGCAAGAACTGCGATACATAGCCAATTTCGCGACCGCGAAGTGCAATGACTTCAGCATCGGACAACTGGGCAATGTCAACCCATTCGTCATTTGTTAGACGGAATTTTACGGAGCCTGCCGTAATTGAGTACGTGCGATAAATGAGGCGAAGAAGAGTTGATTTTCCCGCCCCCGAGGAACCAGCAAGAGACACATGTTCACCTGGGTGCACAATAAATGAAGCATCTTCCAATGCCGTGACCGTGCGGCCGTCAATGTTGTGGAGCGTGAATGACTTTGAGACATTCTGAACATCAAGAATCGGAAGCGTTTTATTCATTGTCATTGTCATGTCCGTGCCGCCGCAACAAGCTTCTGGCTATATGGATGATGCGGGTCTTCAAGAAGTTGATCTGTCAGTGCATCTTCAACTACGCGGCCGTGCTGCATCACTAGACAACGTTCGGTGAGCATTTCGATGACACCAAAGTCATGCGAAACAACAATTGCTGCCACTTGCAACTCTTCGAGGAGTTGACGAATTAAGTCGAGCACTCCAGAGGCAACACTTGCATCCAGTCCGGTTGTTGGTTCGTCAAGCAGGAGAATTGGTGGCTTGTTTGCCAGGGCGCGAGCGATTTGAACACGTTGGCGCATACCGCCCGAGAAATTGCGAACAATGTCGTCCATACGATCCAGTGGAACTTCGGTGCGTGCAAGCAACTCACGTGCACGGTCTCTGATTGCGCCAAAGTTTCTCCATCCGGCGGCAGTCAACGGATCTGCAATGTTTCCGCCAGCTGTAACGCCTAAGGCCAATCCCTCTGCAGGGTCTTGGTACACCACAGACAAGGTGTTGATACGAAGTTGGCGTCGTGCGGATGGGTCAAGGTCCAAAATATTGACATTGCCATCTTCGAATGGAGCAAGGCGGACATCTCCAGTAGATGCTGCGACATCACCTGCGATACAGCGAAGAACTGTTGATTTACCAGATCCTGATTCGCCAACGATGCCTAACGCTTCACCAGCTGCAACATCGAAGTTGACACCCCACGCAGCGACGATGGATGCAGTGACATGGTCACGTGCTGTGCCATGTTCGGGTCCAGTTCGTTCAATCATGGCAGGGTCAAAGTTGCCGTAATACTTACCCAAATTGCGTACTTGAATGATGGGTGATGGGACATGTATTGATGTCATGTGTTCCTCTGTCTACGACACCAAGCGGTATCACTGCACGACCAAGATTCCTGTTTGCCAGGCATCTCTACTAAGAACGATTCGCTTGAACCGCACAAGCGGCATGTTGCGCCATCGGCTGATTCCACTTCAAAGGGAACATCTTCAAATGTCAACGGCTCTACATCGGTGTAGGGGGGAATTGCGTACACACGCTTTTCGCGACCGGCACCAAACAGAGTGAGAAATTTCGATTGATGAAGTCGTGGGATATCCCAACGTGGAATCGGTGTGGTTGCAACGATATATCGACTAGCAACAAGGCACGGATACCCAGTTGATTGAGTGATGACACCATTACGCACTTTGTCTTCATACAAGCTCACCCACATACGTGAGTAGTCGGCTTCAGAATGCATGCGTGCAAGTTCACGAATGTCACGTTCAATTCCACGAAGCGGCTCTGGAACAGGAACCTGAAGAATCAGAATGTGGTTTTCGTTCATGTCGTCTTCAGGAATGCGATGGCGACTCTGAATCAAAGTGGCCTCGTCAACTTCTGTGGTCTCGTCAATTCCAGTTGACATGGTGACCAACCGACGAAGGTTGACAGCATTGACGCCTTCGTCGTCGCCTTGGTCAATAACTTTTACCGCGTCGTCAGCACCAACACAGGCGAGTGTGACTTGCAAGCCACCTGAACCCCATCCGCGAGCTACGGGCATCTCACGAGATCCGAAGGGGACTTGATAACCAGGTATGCACACAGCTTGCAAGAGCGCACGCCGAATCTCTCGTTTTGATTCTTCATCGCGCAGCGCGAATGTCTCAGTTGTTCGGTGACCAACTAGTTCAGCGATGGTTGTCGGTGATGAATTCACCGTTGCTTCCAGAGTCATTTCAGTTCTTCCCATCAGCTACTCGTCGTACTGCAACTTTTCGTTCAACCATTGAGCGGAAAGTCACGTAGTGAGGCAATTTGAGATGCTCAAGAAAGCCAGCGGAATCAAGCCCATCTGTTGTCATTAATAGAGATTGCTCAAGTCCGGATTTTGCCCCGTCTCGGTAGCAAGCAATGTCTAGATTCGCCATTGCAATTGCTTTGCGTTCGTTGTGGCCAAAACAGAACCCGTAACCAACATCGAAACGTGTTCGGTCTTCTTCACTTCCGTTCAAATCTTCAATAGCTTCAACTTCCGTTGCACGGAAACTTCCGATGTTCACGCTTCCACCCGTCATCGGATGACGAACATTGATCGGCAACTTTCCATGACGAACTTCACCAAGTGTGACTTCATGTAAGTAGCCATCAGGGCCAAGAATGTTGCGATACCACTGATTAACAAGTGCACCAGTCTCTGCTCTAGCCATAGAAGACAGAAGAGCTGATCGCGGTGCAGGAGGTTTAGCTGGGGTACGTGTGATGTCAAATGGTTCAGGGTCATCTGTACGTCTGCGGTCAACAAGTAGATCCATGTCACGCAACACATCGCTCATGCGACTATTGCCGGGGCGAGTCTTTAGAGCAGTATCAAGTGTGATTGTTGAATCGTTTGCATCGACAATGTCGCGATCAGTCGTTGTCAACATGCGTGCTGTGTAATCGGTACTACGCCCAAGTATTTGCGGGCCGCCTGGTTCACGAAACGCTGGCACAACACGACGCACCAACTGAATGTCATTTGCATGCACAGGTATGGCTGTATCTAATCTGCCTAAGGTTGATTTATAAGCACGTAACAAGTGAACTGCCTCAATTAAGTCGCCCTCGCCTTGGCGCAGTGCCATGGCTGCAAGTTCAGGTGCCCACAAACCAGATTCACCCATGACGCGGTCAACAAGCAATCGCAAGCGCCCGGTGAATTGATCAAGTTCGATTCGTTCACTCGGGTCTAAGTCGCGCAAGCGACGAACCAAATTTTCTGCGGTGAGAATTGCGTTTAAGCCTCCTCGAGCTGCTGCGTAACCCATTAGGACACTCCTTTTTTCCACGAGGGGCCAGCACTGACGTGGCTAGTTCGTGGTATTCCAATAAACGATCCGTCAACTCCAATAATCCACATGTCAAGGCCTCGTGGAGCTGTCCAATCACGGCGAAGAAGAAAGTCCAATTCACCCGTGGTCGCTCCATCACAAGAGACATGATTTGTTGTTTCGACTCCTGGACCACTGACATGCAGAGTGGCGGTTGACTCTGTAGCAGAAGTAAAGATTCCATTTACCTGTACGGATACTTGAGCTGCAGTATCCGGACGCATTGACGTGCCAAGGCATAACCCCATTGGAAGTAGATCGATTCGAGAGTCACACACGCCAACGTACGCAGCAACTGCGGGTTCTACGATGCGTCCTGACGTCGCACGAGCAATCAGGTGCTCACGTGAAGAATCACCCGAAACAAGTGAAAATGGGGTGTCGTAACCGAGTAACGCAAGTATTGGAACTTCAACAACTGGAATACGAGCGACTAGTTCGGCTGGCAGGTGGAAAACTTTCCCTGGCTGGGAAAGCGCATCAAGAAGAAGCCGAAAAACGGTTTGTGATTCGTGAAGATCAAGGAATCGTGCGCTGAGTTCAGCAGCTTCAATTTGTGTATCTGACATCAGTCAAGTTCCTCAAAATCAATAATGGTTTCTCGAATTTCCGTCCATTCGCGTTCCTCTGTGCGGTTCAATTCCAGTTGGGTATACGAAATCAACTCCGCAAGTTCTGGCACACCTTCTAACCCGACACGCGCGATATGCGCATCAGCTACTGCTGCAGCAACGGCCGCATTGGCATCACCGCCGAGCCGCATGGCCCATCCGAGTGTTCCATTAACAGAAACTTCTGCGATAGTCACCAATGCATCGCCAACAATGAATCTCTCTTCACAGATTGGTTCACGAACTTGCATTTGGATCGTTCCAGTTGATGGAGGACGAATCATCTCAATATTCGCAATAGTTCCGCGGGCAATCAGTGAATTAATCAATGTTTCCAGGGCAACTGCATCGCTGCAGGCGAGAGATGAACAGATGTCTTCTCGAGACATCGAGGAAGATGAAGTGTCAAGCACATTTTGAAATTATCGCTGTCTTCCGAACCAAAACTTTCCTGCGGACGGCGTCCAGGTGAAGAGTAAGTGAACGAAAGAGTTTGTTGAATTTGGTTCGTTGTCCAGAGCAAATTCACGACACTTATCGTTCACACAAAAATAACTCGGAAGTCAGCGTGTAGTTCCTTTGGCGCAATCACGGTTATCTAGATTTTCTCGTAATGAAGCGCATCAATAGATTCCATAAAGCGATTGCAGCCATTTCACTGGTTGCTCTCGTCCTCCCATTAACCATGTCTCACACTGCATCAGCTGGCACCACCACTGGTATGGGACTCCACTACCTTGGCCGTTGGGTCAGCGGTAGTGGAATTGGTGGAGCTGAAATTTCAGCATACGACCCAGCTAGTCAGCGAATTTTTGTCACCAACGGTGCAACAAATCAGATTGACATTATTAATATTTCCGATCCAACGTTTCCGCAAAAAGTGAGATCAATTGATCTTGCTTCTAAGGGCGTCATTGGTATTCAAAGCGTCGCTGCGAAAGATGGTCTTGTTGCTATTGCCACTTCCTTGGTCAGCACGCAGTCAAATGGAAAGATCTTCTTCGCTGATACGAATGGCAAACTTGTTGAAGGCACAGAGAGTGGTATCGAAGTCGGAGCACTTCCTGACCACGTCTCATTTTCACCAGATGGTCGTTACGTTGTTTCTGCAAATGAAGGAGAACCATCGTCATATTGCTTGACCGACGGAAAGCTTCCTACAACGACAGACCCGTATGGCTCAATTTCGTTCATTGACGTTTCAGGGTCTGTTCCATCAGCAGCCACCACGCTCAACTTTGAGGCGTACAACGATCGTGCCGGCGCACTTACGTTCCAGGGTGGTCGCGTTTTTGGTCCGAACGCAACAACTGCTCAAGATCTTGAGCCGGAGTACATCACGTTCTCAGCCGACAGCAAATATGCGTACGTCACTTTGCAAGAGAACAACTCCATCGCAACCATTGATATGGCTACCAAAGCGATTCTTGAAATAAGTGGTCTTGGCTTCAAGAACCATTCAGTTGCAGGAAAGGGTCTCGATGCAATCGCTGACGGTGTGGCAACTGTCGCAACACAAACAGTCCAGGGTATGTACCAGCCAGACGCAATTGCAAGCCTTAAGGGTGCCGATGGCACCAATTACGTAGTGACTGCAAATGAGGGAGATGCTCGTTCGTACGCTTGTCTTCTTGGTGGAACATCAACTACGACTCTTGAGTCTGAGGATTCGAAGATTTCATCGATTTACGATTCCACAGATACAACAATTACAGCAGTCAGCAAAGCTGTTGGTTCGCTAGTGGTTACTCCGTTTGCCCCAGCAACTGCTCGCGCAATCGCCGTCACAGGCAGCACTAAAGTAAAAACAGCATATTCATTCGGCTCACGCTCATTCTCGGTATGGCGTCCAGCAAATGTTGAGGGCGTCGACACAATGGATCAAGTGTGGGACTCTGGTGATTTGCTCGAGACAATTACTGCAAAGTTGAACCCAGCTGGTTACAACAGTGACTGGAATACCACCACTGGCGGACCAAACGCCCTCGAATCTCGTTCAACTAAAAAGGGTCCTGAAGTAGAAGGCGTTGCAGTTGGTTCTGCATATGGCTCACAGTGGATTGTTGTTGGCATGGAACGCGATGGCGGCATTGCATTGTTCAACGGAGACGATCCACTCAAGCCTGTATTTGTTGATTACATCAACACTTCGGTGCGTGAAGGAAACCTTATTACGGGCAAGTCAACTTCTACTTCGGGTGACGTGTCACCAGAAGGCATCATGTTTGTCTCACCAGAGGACAGCCCAACCGGATCTGCTCTTGTTGTTGTGTCCTATGAACTTTCAGGAACTGTTGGAATCTATGAGATTCCAAACAAGTTTCCTACAGCACCTCGGTCTGTAAAAGCCACTGCTTCTAAGGGCAACATCGTCTTGTCGTTCAAGGCGCCTAAGACACTTGGATGGGCGGGCTCAGGTACCGGCTACAAGGCTTCTTGTACCTCACCTAAGGGCAAGCTTTCCAAAACTGGAACCTCAAGAATGATCTCGATCAACGTACCAGCAGCAAAACGTAACGCTGCGTTCAAGTGCACGATTGCAGCCGTTTCACCCGTTGGAGACGGCGCGAAATCTTCAGTGATTTCAGTCGTGTCGAAATAATCGAAACACCTAACACCCATTACCTAGGAGAAACATCATCATGAAAAATACAATGAAGGCAGTGGTTGCCACAGTTTTCGCACTTACTTCCACATTCGCAATGACTTCAACTGCCGGTGCATCTGCGCCTTCAGTGAAGAACAATGACAAATGCACCAAGACACAGTACGGAACATCCACAAAGACTGGAACAACAAGTTTCAAGTGCACATTCAGCTCAAAGACCAAGAAGTACACATGGACAAAAGTTGCTGCTCTTGCAACAACTGCTCCAGTAATTGATTTGGCCAAGCTTGATAAGACCGGCTGGCCAACAAAGTTCATCGTTGGCGGCGTTCCAGCTGAGAACGTAACAACAATGCAAACAAAGTGGGACGGACTTATCCAGTTGTTCAAGGATGAACTGGGAATGCCTGTTGAGTTTTATGCTGGTACTTCGTATGCCGGAGTAATTGAGGCTTCAATCGCTAAGAAAGTTGACATGGTTGCATGGGGCGCAATGTCCTACATCGTGTCCAAACTGAATGGTGCAAAGATTGAACCACTTGGCATCACAAAGTATGTTGATGGAACCACTTCGTACACATCGAAATTGGTTGTTCCAACTGGCAGCACAATCACAAGTATTGCTGGCCTTAAGGGCAAGACAGTGTGCTTCGTATCTTCAACTTCAACATCTGGAAACTTGATCCCTACAGAAGGAATTCTTTCTGCTGGTCTCAAAATGAGTGATCTGACTCAGTCCTTCAAAGGCACACATGACAACTCAATCCTTGGACTGGGAGCCGGTCAGTGTGACGCAGCTTTTGCCCAGGAAGCAACAGTTGCTGCCATCGGCACCGGAACATTTGCAGCAATGAAGGCAACCGACTACAAGACAATTTGGGAATCAGGTCCGATTCCAAACGGTCCATTCACAATCAGCTCATTACTCCCTGCTTCATTCCGCGCTGCGGTGAAGAACATCTTGTTGACAAAACTCAACAAGGAATACTTCACACAGAAGGGGTACAACGGTTGCACTTCAGTTACAACTTGCATCATCGTTGAAGATAAGAACACCAATTCGTTCATCTCCGTTACGGACGCGTTCTACGACACAATTCGTAAAGTCTGCGAAGCAACTAAATCAACTGCCTGCAAAGCGTAACAATGTCACCACATTTAGAAGTGGTAGCTAATGAGAGCGTCGCGACAATTACCGTCGCGGCGCTCTCGAAGCGTTTCCCCAACGGCACACTTGCAGTGGATGATGTGTCATTTACAGTGCCTGAGGGACAAGTAGTCGGCCTGCTCGGTCTATCCGGTTCAGGCAAATCAACGTTGATGCGCCTCATCAACGGACTACACACTCCAACATCTGGAACGGTCAACGCGATTGGTGTTGATGTTGGCCTTGCCAAGCCAGCAGAGCTGAGAGAACTTCGACGCCATATGGGCTTTATCTTTCAACAGTTCGGACTTGTTGGCCGAGCCACGTGTCTCGAAAATGTATTGATTGGTTCGCTTGGTCGCCTGAAGGGACCTCGTATCGGTATTCGTACCTATCCCAAGGCTCTGCGCGTCATGGCGCTTGAGCGACTTGATCGTGTTGGCCTCGGCGCACAAGCTTTCCAGCGCGCTGAGACATTGTCTGGTGGTCAAATGCAACGCGTTGCTATCGCGCGCAGTTTGATGCAAGAGCCAAAGGTGCTTTTGGCTGATGAACCAGTTGCGTCGCTTGATCCTGAATCATCAAACCAAGTGCTCGATTTAATTTCGACGATTGCTCGTGAAGATGGAATGACTGTTTTGTGCAGTCTTCATCAAGTGGAATTGGCAATTGGTCGAACAGACCGCCTCATTGGACTTCGTGACGGGAAAATCGTTCTTGATCAGATGACGGCAGGTATTGATCCTGGCGTTGTGATGGATCTCTACCGACGTCACGGCACGTCGGATGAGGTGCGCGAAGCGTCATACGCGTGAGCGCAACCGTGCAGGCGCGGCGGACCACACCTGCGCTGACTCCTCAGTATTTTCTCAAGATTGCATCAGTAGTTGCCGGGTTTGTTGCAGTGTGGTGGGCATGGAACAGACTGAACATGTCTGTCCTTTCGTTTTTTGACGATCTGCAGAATGTCGTCAACCTTTTCAAGCGGATGTATCCGCCAAATTTCTCGGACACGGACCGCATCATTTCATTAACGCTTGAAACGTTATGGATAGCACTGCTCGGAACTTTCGGAGCTGTGATTCTCAGCTACCCGCTTGCCATTGGTGCTGCTGCGAACACAACGAAACACCCAACTATTCGATTTATTTGTCGCAGTATTATCACTTTGTCTCGTGCTGTACCAGAGCTAATTCTTGCTGCGATCTTTGTGGTGGCATACGGACCTGGTCCATTTTGTGGAATCCTTGCGCTAGCAGTGCACTCCATTGGCATGATTGGGCGACTGTTCTCAGATGCGATTGAAGAGGCTAGTGAAACGTCTGGTGAAGCGGTGACTTCAGTTGGCGCAACACGTCGCCAACGCATTCGGTCCGCCGTTATCCCGCAAGCCTTGCCTTCCTTTATAGCGACAGCACTGTTTCGTCTCGAGATCAACATTCGTGGTTCAGCAGTGCTTGGTCTAGTTGGTGCAGGCGGAATTGGTCAACTCATCTCGGAATCACTTGAAACGATTCAGTACAAACCAGCGTTAGCTGCGGTAGCAGTTGTGTTTGTTGTGATTCTCATCGTGGAATTGGTATCAACATCAATCCGTCAATCTCTTATTGGTGAAGCAGCTACACAGCAACAGAACAAGCAACGAGGCTGGCTATCATCGTTTATTAATCGACGCGATGCGTCCTTGAATAAGACCGCTTATGAAAAACGGGCAATATCGGCTCCATGGACCACTGAGCGAGTCTTCCGAGCTACTGCTTTCTTGTTTTTTCTTGTTTTGCTCTTTCTAGCAATATCGACCGTCAACATTGAATGGGGCTACGTAGCGCAGAACACTCACAAGATGGGAACTGTTCTGCGCCAAATGTTTCCCCCAGGCGCAGGAGGAGAATCCTCGCTGTTAATAAAAGGTCTTGTCGAATCGTTAGCTATCTCAATCGTTTCTACATTCATTGGGGTATTGGTGGCTTTACCGCTTGGTGTCCTCATGGCACGCAATATCAACGTTCGTCGATTTTTTTCGTTTGGTACCCGAATTGGCGTTCTGGCACTACGAGGAATCCCTGAGTTAATCATTGCTGTGATCTTTGTCAGCGCGATGGGCCTTGGTCCGGTGCCCGGAACACTTGCACTCAGTGTGACCGTTGCAGTCTTTGCCGCAAAACTTTTCGCGGACAGTCTTGAGGAAGTGAACCCAGCCCCTCGTGAGGCGGTGGCTGCAGTTGGTGCATCAAAAGTGCAGGAATTTTTTGCGGCTGTTGTACCGCAATTCATTTCACCGTTCGTGTCCAATTTGTTCTACCTACTTGACGTCTTCTTTAGATCATCAACAGTTCTCGGAATTGTCGGCGGCGGAGGTATCGGTTATCTACTGATTCAGTCAATCAAGGTGTACCAATTCAAGATCACAATGGCGATTGTGATATCTATCTATCTCATTGTGCTTGTCATTGAATGGCTGGGCCTAGGAATGCGTCGCCTCTTCAAATAGGCACGTCGCTGCGCTACCGCAACGAATTAATCATCAGCCCAAGTAGGCCAACCGTGACAAGTTGTGACGACATGATTGCCGTAAACATCTTCCAGCTCTGATTGCGAAACCCGCGTTCCATCGTGGCAGTGAGCTCAAGAATCGTTGTTGAGAGCTCAAATTTCGTGGTCTCAATGGAGTGTTTCACTTCCATGATTGATTTCTCTAGGTCGTTCCGGGTTTTTGTGATTACTTGCTCAAGATCAGTACGAGTCGCGATTGCGCTGAACTCAATGTCGTGCTTCGTTGCGATGCGCAATTCGTCAATGTCGTGCTTGGTTGCAATGCGTAACTCGTCAAGGTCTCGTTTGGTTGCGAATTCTGTCCAAGTGATTGGCGGTAGCTGCTCCATAAGAATGTCAGCCTCCTCTGTGCCAATGACTTCACAAAGGCGAGCATGTAGCCGCCGCTTGTTTTGTTCTGTAAAAGCCAAAGTAGCCCCCTTAGTTGGTATCTGCAAACGATGTGTGCCCCCGGCGAACCGCATTGGTAGTGGGTTTCAGAACGCACCTGATTATTTGACGCAGGGGTGTTACCCACGGGTAACTTAGACCTATGGCTGATTTCTCCCTCTCCCTCAATGAAGACCAACTCCAGATCAAAGACTGGATTCACCAGTTCGCTGTTGACGTAATGCGCCCTAACGCGCACGAATGGGATGAGCGTGAAGAGTTTCCATGGCCAATCGTTCAAGAAGCCGCAAAGAACGGTTTGTATGGTCTTGATTTCCTCATGAGCGCAATGGCAGACCCAACCGGTCTCACCATGCCAGTTGCAATCGAAGAAATGTTCTGGGGCGATGCTGGTCTCGGCATGGCGATCATGGGTTCTGGTCTTGCAGCTGCAGGAATTTCTGGCAACGGAACTCCAGAGCAAATGATGGAGTGGGTGCCACAGTGTTACGGAACACCAGACGATGTGAAGCTCGGTGCGTTCTGTGTGTCTGAACCAGATGCTGGCTCTGATGTTTCGTCATTGCGCACACGCGCCGTTTATGACGAAGCAACTGACGAATGGGTCATCAACGGAACAAAGGCATGGATCACCAACGGTGGAATTGCAAACATTCACGTTGTTGTTGCAGCAGTTGATCCAGAACTTAAAGGTCGTGGCCAAGCATCATTTGTGATTCCACCAAACACTAAGGGTTTGTCGATGGGGCAGAAGTACAAGAAGCACGGTATTAAGGCATCGCACACTTCAGAAGTTGTTCTTGATGACGTTCGTGTTCCTGGTCGTTGCCTTCTTGGCGGCAAAGAAAAGCTTGATGCGAAAATTGCGCGTGCTCGCGAAGGCGGACACTCCGCTGGTGCACAGCCTGCAATGAAAACTTTCGAAGCTACTCGTCCGGCAGTTGGCGCGCAGGCACTTGGTGTTGCACGTGCTGCATATGAATACGCACTTGATTACGCCAAAGAGCGCGTTGCGTTCGGCAAGCCAATCATCATGAACCAGGGCATTGCCTTCAAACTTGCAAACATGGCCACTGAAATCGATGCATCACGCCTCCTTATCTGGCGCGCTTCATGGTTGTCAAAGAATGGCGGCTTCAAGAACGCTGAAGGTTCAATGAGTAAGTACAAGGCATCTGAAACTGCAGTACGTGTTACTGAAGAAGCAATTCAGATTCTTGGTGGCTATGGCTACACGCGTGAATACCCAGTCGAGCGCTGGCACCGTGACGCCAAGATTCACACCATCTTTGAGGGCACCTCAGAAATTCAGCAGTTGGTGATTGCTCGTGCAATCTCCGGCTTGCGCATCGAATAGGCGAGGTCTACCGGAGGAGTGTCTCGAGCGTCTGTGCGACGGCGTCATCCACGTGTGAGCCGATCACGACGTCGGCCTTGAGTTTCGTTTCGGGGTCGGCGTTGCCCATCGCATGGCCGCGCCCGGCCCACTCGAGCATCTCACGATCGTTGGGACCGTCGCCGAAGGCCCAGACGCATTCGGAACTAAGCCCGAGGTGGTCGACGAGTGACTGGAGCGCAGTCGCTTTGTTGATACCCGGATCTGCTATTTCATTGGCACCGAAGCCGAGTGAACGAGCCTCGAGTTGAGGGCCGACGACCACGTTGATGCGTGTCGCGAGTTCAGCGACGCTCAAGTCCGGGTGGAACGCGGCCCATGATCGAACGCGCTCTCCCATGACGCCTTCGTCTGCAAGTGCGTGCGTGACAAGCCGCCCGGGTGACACGCCGCCCGGAACGATTAGCTCGAATCCGGCTTCGTACACGGCATCGCGCTCGGAAATGACGCTGAACCTGACGCCAACCACCGCGGCGCGGATGCGTGTCGCGAGCAATCTTGCGTCCTCGACAGAGATATCTCTGTCGACGATCACCCGTCGTGACTCGGCATGGAGAACCGTCGCCCCGTTGCTCCCGATCAGCCAGTCGGCATGCTCTGCAGGAGCACCGATCACCTCGACCGGTCGACCTGTTGCGATGGCCACCACGATGTTGCGCCGCCGAACCTCCGCTATGGCACGGGCCGTACGGTCCGACACCCTGTGGGCCGCATCGAGGAGTGTGCCGTCGACGTCCAGTGCCACCAGTTTGGGGATGTTCGCAGGTTCAGTCACGGAATGCTCCGGTCGGTGACGGGCGCGCCGGGGAAGGTGACCTATCCACCGAGAATGAGGCAGGTGGTAGTGCCATGTGCGATGAGTTTGCCGTTCTCGTCAAGGACGCGGCCTTCGGCAGTCGCGGTGCGTCGCCCGGCATGGACGACAGTGCCGGTGCCGACGATTCGTCGCCCGTCGGTCTGCGCACCTCGCGTGTAGTTGACCGTGATCGAGAGCGTCGTGTAACTCATCCCTGCCGGAAGCGTGGTGTGGACGGCCCCGCCCATCACCGAGTCCAGCAGGGTGGCGGTGATTCCGCCGTGCACCGTGCCGAGGGGGTTGGCCATGTCAGCGCCGGCCTCCACCGACATCACCACGCGCCCGAACTCCAGCTCGTCGAATCGCATGCCGATGAGTCGTCGCACTGACGGTCGGTCCTCATCCGATCCGTGGCGCAGAAGCTCGAGGCCGCTCATCGACTCGGGGTCCGGCTTCGTCATCGAGCTTTCCTCTGCAGCAGTAGCGAGAAGAGTGTCGTGATGACGCCTCCGACAACAACGACGATCCAGATGTGATCGAAACCTGCCACGGAGTCGTTGCGAAGTGCATCCTTGCTCAGAAAGGCGATGGTGATGGCGACGCCCATGGATCCGCCGAACTGGCGAATTGCCTGTGTGGTCGCGCCCCCCACCCCGATTCGGTCGGCAGGGAGGGCCTGCGCGGTGGCGCTGGTGGCCTGCGGGAAGATCAACGCAACCGCGACGGCGGAGAAGGCGAGCGGAATCGCGAAGTCGACAACGTAGTTGACTTCGGTACCGAGGAAGGCAAGACGGTACAACCCGCTCGCGGCGAAGAGCAGTCCACCCGTCGCAATGAGAGGTCGCTGACCGATCTTTCCTGCGAGCGCGCCGAACCGCGGTGCGAGCAGCGCAGCTGTTGCTGCGCCCGGGGCGACTCCGAAGCCGGCCTTGAGCACGGACCATCCCCATGCCTCGACAAGAAAGAGAATGAGCCCGAAGTTCATCGCAATGAACGAAAGCGAGAAGCTGAACATGGCGAAGTTGCCCCACCGGAAGTCTCTGAGGGCGAAGAGCTCGAGATCGAGCGTCGGTGCGCCGGAGCGACGTTGGTGGGCAATGAACAGAGCGAGCAAGGCAAGCCCGGAGAGGAGGAGGCTGATGGTCCGTGTGCTCGTCCACCCGACCGCACTGCTGCCGACGACGCCGTACGACAGTGCCCCGGCCGCCGACGCGATCAGAACGACACCGACGGGGGACGGCAGGTGAACCGAAGAGTCCCTGGACTCCCGAAGGACCCGGATGCCACCGATGACCGTGACGATGCCGACGGGCAGGTTGATGAAGAAGGCCCATCTCCACCCGAAGGTGTCCACGATCAGGCCGCCGAGCGAGGGCCCGAGCGCCGCCGACGACGCCCCGATCGCGCCCCAGATCGCGATTGTTTGTGGGAGTCGCTCGCGGGGGAAGGCGGCCATGACCAGTGCCAGCGAAGAGGGGATGAGAATCGCAGCGCCTATGCCTTGCGCAATGCGGGCAACAATCAGCAGTTGGACATTCGGTGCGAGTCCACAGATCATTGAGGCGATTGTGAAGGTAGCCGACCCGACGAGGAAGCAGCGACGGTGACCGACACGATCGGCGATCTTCCCGGCTGGAACGAGCACTGCGGCGAACGCGATGGTGTACGCGTTCAGCACCCACGACAGAGTCGAAGCCGGCGAGTCGCCGAAGGTGGCCTTGATGTCGGGAAAGGCCACGAACAGAAGGGTCGTGTCGAGGTAGGTCGCCAGCGCGGCGAGCCCGGCGACGGCGAGAATCACGCGTGCGCGGCGCTCGTCTTCGGCGACCGAGGCACTCGGAGGGGGACCGTTGTCCCCGTCGTCTGATGGATGGTTCATGGCTAGACCTCTGCTCTCCCTGGGATGTCATCACCCCATGTGCTCACCGTAATGACTTTGACTTGCAAAATGCAAGTCAAAGTATCCAACGGCTGACTCTCGCATATCGGTGTGGAGGGCGGGGGAAGTCGTACCCGGCATGGTCGAACCGGCCCCGTGCAATCGCCGGCGGGCCCGAGTTTCGTCGCGGAAAACGACGCGGATTTCCGTCAACTTACGAACTGTTCGGGACTGTTCTGTGACGGTTTGTCAAACGGATGCGAGTGCTCAGACCAGAATCACCTGTGAATAGGGGGTGTCACATGCGGTCGTCCAAGATTCACACCATCTTTGAAGGCACCTCAGAGATTCAGCAGTTGGTGATTGCTCGTGCAATCTCCGGCTTGCGCATCGAATAATTCGGCATACAGTACGGACATGCCTACGTCGAACTCCATTCGCCAGCGAATTTTGGATCTAGCTGTTGCTGCCATTGATGCTGGTGGGGAAGCAGCAGTTCGTGTTAATGATCTTGCTGCTGAAGCAGGCGTTACTGTTCCTACCTTGTATCGACACTTCGGAAGTCGCGACGGATTGGTTGAAGCCGCACAAACGCATCGTTTTCGCACAACCCAATTCGTTGACTCTTCTGTGCTGGCATCGTCGCTTGCAAAGTGCAAAAGCCAGGATGATTTGCGTAAGGTGCTTCGAAAAGAATTGTTGACCCACTTTGATACCGACCGATGGGAACTTCGCCAGGTGCGTCTCAATGCGTTAGGTGCTGGTTATGCCCGCCCAGAATTAGCAGCGTCGTTGGCTCTTGCTCAAAAGCAGGGCGCAATGGGTATTACTGAAATGTTGCTTCCCTTTCAGAAAAAGGGTTGGATTCGCAAAGACATAGACCTGGCTGCAACCGTGTATTGGTTTATGGGTCAAATTCTGGGACGAGTCCTCATTGAAATGGGCGATAGTCCGGTCTCGCAGAAGAAATGGAACGATGTTTCGCTTGAAGGCATCATGGCCGTGATCTTCGGCGATACACCTAAAAAGTAGTTCTTTCCAGCACTTAGAGTAGTAAAACTACTTTTATGAGTAGTATTACTACTCATATGTTGAATTTGATCAGGCGCTTCGCTCCACTGCCAATAGTGATATGTATTGCTGTTGCTACGTGCACTGTGTGGAACGTAAATTCAGTTGCGCACGCCATCGGTACTGGCGCTGAAATTGTGCTAGACACCAACCCAACACCAGACAGTGGCTTCAACACAACCAGTTTTCAGATGTACAACGGGATTGGGTATTTCCCTGGCTCGAATTCGATATACGGTCAAGAATTGTGGCGTACAGATGGAACAGAGGCTGGTACGTACATGGTGAAAGATATCTACACCGGTGCAGGTAACAGCAACATCAATATGGGCAACTTTGGAGGAGCAACGTCAGTTGGTTTTTTCTTTATGGCATACACAGCGGCAGAAGGTACAGAACTGTGGTTTTCTGACGGCACAGCATCGGGCACGTCACTAGTGAAAGACATTTATTCGGGCACCACTTCGGGATTGACGAATATTGCTTGTACTTCCTGTGGTCTTGTTGTCTTGAATGACATTGCCTATTTCCAGGCCAACGATGGAACAAATGGTACGGAATTGTGGCGGTCAGATGGAACATCGGTTGGTACCTACATGGTGAAAAACATCAACGCTGGGTCGTTATCATCCAGCCCGATCTACATGACGCCGTTTGGTAACAGTTTCCTGTTCTTTGCTACCGATGCCACTAACGGTACGGAATTGTGGAGTTCAGATGGCACTACAAATGGAACCACACTTCTAAAGGACATCAGGCCAGGTGTGTCCAGCGGCATATCTAGTTCGGCGAGCATGGCTGTTAGCGGAGGAATTGTCTATTTCGCTGCCGATGACGGAACAACCGGACGAGAGTTGTTCCGCACCGATGGCACGTCGGCTGGCACAACATTGGTAAAAGACATCCAACCGGGAACGACAGCGGGAGGGGTTACTTCTTTAACGCCCTATAACGGTGGTGTTGTGTTTAGGGCACAAGATCCAACTGCAGGTTCTGAACCTTTCTTCTCTGACGGCACCTCGTCAGGTACCGCAGTTATTAAAGATGTCAACCCCGGTGTGAGTTCTAGTGCGTTTAGTACAGGCTTCTCATTTCAGCCAGTGGGGTCGAAGTTGTTCTTCACTGCAAAAACAGCATTGAACGGCGATGAGTTATGGGTCACCGACGCGACCAGTAATGGCACGTACATGGTGGCCGACATCGCTCCTGGAACGAGCAGCGGAATCACTAGCCAGTACGTAGCGGTGAATAGTGGCAAGTTGTACTTTGCTGCAAACGATCTCGTCAATGGTACGGAATTGTGGAGTTCAGATGGCACTACAAATGGAACCACACTTCTAAAGGACATCAAGCCAGGTGTATCCGGCAGTATTTCTAGTTCGACGAACATGGCTATTAGCGGAGGAGTTGTATATTTCGCCGCCGATAACGGCACAACCGGACGAGAGTTGTGGCGCACAGACGGCACAGATGCTGGCACATACCTTGTGAAAGATATTGCTCCGTCTACTGCAACCGGTTACAACAACAATGGAACGCTCTATTGGGGATGCCTCGGTACTAAGTACCTGTTTCACGGTCCCAATGGCGCCGGCAAGATCTGGACAACAGATGGAACTAGCGCTGGTACTGCCGGAGCTGGCACATCCGTTCCGAATCCGCTCGACATAACTGACGCAGGCACGCAAACATTCTTCGTTGCCTACACCACAGCCACCGGCAACGAGCTCTGGCGTACAGACGGTACAGATGCGGGCACGTACTTAGTGAAAGACATCAACCCAGGCGCCGGTGAAGGCGTTCCGAGTAATTCGATATCTTTAAAAATTCTTGTCAATGGAGTTCTGTACTTTCCGGCAACAGATGGTGGAAGCGCATATGGATCAGAGCTCTGGCGCTCAGACGGTACCGCTGCCGGCACGTACATGGTGAAAGACATCGTGTCGGGTGCTACTGGTAGTTTGCCACGAATGTTGGCAAGTATGAACGGGAGACTTCTGTTCGCGGTTTCCACTTCGACTGCCGGTATGGAATTGTGGAGCTCTGACGGAACTTCTGCTGGCACAACGATGGTGAGAGACATCAATATAGGTACGAGCTCGGGCGTTACTAGTTTGACCCCTTCGTCTGTTGCAGTTCTCGACAACAAGCTCTACTTCATCGGTAACAATGGCTCAACAGGAAGTGAACTCTGGGTCAGTGACGGAACTTCTGCTGGCACGAACATAGTGTCAGACATCACCACAGGTTCTGCCAGCACCACTTTTGGATCGTTTTCAAGTACAGCAGCACGTGTGTGGTTTACTGCTACAACCACAGCGGCAGGTGAGGAATTATGGACAACAGATGGCACCTCGGCCGGTACGTACATGGTGAAAGACATAAACCCAGGGGCTACCGGTTCAAGTGTGAGAGTCATTGGAAGTCTCGGCAACAACGTGATGTTTACTGCGACTGATGGTATGAATGGTCAGGAGCTGTGGACATCTGACGGAAGTAGCGCGGGAACATCCATGATTGCTGACATCAATCCGGGATCTGCAGGAGGCGTGACCACTGGGTATTTTGGAGCCACATTAAACGGAGTGTTTTATTTCCCAGCGAACAACGGTGCGAATGGAACTGAACTGTGGAGAACAGATCTCACATCTGCAGGAACACAGATGGTGACTGACTTGGGGCCAGGTAGCTTCAGTGGTTACTTCACGGGCTTAACGACATGCGGAAGTTCACTGCTCTATTTCATTGCTAACGACAGCACTGCTGGTTTGGAGCCATATGTTTCTGCCGGCGTTGTTGGTCCTTCTTCCGGCACGCCGACGACGACTACGACAACTACAACTGTTCCGCCGACGACGACTACGACGGTTCCACCAACAACCACGACGACTACGACAACTACAACTGTTCCGCCGACTACGACTACGACGACAACGTTGCCACCGACGACTACGACGACAACCGTTGCTCCTACAACGACGACAACGACTGTCGCTCCAACGACTACGACTACGGTTCCACCGACTACAACTACGACGACAACGACTGTCGCTCCAACGACTACGACTACGGTTCCACCGACTACAACTACGACGACAACGACTGTCGCTCCAACGACTACGACTACGGTTCCACCGACTACAACTACGACGACAACGACTGTCGCTCCAGCATTAAATGCTATGG
>Ga0194060_10000753_pt1 | contig 23518 bp, 14 predicted proteins | sample SepL225m_MetaG_FD_163427 | JGI IMG/M metagenome (GOLD analysis project Ga0194060, IMG submission 163427) | Anoxic zone freshwater microbial communities from boreal shield lake in IISD Experimental Lakes Area, Ontario, Canada - Sep2016-L222-5m | ecosystem: Environmental > Aquatic > Freshwater >... | reverse complement strand
CTGTTGCCTATCAGCAGCATGGTGTGGCCGTCGGCCGGCGCGCGAGCGGCGATCTCGGTGGCGATCACCGTTCCCCCACCGGGCCGGTTCTCGACCAGCACCTGCTGCCCCAGCGCATCGGACAACTTCGGCCCGATCAGCCGCGCCTGCACGTCGGCCGTGCCGCCGGCCGAAAACGGCACCACGATGCGCACCGGCTTTGTTGGAAATCCCTGCGCCACGGCAGCCGAAACGCAAAACGCCGACGAGGCGCAAACGAGCGCCAAACGCAGCCAGATTCTCATGTTCACTCCCTTTGAAGAAATCGAAATCGGTCGATCGGACGGCGATGTCGCCTAGTCACCCTCGAATTCGCACAGCGTGAATACCCGGTGCTTGAGCTTTTCCAGGCGCTGGCGCCCGCCCAGGTCGGGCAGGTCGATCACGGCGCAGAATTCGACGATGACGCCGCCCATTTTCTCGATCAGCTTGATCGCTGCCTCGGCCGTGCCCCCGGTCGCGATCAGATCGTCCACCAGCAGCACGCGCTCGCCTTTGGCGATCGCATCGACGTGCAGCTCGATGCGGTCGAACCCGTACTCCAGCTCGTAGTCATGGCCGACGGTTTCGGCCGGCAGCTTGCCTTTCTTGCGGATCGGCACGAAGCCCACCCCCAGTTCGTACGCGAGCGCCGCGCCGATGATGAAGCCGCGCGATTCGATCGCCGCGATCTTGTCGATCTTCTGGCCGCGATAGCGCTTGACGCACTCACTGATGGTAAGGCGGAATCCGACCGGGTCCTTGAGCAGCGTGGTGATATCGCGGAACATCACGCCCTGCTTGGGATAATGCGGAACGGTGCGGATGAGCGATTTAATCGGCATGGCCGTGGCCTCCCTGTTGCGTCAATTCAGTTTCAGCGCACGCCCGGCGACGGCATCGAGGCGCGCGGCCAGCGCGGGGTCGCGCGCCTCGGGCGCGGTGATGAGGGCGTGCGCTAGCGCAGTGCGGCAGCCGCAGCCGGCCGCCGCGTGATCGTGCTTCACCCTGGGCGCCACCTGTTTCACCAGCGCGCGGGCCTTCTCCGCGTTGGCGAGCAGCACCTTGATGATAGCCTCCACCGTCACGTCGTCATGCTGCGGATGCCAGCAGTCGTAGTCGGTGACCATGGCCACCGTCGCATAACAGATCTCGGCCTCGCGCGCGAGTTTGGCCTCGGGCATGTTGGTCATGCCGATGACATCGCAGTTCCAGGTGCGGTACAGCTCGGATTCGGCGAGGCTGGAGAACTGCGGCCCCTCCATCACCAGATAGGTTCCGCCGCGCGCCACCTCGATGCCGGTTTCGCGCGCCGCGGCCTCGAGGTGATCGCCCAGGCGGCTGCACACCGGATGCGCCATGGAGACGTGCGCCACCAGCCCGGTGCCGAAAAAACTCTTGTTGCGCGCAAAGGTGCGGTCGATGAACTGATCCACGATGACGAACATTCCCGGATGCAGGTGCTCGCGCAGCGACCCCACCGCGCTGATCGAAATGACGTCAGTGACGCCCAGGCGCTTCAGCGCGTCGATGTTGGCGCGAAAGTTGATTTCCGAAGGTGGAATCCGGTGCCCGCGGCCGTGCCGCGGCAGAAACACCATCGCCTGGCCGTCGAGTTCGCCGCACAGCAGCTCGTCCGACGGTTCGCCGAAGGGCGACGCTACCTTCTGCCAGCGCTTGCCAGCGAGGCCGTCGATGTCGTATACGCCGCTGCCGCCGATGATGCCCAGCACCTGCCGCACTTCATTCGAGTTCATAGCTCTGTCCCTTTCCCCCGGGGCGCCCCGCGTCGTGACCGGCACTGAGCCGGACAGGCGGATTGTTGCACAGCCGGCGCTCTTCGTTCAAAGCCAGCGCTCTGCGGCGGAAAAATCCATCGGCCTCGGTTTCAACTGCTGCCGGTTCAGCCGGACGATGGCGGTCGTGCGCGCATAGGGCTGCGCGCCCTTTACCGAGATCTCGGCCAGGTGCAGTTCTGCCGCCATGTCCGTTTCCCTGTCGGCGACAACGTTGAGGGAGCTGAGCCGGTCGTCGATACTGCTGAAAGCAATGGAATCTTCCGGTCTGGCAAGAACTTCGACTACTCGCGCCAGCCGCTCCTCCAGGGTGTTTGAAGCACGATGCAGGGCGGCCAGCTGCCGCCCGTTTTCCACCAGCCCTTGCCGCAGGGCGTGGAACGCCGATTCATCGGCCATCGGCGGCCGGTGCAGGGCCTCCAGCCCGGCCCGCGCGCGCTGCAGCAGTTGCAGACGCTCGCGCAACAGCGCGTCCGCCCTGCCGGACGGAAGCTCCGCCTCTTCGGCGCGGAACAGATTTCCGAGCGCGTCGACCACCAGGTGTTCGAATGCGCGCCACTCCACCTCGCGCCTCAACTCGGCTTCGCTCGTGCTCGGTGCAAACAGGCGATGCCGGGAAAAGCTCACCGTGCGCTGCGGCACGTCCTTATGCAGCAGTTCACCGTGGCTGGCCCAACCCAGCACCTTCTGCTCGGTGCGCACCAGCGAAATCACCGCGCACAGTTCGTCCACCGCAGCGTGGGCCGGCTGTTCGGCAAAGGCGAGCAGTTCGAGCGAGCGGCCCAGCAGTTCATCGATCTCGCCCGACTGCACGAACAGCGCGCGCACGCCGGGCTCCCGGCTCCAGGCGCCGGGGAGCAGATCGATGGGCCCGGGAATGGCGTCGGCCAGCGCACTGCAATGGGCCAGCGCGCGCTCCACCGCCGGCAACAGGCGGCTGGCGTAGCCATCGACCAGGCGCAAGCGGGCGTCGATGCCGAGCACAGCCAGTTCGATCGCCTGCTCGACGCGCGCGTCGGCGCGCGATCCCTGCTTGCGCGCGCCTTCTCCCCGGCTCAGCCAGTTGAGTATGCTCACGGCCGTCCTCCCCGGCGCGGATCCGGCTGGCCGGCAACGCGCGCGAAGGATGCGCCGCGCGGCAATCCGGCGGTTGGAGGAGCCGAACTCCCGGGCGCTGTATCGCCCATGCGCGAAAAATCAGATTTATCCGTTCTGATTGCCATCCCCAAACTCGCAGAAACTAAGTCATAATTCACGCCCGAGACCGACCGGCGCAACATTCGACGAAAAAGCCGGCCAGGAATTCAATGAACATCAAACCCTTCGCAGCAAAATGATACGCAAGTGGCAGACGCAAGCCTTGATCGTGTTCCTGGTCGGCGGCCTGATCTACCTCGACCGTTTCGCCACCAGCTATCTGGGACAGGGTCACCAGATGATCATCGGCTGGGCCTGTCTCGGCGTGCTGGTGGTGCTGTACCTGTTCCGCAAGTCCCGCTCGATGCCGCTCAGGATGCTGTTCATCCTGGTGTCCGCCTTTCTTTCGTTCCGCTACATCTATTGGCGCTCGACCGAAAGCCTGCTCTATACCGGTCCCGCCGATTTCGTCGGCATGACGGCGCTGTATCTAGCGGAAGTGTACGCGATTATCATCCATTTTCTCGGCATGCTGCTCAATGTCTGGCCATTGAAGCAGCCGCCGATCGATGCACCCTCCGATCCGGCGCTGTTGCCTACCGTCGATATCTTCATCCCGACCTACAACGAATCCGATCAGATCATCCGCATCACGACCATTGCCGCCATGCAGATCGACTATCCGGCGGACAAGCTCAACGTCTACATCCTCGACGACGGCGGGACGATGGCCAAGCGGCAGCACCCCGAAAGCGGGATGGCCTCGTGGGACCGCCATTACCGGCTACGGCGCATGGCCGAAGAACTTGGCGCCCGCTACATTACCCGCCCCCTGAACCTGCAGGCCAAGGCCGGCAACATCAATCACGCACTGGCCCACAGTTCCGGAGACCTGGTCCTGATCCTCGACTGCGACCACGTACCCACGAGCGACATACTCAAACGCACCGTCGGCTTCTTTCTTGCCGATCCGAAACTGTTCCTGGTCCAAACCCCGCACTTCTTCATCAATCCGACGCCGATCGAAAAAAACCTGGCCGGCATCGCCAACCCTCCCGGCGAAAACGACATGTTTTATCGCGTCATTCATCCCGGACTCGACTTCTGGGGGGCGAGCTATTTCTGCGGCTCGGCCGCGCTGCTGCGGCGCAGCCACGTCATGGAAATCGGGGGCCTGTGCGGAAAGACCATCACCGAGGACGCCGAGACCGCCTTTGCGCTGCACAGCCGCGGCTACAGCAGCGTGTATTTCGAGCGGCCGATGGTCTGCGGGCTGTCACCGGAGAGCTACGACGACTACATCATCCAGCGCACGCGCTGGGCCCAGGGCATGCTGCAGATGTTCCTGCTGAACAACCCGCTGTTTGCGCCGGGCCTCACGCTGGCCCAGCGTCTTTGCTATTTCAATTCGTGCTTCTTCTGGCTCTTCGGACTGGTCCGCTTCATCTACTTTATCGCGCCGGCCACCTTCCTCCTGTTCGGACTGCAAATCTACAACGCCTCGTGGCTGCAGATCATCGCCTACGTTCTGCCCTACGTTCTCAGCGGCTGGGTCGTGATGGATTTCTTCTATTCGCGCGCCCGCCAGCCGTTTTTTTCCGAAGTCTACGAAAGCGTGCAGTCCATGTTCCTCATGCCCGCGATCCTTTCCGTGTTTCTGAATCCGGCCAAACCCTCGTTCAAAGTCACCCCCAAGGGCCAGATGCTGGAGCGCGAGACGCTGAATCCGATGTCGGTTTCGTTCCTGCTGGTCATCGTCGTCAATGCCGCAGCCCTGGGCATGGCGGCCTACAAGTGGGTCGACTATCCGATATTGCGCGACGTGATCGCGGTAACCGCCGGGTGGTCGGTCTACAACCTGGTTCTGGCGCTGATCTCCCTGGGAGCGTTCTGGGAGCGCAAGCAGATCCGCAACCATCACCGCATAGAATCGGACGGCCTGCTCACCCTGGTCGTGCCGCGGCTGCGGGCGCGTTTCGCCGGGGAAATTCGCGATGTTTCCCTGACTGGCATCGGCTTCGAGATCCAGGCGGATGTGGCGCTCAAGCCGCTGGAACGCGTCACGCTCGAGGCCGCCGACAGCAACGGCCGAGCCTACAGTTTCGAGGCGCGCCTGCAACGCATCACGCCGCGCGGCGGCAGGATTTTCTGCGGCTCCGAATTCGTCCATGAGGACCCGTGCGATCCGCAGGCGATCCGGTTTACCTTCGGTGACAGCGGCCGCTGGTTGCGCCTATGGCAGAAGAAACAGGAAATGCAGGGAACATTCGGTATGATGCTGCATTTCGTCCGCCTTGGAGCACGGGGATTGACCGGCAGCGGCATGTTGCTGTGGGACCGGATGCGAGAAACCTGCGTCAACCTTGGCAATCGGGCGGCCCGTCTGGCGGCCGCGCGGGGAATACGCTAAACCTTTGGGCCAAGCGCCATGATGCCGGAAGATTTCCAATGACGAATAGTGCGATGAGATTGCTGCTGCTCGGACTGGCAATGCTGCCTGGATTGGCCTCCGCGGCAAATCTGGAATTGCCGCTGAACCGCCTGTTGCCTTACCCGAGCCTCGAACTGCGCTGCGTGTCCGACGAGCAGGCGATCGAGGTTCCGGTACCGTACCGCTGGAAAATCAATTCAGCCAAATTGAGGCTGCATTATGCCGTATCGGGCGGCATGATCAGCCGCACCTCTCATATGGTGGTCAAGGTAAACGGCGTACCGGTCGCTCAGACCAAGCTGGTCCCGATTTCCGCCGAAGATCCGTTCAAGGTCGATCTGCCCGCCGGCATGCTCCAGCCGGGTTACAACAAGCTCAGCTTCTACGTCTCGCAGCACTACTCGGAAAAAGAGTGCGAACAGCCCTGCTCGTCTTCGCTGTGGACCAGCATCAAGCTCGACACCTCGTCGCTGGCCATCGATTACGAGCTGAAACCGGTGCCGATGCAGTTGTCGAGCATCAGCGATTTCGCCTTTGATCCCCGGCTGATGACATCGGGCCGCGCCCACCTCGCCTTCAATACCACCGACGAGCAGGCGGCAAGCCTCGCGGCAGTGGTCGCTTCGGGCGTTGCGCGGCGATACGACTACCGCAAGGTCACGTTTTCCGTATCCGACATGCTGCAGCCGGGGCTGGACAACATCGTCATCGGCACGGAGGCCTTCGTCAGGCCGCTGCTGGGCAAAGCCCTTCCGCCGCCGTCGCAGGACAAGGGCGGCTATCTGAAGATCCTGCCGATGCAGAATGAAGACGGCAGCGCGGACAACCGGCACGCGCTGATTGTCGTTACCGGCGCCACGGTCGAAGAAGTCAAGCTGGCGTCGGAGACGCTGGCCACCATGTCCCTCGCTTATCCGGGTTCGGACGAGTTGAAGGCCGTCGGTTTTTCGCTGCCGGACATCTCCGCCTATGGGGGGCGAAGCGTCATCGCCTCGGACAAAGCCTATGACTTCAAGACCCTGAATCTGCCGACACGCACCATGGCCGGGATGAATCCGCTGCCGAGCACGATCAACTTCCGCCTGCCGGCGGACTTCCTGATCAAGCAAAACCGCACGGTCGAGCTCGTGCTCAACTTCGCCTACGGCGCCGGCATGCGCGCCGATTCCAGCCTCAACGTACTGGTCAACAACAGGGCGGTGCGGGCGATTCCGCTGCAGAATTCGGAAGGCGGCTTCTTCCAGAACTACAAGCTGGACATTCCGACCTACGTTTTCCGGCCGGGCGACAATACCATCACCTTCTCCCCGGAGCTGCATGTCGTCGCCAAGGAATGCGACCTGCTGCAACCGGGCAACAACTTCTTCACTCTGTTCGAGAATTCCAGCCTGAAATTCCCCTACATGCCGCATTTCGTCGAGATGCCGCGGCTGGAACTGTTCATGCTCAACGGTTTCCCCTTCACCCGCTGGCCGGACGGCTTCGAGGGCAGCATCTATATCGCCCGGCCGTCGCTGGATGCGCTCGCCGCGGCGATGAACGTGGTCGGCCTGATGACGCAGAAAAACGGTTTCCCGCTGATCAACATGACCATCACCTACAAGCCGCCGGTCAAACTCAATGGCGATCTGATCGTGCTCGGGGACGTGTTCAGCCTGCCGGCAGAGATCGCGGCAGCCTCGCCGCTGCAGGTCGGCAAGACCACGCGTGTGCCCTACCCGATCGTGCGCAGCTGGCAGCAGGAATCAAGCTATTCCTTCAGCGAACAAATCAGCCACATGGGAAGCAACCGGGGATTGATGATGGAGTTCGAGTCCCCGATGCAGGCGGGGCGAAGCGTGCTGCTGATCGCCGCGGAAGATCAGCGCGACCTGGTGAAGCTGTCCGAGCAGCTGATCGACCCGGAAATCCAGAGCCAGATCAGCGGCGATCTCGTCATTTTCGAATTCCTCGCGCCGAAGACCAAGGTGACGGCGGTGTCGGTGGGCAAGAGCTACACCACTGGCAAGCAGGGGAAGGTCGACTGGATCGGCACCGGCTTCGACCGCATGGATTCGCTTTTCTATACTTACAAATCGGTTTTCTACGCCGTCCTGGTCGCGCTGCTGGCGGCGCTGGCCTGGGTACTCTACGTATTGATCCGGCGCTATCGCGCGCGCCGGCTGAAAACCGTGGCGGGCAAGGCCGGCTGATCGCAGGGCCTGCTAACGCGCGACGGGCGCGCCCACCCTGTGTTCGATCGAGCGGCGGTCTTCGCCGCCGAAACTGCGGAAACGGTCGCTCAGGGAGAGCGCGCCCACCAGAACGACGACGATGACGGTGACCACGGCATACAAGGCCCACCTGCGCCGCGGGTGCTCCTCCGCTGCGGCCGCCGGCGCCTTCATGCCGCCCTGGAGGTCTATCGCGATCTCGTCCGGATTCCAGAACGCCTTGTAGGCGCGGAACGGCTCGGACTTCCCCTTGAGGGTGATTTCGCGCTCGAAGCGACAGTAGATTTCCGCCTTGTCGGCAAGGCTATTGTAAGTGTCCTCGGAGAGATAGATTTCACCCGGATTCGCTGACGATTCGAAGCGGGAAGCGGTATTCACCACGTCCCCGAAAATGTCGTTTTTTTCGACGATGCATTTTCCGGTATGCAGGCCGACGCGTATCAGCACCGGCATGGGAAATTTCCCCGAGCGATTGAGCTCGTCCATGCCTTGCTGAATCTTGACCGCGGCCCGCAGGGCGTCGAGCGCGCGTTCGAAATGGGACAGCGTGCCGTCGCCGATGGACTTTACCAGGGTGCCGCGAAATTCCCCGACCGCCGGGAACAGGATGTCGTTGTGGCGCTGGATCACCTGCCGGCTGGTGAGGTCGCCGTATTTCTCGGCAATGGCGGTCGACCCTTTCAGGTCGGTGAACATCACCGTCAGCGTCTGGGTGAATTTCTCCTCGAACTGTGATTCGAGGGCATCGCGCTGGCGCAGGTAGGCACCGATGCCGGTGGCATCGTCATCGCCGGGTGGAGGTTGCTTTGGTTGGTTTTCTTCCACGTTCTGCCTTACTGCCGCGATCAGGCCATCGCGCATTCTACACAAGCCACCTGATCAGATCATTCCAGCCTGTAGTTGCCCCAGCCCGCCCCGCCCTGCCTGAGCAGATAGCTGCCGCCGCTCTGGATGACGACGGCGTCTTCCCCCTGCGCGACGAAAGGTGTCGACGGAACCTCGGCGCTGTATTCTGCCGGCGAGAAACCGGCAGCCGAGAACGGCGTGCGCGCGAGCATCCGGGCGACGAGTTCGGATACCGCGAGGTAGCTCGTTGCTTCGTCGATGCGTGCAGCATTCCCGTTGCGGTGTGCCTGCGGGCCGATCACCTTGATGCCGACGGGGACGAGCGTGATCGCCGGACTGGGAATCTCGCGCAGGCCGGCGATCTGCATCCTGTCGCCGCGCACCGCAGCGCCGTGTTCCGGAATCATCACGACCACCGCGCGGCGGCCGGATTTTTCGAGCGCCAGGAGAAAGCCGTCTAGATCGTCCAGCAGTTTGGCGAGGCGCGCACGGTAGGTTTCCAGGCTCCCAGTCTGCGCCTTGTCGCCGGAGAGCCGGTTGCCGTCATGCAGGCTAATGGTGTTGTAGTAGACCGCCATGCGCTCCGGTTTGGCTTTCGCCCGTGTACCAAGCCACTGGCCCAGGACGCCCGCGTCGTCGTAGATCGGCGAGCCGTCAAAGGAATGCTGCGCCACCCTGATCCCGCCGAGCGGCATCGGCGGAACCTGCATGCCGCCCTGCGCCTGGATGAACTTGAGGAAGTTGTCGAACTGCCCATCGTGGTTCAAGACCACGGCAGGCTCGAAACCCGCCTCGCGCATGCTCTCCATCAGATAGCAGTTCGCCGCTGCCGGCGCATACAGCTTGTCGTGCGCCGCCTGCCCGCAGGTGGCGCGCTGGATGCGGATCGCCGCGGGGCCGCTGTAGGTCGAGGCGGAATTGAATCGGGTCAGCAGGAAATCGAAGCGCGGCAGGAGCGGGTGATTTTCCAGCCCCGCCGCCTGAAGGTCGTCCCACGAAAGCGAGCAGACGTGGAGGAAAATCACGTCGAAGGGCGCATCGCCGGGCGCCGGTTTTGGCATGGCGACGGCACGGCCCGCCTCGCGCGCAAAAAACTCGCGCAATGCCGTCTCCGGATCGGTCTTTGCGGCACCGGCCGCAACGCTTCCGGCATTGGCTGAATCTGTTGCCGTGTACGGCCCTTGCGGAGTCCCGCCGGCCGCGAGCAGCAGCAGCGCGCCCGTCACCACCACGGAAAAGCGCAGCCACCGGGAGAGTATCAGGTAGGCCGCGCAGACGCCTGCCAGCAGCGCCACGACCGGGACGCTGACAAAGCGTCCGCCGAGTTCAATCAGGTAAGCCAGGCTGAAATTCGAAATCAGGTTGACCTGCGACAGGACGCGGCCGAGCGACGGCAGCCAGGTGTCGTAATAGAGCAGGGCAATGCCGGCCGGAACGGCCATCGCGTGTCGAACCCGGCGCCAGGTCGGAGATTCCAGCGGCACCAGCAGCACCAGGGCGAAAGCGAAGTTCTCGATCGGGTGGAAACCGATCAATTCCTTCCAGAACAGGGCGAATTTGGCGAGGAAATAGAGATTCCACGCGCCCAGGCCGGCCGGCGACCGATTGCTCCGAGGCGCGCTATTCATGCTATTCGATACGGGATCGGGCACATTCATATTTTCACGTCGGGCGCATGGACAGAGAATGAAGTGTTCATTATCATCCAAGCTTGCTTCATTTCGGCCGGTTTGGTCGTGCATTTTTCGCCTGCGCCGGGACCCGGATCCACGCCTTGCCACGTCCCGCTTAGAAAAATTCCATTATGGTGTTGAACCGTTTGCTGCAGGATGTTTCCCGAAAACTCGCACTGCGCGCGCTATCCTGGCGCGCGTACCCGTCATTGATCCTCAGGCTTGACGCAAAGGAAGCGGGTGATTGGGAAGCCCGCCTGGCACCTTACTTCCCGCACATCGACCTGCGCCGTCTGCAGCCCGGCGACCTGATCCGCCTGCCGCTGCAGCTGCTGTGGTTGGCGCTGGTCAAACCACCGCCCCTGATGACGCCGGCAGTTGCGGGAAAGCAGACCGATTCATGGTTGCGCCGCTTTTTCGAAAAACTCGGCCATGCCTGCGCTGCGGGCCTCGACCGCTACTGGCTGGCGGACAAGGCGGCGCGCAGCGAGGAACCCGGGCGCCTCGACCGCCTGTTCAATACGCTGGCCGCCCATCGCCTGTGGCAACGACAAGGCCTGGTCGCATTCGCCTTGGCGACGCTAGGAGGCATAGCGCTGCTGTCGGCGTCCGTTCCGCTCGATCCGCAGGCCCAATCCATTTACTGCGTTATTGTCCTCGCGGCGCTGCTGCTGACGCACGGTACCGGGCCGGCTTCCAGCCTTGCCGCCGGTTTCCTGTCCGGGGCGATGTCGGCGCGCTATTTCTGGTGGCGCGCCAGTTCGACCCTCGACCACGCGCGGCAACTGGATTTGACTCTGGGACTGCTGCTGTTGCTGGCCGAGATATGGCTCTGGTGCATAGTCGCGAAGCGCCGCGTACGCGGCGACGGCAGGAACGACGGCATAGCGCCCGCGGCGGACTTTGCTACCAGCATTGCGCGCATGGTACTCGTATTCGCTCCTGTCGCTGTCCTGGTGTTCGATATACGGCTGATCGATGCCCCGGCGACGCTGTTCGCGCTGTACGCGCTGCCACACTTTCTGGCCGCCGCGTTCGTGGCCGCGCGCTTTGCCGTGCATGAACCGTCGATGGCGAGGCACGGGCGCGAGATCGCCATGGCCTGGTCGGTGCTGCGCAATCGCCGCGGTGCCGCGCCTCCCGTGCTGCCGGCCTGGGTCAACCTCCTCGCGGTCGGCGCCGGCGCAGCGGGGCTCGCCTGGGGCGAGCATGAAAATGCAGGAATCGCCGCGATTTTCCTGCTCTGGGCCGGCTTAAATGTTCCGGCCTTCGCCATCGCGGTGAATTACGCGGCAGCGCCGGTGCAACCCGGCAAGGATGTGCTGCCGTCCCAGGCGCTTGCTGCCGTGTTCGCAGGCCACCGCGCCCTCGCCGTTGCGATGATGCGACCGCTGCGACGGAAAGCGGCCGCAATCCGCGACAACGTCCATTGGTGGCTGCCACGGCCGCCGCTGGCAGCGCTGCGTCTGCTGGCCCTCGCGCTGGCTGCCATCGCCCTCGCCTTGCCGACTCCGGATCTGCAGGCGAAAGCGCCGCAAGCGCCCGCCCGCGCTGCGGCGCCGCCGGGAAAAGCCGGCAGCGCCGATGGCACACAAACCCGCCGCGTCACGCTGAAACAGTTGACCATGCTGAATTCGCTGCCCTTGCGAACTACCGACGGCAACGCGTCGGTCTACTTCGGTTCGCGCGCAGACGAACTGGTCACGCGCATGAAACTGGTGCTGCGCTATAGCCATTCTCCGGCGCTGCTGCCCAGAGATTCGCATATCAAGGTCATGCTCAACGAAGAAATGATCGGGATCGCACCTGTCGTTCGCGATGCCGACGGAAAGAGCCTGATCTGGGAGATCGACATCGACCCCCGCTTCATCGTCGACCGCAACCACTTGCGTTTTCAGTTTATCGGGCACTACGCCGCCACCTGCGAGGACCCTTTGCGCAACAGCCTCTGGGCGAACATCAGCGGCGCGAGCGAACTGGTCACCAGCTATACGCCGCTACCGGTGCGAAACGATCTGTCGCTGTTGCCGGAGCCGTTTTTCGACCGCCGTGATCTCAGGCAGCTGGTCGTCCCGTTCGTGTTTTCCGCGGCGCCGTCGCTGCCCACGCTCAACGCCGCCGGCATCGTCGCTTCCTGGTTCGGCAAGCTCGGCGGCGAGCGCAGCGCACGATTTCCGACCCACTTCGACGCGTTTCCCAGCGGCCACGCCGTGGTCGTAGCCACCAACTCGGATCGGCCTGCTTTCCTGCGCGGCCATGCCGCGGTCGACGGCGCGACGATCGAGGTGATGACCAATCCCGCGGACGGAGTCTCCAAGCTGCTGCTGGTGCTCGGGCGCGACGGCAACGATATCGCCGCTGCCGCGCGTTCGCTGGCGCTGGGCCACGTCGCCATGTCCGGGTCGCAGGTGACGATCAAATCGCGCCGCGACGAGTCGCCGCGCGAGCCCTACGACGCCCCGGCATGGGTGCGCAGCGACCGGCCGACGCGGCTGGGCGAAATGATCGATTATCCGCAGCAGCTTCAGTCGACCGGACATGCGCCGCCCCCGCTCAAGATCGAGCTGAAAATGCCGCCCGATATTTTCAGCCTGGCCGGCCGCGGCGTGCCGATGACGCTGCGCTATCGCTACAGCCCGCCGGTGCGCGCCGGCGATTCCCTGCTGACAGTGAGCGTGAACGACGAGATGGTGCGGTCCTTCGACCTGTCGCCGAGACCGGAGGCGAACGCGCTGGCGGAGAAATTTTCGCGCACCGACGAAGCCCTGCTGGCCGAGGAGCGACGGTTGCAGATTCCGACCTACAAGCTAAAGGGAAAAAACAGCCTGCAGTTCTCCTTCGCCTTCGCCCGCCACCAGGAAGGGCCTTGTCCAGACATCCCGCCGGATGATGCCCGTCGCGCCATGGTCGATCCGGACTCGACCATCGACTTCTCGGGTTTCCACCATTTCGCCCGCATGCCCGACCTGAATTATTTTGCCACGGTCGGCTTCCCCTTCACCAGATACGCCGATCTGTCGCAGACGGTAATTGTCATGCCGGATCATCCCACCGCGCATGAGGTCGAGGCAGCCCTGACCCTGCTGGGCCAGATGGGGCGCGCCACCGGACTGCCGGCCAGCCGGGTCCGCGTCGCCGGACCGGGCGAGGAGTCGCTGCTCGAAAACGCCGACCTGCTCGTGATCGGTTCGGCGCTCGAGCAGGGCGTCCTGGCCAACTGGGGGCAGCACCTGCCGGCCACTGTGAGCGGCACGGTGCGCCGAATCAGCCAGCCGGCACGGGCGATCAATTTCCTCTACGACTGGCTGGGTTTCGTGGTCGATCCGGATGCGGCTATCACGACGCAGGAGAAGGTATCCGCGGAGGGGCCGCTGGCCCTGATGCTTGGTTTCCAGTCTCCGCTCACTCCAGGCCGCAGCGTAGTCGCCATCACCGCCACAACGCCCGACCAGTTGTGGCAGGCAGTCGCCGCCCTCGGCAACCCCGATCTTTCCCGGCAGATCCATGGCGGCGTCAGTTTCATCGGCGGCCAGCGGGTGGAAAGCATGCGGGTAGGCGACAGCTACTTCATTGGTGAACTGCCGTGGTGGGTGACGGTGTGGATGCCGTTCTCGGCGCATCCCGTGCTGCTGGCCCTGCTGACCATCGTTGCCGCCCTGCTGCTCGCGCTGACCGTCTGGCGCTTCCGCTTGCGCCGGCGGGGAGGCGGGGCGTGAACCTGCGCTGCGCGCCGTTGTGGCCGGCGCGCTGGGCTTCGATGCTGGCCGCGATGCTGTTTGCTCAGGCGGCATTCGCCGTGGAATGCCGGGTATGGCCGGCATGGGATGGCTTTCGCGACCGCTACGCGGAAGAAGGCGGGCGAATCGTCGACCGCTCGACCGAGCGCCTGCAGAGCACTTCCGAGGGGCAGTCCTATGCCTTGTTCTTCGCCCTCGTGGCCAACGACCGCCCGGCCTTCGATCGTATCCTGCGCTGGACGGAACAGAACCTGGCAGGCGGGGACCTGACCGGACGCCTGCCCGCCTGGCAGTGGGGCAAACACGACGATGGCACCTGGGGCATCCTCGACCCCAATTCGGCCGCCGATTCGGATCTGTGGATCGCCTACGCCCTGACCGAGGCGGGGCGCCTTTGGAAAGTGGAAAAGTATTCGGCCTTGGGCGAACTTTTGGCCGACCGCATCCTGAGAGAGGAAACGGATGACCTTCCCGGCCTGGGTCGGACATTGTTGCCCGGGCCGGTGGGGTTCACGCCGGAGAAATCGGTCTGGCGCCTCAACCCCAGCTATGTTCCGTTGCAACTGGTGCAGCGCATGGCGATGCTTTTCCCGAAATCCGCCTGGCGGCACCTGGTGACTTCCTCGGTCGATCTCATCGTACGCTCCGCGCCCCGCGGACTCGCGCCCGAGTGGGTGCTCTACAAAGCGGACGAGGGCTTCGCGCCCGACCCGGCGACCCGCGGCGAAGGCAGTTTCAATGCCATTCGCGCGTATCTCTGGGCCGGCATGCTGGCTGCCGACGAACCGGTTCGCGATGTTCTGGTCAAGCGCTTCTCTCCGATGGTGCAGTACGTGCTTGCGAACGGCACGCCCCCGCGCAAGGTGGATACCCGCGAAGGCAGCGGCGAAGGCGCGGGATCTGCAGGCTTTTCTGCCGCGCTGCTGCCGCTGCTCGACGCTGCCGGCCAGCCGGAAGCGCTGAACAAGCAGCGGCTGCGCGTGATCGCCCGGGGAACGCAGGATCAAAACGACAGCTACTACGACCAGGTGCTCACCCTGTACGGCCTGGGCTGGAGCAATGGGCAGTTCAGATTTGCCCGCAACGGAGCGCTCGTTCCGCGCTGGACATGCACACCAATCTCATCCTCGCCCTAGCGCTGTCCCTCTTTGCCGTATCGCCGCCTGCTATCGCCGCGTCGGCAAAGGACGAAGCGGCAGCGGCGGCGCTCCTCGACCGTGCACTCCTGTGGGAAAGTCGCGGACGCCCCGACTTGGCGCGCGACATGCTCGGAAAACTTTTCAGAATAGCGCCGGAAAATCCCGACGGGCTCGCCGCCCTGGCCGCGCTCGAAGCCAAAGCCGGCAAATCGGACAGCGCCCGCGCCATCCTGAAGCGCTTGCGCCTCGCCCAGCCGTCGCACCCGGGCATTGCGCGAACCGAAGATCTGCTGCGCATCTCTTCCGGCAATGACAAGGACAGGCTCAGGGTGGCACGCCAATTGGCCCAGCAATCGAGGCTCCCTGGTCATCGCGACCAGTTGCCGAATGCGCTCGCGGCCTATCTGGCCTTGTTCCCGAGAGGCTTTCCCGACGGCGATATCACCCTCGAATACCTGCAGCTGCTGGTGGAAAAGGATGGTAGCTGGCAACAGGTGCAGACAGGCCTCGCGCGGCTGGTGCGGGATCATCCCGACAACCTCCGTTACCGGCTGGCGCTGGCGGAACACGAAACCTCGCGCCTGCCGCTGAACCGAAACGCGCTCGCCACAATTATCGACATGGCGCGCCTGCCCGAGTTTCATCGACCGGCGCTTGCGGCGTGGCGCCGCGCCCTCATGCGACTCGAACCGGCGGCGGCCAATCTCAGGCTGCTGCAGGATTATCTTGATTCCGAACCGGCAGACACAGTGGTGCTGGAGCGGGTCAAGGTCATTGCACAGGCCGAGGAGAACCGGCGCCGGCTGATGGCCGACCCGTTGTACCGGGCGCGCGTCGACGGTCTCGCCCTGCTCGATCGCGGCGATCTCGATGCCGCGGAAGCGCACTTCGACCGGGCGCTGCGGGAACTGCCCGAAGACCCGGAAATCATCGGCGGCATGGGAACGGTGCTGCTGCGCCGGGGACATCACGCACAAGCGCTCGCATATTTCGAACGCGCATTGCGCGGGAACCCGGGCCAGGCGGACAAATGGCGGGCGCTGATCGCAGCGGCGCAATTCTGGGGGCTGATGCGGGAGGCAGGCGACGCCCGCAGCGCAGGCGAATTCCGCCTGGCCGAGGACAAGCTGCGCGAGGCCATGCTGATCGACCCACGGGAAGTCGCCGCTGTGGTCGCGCTGGCGCGTATCCGCGTTGACCAGGGCGATGTGGCGGGAGCCGAGACCCACTATCGCAAGGCGCTGGAAATGGATGCGGCGAGTCGCGACGCAACGGCAGGGTTGATCGGTCTCCTGGCGCGCTCCGGCAAACCTGACCAGGCCCGGCTGATGATCGCAAGCCTCACCGAGGCACAGCGCGCGGCGCTGCGCCGAGACCTCGCCACAATCGAGGCCGGCATGCTGCGGCAGCAGGCCGACGAACTGATCGCGAAGGGGCGCGGCCTGGAAGCGATGGAGCTGCTGCTGCAGGCCATCCGCCTCGACCCTGACGATCCCTGGCTGCGCTTCGGTCTCGCGCGGCTGTATGCCGCCGAGGGCGAACGCCCGAAGGGCTTGGCGCTGTTCGACGACCTGCTCTCACGGCGCCCCGACGATGCCGCGGCGCTCTATGGCCTGGCGCTGTACCGGTCCGGCGGCGGCGAAGCGCTCGAAGCCCTCGATGTACTGGAGCGGGTCGGAACATCGCAGCGCGATGCCAAGATCACCAGCCTGCAGCGCGAGCTCTGGGTGCGGGCGCAGACGCAGCGCGCGCGCGATGCCCAGCGCGGCGGAAATGCCGAAGCGGCGCGAACTCTGCTGCTGCAGGCGGAAAAGGCCGTTGCCGGCGACGCCGAGCTGGCCACGGACCTTGCGCTCGCGTGGACCGATATAGGCGAGCTTGCCCACGGGAAAACACTGCTGGATGCGGTCAGGCAAGCTTCACCGCCGCTGCCACCGCAGTGGTATCTGCGCTACGCCGACGTGCTCGCCCGGCTCGGCGCCGAGGACGAACTCGAGTCCGTATTCAACATGCTCGCCGCGAGCGGCCAGTTGACCGCCGCCGAGGCCAGCCGCCTGGCGGAGCTGCGCGAGTCGGCAGCCCTGCGCGCAGCCAACGCGCATCTGGAAAAAGGCAGGATCAGCGAGGCCTTTGTCGCACTCGCCCCCGCGCTCGCCAGCCATCCCGGCAGCGGGCCGCTGCTGCTCACCGACGCGCGCATCCACCTGGCGCAGGGACGGCGGGACGCCGCCGAAGTGTCGTATCGCCGCGCGCTGGAGTCGAACCCCGCGGAACCCGGCGCCAGCGAAGGCCTGGTGCGCCTGCTGATCGCTAGCGGCAGGCAGCAGGAAGCCATGGCGCTGCTCGACAATTGGCAGGCCGCTGCCGCGCCGGACGACATCGACACGCAGCTGGGGCTGGCCGGCCTGCTGCTGGACCTCAAGGCCTATTCGCGTGCAAGACCAGTGATCGAGCGCGTGCTGGCGCTGTCGCCGCGCCAGCCGCGTGCGCTAAGCTATGCCGCACAGATCGCCCGCGGGGAAGGCCGGATCGACGATGCCGTTGCAGCTCTCCAACTGTCGTCGTACGCCGAGTCTTCCGAAGGAGTAGAGACGGGCAATGCCGGCGCCCTGTCGACCTTGCGCCGGGTGCCGGCGCAAGGCGGCCCCGCAAGGTTTGAAATCACGCCGGCGACACCGTCTGCCGCCGCCGGCAACTGGCAGTGGAAGACGCTTGCCGCCATGCTCGACGAGCGTGCCGCCTGGCTGTCCACGGCCATCGACAGCCGCGACCGCAAGGGGACCGCGGGGACTTCGCAATTCAATGCGACGGAAATCCCGATCGAGTGGCGTCGTCCGCGAGGAAATAATGAAACTCTGACGTTCCGCGCCGATGTGGTCGAGGTCGGCGCCGGGAAGCTCGACCCCGCCGACGCGAGCAGCCTAAGAAGCTTCGGCAGTCTCGCGCTGTGCCAACCGGCGTCCAACTGCCCGGGCGTAGCCGAGCAGACCGCAAAAGGTGCTTCCCTGAATGCCGGATACAGGCGCGGAGATCTTAGCCTGGACATCGGCACCACTCCGCTCGGCTTTCCGGTCGCGAACCTGATCGGCGGCATCGCAACCCGCGGCGACCTCGGGCCGTTCGGCTTTTCCGTGAGCGCATCGCGGCGGCCGCTCGCGAGCAGCCTGCTTTCCTATGCCGGCACCCGCGACCCGCTTTCGGGGCGCGTATGGGGCGGCGTCGTCGCCACCGGGGTCCGTCTGGGGCTCAGCCGCGATGACGGCGGTGCGCTGGGCTTCTGGTCTACGCTCGGCGCGCACAAACTGACCGGAGAAAACGTCATGGCCAATAACCGGCTTCAGTTGATGGCAGGCGGATACTGGCGCATCGTCAACCAGAACGACCGTTTGCTGTCGGTCGGACTCACCGGCATGGACTGGCATTTCTCGGACAATGTCGGCGAGTACAGTTTCGGCCACGGCGGCTATTACAGCCCGAAAAGCTACACTTCGCTTTCCACGCCGGTCACCTATGCGCAGCGGTTTGCGCGCTTCTCCTATTCTGTCCGGGCGGCGGTTTCGGCTTCACGCTCCACGACAGATCCAGCGGTCTTCTATCCCACCGACGGCGCAATGCAGGCTGCCGCAGTCGCAAAGGGCATAGACGCAAGCTACGCCGGCAGCGACGGAACGAGCAAAGGCCGGGGGCGTTCCTTTCACCTCGGCTGGGAATACCAGATCGACTCGCGGCTTTTTGTCGGCGGCCGGGTCGAGATCGAGCGTTCGGAGAACTACACGCCGAACCGGACCATGTTCTATCTTCGCTACAATCTGGATCGGGTCGCCGCACAACCGGTTGCGCTGCAGCCGGATCCGGTGATTCCGACGTCGCAATACTAGAATACCGATATGTGCGCTGCCAACGCCCTTGCGATCTACCTCTGCTTCGCGTTCCCGGCTGCGGCAACCGCGCCGCAGGGCATGCCCGAGACATACGACCATTTTCAGCCGGTCAAGCTGAACCAGGCCGCGATCGATCGCTTGCGCAACGGCGACGCTGCGACCGCGCAGATTCTGCTGGAGCGCGCCGCGCTGCTCGCGCCGTTCGAGCCGGCGATATCCAGGAATCTGGCCGAATTGCGAACGTATCGCGAGGCCCCGGCGCCGATAGAACTGCGGCAGGACCAGGCACCAGCGTCCACCCTTGACCGATCGCGGGAGTCCGGTCCGGAGGATGCAGCAGCGTCAGGCACGACGACTCTGCCGCCTCTGCCGGCACTCTGGCCCAAGAAATAGCGGGACCGGTATTCTCTGCGGCAGAATATTCCATGTCCGCGCGCCGAAAAAAGCCCGCGGCAGGAACCCAGCCGCGCCATTATTGAAAAAGGAGGGAACTCAAGGTGATGCCGAGTCCGCACAAAGGTAAGACCGGCCTGCGCCGGCTGATCAACGCGGTTGGATATTCGGTCGATGGACTGCGTTCGGCGTATCGCCTCGAAAGCGCTTTTCGACAGGAACTTGCGCTCGCCGCAGTGCTCATACCCGCGGCCCTGCTGCTGCGTGTGGCGCCAAGCGGCCGAGCACTTCTTCTGGCCAGCGTCATTCTGGTGCTCATCGTGGAAATTCTCAATAGCGCAATCGAGGCCACGATCGACCGCATCTCCCTAGACAACCATGAACTCGCGAGACGCGCGAAAGACCTAGGCAGCGCGGCGGTCATGCTCAGCCTGGTTTGCATGGTGACGGTGTGGGCGGTTGTGCTGCTCGGCTAGACTGCTTTTCCGCGGATTCCGCCGTCTCGGGATTTCAGGGCGCGGGGACCGGCTATAATGCGCTTTCGGCAAACCCCGACCTCCGCACCATTATGACCGCTGGCGTTCCCCGAAGCTTGTCCGTCGACGCGGTGCTGAAACAGGCGCTCGCCCATCATCAGGCAGGACGGTTGCAGGAGGCGGAACAGATTTACCGCGCCATTCTGCAGGCTCAGCCATTTCATCCGGAAGCCAACCACAACCTCGGGGTGCTGGCGCGGCAGGCGGGGCAACATGCGGCCGGACTGCCCTACCTGAAGACCGCGCTGGCAGTCAATCCAGGCAGCGGGAAGTACCTGATGTCGTATACCGACGCCCTGCGGGCCCTCGGAAAAATCGACGAAGTCGCGGCAACCTACCGCCGCGCGCTGCAGATCAAACCCGATTTTGCCGAGGCGCACAACAACCTGGGCAACGCCTTGCAACTCCTGCAGCAGCTGGACGCCGCCGCCGCGAGCTTTCGCCGGGCGCTGGAGATCAAGCCGGCTTACGTCGACGCACACAACAACCTGGGCGTCGTGCTGCAATCCCTCGGGCAACTCGACGATGCGGCGGCGTGCTTTCGCCGGGCGCTGAAGATCAATCCGGATTATGCCGCCGCGCACTGCAACCTGGGCGTCGTGCTGCAAGCCCTCGGACAACGCGACGACGCGGTGGCGAGCATTCGCCGGGCGCTGGAGATCGTTCCCGGTTATGCGGCCGCGCACTATAACCTGGGCGTCGCGCTGCAATCCCTCGGGCAACCCGATGACGCCGTGGCGAGCTATCGCCGGGCGCTGGAGATCAACCCCGATTATGCCGCGGCGTACGGCAACTTGGGGGAACTGCTCAGGACGCAAGGCAAGTTTGACGATGCCTTGGCCTGCTTTCGGCAACTGGTCAGGCTGATGCCTGCGAATAGCGTGGCGCAGCATCAAATCGACTCGCTCACGGGAACGACGACCGAACGCCCGCCCGCCCAGTACGTGCAGAATATATTCGATGCCTACGCCGACAAGTTCGATGCGCATTTGCAACAGGAGCTCAAGTACGAAGCCCCGGGACAATTGGCAGCCCTCGTGACGCGGCACTTGCCGACGTCAGAGGAAAAATGGAGCGTTCTGGACTTGGGATGCGGCACGGGATTGGTCGGATTGGCAATCGCGCCGTTTGCGCGACAACTGGTCGGGGTCGATCTTTCCGCGAAGATGCTGGAAAAAACCCGCGCCCGCAACTTATACCAACGACTGGAACATGCAGACTTGCTGACGATGATGCGGGGCGAAATCGCTGAGGGCTACGATGCAATTTTTGCAGCGGACGTATTCCCGTATATGGGGAAGCTGGACGAGATCAGCGTCGAGATCAAGAGGCTGCTTAGCCCGGGTGGTGTTTTTGCGTTCACTGTTGAAGCCCTAGCGGAACCGTCCGGCGGAGAAGCGAAACCGACCGCAGAACAAGAATATCGACTGGAAAATACCGGCCGCTACACCCACACTGCCAGTTACCTGAACCGGCTTGCATCTGCCAACGGCTTCCTTATCGCGGAATCGGTGGCGACATACATACGCACGCAGCGGGACCAGCCCGTCGATGGTTACCTGGTGCTGTGGAAAAGTTGTGCGCCAGGAACTACCGTTTGACCCCGATACCTTGTCCTCCAGGCAGGGCGCAGGGTTAATCGCGTAGCTTTGCCCTATCCGGCACGGTTCGGACCGGAAATTCTCTGCTGCGGTTGAGCCGGAACGAAAACGCGGCTGGTCGGTCTGGGCGCTTGCTGCTCATTGAAGGAGATTCCGTGGACAAAAAAAACTGGGTAGCCGTCCTTGCCGCGATGCTCGCGCTGATCTTTTGTGCTTCTGCCTGGGCGCAGGCAGCAAGTTATCCCAGCAGGTTTGTCAAAATCATCATTCCGTATCCACCCGGTGGGATCACAGATATTGCCGGCCGGGCGCTTGGGCAGAAACTTGCCGAACTGCTGGGCCAGCCGTTCATCATCGAAAACCGCGCCGGCGGCGGCGGAACCATCGGCGCCGGAATCGCCGCAAAATCGCCAGCGGACGGCCACACACTTTTTCTGGGAGGCAGCACCTCGCACGGCACCATCCCGAACACCTACGCCAAGCTTCCCTACGATGCGCAAAAGGATTTCGTACCCATCGCATTGGTCGCCTCCACCCCGATGCTCGTTCTGGTCAACCCTGCCTTCCCCGCCAAGAGCATGGGAGAACTGATCTCCTACCTGAGGGCAAACCCGGGCAAAGCGACCTATGCCTCCACCGGTACCGGCGGCGTGATTCACCTGACGGTCGAATTGTTCAAGGCCATGTCCGGCACCGACGTCCGCCACGTACCGTACAAGGGGAGCGTGCCGGCCTTGACCGACCTGATAGGCGGCCATGTTGACCTGATGTTCGACAGCACGGCCTCGGCGCTGCCGCAGGTCAAAGCGGGAAAGCTCCGTGCGCTCGCGGTGACGAGCGCAGCGCGCTCGCCGCAGGTTCCGGATCTCCCGAGCGTTGCGGAATCGCTTGCGGGATTCGATTCGGCCACGTGGGTGGCGCTGTACGCGCCGGCAGGAACGTCGCCCGAAATCATTGCGCGGCTCAACTCGGCCGTGAATCTGGCCTTGAAGAGCGCCGATGTCCTGAGCCGCTTTGAAGGTGCCGGCCTGGAAACGGGCGGCGGGACCGCCGCCGAACTCGGCAAGCTAACCCGCGACGAGTTGAGCAAATGGGCGGGAGTGGTCAAGAAAATCGGACTGGTGCCCGAGTAAAGTAAAATCGACGCGTCGGACATGCATCGCGAACCGGGGAGCCCGGTCGACACAACGGGCGCAGGACGACGCGGACTTTAACGGAGGCGCAATTGGGAAAAGGCAAAGGCATACGGGAGGTCGCATTCGTCGGCTGTTCCGGCGGCGGCCAGGTAGTGGTGGAAAGAAACGTCGCCTACGTGGGCAACATGCGCAATCCGGATGGCACGACGATCCTCGATGTCAGCGATCCCAGGCATCCGCGCGAGATTTCGCGTTTGGGCATGATCCCGGGCGCGCACTCCCATAAGGTGCGGGTGGCGAACGAACTCATGCTGGTCAACCGCGAATTCACCTCGCCGCAATTGGCGCCGAGCAATTTTCGCGGTGGACTCGGGATATACGACGTATCCAAACCGCAGGAGCCGAAGCTCATTTGCGAATGGACTACGCGGGGAAAGGGCGTGCATCGCTTCGACTTCGACGGCCGGTTCGCCTATCTCTCGGCGACCGAAGAGGGATACGTCGGCCATATCGTGAAAATTCTCGATCTGGCATCGCCGGCGAAGCCGGTGGAAGTTGCGCGCTGGTGGATCCCCGGGCAATGGACTGCGGGAGGCGAAACACCGACATGGAAGGGCGCCGATCACCGTATTCACCATCCATTGCGCCTGGGCAACCGCTTGTACACAAGTTGCTGGCTGGCCGGCCTGCGCATCCTGGACATCGAGGACATGTCGACGCCCAAGGTGGTATCGGAACTCTGCTGGAGCCCGCCCTTTCCGTGGCCCACGCACACCGCGCTGCCGGTGCCGTTTCCGGTACGCGGCCGGCGCCTGATGATCGTCGCCGACGAGGACGTCGAACGCACCGACGACCATCCACCGTCGTTTCTCTGGATGGTGGACATCACCGACGAAAAGCATCCGGTGCCGTTCGGCAGCTTTCAGGTCGAATCGGAAGACGGCTCACCGCGCCCCAAGTTCACCGGCTGCCACCAGCCGT
>Ga0194060_10000751_pt1 | contig 23556 bp, 7 predicted proteins | sample SepL225m_MetaG_FD_163427 | JGI IMG/M metagenome (GOLD analysis project Ga0194060, IMG submission 163427) | Anoxic zone freshwater microbial communities from boreal shield lake in IISD Experimental Lakes Area, Ontario, Canada - Sep2016-L222-5m | ecosystem: Environmental > Aquatic > Freshwater >... | reverse complement strand
AACGTATTCTCCCAATGCGGTACTTCATTGGAGCAAACCTAATCACCCGAAGAACCATCCTCTGCTCCTCAGCCCTCTGGCATTCCGCCTCTCAATGGCCGACACCCACCACTGAGACGTTTAAGAGGCGAGTCTTTTTTGCTACTTTTTGTGACGACGGACAAAAAGTAGTTAGCGCCAATAACGACTACGAAAAAAGCGATGTGCGGCGCCCCATCACCCCAGCAAATCGACAATATAAACCTATCCGTAATAAAAACTTTCGTAGGTATTTTCCCCTCACAACTCATCACTTTACAGCTCTACGAAAAAAAAAGAAGCCATCTACAAGATGGCTCCAGCTAAAGCATATAAAAGAAAAAGCATGCTTCTATGCGTTAATAACATCCACCACCTTTCTAATAATCTTATCCATCGCCCTCTCCTTCCCCGTCAAATGCAATGCCAAATTCGCCAACCCCATCGGCGTAATATCCTGCTGCGACTGCAACTGCCCAGTTTCATCAATAATATCCGTAACCTGCTCCGGCGTCATCATAGAAATATCCGGCTTCCGCAACATATGCAACTTAGAGGTCCATCGGTACTCTCGAAGCACTTTACGCACCTCAGGAAGACCAGAACCGCCTCCACAGAGAAACACCCGCGGTGGAAGGGGATCATTACTCACGGTAGCAAATTCTTCAAGAATCAATTCAATACCACTCATCCAGATTTCACAGTCCTGATCCAGACATTTCTGCACCTTGATCTCATCAGCTTCAGCAAGCCTGCCGTTACTATAATCAAGCTTCATGTGCTCAGCTTTTTCAAAACTCATATAAAATTCCTGCGCAATACGTTTCGTAAAAGCTCGCCCACCCAACGTAAAAGATTTTGTTCCAACTAACCCTCCATTCTGCATCAAAGCCACGTCTGTTGTTCCACCACCAATATCGATAAATAAAGCACTTAACTCTCCTGCCTCCTGCTCTCCCAACGAACGAGCAACAGCATAAGGCTCAGCAGCAACACTAAGCAAACTAAGCCCAAGTTCTTGTGCAATAGTCTGAACAGCGCCAAGATGAATCAATGGAGCAAATGCATTAAAAATCCCAAGAATCATATGCTTCCCTTGAAAGCCCAGAGGATTGGTCACTTTATACCCATCAATCTGCACATCTACAATTGCAGCATTCACCACACGAACATCCATATCCTCATGCCCAGTTTCCCAAGATAATTGCTGTCGAACTTTATCCAAAGCTTCCCACTGAATTTTCTTCACAATCCCTTGTAACTCATCAAGAGAAATTTTTTGATCGGGTTTAGTCCTCTCATAGGTGATAGTCGTAGTACTTCCTTTAACCAACTCTCCAGCAATACCAATAATAACTTGAGTAGCTCGTTGCTGAGCCATCTCCTCAGCCTCAGCAATAGCCATTTTGCAGTTTTCTACCACACCCCAAATATCAGTAACAATCCCACTTTGAGTATCAGAAAGCCGTTGCTTACATTTACCAACTCCAACAACATACCCTTTATTATCATCTCTCCGCTCAAACAAAATAGCTTTGACCGTTTCCGTGCCAATATCTAACGAAAGCCCATAAGGACTTTTAGGGAAAAAATTAACTAATGGATTAAAAAATCGCAAATAAAAGTTCCTTGTAATAAAACCACATCTCCATGGTACTAAATCTTTCCCAATCAGAAAACAAAAAAATCCACCTTTTAAAAAATAACAGTGACTTATTAGATTGCATCACAGCATCGAAAGCGTTAATCTAAATGGTGGACAAAATACTGGAGCAGAATTCCTATGGCAAAACTAGCAAAAAAAACTACCCCAATAGAAAAACCTTCGCAAATATCTTCCCCTAAAAAGAAAAACCCATTCAAAGGAACCATAATAGTAGTCGCTATTTTTCTACTTATCCTTGGCTATTTTTACTTTTTCGAAAAAAATCAGCCTACTGATGAAGAAAAGAAAGCTACCCCTACTGTCAGTTACCCCTTAATTACTTCACTGAGTCAGGATGTCAAAAGTTTCACCATAACCTCTGCACAAGGTACTCTCAAAGTCGAGTTGAATGATAAAAACGAATGGCTCATCAAAACCGCAAAAGATCAGGTAGCCGATCTTTCAAAAATCGAAAGCCTTATCAAAGACATCGATAGTCTCCAAGGTTATCAACAAATCGATGCAACTGCTATGAATGCCAAAGAATTTTCTCTAGATCCGGCAAATGCAACCATCACACTAACCACAAAAGATGGTGAACAAACTCTCTATGTTGGGAAAAAAACCCCAGCAACCAGTCGCTACTATGTTAGTCTAGAAAAACCACCTGTAAAAACTATTTACACAACAAGCACAACCGTTGACGGCATCATAAACAAAAAAGCCGATGATCTGAAATGGGTACCTCCGACCAACACGCCAATCCCAGCACCAACAACCGCCGAAGCACAACCAACGATTGAAATCCCCACTAATTCTTCGCAAAATGATCAAAACCCATCGCAGTAAACTCTTTCTTCTCTCCTGAATTTTCCTCAACATACACCCTACCATCTTCCCCTGCATCAACAAAACCGATTTCAGTCAGCAATATACCTTTCATCTTTGCTGCCTGCTCTAATGGAGAAAATTGTTCTTTTCCAACAGTAAAAAGAAACTCATACTCCTCACCTCCAAAAACTCCACTCTGCCAAAGTGGCTTCTTCATAATACTCATCGCCTTTTGCACGGTCGAAAACACAGGTATTTTTGTAAAATCTAATACCGCACTAACTCTGCTATTAGTTGTAATTTTACGCATATCTGAAGCAATACCATCACTCACATCAGTCAATGCATGCACCATTCCCGACTGAGCTAAAAATCGCCCTGTCTCAAACTGCGCAATAGGCTCAAGATGCATGTTTTTTAGCCATTGAATGTCACTCTCTGGAAATGGTAATCGCAACGTTCCCTGCAATAGTTCCAGTCCAACTGCACTGGCACCCAACTCGCCTGAAACAGCAATAACATCACCAACTTGTGCACCCGAACAAAGCAAAAGTTCTTCCTTGATCACAGTTCCCAAGAGCGTAATAGTAATAGAAAAATCATGAGGAGCTTTTGAAGTATCCCCACCAACAAGAGCAATTCCATACTTCGAGCATGCTTCTTTCACGCCTTCGTAAAACCGCAAAAGATAGTGTTCATTAACGGTAGTAGGCACACTGACAGAAAGTACCAGGTAGGTAGGAATCCCACCCATCGCCAAAACATCACTAACATTAACCTCTACTGCTTTTTTTCCTATTTGCTCAGGTGAAAAGTAACTTCGAGAAAAGTGAACCCCATCCACCAAGGTATCCGTTGTTACAACAACGTCATCACCAATCACAGCCGCATCGTCCCCAATACCAATAAGCACGGGATGGAAAGAAAAAGGAACCGATTTCAGCTTTTGCAAAAAATCCTGTTCACGCATAAGAATACTCTCAAAGTCCCCCTGTGAAGGGGGATTTAGGGGGTTCAACACCCACTCTGTCCGCCAACAAAATCTAACGCTCCTCAGCAAACAGATACTTTATCTGCTCCGCCACTGACTGAGAATAGTCGATAAGAAAAGGCAATCGAATAAGAGTATCATCACCCGCATCACCACAAACCTGAAGTTGTACAGGATTCACTCCGCGTGCTTGTTGCAAAATATTTTTCAACAATTGCAACTGATCTGGTGTAACTGATGAAGGAATTTTTATCGTCACATCATGAGGGCGATCAACACGAACAGAGCTTATTTCTTCATCTCCAGCTAACGTAAATTCTCTATCCTCAGAAACAAAAACCGCCTCATCACGAATCTCACGAACACCATCCGCCAGAACACGAACATCACCCTCTTTATCAACCACCTTGCCCTCAATATACACGACACAATTCTGTTGTAAGTAAGATGCCGCCTGCTCAAAAGCTTTAGGAAATAATATCACTTCCACAGTACTTCCCTGCTCATCCTCCAACGTCGCAAACGCCATTTCTTCCTGCTTTTTTTTGGTTCGTACTTTTGTAAGAGCGACAACGATTCCACCAATTTTCACTCGCTTGTCGTGCATATCCACAGTGATTTCTTCCAAAGGAAAATCGGTAAGCTTTTTTAACTGCACCAATAAATGCACCTGAGGATGTGGTGAAAATGAAATACCCAGCAATTCTTTTTCCCAAAGATACCGCTCTTTTGAATCAGCTGGAGGAACATCCTCAAGCACCAACTCACGTGTATCTTTTATCTCTTCTTCGGCAAAAAGCACCGTCTGTTTTGAATCTTTTTTAGGTCCTTTTTCACCAATCACCTGAAGTAACATATCCATCGAACCCAACAAAACATTTCGTTCTACAAAAGCATCAAATGCCCCCGTTTTACCTAAACTTTCCATTACTTTTTTATTGGTATCTGTAGGCTGCACTCTTCTACAAAAATCAGTGATCGATACAAAAAGTTGATTTCCCCGCACTGCAACAATCTGTTCAACAACTTTCTCACCCACATTTTTCACCCCAGAAAGCCCAAATCGGATACCTTTTTTCCCATCAACTTCTTCTATACAAAAATCAGAGGTAGATTTATTGATATCCGGTGGCAATACAGTAATACCAAAACTCTTACAATCCTGAACAATAATCTGCACTTTCTTATCATCACCTTTTTCAACATTCAGAGCTGCGGTAAAAAACTCCACAGGGTAATGCGCCTTAAGATAAGCCGACTGATAGGCAATCAACGCATACCCAGCCGAATGCGCCTTATTAAAGGCATACTGTGCAAATAATTCGATATCATCAAACACTTTTGTTGCAACTTTACTATCCACACCCTTAGCAACGGATCCTTCGATAAATGCCTTTTTCATCTCCATCATCAGCTCGTAAATTTTCTTCCCCATCGCTTTACGCAATGTATCAGCTTGAGGGCCAGTGAACCCCGCCATTTCCATCGCAATCTGCATCACTTGTTCTTGATACACGATAACACCATAGGTATTTTTCAAAGAGGTCTCAACACTTGGGTGATCATACACCACTTTTTCCCTACCATGTTTTCGGTTCACATAAGTATCAATAAACTGCATCGGACCTGGACGATACAGTGCCACCATCGCCACAATATCATCAAAAACCGAAGGTTTCAGGTTTCTAGCTAGATCCTGCATCCCCCGACTTTCCAATTGGAAGATGGAAATGTTTCTTCCTGAAGAAAGTAGTTCATACGTTTTTACATCATCAAGCGGTAGCTTATGAATATCAACTTTTATCCCATAATTCTGCTCTGTATACTCAACAGCCTTTTTGATAACGGTAAGGTTACTCAACCCCAGCACATCAACTTTCAACAAACCAATCTCTTCAAGAGGCTTCATTGAGTATTGCGTGATAACCTTATTTCCACTCCCTGTTTCTCGTTGCAAAGGCGTATACTCAACCAACGGCTGCCGCGCAATAACCACACCCGCAGCATGAATAGATGCATGTCGGGAAACTCCTTCAACCTTTTTTGCCAGATCAATCAACTTCCTTGTTTCCGCATCAGAGGCATACAGTGATTGTAGCTCACCAGGTAGCGCAAGAGCCTGCTCAATCGTAGTTCCTTGCGGAATTTTCTTAGCGACTGAATCAACAAAACCATAAGAAAGTCCCATCACACGACCAATATCACGCACCGCCGCTTTCGACTTCATCGACCCAAAGGTAATAATCTGGGCAACATGCGGCTCACCATATTTCTCAGTGAGATAGCGAAAAATTTCATCACGACGGCTATCCTCAAAATCCATATCGATATCAGGCATGCTGATACGTTCAGGATTGAGAAAGCGCTCAAACATCAGATTATACTTCAACGGATCAATACCCGTAGTAATCCCTAAAAGAAAAGACACCAACGAAGCTGCCGCTGAACCACGAGCAGGCCCCATTGCAATATTCTGCCGGTGACAAAACTGTACCAAATCCCAAACAATCAAAAAGATCGCCGCATATTGCATATTCTTGATCACGCCAAGCTCGTAAGAAAGGCGTTGTTGATATCGTTCCGTAAACTCTTCAGGTGTAAATAGTCTCTTTATCCCTTGCTGACAAAGCATACTCATGTACTCGTCTACATCAGTAAACTCTGGAGGTAATACAAATTCGGGAAGAATCGACTGCCCAAAACTCATGGAAAAATCACATTGCTCCGCAATCGCCAAGGTATTGGTAATCGATTGAGGAATTTCAGAAAAATACCCAAGCATTTCTTCAGCAGAGCGGATGTAAAAATCCGGCGAAGACATCATCGACATACGGTCTTTTTGCTCAAGAAATGTATTGGTCTGAATACAAATAAGCGCATCCTGCGCATAAGCATCCTCAGGACGCACGTAATGAACATCATTAGTCGCAACCAGTGGCACACCTGTTTCCTTGGATAAAACAGCTAGTTTTTTGTTTAATTCCATCTGCTCTGGAATAGCATGATGCTGAACTTCTAGAAAGAAATGATCTTTTCCAAACGTATCAACATACCAGTGAACAAGTTGAAGCGCTTCCTCACTTTTTCCCCGCAACAAAAGCTGGGGCAACTCCCCTTGCAAACATCCTGATAGACAAATCAAACCTTCGCTATACTTTCTTAGTAACCCCCTATCAATCCTCGGTTTATAGTAAAAGCCTTCAAGAGCTGCCGTACTTACCAGCTTCATTAAATTTTTATACCCAATCTCATTTATCGAAAGAACCGTCAAGTGATACGGCTTCTGTTTCGGTTGAGGAGTCTCAGTAATAGGAGTTGGGCTAACGTACACTTCACAACCAATAATTGGCTTGATACCATGCTTTCTCGCCGTCTTATAAAACTCTATACACCCACACATCGTTCCATGATCAGTAATCGCCAAAGCCGGCTGTCCAAGTTCTTTGGCATATCGACACAGATCATCAATTTTACATAGCCCATCAAGAAGGGAATATTCGGTATGTGTGTGTAAATGAACAAAAGACATAAGTACAAAACAGGTTGCCGGTATAGTCTATTATACACAACCAAAGAGAAATTCGGGGAGAAATTTCAAACAAATTACAAGCATCCTAAATAGCCGGAACCTCACGCCACTGCCGCACCCTGAAACCACCTTTTTCACACGTAGTACCGTCTGGACAAGTAATAAGTTTCGTACGAGTACAAGCCCCCTCAGGACAAAATGTAAGAAGCGAAAAATCGTAAATAATAGAACAATTAACCGTGTTACACCTTATCAAGCTCGGATTCGTTTCTGAAATAATAGCACCATTCATAGAAAAATCTGACGATCCTGGAGCAAGTTGTATTGAACCTGAAGAACCAGCATTGTAAATAAACACGTGATCAAGATTCGATACGCCTGAATCGATAATTACCGTTGCGTTATTTGCAACAATAAGGAGAGCATTTTCAACTGTAAGGTCAGTAGAAAAACGAATATTAGATGTGATATGAATTGTCTTTCCCTGATCAACATAAATAGTTCCAATTCCTTTCATCGGACCAAAATCTTCACCCACAAATAAATTCCCTGTTGCTCGATAGACCTGTCCACCAAGATCTGTAACCAAAAAATTCCCTGAAGCTGTAGCCGTTGCTGCAGCAAGAACCTCAAAATAAGACAGCCCATTAACCGTTTCAATAGACTCTGGCGGGGCTATTCGTAAAAGCCCCGACTTACCATTTTCCTCGATAACAGGAGCATTTGCACCAGTAATACCTTGCGGTGAATCTACAGTCCACTGAAATGTATTTGGAATTTTCATGGTCACCGTATTCCCTCCACCGCGAGTTATAGTAATACTGCCACCTGTTGCACCTGAACCACCTGACAATCCACTACTACCAGTAATACCGATCACTCCTGTTGTACCGGTTATACCTGAAACCCCAGTTAACCCAGTTATACCGACAATCCCTGTTGCACCGGTATCTCCTGTTATACCAACAACTCCTGTTATACCGGTATCTCCTGTTACACCAACAACTCCTGTTATACCTGTCACGCCCGTTATACCGGTATCTCCTGTTACACCAACAACTCCTGTTATACCTGTCACGCCCGTTATACCGGTATCTCCCGTAACACCAACAACTCCTGTTATACCGGTACCGCCAGTTACTCCTGTTATGCCAGTTATTCCTGTTATGCCAGTCACTCCTGTTATGCCGGTATCACCAGTTACTCCTGTTATGCCAGTGACGCCCGTTATTCCCGTATCTCCAGTCACACCAGTTATACCGGTGCCGCCAGTTACTCCTGTTATTCCTGTACCACCAGTTACTCCTGTCGCACCGGTGAGACCTGTACTGCCGGTTGTGCCGGTTCCTCCTGATCCACCACCTCCACCAACTGTTCCAGTCGTCGGGATACAACAATCACCACAAGTAAATGGATTATTACAAACTCCACAAATCTGAACCCCACAGCTTGTACCACTGCAATCACAAGTACATACCCCTCCAGGAGGAAGATCCATGCAGTTTGGTCCAATGGCACAAACAACCATCTGACCAGCAGGACAAGAAAAACCAGCTGAAAACTCCGCACCCCCACAATCGATACCACCTATTATAGGTCCTGGTTCACAAAACTCACAATGTCCATTTGGACCGTCAGAAAGACGTAAATTTTGACCAGATGGACAGGTTAAAGCAAACACCTTACTTGCAGAAAAAAAAAGTAATCCAACAAATAAAAACAAGTGGAAATAGTGTTGTGCCTGCTTCATAATAAAATAACTCACTTCCTCAGCTGTACAATAAATGAACTTTTATCATTCCAAAATAACGGAGTCTTATCCTCAGTGTGAAGAGGCTCAGCTGCAAAACGCATAGTAAGATCTTGAAGCCTTGAAGGGTACAACTCAATAATCAAATTTCTAACTGCACTCTGATTTTTCTCAAGTACAAGATCTTTATTAAGTTGATTATACTCTCCCTTCAGCTTCCTAGTAACCGTTCCCATAACAAATTGCTGACCTTTGCTGTAAAAAGAAAATTGAGAAGGAGTAACAACAACTGAAGAATCACTAGCATTGGTAAATTGAATTTCTACCAAGAGATACATTGTTAATTTGGAAGATAGTTTATCCACCGGTTGAAATCCTTTCCAATCTGCCACTACCTTATTCACTTCCATAGAACGTTTTTGGTATTGTACAACCTGATTAATTTGAAAGTTTCCCAAAGTAGGTGACGGAGCATAAATAATTTTCCCAGGAACAAGATCAGGTGCAGGAGTAACTGGATTTTGAAGAATCGGTGTAAAGTATGGAGTCGGCGACCCCATGGATCCTGGAGATGATGGTCGACTAGTCAACCATGCAGCAACAATAAGTGCAGCAACAATAAGTAATGCACCCAGAATATAAAGTATCTCACGATTTTTCATAAAATACATACCCTTTATTATTGCTGAGCCTGAACAGTAATAATTTTTTCCCAACCTTTGGAAGGTGCAACAACTTTATACTGATAAGTAGGATAACCAAAGAACTTAACAATACCACTATCGTCAGTATACAACGTCTGCACAAAATCCCATGAGTTGGTTTCGACATTAAACTTGGAAACTTGCACTTGAATATTTACAAGAGCTGGTTCCATATACCCATTAAATACCTTTCCTGAAACAGAATCCGTCCATCCTGCTGTATCTCTAATACCATTATTATTCAAATCATCAAAGTACTCCACAGCAACCTGTTGAAGCTGAGCCGGAGGTGTTGGAGCAGTAGCATCAGAGTAGTAGAACATATTTCCATTACTCCAGGTAACAGCACACTTAGGAGCGTCAGGCCAAGTACACATATCAGCAAGTTTTACAACATTTGGTTTGATAACACGATAGAGAGTCTTTCCCTTAACAATTATCGTAGCAGGAGCACTAATCTCATAATCTCCTTTTTCCAAGTTACCAAAATTAAACTTACCATTTTCTCGTGTAACAACAGAACCAACAACCACTGGGTTACCATTTGTATCTCTTTGAATAAGATCAACGGGAATACCGATGAAATCTGCTGCTGTAATATCACTGGTATCCATTCCTGTCACACTAGCACCCTGAACCGATTGCCCACTTGTACCGCTTCCCCCCATGCAACAATGCACACCATCACAGACACTCAATCCTCCAGTAGTAATACCCTTGGTCTGATCATACTCCCATGAATCAACCCACTCTTCAATCACGCCATTCATAATACAGTTTGGTCCTTCCTGTGCCGGTGCTGCAGGCTGGCTAAAACTATAGACAGCCCGAGCTGAAACAGATACTCCACCGCCACAACCACTCGGTCCACAACCACCACCACCACTACCACCACCGCCGCCGCCAGAGAATGAAAGATTTATACTCGGATTTTCAGTAATACAGGTACAAATACCATAACCAGTTCGTTTCATTCGTGTTTCCGAACCAATATCAAGCGTCCAACCAAAGTCGAAGGCTGCTCCAGGAGGTGAAGATGCAACACCCTGAGCAAATACGCTTTTCGACAAGATTGAGGCAAATTTAGAGGAAAGTCCCCTTTTAGCATATTGCTGATAGAGATTTTGAGAATTGGAAGCTGTTGGATTTTTAGGGATAAGATCTAAATTATAGAGATCAGCTATCTTGGCAGGCATCTGGAAAGTAGTAGGATGGTATGGAGCATAGCGCACTGACCTAACCTCTTCAGACTTCTTCAACACCGACATTTTCATAAGGTCGGTATAACAGTTCCAGTTGTTCTCTTTGGAACAAGGCAAAGCCGTCGTTTGAGCATTTGGAGTGTTTGCTGGTGGATAATCAAACCTGCTTGCCCTCATGTCCTCTTGAGAAATGCCCATATTCTGCAGAATTGTAAGATACAATGCACCATCAGTATTTCCAGGCATAGCTTCAATAACATTTCCTGATGCAAGATATCCACTATGCGCTTTTCTGACAGGTAAAAGGAAATTGTACAAGCGATAATAGTGCTCTGAACGCAACGGAACAAGTGGTGCTGAAGCCTCAACATTCACATAATTCTGAGAATCAGAATTATACGGAAAGAAATATCCACCAGTTTGATTAACGGTAGTATCACTTGAATAAAGAGTTGACAATGCACCCGTTGTTCCTCGCGGAGGGAGAATAGATAATCGCGCAGACATCGGAGTTATAACAACAACTGGTGTTTTATCGATTGTTGAAAATCGAGTATCATGACCAATTTCTTCTTCGTTTGGATCACGAATACCATTTGAATTTTTATCGTTAAATGCTGACCCGGTAAAGAATAATCGCTGCTGCGTATCAGTGCCCTGAACAGAGGATGTCCCTAATATTTGTCGACGAATTTCCTGGTTGGAATCAACCGACGCTCCTGCCACCTGTCCCGAAACTGTTGCAGTAGCAACAGGTGTGGTGTAGACGTTTGACACCATCGCAAAGTCCACATGAGACATCTCTTTAATCTTTTCAATTTTCACTGATTTCACTAACTGGGATATCAACAAATAGCCTGGAGCAGAGGCAGTGACGTTATAGACTCCATCCTCAAGATTATCAAAACGATACCTGCCATCCCCAGAAATTACATGCCCCACAGTATTCAACTGCGAATCATATAACGTAAATTCTACCGAAGATGCAGGCGTAAGCTCTCCATCATCACACTGACCATTCTCAGCATTAGGAGTATCGATACATGCTCTACCCTCAATCCAAGGCTTAATAACTACATTCATTGGCGCTAATGACCACACTGTATCATCGATGATATCAACAGGAGTGCCGATATCTATCGAAGCACTATTTCCTAGTAAAAATTCCGTAGCATTGTTGAAAGAAAGCTTTGGTTTGATTTGCGCTTGGTAAATATGACAGTAACTTGTTTGTGCATCATCACAGCTTGCCAAGGCATCTGCTTCAGACAGAGTACTTGGAATAGGTGTAGTAAATAAAACACTGGCAACGTCTCCAGATTTGAAATACGGAGTCAGGTCAGAAAGTGGTGTAGCGCGAGGAATCTGGTTATGAGGAGTAGCACCTGCTATCGGTGTTTGTGGGAAAACCAACTGCGGCGCACCAGTAAAAATATCATCATAAAATCCTCTATTCGCGCTCCAAGCATCGAGCATCTCAACGCCTGCAACCGGGTAACTACCTTCATTCCAAACAACGTACTTCTGTTGAACGATATCCCCAGGATACACATTGAGAATATCACCTTCTTTTCCAACGTTATACGCCTGAGGATTATACCATCCTCGAGTATCATCATATGCAGTATCTTTTACAGAATAGAACGTCTGCCAAGGACTCCAAGTCGTACCATTGTCACTAGAACGACGGATATATTTTTTAGTAAAAATATTAGTACCAATCATTAATGATGTTTGGTTGCTTGTTGCTGTAGTGCTTTGATAAGTAATCGAAGATGCAGAACTCGGCAGCTCCACTCTCCCCGCAGAAGGCTGGTCAATAACCATCATATTATAAGCAACAGACTTACATTCACCAGCATCAACTGCCAAGTGTTGCCAACGAATATTGGTTACCTGATCATCATCTGTTTCGCGAGGAACGAAATCAAATGTAGCACCATCATCCGATGAGAAATCAACAGTAACACCATCCGCTCCAGCAATTGTTGCAGAACTATTTAGATATTTTGCATATTGCGTTGTTCCTAAATTCCTACCAAGGGGTTCCACAATCGTCAGGTCACTCATCAAAGCGGAAGAATTATTACAATACATCAACTTGTATTCCACACTATCATTAAGCTTTGCACAAACATTCTTATCAGTATACTTTCCTTCATTACAAGCTTGACTGGTGGTATTTTTCATAGATTTTGTAAGTGACAAGTTAAAATCCATCGTAAGATACACATAAGAAGTTTTCATAGCCATACCATTCGAACTCAACACAACACGAACAAGTGCCCCACGGCCTGCTATATTACTAAGAGCAGGATTAACAACCCTACTAAACCCACCACTAAGCTCAGGACTATCAGCAACAGTAAAGGACGGCAACTCAGCATAATTAACTACCCGAGGCAACGTATCCGTAGTAGTTGTATCAAAAAAGCTCTGATTATCAGTAGTAATATCAAGGCGAACATTTTTTGACGATTTTATGCCAGAGTTCCATGAGCTGTATTTAAACTGCACCACATCACCAGGTAGAACAGCAAGTTTCTGGTCATTATGAATCGTACCGTCCTCTGTGAAGAATGTGTTCCAATCCGACCAAGTGTTGCCACCATCTAATGAACGTCGAGCAGCTATCGATGTGTGTATTTCAGGGATAACATTCACACTCACACCATTCGTTCCAATAATATCACCAGCTCCTTGACCATAACGAACGGTGAGCGCGTTACTGTAACTTAAATTACTGAGAAGTACTGTAGACTGCCAAGAATACGTAAACGTTGCCTTTGGTCTGATGATAATATTAGGCAAATCCAAACCATATGCTGCAGGATCAGATTGACCAGGCAAATACCCAGTTAAAAAGTCTACCCCACTTGAGTTAAGGTATTTAAAATCAGTATCTACAACTTTGTCTACCAATAACTCCTCTATCTTGCTGCTACCTAATAAAGGAATAAAATATTTTGTGGAAATATTGTAGAGACTTAACGATGTAGAAAGATTTTCCATGAATACTTGATACTGCAATGTATCGCCTTCGGTAGCATCAACACTGGTCCCCCAATCTGTACCTTTCGTGAGATTTTTTACTTGGAGTGACGCGCGGAGATTTTTCAAAGGATAGAGAATCGTGTAACTACCACCACCAGAAGGAAGGAATGGGCTTTGTGGCTCGCCAACAACATCGAGGTTGTAGTTGAGCGTTCCACCAAATCCGCTGAGATCTTCAGAAATCTGAGCCTCGTAAACACCCGGTGTTTCTGTCACCCGAACAAAATTATTGGAAGTAACAGTCATCCCTGGAGCTGGAGTAACTTTTATACTAAGCGTCTTGTCGTTTATCGGCTCACCAATATTATTTCTCAGAGTAACTCGAACCCTATACATCGGTGTCCCGTTTGGTTCTGGAGTCCACAGAGAAATCGAAGATGCATACGAACTCAAGAACGGTGTCGGTGTTGGAATAATAATAACTTCCTGATCAACACTATTGGTTTCATCCGTCTCAACTGGAGGAACATCGGCATTTCGAGCTTTCACCTTGAAATGATAGTTACCAACCGGCAATGGCCCGAGAAGTAATCGACCGTTTGAGGTTTGCCATTCAGGCGCACTTCTCCAGATTGGGAAGGTACTGATCGTACTTTGGTCAGCAACATATTTCATCGTATTCCATGCCGTAGCATCGAGATCATCGTCAACCATAATGAGGTACATCGTACTGGCAGGGTTTCCGTTTGACTGCAACTCCATATAAATCTTCTGACTCTGATTACTATGGTAAATAAACGGATCCGCCGGTTTACGGGCAAAGGTTCTGAACGTCTTCGATTCACAAGTTGGACTATTTCCATACGCATTGAAAGCCTTCACACAATACGTGTACGCCGTATCAGGATCGAGCACACCATTCCATGCAGGGTTAATACCTGTATCCAGATAACTACTCAAATTTTTATCAAACTGCACCGCAATCTGATCGTTACCACGCCATATTCTAAACCCATCACGTGGTGCGGAATTATTGGTCCAGAAGAGATTTATCGAAGCCATGCCTGGCGTACCAACAAGACCAGTTGGAGCATCAGGACCCAGAGGAGTAGGGGTCAATGTAATCGTAGGTGTAGAAGTATTGCTCGGTGTATTCGTAATCGTAAACGTTTCGGTAATGGTAAATGTATTGGTGAATGTGTAGGTGTTGGTTGGAGTTGAGGTTTCTGTGAATGTTGGAGTTGGGGTTGAGGTGTTTGTTGAGGTGTTTGTCGGCGTTGGGGAATAGTAAACAGGGTAATCAATGCCGGGTTCAGGAGATACAAATTTGCGAACCAGCATTATTCCTGGGTAATTTGAAGTAGTATAGCCAAAATTATTATAAATATCAGTGATTTCACTGTCCTGAAGGGCAGAAGCATAGACTCGAACGTGTTGAATCTGCCCGTTGAAATAACGAGTGTTACCACAGCAATCATCGTTACCAATAAGCAAAGAGTTACTATTTACAGACAAAGAATTTGCTATATTGACAGGAGCTGATTGAATTCCATCAACATAGGTTTTGGCTATCGCATTATTATAGGTAGTTACTACATGATGCCAATTTCCATCGGTAACACTTTGGGTTGTGCCAGCAACTATATATGTAGATCCATTTCCAAAATCCCCACGCACCGAACCATTATTATGAAATCCAAATTGATACCCACTGTTCCCAACGGTATACTTCTTTATCAAACCTGAATAAGCATTAGTTCCTGAAGTCTTAATCCACGCCTCCAACGACACACCAGATGTCAAATTCAGAGAGGGTGCATTTGAAACTGTAATCACTCCATTGCTACCATTAAAACTCCTAGCTTTACCTAACTTACCATCAACTATTGTCACACCAGCATTTGACGTTCCATTATTAGTATTTCCTGACCGATCAACAAGTGTTGTTCCAGAAGTTTCATCAAAAGGAAGTGACATTCTCACCCCAGATACCTCACGAATAAACGAATTCGGCACATCCGACTCACTCGTATCTGTCCGGCTACCTGAATATGTTGTATACACAGTAAACGTACTCGAACCAACCGGCATATCTTTCACCTTCACCCAGATCTTCGCATCCGAACCTGCATTCCACTGTTCAACCCAGTAGGGCAGATTCACAGTGCCACCTGAGCCATCACCACCTCGGAAACGAACATATCCCGCAGTCGCAGGGAAACTAGGCACATACATCGAACCATTCTGAGGAATAGCACGTATAGTGATCGGAACCTGATAATCCTGCAACCCGCCCGAGCTGGTATTGGTCAATGTAATCGACTGCGCAGTACCCCACTTACTAGCACCATCTTCAACAGTTATATCTCGGCAAGATGTATTTTGGCCTCGTCCATCATCAGTAACTTTCAAACAAACATTGAATGGCTGGCCACTATTGGTACTTGGGAAAGAGTAGGAGGGATTTTGAAGCGTTGAGAATTCTACTGGCGCATTTCCACCCGCACCATCCGCATCTACTGTCCAACTCCAGTTAGTAATCGTCCCCAACGTTGTTGAACCATCTTGGAAATGGATTATATCGTAGGTAGAAACTGTTGTGGAAGTATCGAGGTTTTCGTGAAATGTGTTAAAGGTGGAAACAGGATCGCGGTACGAAATAACTGGCTCGGACGAAGTAATAGTTCTCATGTAACCTGAATATTGAACATTTCCTGCAAAACTAGTATTTGAAAATATGGTTTGAATCTCTGTTTCTGTCAAAATACGATTATACAATGCAATAGTATCTAGAGTTCCATTGAAAGGATAAGAAGTTCCACCCGAGTCTCGCCCAAGCGTAACAGGAGAACTATTATCAGCAACACGCGCAATCTCTGTCCTTTGCCCTTCGAGCTGACCGTCAACATAAAGCTTATACTCACCAGAAGAATAACGAAGTCCGACCACATGATGCCATGTATTATCTGTTACTGTTGAATTGGAAAGAACCAACGCCCTGGATGAACCCCAACCACACCCTCCAGTACTACAATCTGTAACGGTAAAACCAATTTTACTATCAGGCTGCACACGAAGCTCAATAGTCTGATATGGATAAGTTTGTTGAGCTTTGTCAAAAATAAACTGATAATTTCCATTTGCCGTAGTTTTAAACCAGGACTCAATAGATAGATCACCAGCACCAACATTAAAAACTGAATTATGCGGAATTGAGATAAAATTACTCACGCCCCCAAACTGCCTTGCATTACCAAACTTACCACTGACAATAGTTGCTCCCGTAGCAATTCCATTATTTGATTTACCTGAATAATCAGCAACAACAGTTCCAGACGACTCATCCACAGGAAGAGTTAACAACCTCGAAGTATCAAAAATAAATGTACTAGAAACATCCGATTCATTAACATCACTTCGCGCTCCAGAATACCCAGAATACAACGAAACCGGCAACCGCCCGTTCACAGCCAAATAACTCACCTTCACCCACACCGTCGCACTCGTCCCATTCTGCCAACTCTCCACCCAATAAGGCAGATTAACCGTCGCACCACCACTATCTGTTCCCCTGAATCTGATCATCCCTTGCTGAGGAAAATCAGCTACAGGAATATATACACCCAATCCTGTTGGGCTGGTAGTAAGTTGTATTTTTATTTGGTAATTACTTACAGCGCTGGAATTTGTACTGTTATCAACGTTGAAGGTTTTTACCTTAGCATCTGACCACAGAGTACTACCATTCACAACCGTAATACTCTTGCAAAGAGGAGTACTAACCACGCCAGCACCAGTAGTAACTGTCAAACATGCTGAATACGTTCCTGCCGTAGTGTATTGGTAAAACGGATACTGCTCTGTACTATCTGGTGTTCCATCATTAGTAAAATCCCAGCTCCAAACAGTAATACCATTATCATCAGACGACAAATCTTTGAAATGAACAATATCGTAGGTTGAAAGAGGAGCAGAAGCGTTAGGTACTGTAGTAACAATATCTTCGTGATAAGTAGTAAATGTAACAACGGGTTCTTTGTAAGAAAGAGAAGGTGCAGGGTTTACATATTTTCTTACCCGCACTTGATCGACAACGGATACAACATCACCGCTAGACCAACCATCATTAGAAAACGTTACAGGTAAAGGCGCAATTGGAACATAAGAGGCACTTGTTGCAGAACACTGCAATACATCATCTGCATAAATGTTTACCACACTCGTAGAAACCCATTCGATCTTTAAACTAGAGTAAGAACGATAATCATTTTTACTATGAGAAGGATTTGAAACAGTACCATTTTTAGAAAAATTGCAATCAGCACTAGGAACATCTGCCCGCCCATAAAGACTGACACCGTTATAAGGATAAGGTCTGAAAGGATCAGAGCTAAATCCAATTAACTGAGAATGTCTACCAATGGTATTTTTAGACCTTGATTCAATAATGCTACCAGGCATCATTGGACTCAACTTACTATTTATGCCATTGCTTTGTTGATCACCTGCCGTATTGGTTATCGTTAGCTCTCCACCTGCTTGAGTTACAGTACCATATGACGATCCGTGAACATTCCATTTTGTAGAATCAACAGACGAACTGGTAAAATCATCGAAGAAATCAAATACACCATCTCCATCCGACTCATTCCCATCAGCCCTAGTACCTGTATACCCAGAGTAGAAAGTCAAATCCCCACGTCCATTCGCTGCAACCGAACTTACTTTCACCCACAACGTAGCACTTGTTCCTGCGGTCCAGCTTTCCACCCAATACGGCAAATTCACCGTCGCATCTGAAGCATTCTTCCCCTGAAATCGAATCATCCCCTGTTGTGGAAATTGCGCTGTAGGAATGTAAATACCCGACCCCGCAGCATCATTGGTGAGCTGAACTTTAATTTGGTAATCACTCAATGCTGAAGCATTGGTTAGGTTATTCACCTTAAACGTCTTTGCACTTCCAGCCGGCCAGAGAGTACTACCGTTCACAACCGTCACACTCTTACAGATAGGAGTACTGACCACATGCGCATTATCAGTCACCGTAAGACAAGAAGAATACGTCCCCGCAGCAGGATATGAGTAATAAGGGTTCTGCAAAGTACTATCCGGCGTCCCATCATTATTAAAATCCCAGCTCCAGGAAAGAATACCATTGTCATCCGTCGACTGATCCTGAAAATGGATGATGTCATAGGTAGAAATCGGAGCCGAAGCATTCGGAACAGTCGTCGTGAAGTTTTCATGATAGGTATTATATGCAGCAGTAGGATCAACAAATGAAACCAGTCGCTCAGATCCTGAGAATTTTCTAATAAATACATTATCCGCCCACATCGTTCCTGTATTACCACTATTTACATTTAACAGCTGCAAATTCGTCAAACTACTCGCAATCCCCCCAATATCATTTTTTGCCGGTAGACCATCAGGGGTAATGAGGTTGCCATCAATCCATGTCCAATATTTCTGCTGAGCAAAATCAAATGCGATACGTATTTTATACCAAGTGTTTGGTGAATACCCAGTAGCCACAGGAAAAGCATTATACCCAGAACCGTGATAATACGTGAACGTAGAATTATCTCGCGCACTAATCCAATAATCTGATCTTCCAAGATTATCGCTTGGAAAGAAAGGATAGTGATAAACATATCCTTCTCCAAAACGGAAAGAACCTTCATAAACAGCAGCAGTATTAGAAACATTCTTAACCAAAAACGTAGGAATTCCAGTTCCTTTCGCAGAAGAAGCCCCTCCAACTGCAAAATCACTTGCAATCGCCCAAGTTGCACCCACGGTACTCCACTTCGACAGCGTTCCACTTTCAAAATCATCAAAGAAATCAAACGTATTTCCACCATCAGAAATGTTCTGAGCAGTAGCATTTCCCCAGCGTAATGTAATATTTTTTAGCTGAGATGCCGCAATCGACGCAACTTTCACATACACAGTCCCTGTCTTCGCTGCCTGATTCCAGCTATCAATGTAATGCGGCAATACCGTTGTCCCATCCATAAATCGAAGATCAGAACCATCACTCTTCGCCTGAGTAAATCCAGTAGAAAAATTCGTAGCGTTAAAATCAACTTTCACCTGATAATCAGTCAATACCTGCGCATACTGCGTATTATCAATTTTCAAGGTTTGACTATACTGCCACGCTGCACCATTGGTTACAGTTATCGAAGTACACTTATTTCCTGTCGCTGCAGAATTATCCGTAGCGGTTAAACAGACATTGTAGGTACCTGCTGTTGTAAACTGTTTATAAGGATGTTGCAGAGTAGAAGTCGTCGTATCACCAAAATTCCAAGCCCAGGCAGTGATCGAACCATCATCGGTTGAGGTGTCTTTGAAATGGATGATGTCGTACGTTGTCACTGTTGGGAGTGTTGGGTAGTAAGAGGTAAAAGATGCTGTTGGGGCACCGAAAGAGATCGTCGGTTCTGGACTCGTATATTGTCTTACCCGAGCATTGTCAACTTCAAAAACCTCATTATACTGAGCAATCCCCACACGAACAGGAGCCTCTGAACTATACGTGCTCGAGTAAAACTGATTATAAACCCCTGGCGTTGTGCCATAATAATATTTCGCCCCTGTAGGTAACACGCTAAATTTGTAATATTGCCAAGCATTACTCAGTATAGTATTTAAATTGTCTCCTCTGCTATTCCCATCCTCATATAACGCATCCCTATTTCCACCCCCATCATAAACAGGATAAGCAGCATAGATTAAATCAGTATAGCTGATACCTGTTCCGTTGTCCTTAATACCCGGCATCATATAATTTCCGCCAGTACGTTTATGATTAATCTCAAAAATAAATGGACGAGTAAAGGTTTGTTGACTATAAACACCAACACTCCATGAGGAAGGTCCACCACTAAGCTGTAATGTATTATTCTGAGTTATATAGTTAGCAGCAGTATCAACTTCCACCCACTTACTAGCATTTATCCCCAATCCGGTAAAATTATCAAAAAATACAAACACATCATCCCCATCCGACTCATTTCTATCCGTCCTTGCGTTCGCATTTGTCGATGCATAACCATAGAACAATGCAATGTTTGTCGAAGAACTAGCAGCAATTGACTTCACTTTCACCCATACTTTTGCACTCGAACCATCTACCCAGTCTTCCACCCAATAAGAAAGATTATTCCCATCACCATCTCTGAAACGAAGATCTCCGTTAGTAGGAAATTCTGCAGAAGGGATATAAAAACCTTGCCCACCAACTGTCGATGTAAGTTGAACAGCCAACTGATAATCAGTAAGCGTTGACGTATTTGTTGAGTTATTAATTCCCAACCCAGTAGTTTTCGTCCACAGTGTCGCCCCGTCAACAATCTGCACAGTTTTACAAAAGAGAGGACTGACAGTGCTACTGTTATCTGTAACTTTTAAACAAGCTTGGTAAGTTCCTGCAGAAGGGTATTGAAAATAAGGATTTTGCAGAGCAGAATCTTCTGTCCATGATGTCCCATCATAGTTAAAATCCCAACTCCATTTCACCACAGCACCATTATCAGTAGAAAGATCCATGAAATGGAGCATGTCGTAGGTAGAAAGTTTGGTTGAACCAGTGATGATATCTTCGTGGGAAAGTTTAAAAGAGGCGATAGGATCCTGACAAGTACCATTAACAATAGCGCTCCCTGCTGCTCCATTTCTTCCCTGAGACGAAGTTCCCCCCGGTGCAGTGATACTAGCAGGAAGAAATGTACCAGAGCAATACTCGACATAAACACGACCACCACCACCACTGCCTCCATAAACAGCACCATTTCCTCCTGATGCTCTAATCAAACCAACGCCTGTCAAATTCCCCCCGGCTATTAGCAGAATACTCCCACCAGCACCTCCACCCCCATCATTACCGGAACCAGCTCCTCCATCAGAAATCAAACTCCCATTCAGAATCACATTTCCTGTTAAAAGAAATTTTAAAGCACCTCCCCCTGCACCACCCCAACCATTCGCACCTCGACCACCTCCGCTACCCAAATCCATCGGGATAGTGCTACTCCCATAAGTACTGCTCCCACCACCACTAGTTCCACCTGCACCAGCCCCACCATATCCACCTCCTCCTGCACCACAGCAACCAAATCCACCACCCGCTTTAGGCCCATAACCATTATAATGGGAATTAGTCCCGCCTTGATATCCAAAAGAATTTGCGTTTAACACTGAACCAGCAGCAACTGTCAGGCCTGCCGATTCAATTTGCCAACCATAGCCACCAGAATCAAGAAGGGTATTAGCGCCACCTAAAGAAACAGTAGATCCAGCATTAACAATAAAATTTCTACTTAATTTCAAAATATCAGAAGAATTAGCAGGAGCTGTTCGAACAGTCCATGAGATATTTGGACTTACATTAATATCTCGCCATTTAAGGCCTTTTCCTGCAAGTAAGTATGTACTGATCTCTGGCTGTATTTCAGATAATATTCCATCCCACTCAGAACTAGAAGGAATAAATAGATCATTATTAACAGAATCTACCAGAATAGCGCTACCATACCGTCCTGATCTTCCTTGAGAGCTTGTACCAGGGCTGACATCAAAAGTCAGTGCTGAAGAAGAACTAGCATACTCAAAATAAATACGCCCACCACCACCGCCACCACCATAAGAATTAGCACTACCACCCTTTGCCTGCAATAATCCTGCACCAGAAACTGCATTAGTAATAACATTTATACTCCCACCAGAACCTCCCCCACCATCATTACCAGATCCACTTGAAGCATTTGCTGTAATCGAGCCATTAAAAATTAAATTGCCTGAAACAATAAGCTTTACAAGGCCACCACCAGCACCTCCCCAACCATTCGCGCCTCGCCCACCACCACTACCCAACTGAACAGGATTAGTTAACGAATCATATACTCCACCCCAACCACCACTTGTTCCATCAGAGCCAACTCCACCATGCCCAGCTCCTCCTGCTCCACAACAACCAAACCCTCCCGCAGCACCAGGACCATAACCATTATAATGAGAGTCCGTTCCACCTTGGTACCCTAACGAATCCAAATTAATTCTACTACCACTATCTATAGTGAGATTAGTAACATCAATAATAAACCCATACGCGCCTGAACCAAGCCCCTTACCATAGGAATCCAATTTGAGTTCTGCATTATTCTGAATAAACATATCTGTTACATCGGGAAATAAATTCTCAAACATCGTTGCACTGGTTGGCTCCCAGCGCTGAGTTGCTCGAATAATAAGTTTGTTATTTGGACTGGTGCTCTTATCTTTAATAATCAAACTACCATTCTCTGCCAATGCACCCGATGGTGACGATCCATACGCTGAAGAATAGCTACCAACGAAGGTACTACTATTGTATTCAACATAAACACGTCCTCCAGATCCGCCTCCACCATAACCACCACCACTTCCGCCGCCTGCTCCACCATTCGCTGTAAGTGCTCCACTCGCTCCTCCGTCTAGCGTATTTGCAATAACCCAAATACTTCCTCCTGATCCACCTCCTCCTCGATAACCATCATTATTACCATTCATCGTTATACTTCCATCTACTGTCAATGTTCCACTGATATCCAGCTTCACTGCACCTCCGCCATTTGTTCCATACCCACCGCAACTTCCTCCTCCTCCACTACCAAGATCTATAGGTGCTATCAAGGAACCATAGAGTGCGGAATTGGGTGAGCGATTGTTAGCCGAACCACCAATACCACCATATGAACCACCTGCGCCACCATTACAATCTGTGTTACCACTACCTCCTGCTGGACCCCACCCTGTTGGACGGCTTCCACCTGCTGCATAGCCATAGCCATTTCCACTGATACTGCTTCCTGTAGCTATACTTAAGTTGGTAGTACTCCAAGTC
>Ga0194060_10000749_pt1 | contig 23578 bp, 25 predicted proteins | sample SepL225m_MetaG_FD_163427 | JGI IMG/M metagenome (GOLD analysis project Ga0194060, IMG submission 163427) | Anoxic zone freshwater microbial communities from boreal shield lake in IISD Experimental Lakes Area, Ontario, Canada - Sep2016-L222-5m | ecosystem: Environmental > Aquatic > Freshwater >... | reverse complement strand
GAATTGGCGGTTTTTAAACCATCAGGTATTTGATTACCTATGGAAGCGTAAACAAATTAAAATATCAAAGGATCAAGGCGAAAACATTAAAGCCAAAGTAAGGGCAGTATTTTTAGCTGATTCAAAACGACCACAAGATATGTTAATTGATGAGGAGACTATGAGACAACAATGCAAGAAATATTCTTTAATGATGAAATTTAATAACCAACTATGAAAGAACTGTTTAAAATAATAATTGAGTTCACAAGAATATTTATAGGCTTTACACTAGCCATAATAATATTGGGAACATTTGACATTTATTACGAAATAAAACGACTATATGCAAAGGGTAATAAATTTTAGCGGAGGCAAGACAAGTGCATTGATGACAATAATGAACTATCGTGAAGGGGATATTGTTTTATTTACTGATACCCAAAGAGAACATCCAAAAACATACAAATTCATTAATGACTTTGAGGCATACGAAAATATACCTGTAACAAGAATAAGTTATGAAGGTGGATTTAGGGGTATGCTAGAGCATAAGAAATGGAGATTAATACCTAATAGAGTTAAAAGGGAATGTACGATTGAACTAAAGATTAAAACCGCTAAAAGATGGTTAAGGGCAAACTATGGTAAACAAGATTATAAGTGGATGGTAGGATTTAGGGCAGATGAGGAGCGAAGGGTTAAAGGATATGAGAAACGACAAGCCTACATATATCCTGTATTCCCTTTATACGAACAAGGTATTGATAAGGCACAAGTTAATGACTATTGGAGTAAAAAACCTTACACTTTGGAAATTCCAGCTATATTAGGAAACTGCACTTTATGTTTTCTTAAAGGTAAAAATGCAGTAATTAATATTTTAAGGTCATATCCTGAATTAGCAACCGAATGGATTGAAGATGAGGAATTAAGCAAATCAAAAGGTAAAGGACATACATACTTTCAAGATACAACCTACAAACAATTACTAAACTACGCACAAAACGATTTATTTAAAGGGCAAGACCTTACCGATTTAAGTCCAGCATTTAGTTGTTCGTGTACAAGTTAATCCCTAGTTTTGCATTATGGCTTTACAATCAATACCAAGATTAACCGCAAAGGCTCAACAAATATTTAACCGCTACATTAGGACTAGAGATAGTCAAGATGGCTATTTTACTTGTATTAGTTGCGGTCAGGTATATTCAACTGATTTAATGGATTGCGGACACTACGCACCTGTCAAACAATCTTCATATTTAAGGTTTAATGAATATAACACCGCAGGAGAATGTAAGCGATGCAATGGATTTGATGAATTTCATTTAGTAGGATATAGAAAGAATTTAATAAATAAGATTGGTCAAGAAATGGTAGATTGGATTGAGGCAAATTACCGAACACCAAAGAAATGGTCAAGGACTGAATTAAATATGATTATTGAAAAATACAAATAATGGCTAAACTAAACCCATCAGGCAAAGTTCAATTTGGAACTCGTAAAAAAGGTAAAGCAAAGAAATCCTACAACAAACACACACAAAAACCAAAGCCTAGTCGTGGACAAGGTAAATAATATGAAAGATACTATTTGCAAAAGAGAATACAACTGCAAATGTGGTGCCATCATTGAGGACTATGTTTGGGAAAGTTCCATAAAGGAACATACCATTAAATGCAAGTGTAAAAAAGAAATTGGCTACAATAATTTAATTGTAAATAAGATTACTCAATCAGCATCTATTAGAACACCAACAAAAAACCGATAATGTTAATCAACGAAATCAAACCAAACCCAAACAATCCTAGAATTATAAAGGATATTAAGTTTAAACAACTTGTAAAGTCAATCCAAGATTTCCCCCAAATGCTTGAACTCCGACCAATTGTCATTGATGAAAACAATATGGTATTAGGTGGTAATATGAGGCTAAAGGCTTGTATTGAAGCTGGGTTAACCGATGTTCCTGTAATTCACGCTAACAATTTAAGCGAAGCACAAAAGAAAGAATTTATCGTTAAAGATAATGTCGGATATGGTGAATGGGATTGGGATGACCTTGCAAATAATTGGGATGCTTTAGAATTAACAGAATGGGGTTTAGATATTCCTAATTTTGATGCTGAAGTTTTAGAGTCTAAAGATGATGAATTTAAAATACCTAACGAAATAGATACTCAATTTGTTTATGGAGATATTATTGAGATTGGAGAGCATCGTTTATTATGTGGAGATAGTACAAATCCTGAACATATTGATAAGTTAATGAATGGCAGAAAAGCAGATTTAGTTTTAACTGACCCACCTTACGGAATAGGTTATGAATATGACAAACATAAGGATAATGATAGTGATGTTAACGCTCAATTAGTTGCTGATGTATTTGCATTGCATCAATGCGGAAAAGTATGGACACCGGGTTTAATGAATTTATCAAGGGATATATCAAGATTTGGAAATACTAAAGTAGCAGTTTGGTATAAGAAATTTGCTCAAGCTGGGAATGGTGTAGGAGGTGCATCTACTTGGGAACCAATATTAATATTAGAACCACCAAGAAAAAAATTAGATAATGATGTAATTGAATTAATGGTTGAAAAAGAGGAATTACACGGAAAATCATTAAGAGAATTTCATTCTTGTCCAAAGCCTGTTAAATTATATGGACAATTAGTTGAAGCATTTGCAGAATTAGACCATTTAATATTTGAACCTTTTTGCGGTTCAGGTACGACAATGATAGCTTCACATCAAATGAAAAGAGTTTGTTATGGTATGGAAATGAGTGAAAAGTACTGTCAAGTTATCGTAGATAGGATGCTTAAACTTGACCCAAACTTAATAATCAAAAAGAACGGATTACCTTTGTGATTCAATGAAAATTCAGTGAGAAATGGCAAATGAACAAAACTTAACCCCATTCCCAAAAGGAGTCTCTGGCAATCCAGCAGGAAAACCTAAAGGAATACCAAATAGTAAAACTAGGCTTTTGCGTTTACTAGAATTAGTACAAGTAAAGACCAACCCAATTACAGGGGAAAAAGAGGAGTTTACAGTTGCAGAGCAATTGGATATGATGGTATTGCAAAAGGCATTCAAAGGTGATTTAAGGGCTTATCAGGAGATACTTGACCGATTAGAAGGCAGAGCAAAACAAACCAACGAAATAGAATTATCAGGAGGATTACAAATAAATTGGGAAGAAAAGAAAACCTATGTAGAAAATAAAGGAAGCCTATAATGGAATTATCCATAAAACAAACTATTGCACTTGACCTATTAGAAGATAAAACCACAAACGAAATACTATTCGGAGGCGGTGCTGGTGGTGGTAAAACTTTACTTGGATGCTATTGGCAACTTAAACAACGACTAAAATATCCTAATACAAGAGGATTAATTGGTCGTGCCGTACTTAAAACGCTAAAAGAAACTACCCTTGTTTCGTTCTTTCAAGTAGCAAAGATGCAAGGAATGGAATCAGGAAAACATTATAAGTTTAATGCTCAATCATCAACAATAGACTTTCCTAATGGCTCAACAATCCTACTTAAAGACCTTTATTCATATCCTAGCGACCCAAACTTTGATGAATTAGGTTCACTTGAAATAACCGATGCCTTCATTGATGAGGCTAATCAAGTAGATGACAAAGCAAGGAATATTATCAAATCAAGGATAAGGTTTCAACTAGATCAAAACGAATTGGTACCAAAGATTCTTTATACTTGTAACCCAGCAAAGAATTGGACTTACTCGGAGTTCTATAAACCGCAAACCGACAATTCAATAGCAGACAATAAAAGATTTATTTCATCGTTAATTGATGACAACCCTTACATATCTAAACATTACAAAGCAAACCTATTAACCCTTGATTCCGTTTCCAAAGAAAGACTTTTGTTTGGTAATTGGGAATACTTATCCGACCCTACTCAACTTATAGACTATGATAAAATACTTGATTCATTTACCAATACTTTTGTGCCTATTGGTAATCCTTATATTACTTGTGATGTGGCACGCTTTGGTAGCGATAGTACTGTTATCGGTATATGGAGTGGGTTTCGTGTTCGGCTTCATCAATTCAATGGTAAATCAGTTGTTGAGGTCGCTGAACTCATAAAGAACTTTGCTTTAGAGCATAAAGTACCTGTATCAAATATTTGCATAGATGAAGATGGTGTCGGAGGGGGTTGCGTTGACCTGATAAGGGGTTGCAGAGGATTTGTCAATAATAGTTCCCCATTAGAAAACCCAATAACAAGAGGAAAGGAAAACTTTGACAACCTTAAATCACAATGTTATTTCAAGTTATCCGAAGTAATGAATAAGTCGGATATTTACATTCAAGCAGATGGAAAAACAAAACAATTAATCATTCAAGAACTAGAGCAAGTAAAACAAAAGTCAGTTGATAATGATAGCAAAAAAGGAATTATACCAAAGGATAAAGTAAAAGCTGCCATCGGTCGTTCCCCTGACTTTAGTGATTGCCTAGCAATGAGAATGATATTTGAATATACACCAAAATTTAAAGTAAGTGTATTTTAGTTTAAATTTCTTTAACTTTGTTTAAATTCTAATAATATGGGTTTACTTGATTTCTTCTCAAAGAAGAAGATAAATACTATTTTACCAACATTTCCGACCAACTCGCAAATAGCAATACAACAAGGGATAGTTACTTGGCAAGGTGCAAATGGTCAATCATATGTGAATGATGGCTACCAAAAGAATGATATTGTTTACTCAATTGTTAAACTTATAACGGATAAAGCAAAACTTGCTCCATTTCATGTTTATAAGATTACCGATGAAGTTGCTGCCAAAAGATACAAGACATTAATTGCACAACCTGATAAGATTACCAATTGGCAAGAGGTAAACGACCTACACAAAAAGGCATTTGAAATTTATACAGGAGACCAAAGACTAAATGAGTTATTGAAATATCCTAATGGCGAGGATACTTGGAGTGATCTAGTAGAACAATGGTGCGGATTTAAACTAATAGTAGGTAATTCATTTATCTACGCAAAACTAATAGAAGGCGGTGCAAATCAAAGCAAACCATTTGAATTAGTTGCCCTTCCTGCTCAATATATGGCTATCATTGCCAATGTAGAATTATTCCCACCTGTAAGAGTTGGTTATCAACTTTACTACGGAAAATTATGGTCATTTGATACTAAAGAAATATTACACGACAAATACTTTAATCCAGCTTGGAATGTAACAGGTAATCAATTGTACGGACAAAGTCCATTGATGGCTGCTGCAAGAACATTGACAAGAAGTAACGAAGCTAAAACTGCTGCGGTTGCATCCTTTCAAAATGGTGGACCTGCTGGTGTATTGTTTATGAATGATGATAGGTTTGACCCTACAAGTGGAACACAACAAGCACAAGCACTTAAAAAGGCTATCAGCGAGAAAGGTGGATCATCAAACTTTAATTCAATTGCGGTATCAGGATATAAAGTAGATTGGAAACAAATAGGTTTGTCTCCTGTTGAATTAAATATCATAGAATCGGAGAAATGGGATATGAAAGCCCTTTGTAATATTTACGGAGTGCCTAGTCAACTATTAAACGATGATGGAAGCAAAACATACAACAACCAATTAGAAGGCGAGAAGGCATTAACACTTCGTTGTGCTATTCCTTTACTAGATTCATTAAGAGATAATCTTAATAGAAAACTACATACTGATTGGGGTTATAGAGGTACTAATATTTATGTTGATTATGATATTAAGGTTTATCAAGAATTGGAAGCAAATAAAGCCGACCAAACTACTTGGTTAAACAATGCTTGGTGGATTGCACCAGCACAAAAGATGGAGATAATGGGATTAAAAACACCTGATTATATTCCACAAGAGGAAATGGAGAAACTTTATGTACCTTCTTCTTTGCAACCAATAGACCAATTCCAACCATTAATAATTCCTGACAATATAAAACCTTAATATGCAATTTGTAGAATTTATAAGTCAATTACACGATTCAAAGCAACAATCAATTGTTTGGCATCACCAAACTACATCCTATGCAGAGCATAAGGCATTGAACAATTATTACGATGAGATAGTAGGTTTGATTGATGAATTAGTGGAAAGTGTAAGCGGAGTTTACGGCAGACCTGTTGGCTATTCAGTAGAGACATTACAAAACTATACAGGACACGAACAATTGGTTAAGTATTATAAATCATTGTACGATTTTATCCAAAGAGAAAGAAAGACTATTTATCAAGAAAGCTGGATACAAAATCAAGTGGATGAAATTGCTCAATTAGTTGCTCAAACTTTATACCTTTTAACCTTATCATAATGATTTGGCAAGATTATAGAAAACTATATGCCAACGGATTAAAAACTTATTCACCCAAGTTCAAGAAAGAACTGCAAACCCAAGTGAATACTTATTGTCGTACCCAAGACTATTCCGCAATCAGCGACAAAGCCATTAAGAAGACCATTAAACAACTTCATTTGGCTATGGGTGTAAAGATGGCTCAAATATCAAGTAAAGCCGTTAAAAGGTCTACAAAGGGCATTTATGAGGCAATAGAGACTAAATCAGCAGAAACTGACCTATTTGCTTATACTATCCTTCAGTATTTAGAAACACAAGGATTAGACCAATTAGCTTCCGATATAACCGAAACTACCAAAGAGCAGATAAGAAGATTTATGATTCAATCCGCAGAGCAAAACTTAACATTGCCTGAAACAATTGCATTATTAAAAACGGCAGGGATAACGGATTATCGTGCTGAACTTATTGCTAGAACGGAAACAGGCAGGGCTGCTAATATCGGTTCAATGGTAGGTGCTACAAGTACAGGATTGGTAACTGTCAAAGAATGGATTGCAGCAAAAGACAATAGAACTAGAAGGATTCCAAGAGATCAATTTGACCATCTTAATATGGATGGAACTAAAATACCAATGGATGCGACATTTAAACTACAAAATAAGAAGGGCGGTTTTGACTTTATGCTACATCCTTGCGATTCAAGTGGAAGTGCTGGTGATGTTTGTAATTGCCGTTGTACATTAGGATTTGAGGCATTAAGAGATAAAAATGGTAAGTTATTAAAACTACAAGACAATCCACCAAAAGGGAATGTCGGAACTATTTGGGGATTTATAACAAATACTATTGGAATGCAAATTGGTAATTTAATTGCTCAAGCATTAGAATAATAAAAAAAAATATAACTTTGTTAATATGAAAACTTACGCATCAAAAGATACTATTGTTGAAAAACAAGACATCGGTTACGAGGTAATGGATGTTGATACTGAACAACGCAGAGTAAAAGCCGTATGGGCAAGAACAGGTAACATTGATTTAGATAACGATATTATCGTTCCTGAAGCATTTACCAAAACCCTTAATGAAAGAGGTCCAGCAGGTAAAAACTTGATATGGTCATTAGTAGATCATTGTGCTGAAATGGAAGCAGTAATAGGTAAGCCTGAACAACTTTATGTTGAAGGCGATATGCTTATTGCAATCACTCCAATAGTAATGACTGAAACAGGAGAGGACATTTTAAAGATGTACGATGCTGGTCTTATCAATCAACACTCTATTGGATTTAGCACAATAAATTCAAATGTAGATAAGAACGGAATTAGAACAATAACTGAACTTAAACTTTATGAAGGTAGTGCGGTATTATGGGCAGCAAACCCTGAAACACCAACTATTTCAGTTAAGAGTGAAGTTAAAAGGGAACAATTAGCAAACAGGCTAGAGAAACTCTTGAAAGCGTTTAAAGGTGGTCGTTTCACAGATGAAACCTTTGCGTTGATGGAGATTGAAATAAAAAGGATTCAAGCAGACTTATTAGAAATTGAAATCGTAAAAGAAATCACTTTGACCGAGAAATCACCAGAGCCGATAAACGAAGAAGTTAAAAATAATGATGAACAAATCCTGAAGGCAATTAGTGAATTTAATAAAATATTTAAAAAGTAAAAATGGAAAATGTAATTAACGAAATGGCAGAAAATGTCAAAGGCATTAAAGCCGATGTAACTGCTCAAATTGATTCAGTTAAATCTGAAATCAATGTTGTAAAAGATGAAATGCAAAAGCAAATTGATGCTGCATTCGCTTCAAAGAAAATAGCTGAATCTAAACAAACGAAGTTTATGGATGAGGTTATTATGGAGAAATTGGATGGTCAAATGGGCGAAATGGAAAGCCAAATGAAGAAGAATGGTAAGTTCCGTATGGATTTATCAGATGTTAAGACAATGACTTTATCTGCAAGTTTAACAGGAGACCCTGTTGCTACTTACGCAGTAAATCAAGCAATCTACCCTTCTCAAAAAATCAACTTCCGTGATTTAGTTCCAACAGTTAGAAGTGCAACAGGATTGTATGTTTACTATCAAGAAAATAGTGGTGAAACAAACAACATTGGATTTCAAACTGAAGGAGATGACAAAGGACAAAATAACTACGCTTTAACTGAAGTTAAAGTTGTTAGTGAATACCTTGCAGGTTTCTCTACATTCAGTAAGCAAATGTTGAAGTCATTACCTTTCTTGACTCAAACATTACCAAGAATGTTACAAAGAGATTTCTTTAAAAAAGAGAATGCTTCTTTCTTTGGTACTATTTCAGGTGCTGCAACAGGAGTTACAACAGTAACAGGTGCTGATTACTTAAGTCAATTAGTTGATTTAATCGGTAACCAAAAGACTGCAAACTTCAACGCATCTTATGTATTGGTAAGTGAGCAAAATATGGCTAATATCTTGAAGAACACAATTACTGCTGGTTACTACGCAGGTTCAGGATCAGTTATGGTTAATCCTAATGGTGGAATCACTATTTGGGGTGTACCTGTTATTTCTGCATCTTGGGTTACTAATAACAAGGCTTTAGTAATTGATAGAGACTACATTGAAAGAGTTGAGGTTGAATCTTTAGCAATTGAGTTCTCTTATGAGAATGGTACTAACTTCCAAAAGAACTTGGTAACTGCTCGTATTGAGTGTCAAGAAGAAATCAACTTGATGTTAAATTCTTCAGCTATCTATGCTTCTTTATTAGACTAATTCTTCTAAAAACATAGAAATAAAGACCCCATCTTAATCGGTGGGGTTTTTTATTATATTTATTGTAAATTTGTAAAAAAGAAATTATGTACAATTTCATTATTGATTACACATTAACCGATATTGCACCAATAACTGAACCTGTTACATTAGCAGAAGCAAAGCAATATGTTCGTGTTACTAATGATGTAGAAGATGAATTATTCCTTGAATTAATTACCCAAAGCCGTGAAGCGGTTGAAAAGGCAGCAGGAATAAGTATTACACCTAAAACGGCAGTAGTTTGGTTTACTAATGCTGCATCAAACTTTCAATTCCCTTTCGGTCCTATAACAAGTTTTACAAGTTTAACGGATGCCAATGGCAATATTTTAGCCGAATCACAATATAGTTTAGTAGGTGGACAATATCTTACATTAAGGTTCCCCAATTTTGCAGATATGAAAGCAGAATATGAGACAGGATTTGAAAGTGTACCAAAAGAAATTAAGATTGCCATATTAGACCAAATCAACTATGGATATGAGAATAGGGGAATGGATGTGAACGATTTAGGTATATGTGAAAAGACTTGGAGAGTATGTCAACGATGGACTAGAACAAGCCCAATATTATAATATGAGAATAGGATTACACAAAGACAATTATGTTGATGCCAACTCAATGACTAGGTTGGTGAATGTTTATGTGCCTACAAGCGTTTCCGATGGGCAAGGAGGCTATACAACGACTTATGACCTACAAGGTACTACTTGGGGTGATTTCCGCCCACAGGAGCAAAATAGAGCATTATTAGAGGCACAATTGAGTTTTACTCGTATGGCTAAAATGTTTATTCGTTGGGATATTACTTTGACCGATATTTATAAGTTGGAGGTTGAAGGGGATATGTACACAATCCATTCAATAAAGGATGTAGATAACGCACATAGATTTTTTGAAATAATAATGTACTTCTAATGGCAGACCACATATCTTTTAAGATTGAAGGATTAGACGCACTTATTCAAAAAATAGGTAGATTAGCACCTAAAATTGCTAAAGAGGTAGCTATGGAGGTTAACGCATCTGCATTAGCCATTCAAAGCCAAGCAAGAAGGTCAGTTGCCACAAATTCAACTGATAAAGGAAGATTATTAGGCTCAATTCAATTAAAGGAAATTAATAAAGGTGATAAGATAATATACACAGTAGGAAGTGCTTTAAAATATGCTCCTTATGTAGAATTTGGCACAGGTGGTTTAGTAAATGTTCCTGCTGGATATGAGGATTTTGCAATACAATTTAAGGGTAAAGGAATTAGAAAAATTAACTTACGAGCAAGACCTTATTTAATTCCAGCATTTGAAAATCAAATACCTGTTTTAAGAAAAAATATACAAAATGTAATAAAGAATGTTAAATCCTAATATAGAAATAAAGAAATGGTTTTATACTAACTTGACAAATTCAAGTACACTTCCTGTATATGATGGTATAGCACCTGATTCCGCACCTAATGAATATATCATTATGGATGGAAGGGCATCGGCACAAGATCAAGGTAAAATCAGTTACACCAACTCGGTTACTATTGATGTTGACATTGTAATAAAAAATAGTAACTTTGGATATAAAAGAGCCGAAACAATAAGCGATTTAATACTAACTGCAATCAATTCAGAAACGGATATAACCCTAGCAAATGGGTTTACTGCTTCAAGTTTAGTGGTAGGTGCAATTAGAAATTTAGATGGTTTAAACCCTTTGGACAATGTATTTAGAACAATAATTACTTATAATTTAATAATAACTCAAAATTAAAATAAAATGGCAGAAACTAAAGTATCAGCAAGGGATTATATCCTTTTAGCAGATTTAGCTGGAGGTACAACATTTATACCTGTGGCTTGTTTAACGACAAACTCATTGACATCAACTGTAAACACTATTGATGCAACTTCAAAATGTGGCGACCAATTCCAAGCAGGTCCAGCTTTCACTCAATCATTCAAAGCCGATGGTTTTGCAATTGATGAAACAGGAACTCCTAGTAAAGATTCTTACCAACAATTGTATGCTGCTCACGCTGCAAGAACTCAATTTACCATTAAAATGGGTAAAGCAAGTCCTTCTGCTGGTGATGTATATTATGGTGGTGAAGAAACTAGCACAGTATTCATTAGCGACTTTGATGTAACTGCTGCTGATAAAGATGATGTTAAATTTACTGCAACTTTTGTAGTATGTACACCACCAATTGCACAAACTGAACAAGGAGCATAAAACAACTAAACTATGTTTGAATTAAAACTAAACAACACAACAATTCAATTAAAATGGGGTACTTGGTCAATGCGTGAATTTTGTAAATCAAAAGACATCACAATTGATAAATACTTTGAGTTTTTAGGTAGTAATCAATATGACTTGGATAACATTGTTAAATTAATACACATCGGTTATAAATCGGCTTGTATTACTAACAAACAATCAATTGAATTTACCGAAGATGATGTTTGCGATTGGGTTGATGAAATAGGCGGTATTTTTAATCCTGAAGGGCAAATTCTTTTATACTTAAAGTATATTGTGCAAAACACAGTTACCGCAGTACAAGGAATACCAAAGGATGAAAAAAAAAAGCCTAACAAGGTTAAATTGGGATGATATTTTAGTTAAGGCTGCTGAATGCAATATAAGACCCAATGAGTTTTGGGATATGACTTGGAAAGACTTTTCTATTATCGTAATGGGTAAAGAAAAACAAGAGTTAAACGAATGGGCAAGGACTAGAAACCTTGCCTATATTGTATATTTAAGTAACACAACTGAAAAATCACCCAAAAGTATAAAGGCTTTTTGGCATATACCTGCGATTGATGATCTAGAAGTTGAAGAAGAAAAAGTAATGTTGACTAGCGACCAATTGGCAAGGACACTTAAGTTGTACGGAGTAAATTAAAATATTATGGCAGATTCATTTGATAAGTTTAGTATTGAAATTGATGCGGATGTCTCGGCATTGCAATCTAGTTTAAAGGCAGCACAAAATACACTTGGACAATTTGAAGCTGCATTAAGAAAGGCAACTAATATAGGCGAGATAAATTATCTATCTAAAAACATAGATAATTTAAAAGGTAGAATTACTCAATTAAATGAACAAGCTGGTAGATTAGGTAAACCAATGGGGGATGCAACTCAATCCCTTATTAACTTTTCAAGGATTGCCCAAGATGCTCCTTATGGTATTATAGGTATTGCGAATAACCTTAACCCAATGTTGGAATCATTCCAACGATTATCTGCAACTGAAGGAGGCACAACAAAGGCTTTAAAAGCAATGGCAGCAGGATTAATAGGTCCAGCAGGTGTTGGTGTTGCATTGGGTATTGTATCTTCATTAGCCGTTACATTTAGTAAAGAAATAAGCGAATTCTTTAAAGGACCGACAGGAGAATTACAAAAGTTTAATGAAGAAATACAAAAGGTTGCAGGAGAATTAAATAAGTTAATAGGGAAAGAGCAAACAAAAAGAACACAAGGGATTTTATTAACTGAAATTATAGTAGGTGGTAATGCTACACAACAAAAAGAAGCATTAAAACAATTACAAGATTTATATAGCAAAAGTGCTGCAATTAAAGATGCAAAACTAGGTCAAGATAAAGCATATTATCAAACATTGGTAAACCAAGCAGCAATGCAAGGTGATGCTACTGCAAAAGAGAAAAATAATATTGCTCAATTAGATATTGCCTATGCAGCACAAATAGAGAATGAGAAGAAAAGGAATGCAGAATTAAAGAAGATTACTTCCGAAAAGTTGATTGGTACAGGTTATGCAACACAAAGACAAACAATCCAACAACAAAAAGATGTAATAAATGCAACTTATGATGTATTAGGCAATACTATTAAAACTGATATTGCTAAACTTGAATCAGATACATTAAAACAATTAGCAAATGTAACTTTAGTTCCTACACCTGAAACAATTAAAAATGGTAGTAATAAAGTAATTGATACATTAAGAGAATTTTCTGCTTCATTAAAATATGAATTGTCGCAGCAATTAATGGATTATGAGAAGTATAAAAAGAGATTTGCTGAATTAGGAAACATTAGCATTATACCTTATAAAGAAGAAGACAAACCAATAAAGGAAAGTGTATTTAGTAATAAAGAAAAAAAGAGATTAGATAATCCTGAAACAAATAGTCTTGGTAAATTTTTAACACAAGATTCAGCACGAAGAAGACAAATATGGGGTGCTGAAATAAAACAAGTAGATCAAGCAAAAGAATCATATAAGAACTTTGCAACAATGTTAGCAGGAGAGGTAACTAATGGTTTAATGAATGTTTGGAGTGCTTTAGAGCAAGGAACAAGTCCATTAGATGCTATTGGTCAAATGTTTGTAAACATAGCTAAAAACATTGCTGCTGCAATTATACAGGCAACAATATTTGAAGCAATATTATCGGCATTCCCTGAACTTAAAGCATTATTTGCTGCTGGTGGATTATTACAAGGTGCATTTTCAGGAGCACACGCACAAGGTGGAATTACAAATGGTCCTTCATTAGGACTTATTGGAGAGGCTGGTCCTGAAGCAATTATTCCTTTAAACAAATTAAGTGGAATGCTTAACACTACATTTAATGCAGGTGCAATGAATGGTGGCGGAGTAGGAGGTAGTGGTCAATTTGTATTAAAAGGCAATGATCTAGTTTTAGCGTTAAATAGGTCAAATCATTCACTTAACTTAAGAAGGGGAGCATAATGGCATACCAAAACAAATATAAAATCACAATGGCTACTAAAAGTGGTAGCATTTCAACATTGTATTTATTAGAGGATGGATATGAAGGAGATTTAATTGAATATCCAGCAACTACAATTCAGTTGCAATATATCCCTAGAAGTGATGATATTTTTGAACCTATATATGTTAGTCAATTATTTATTGGTATTGATGTTACGGATGACCTGAACAATATGCCAAATCTATCAACATTAGATGATAGAAAATATTTATGCCAATTATTCTATGATGAAACAATAGAATGGCAAGGATGGGCATTAAGTGATAGTGTTCAATTTTCATTTAGTACAGGTCGCAAAGAACTTTCATTTAATGCAATTGATGGATTAGGTATGTTAGAAAAAATACCATTCCCAATTCCAACTGATTATATTTTAAGTGATTTTAATAATTGTTTATTTTATATTATAAATTCATTAAATGCAGTTGCATTTCCTACTAACTTAAATGTGTTAACAGGAATTAGTTATTATGCAGAAGGAATGGATAATAGAAGTGATGTAAGTTGGGCAGACCCATTGGCACAATCATATATGAATTATGGTACTTTTATTGATAATAATGGAGTAGTAGAAAATTGTTTATTAATACTTACTAAAATAGTACAAGGATTTGGTGCAAGGTTATTTCAAGCACAAGGGAAATGGAATATTTTAGCTATTTCTCAATTTGCACAAGAACAATATTGGTATACAGAATACGATAATGAAGGATTAGTAATTTTATCAGAATATAGATCATCAAATGGATTAATAGATTCATATACAAGTGAAACAGGATTATTCTTTGTTGATAATTCTCAAACTAAAATATTAAGAAAAGGATTTAGTAGAGTTCAATTTGATAAAACTATTGAATACCCATCAAACTATATAACTAATTGGGATTTAAAGAAGTTTGAAATAGGAAGTCCTGCTTATGCTTGGACTGAAAATAAAAATAGTGGAACAATGTGGATTGTCCCATATCCTAATTTGGCATTCAATTCATATTATTTAGATACAGGAACAATAGTTTCTCCTTATGATATGTCAATTAGACCTACATATTTTCCTAAAATAGCTTTTAATGAAATAATACATATTTCTTTTACTGCTAGTATTGTTGCCGTAGGAAGCACAACTCCTGATGCAATGTTTATATTAAAAATACATTTACAAACACCAAGTGCATTTTATACTTATACAAATGATGATACTTGGGAATTAGCAGGTACACACGAATACTTTGAAGCGTATGATGTTAATACAACAAATGTAGATTTGAACTTAACATTACCACCTGCTCCAGAAACAGGAACTATTTATTTTGAATATATATTAGCACAAGCTGCTTCACCTTATTGGAAATCTACTGTACAAGCTACGGAGGTAAGAAATTTCTCTTTTACCATTGAACCAGCATTTACTTCTTATCAATGTATAGGTGCAATAAATGATAGTACGGAATATGTAAATTATCCTACTCTTGAAATTGGTTTTAATGATAGTTCAAATGGTTATTTTTCGTATAAAGGATTTTTAGCTGATTCAACAGGATTAAATCTTAAGAATTGGTATAGATATGAATATATTGATGAAAAATATCGTTCTTTATCCGAATTGGTAATTAGACAATATTCTAACAATCTAAATAAGAATGTAATTAATATTGATTCTAGTTTTATGGGTATGAATAATGAAGGTGGAAGATTTGATGCTTCAATGAGAATAAAAGCAACTGATACCGACCCAGCACAAATTAGTGTTCAGAATAAGCAATATATGATTGGAAATACTAATATTGATTTGGGTAATGATATTATACAAGGAACATTATTAGATATAAATTATGAAAATATTTTTGCTAATGTTTATGAAATTATTAACTCTAATAGTAAAGTTCCATTTGCATTAGGTAATTCACATTTAAGGTCAGATGGTTATTTAACAAGTGCGGATGCTTATGCTGCTTCATTGTCAATAAATACAATATTTACTTTAAGCACAATAACCGATCCTGATATTGGAGATACATTCTATGAATATTCGGATTTAACAACAACATTCAATGGAGAATACTTATGGTATAAAGTTGTAACAGTATTTCCAAATACAAAAGTTTATCAAATTAGGATTGATGGGGTCATTATAGGAATATATACTTAAATTTGTAATTATGGCAGACAAGGTACAGGGAAATAATATAATGTTGTATTATCACGAACCAGCTTCGGAGACATATCCTGATGGTAGGGATATTGCTTTTTCGTGTTCTACAAATTGCACATTTAGTGTAAGTGTTGACCAAAAAGAGGTAACAAGTCAAACATCGGCTTGGTATAGAGAATATAGAAATGACATAGCTAGTTGGAATGTAACTTGTGATGGTCTTATAACTTTGGATGGTTATGGCTATTTATTCTTACTACAACAACAACAAAATAGAACTACTATTTTAGTAAAGTTTGTTATTGATAATGGAGTTGATGGATTGGTTATTATAAGTGGTAATTGTAACTTGACAAGTTTACAAATAAACGCACCTTATAAGGACATAGCAACTTATTCGGTTAATCTTCAAGGAACAGGTGCTTATGGTACAACAGGAGACACAATTGATCCAAGTGGAACAGTTATTGCAACAGGTGGAATTATATACTCAAAAGGATATACTGCAACAGGTGGCGAGACTATTATTACTTGGATTGATATGATTGGTAAGAGTTGTCTTTATGTTTCTCGTGGTGGTATTGATGTTCAAGATATTTTAACGACAGGAACACCAATAGATGAACAAGTTAAATGGACAAGTGCAACAGGGGTATTGACATTTAGTAGGGTTTTAGAAAGTGGTGAGTATGTAAGGGCATTATTTCAATAATTTAGTTATAAATTAATATAAGATGGCAAATCAAATTGTAGTTTCAGCAGGTGCGAAGGTTAGGAATCTAAATGGTGTTTTAACAGGTACAAGTGGGGTGGTTAGTTCAGTTCCTTTGGGTGCAGCTAATGGTGTTGCTACATTGGATAGTGGTGGTAAAGTTCCTGTATCTCAATTGCCTTCATCGGTAGTTACTTATTTAGGTACTTGGAATGCTGCAACAAATACTCCAACTCTAGCTAACGGAACAGGGGATGCTGGGGATTTATATATTTGTAATGTAGCAGGAACTGTGAACTTTGGAGCTGGTCCTATTTCATTTGTGGTAGGGGATTGGGTTTTGTATGGTTCAGGAACTTGGCAGAAATCAAGTGGACAAAATGGAACAGTAACATCGGTTGCTGCATCCATTACAGGAAATTCAGTAGGAATCACAGGATCGCCCATTAGCACCGCAGGAAATTTGGCTTTTGCTTTTGCAGGTACAAATCTTCAATATGTAAATGGTGCTGGTAATTTGACCACATTTCCGACCTTAATCACTTCCATAGGTTTATCTATGCCAAGTGCTTTTAGTGTCTCTAATAGCCCTTTAACGGCTAATGGGAGCATTTCTGTAACAGGTGCAGGTAATGCTTCACAATATATTAGAGGAGATGGTACATTAGCAGCTTACAATCCAAGTACAGGCGGTGGGGGTTCTAGTCAAACATTTTATTTTAATGGTAGTGTTGCTTCAAGCGTTATAGGATATGAACAAATGAGTACAACTGCCAATACAGGTACAAGTACTGATTTTAGTATAAATGCAGATGGATATATAGCTTCTTTTTTAACTGATTCAGGGTCTCCTAATCAATTAAACATACCAGCAGGTAATTGGAACTTTGAGATTTATTTTAACTCTAGTTCTTCAGGTGGAACTCCAAGTTTCTATGTAGAATTGTATAAATATGCTTCAAGTACTTTTACCTTAATAGCTACAAGTTCAGCAAATCCTGAATACATTACAAATGGTACTGCCGTAGATTTATATACAACTGCTTTAGCGGTTCCAGCAACAACTTTAACTGTTACTGATAGGTTAGCAGTAAGGGTATATGTAATACATTCTAGTAAGACTATTACAATGCACACTCAGGATTCAAATTTGAGTTCAGTTATAACAACTTTTTCAACAGGAATAACTGCATTAAATGGGTTAACTGCTCAAGTTCAATATTTCCAAACAGGAACGAGTGGAACGGATTTCAATATCTCAAGTGCAACGGCTACTCATACTTTTAACATTCCTGATGCGAGTGCAACTGCAAGGGGATTGATTACAACAGGAACTCAAACGATATCAGGAGTAAAAACATTTAGTAATGGTTTAATTTTACAATATAATTATTTCCCAACACCTTCAACAGGGGATATAAGTTTAGGTAGTAATGGTTCAGGTATTACAATTACTACAAAACCATCTACAACAGTATATAATAATACTTTACAATTTTCTAATGGAAGTAATTCGTTTTTATTTCCTAACGCAACAGGTACAATAGCTTTAACAAGTGATTTAGCTTCTTATGTAACATTAGCCACAACTCAAACAATAAGCGGTGCTAAAACATTTAGCGGGGGGGTTACTTTTAGTTCAAGTGTAACAACTAACAACTTAACCTTTGCTAATTCAGGGTTTTTCTTGACTTTACAACCGCCAACATTAAGCGTAAATAGGACAGTTACTTTACCTAACGGAACAGGAACTTTAGCTTTAACAAGCGACATATCTTATCCTGTTACTTCGGTATTCGGTAGAACAGGAGCAGTAGTTGCGGTTAGCGGTGATTATACAACTGCACAAGTTACTGAAAGTGGTAACCTTTACTTTACTGATTCAAGGGCAAGATTAGCTTTATCATTCGTAGCAGGTAGTGGTGCTTATAATTCTACAACAGGGGTTATAACAATCCCTACAAACAATAATCAAATTACTAATGGAGCAAACTATATAATTTTAGCTTCATTAAGTTCAAGTGCAACAGGATTAACATATACAAATACTACAGGGGTATTTAGCTTAACGGCAGGATATTCAATACCTACAACGGCATCACAAACAAATTGGGACACCGCATATACAAATAGAATTACAAGTTTAACAACAACAGGTTCTTCAGGTTCGGCTACTTTAGTTACTAATACTTTGAATATTCCTACTTATACTTTAAGTGGATTAGGAGGACAACCTTTAGCAACTAATTTAACTTCATTATCAGGATTGACTTATGCTTCTACTTCATTTGTAAAGATGAGTGCAGCAGGTACTTTCTCATTAGATACTAATACTTATTTAACAGGCAATCAAACAATCACTTTAAGTGGTGATGTAAGCGGAAGCGGAACTACTGCAATAACAACAACCATTGGTGCTTTAAAGGTTACTAATGCAATGTTAGCAGGTAGTATTGATTTAACTACAAAAGTAACAGGATTACTTCCTGATGCTAATATATCAAGTGCTTCTATTTGGAATGCTAAACAAGCTGCATTAAGTGGTACAGGATTTGTTAAATCAACTGCTGGAGTAATTAGTTACGACACTAATACTTATTTAACGGCAAACCAAGCAATAACAGTTACGGCAACAGGTGAGGCAACAGGAACATCAAGTTCAAGTGGTACTGCACCTTCTATTGCTTTGACTTTATCAACTTCTGCGGTTACAGGTAAATTATTAACAGGGGTAAATATAACAGGAGGAACAGTTGTCGCTACTGATTCAATTCTTACTGCATTTGGTAAGGTACAAAATCAAATTAATGGTTTAATTGGTGGTTCAATATATCAAGGAACTTGGAATGCTTCTACTAATAGTCCTACTTTAACAAGTAGCGTTGGAACGGCAGGATATTATTATATTGTTAGCGTAGCAGGTTCAACAAACTTAAATGGCATTACTGATTGGAATATTGGTGATTGGGCAATCTTTAATGGTGGTGTATGGCAAAAGGTAGATAATACGGATTCGGTAGTTTCAGTTAATGGATTTACAGGTGCGGTTAGTTTAACTACTTCTAATATTTCACAGGGTACTAACTTATATTTTACAAATGCACAAGCTAGAAGTGCGATTAGCTTAACTACAACAGGAACTAGCGGTGCTGCGACATATAGTTCATCAACAGGTGTTTTAAACATTCCACAATATGCGGATGCTTATGTAGGAACAGTTACAAGCGTAGCTGCTTTAACATTGGGAACGAGTGGAACTGATTTAAGTTCAAGTGTAGCAACAGGTACAACAACTCCTGTAATTACTTTAAATGTACCAACTGCAAGTGCAACGAATAGAGGAGCATTGAGTGCTGCAGATTGGACAACTTTTAACAATAAGCAAAGTGCTTTAACTAATCCTGTGTTAGCAAGTGGAACTTGGACATCGGGATATTTACCTAAAATAAATGGTACATATACAATAGGGAATAGTTTAATATATGATGATGGAAGTAGAGTTTACATAGGTGGCACAACTGCAAGTACTCAAGCAGGTACAACTGCATTAGTAATAGAAAATTCAACTTTAACAAATAGTAGAGGGATTGGATTTTTTGCAAATGATGGAACGCAAAATCCAAGAACTTGGATAAAGCACAATACTGCAAGTGGTAGTCAATATTTAGAATTTAATTCTGATTATAGTTCAGCAAGTGCTTATGCAAACTTTGCTTTTTTAAATGGGAATGTAGGTATTGGAACTGCAAGCCCTTCTTACTTGCTAGATGTTAATGGTACAGGAAGGTTTAGTGGGGATTTAGAAGTAGCGGCAAGTGGTGGAACTACTGGTAAATTTTATATTAGTGGAACACAAGCAAGTGCAAGAAGATATTTAATTGAAAACGGAATTACAGCTATTTCAAATGCAGGTTTCCAAATTAGAGATGTAACAGGTGGATTTACACCATTCTACATTAATTCAAGCGGAGCAGCTACATTCTCATCTTCGGTTACAACAGGAGATAATATTGTAATGACTGCAGGTGAATTTTATTATGGTCCTCAAGCATCAAGTCAAAAATTAAGAACATATGCTTCAGGTTCAAGTGGAACTGCTGTATTAAATTATGCTTTTTGGAATGGTACTACTTGGAATATAAAATCAACATTAGATTATAATGGAGCAGCTACATTCTCTAGTACAATTACTGCTGCTACATTATCAACAATAGGTACTGCGGTAGCTGCAACAAATGTTCAATTAAATTTAAACGGAGTTAGTGGTAAGGCACAAAGAATTGAATTTCAAAATAGCGGTGTACAACAATGGCTGATTGGAGCAGGTGCTGCAAGTGAAACAAGTGCTTTTGAAATATTTAACTCAAATGGAACAGTTGTATATTCAGTAAATAAAACAACCAACGCAGCAACATTCACAGGAGCAGCTACATTCTCTAGTAGTGTAACGGCAGCTAAGTTAATTGTAGATGGAGCTTCAAATAGTAATATTTCACAAATTGCTTTAACTAGAACAGATAGTTCTTGGGGTGTATTTAATGAAACTGATTTAAGATTTTATCAATCTAATAGTAATACTACTACTCCTTCCAATGTTAAAATGGTTATTACCACTGCAGGAAATGTAGGTATAGGAACAAGTAGTCCTGCTTATACACTAGATGTTAATGGTACAGGAAGGTTTATTGGTAGTGTAACAAGTGATTTTTTAGTGGTAGGCACAACGGCTGCTTCAAGTGGTGGGTTAAGATTAGGCACTCAAGTAGCTATAAGGGCAAGGAATGTTGCTAATACTGCTAACATACCATTAATTGAAAGTACGGCAAGTGATGGGGTGTCAGTTTCAAATGGTGCTTTAATATTAGCATCCACAGGAGCAGCTACATTTAGCAATGGAATAACTGTAAATGGTTCAAATGCAGCAGATAATGTTGCAGTAATATCAGCTATTAGAACCGATGAAACAGGGAGATATATTAAATTAATTCCAAGTGGGAATGTTGGAACTGTTTATGGTGCAAGAATCGATTTTGCTCATTCTAGTACAAATGCTTTATTTACAGGAGCAACATATTATAATTTTAGTAGTAATGTAGAAGTAGGATATTCAACCGTACAAGGTTTATACAAGCTAGATGTTAATGGTACAGGAAGATTTACGGATGATGTTTATTTTACAAAAGCATCTCCTGTATTATTTTATCCTCGTAGAATAGTAATGAACTCTAATGGAGATTTTGGTATTAATAATAATGCAAATTCATCAACATTATTTTTACTTACAAGTACAGGAATAGGTACTTTATCAAGTAGATTAAATGTTAATGCTGCTACCGATAACGCTACATATAGTCTTAATAATAATGGTATTTTTTATACTCCAGCAATATCAGTAGGAGCAACGGCATCAAGTTCTACAACATATACAATATCAAATTTATCAACTGTTAATATTTATACAGGAACAGGTACTGCGGTTTGGACTTTACCTAATCCTAGTGGTAATAACCAATTATATTGGATAAAAAATGCTGGTACAGGAATAATTACTTTAACAGCATATACTGGTTCTACTATTATAAATAATGCTGCAACATCAGTTACAACAATAGCAATAGCAGTGGGTGCAACAGCCTTAATACAACAAGACGGAAATGTAAAATCTTATCAATTACAATAATATGAAAACAATAACAGCACAGCCAATTTGGACTGATGGAGGATTTAAAGATGCAACAGTGATATTTTCACAAGTTAATTCTGACAATCTTCAAAACACAGCAATTTTTTATTATCAATTATATCAAGAAGTAGATATTAATATAGTGCCATTAATAAATGGTATTGTTACTATGACTGGTACTGATTATATTGATTATAATAGTTCAAATGATGCTAACTCATATGTATGGCAATGGTTAGCAACTACATTGGGATTAACAATTATAGGGGATTATGTTCCACCTGTGCCTGAACCAATAGCAGAAATATATGTCGGAGAGCCTTCTGTTTTAGAAGTTGAACCAAGAAGTAGTATTTTAGGTGAATTAAGACAAGATGCTCCTATTGATGAAATTGTAACCAAATAGTACTAATTTTGGCAAAACCAATATTATGACACCAAAAGAAAAGGCTATTGAATTAATAGATAAGTTTAAATTAAAGCAAAATTTTTTTACTAACTCTTTTATAAAAACTACTGCTAAACAATGTGCATTAATAGCAGTAGATGAAATATTGAAAATAAATCCATATAAGGCTCGTAACTATTGGCAAGAAGTAAAACAAGAGATAGAAAACCTATAACAATTAACATATAGTCGTTGGGTGAATAAGAACGATTTAATAGATAAAATAAGCACACATTTTAACAATTAACATATCTTTGTAAAAAATCAATCAAATGAAATATCAACAACTCAACACTCTAGTCGCATCAATTAATGCGGTTATCGGAAATTCCGAAAGCAAAACTCAAAAAAAGTTAGTAAAAATTTATGAAAAAGTCAAATCCTTCCACGAAGACTATCAAGCCAAAGTTGAAGAACTCCGCCTTGATAACGCATCAACCGATGATAAAGACATTTTATTATTGGATGAAAAAGGTGGTTACAAGTTTACTAAAGAAAGTATCAAAAAGCTAACTGCTCAAGTAACCGAATTAAGCAATACGGAATTTGAATTTAAGCCTATTCCTGTGGTTAACCCACAAGGTTTAGAAAACTTTACTTTCCTTGAAGATTGGACAACAGGTATCTCGTTTATTAAAGAAGAAGAAGAAGAATTATAATGGATAGCACATTCTTATTTATTATTGGTCAAGCAATAGT
>Ga0194060_10000748_pt1 | contig 23600 bp, 21 predicted proteins | sample SepL225m_MetaG_FD_163427 | JGI IMG/M metagenome (GOLD analysis project Ga0194060, IMG submission 163427) | Anoxic zone freshwater microbial communities from boreal shield lake in IISD Experimental Lakes Area, Ontario, Canada - Sep2016-L222-5m | ecosystem: Environmental > Aquatic > Freshwater >... | reverse complement strand
TCTTGGGTTGATGGCCGATGATGGTATGGGAAACAGGGTTTGCTCGATAGCAGGATTACTTTGCTTTGGCATAAAGCCCCGCCGTTTTCTCCCTCAGTCAGGATTGCGGGTGATGGCTTTTCAGGGAGATGATAAAGAGTATCAGGCGTTGCTTGATGTGGCGCTAGATGCACCGTTGGTTGGCCGATGGCAATGCTCTCCATCAGGGCAAAAGGAGTTGATTGATGAGGGTTTGATTGAAAAGTTCTCTTCTCAGATAGAGCCCTTTATCACTCAGGAGGCATCCGTGATTGATAAAAATATGCGGAGAGAAAAAAGCTGGTATTATCCATGGGAAGCAATCCGCGAAACCGTCATCAATGCTCTGGCTCACCGTGACTGGACAAGGTCGGTCGATATTGAGGTGACAAATTACTCTGATCGCCTGGAGGTCATCAGCCCGGGGAAACTTCAGAATTCGATGACAGTCAGCAAAATGGTTGCCGGACAACGCTCTCCCCGAAATACCCTGATCATGGAGATCCTGCGTGACTATGGGTATGTCGATGCGAGAGGTATGGGAGTGCGAACCAAGGTTATTCCTCTCATGCGGAACATCAATCAGGCTGAACCGGTATTTGAGGCAACCGAGGATTATCTGAAAACGATATTGTACCGGAAGAGAGCAGATGGCCAGTAGTCTGTCAGCGCCGTTTTCAAACAATAAGGAAAGTGAGTCACGTTACCCAATCAGCAAGGCACTTTAGTCTTCAAATAATTTCCTGGAGTCATTATTCCAAGCGAGCTGTTCTTATAATCTTTGATGTTTCTTGTGAGAATTACATCAATGTGTCCATTGAATTCTGCCGAATAGTTTTGCAATGCGTTTTCAAAATCTCTGAAATTCGAGTTCAGAGCCTTTAGTATAACATCTTTGTCAGTTGTCAGGACTTCTGTAATCGTCATTAATTGTGTCAGTTTTTCGATAACTTTCTCATGGGTGGAACTTCGCCTTAGCAGATAGTAGACATTACTGATGATCACTGATGTGATGAAGCCTGTAATTTCCCTGGATTCACAGAGTGACAAAACTTTTGCAGCATCCTCCGAAAACGGCTCTCTGTCAAAAAAGAGGTCTAAAATTACGTCAGTATCAATAAGAACCTTTTTCATCTGCTAAAGATATTTTTCAGTAAGTCTTTTGGAAAGTTCTTTTTTGTAGTCGATGTTTCCGGGAGCCTTGAACGTACCTTTTAATGATTGTACAATCGGAGTCAGAACGGTACTTTCATTGTTATCCTCTTTTGTTATGGCTTTCAGGTAGTTCTCAACAATGTCGGATAAACTACGACCTTTACCATTGGCATATTTCTTTGCCTTTTCGATAATTGTTTGCTCAATCGTTAATGTCAATTTTGTATTCATGGCACAACTGTTTTGTCAATTAGAGTGATACGAGCAAGCCTTCCGTCGCCTGCCTGTTACCGCACACGAACCTTGAACTTGTTCATGGAAAGTATACAAATAATAACATGACACGTGCAAATATATCCCATACTGCACGTGCTTTTTGCTTGCCGCTAACCTGGATTATCTGCGCCACTCCAGGTGCTCTATACTAATTGATTCCGTAATAAGAGCCAGGGCACTCGTGATTCAAGTTTCGGAGAGCCCAAAAAGGTAGTCCATTTTGTTGTTGCAAGCTCACCCGGTTTTGCATGAGCCAAACCGGGCAGGGAGGGGGACAATGAGTGAGAGGAGCAGAAGCCGGGCTCTTCCCCCCATCACGAACAGCAGATGTTGAGTTGCCTTGAGGCCATCGCTTCATCGAGTCGCTTCACCGGCGTTGTCACTGGAGCGGCCAGCACAATCTCCGGCGTTGTTTCAGCCTCACGGGCAATGCTGAGCAGCGCTTCGGCGAACACATCAAGCGTCTCCTTAGATTCGGTCTCGGTTGGTTCAATCATCAGCGCTTCGCTGACAATGAGCGGGAAGTAGATGGTCGGGGCATGAAAGCCGTAGTCGAGCAGCCGCTTGGCAATATCGAGAGTTCTGACGCCATGCGCTTTTTTCTGCCGGTCTCCCGAAAGGCAGAACTCGTGCATCACCGGCTTCGGATAGGGGAGGTCGTAGCTTTCGAGCAGCAGACTGAGCAGATAGTTGGCGTTGATGATGGCATTTTCAGAGACCCGGCGCAGGCCGTCGGGGCCGAGCATCCGGATGTAGGTGTAGGCCCTCACCAGCACGGCAAAGTTGCCATAGAAGTTCATCATCCGGCCGATGCTCTCCGGGCGGTCATAGGAGAGCTTATAGGTTGTGCCCTCCTTCACAATAATCGGAACCGGCAGGTAGGGCACAAGCTTTTCGCTGACGCCAACCGGGCCGCTGCCTGGGCCGCCGCCGCCATGGGGCGCTGAAAAAGTTTTGTGGAGGTTGTAGTGCATCACATCAAAGCCCATGTCGCCCGGGCGGGTGATGCCGAGAAGGGCGTTCATGTTGGCCCCGTCCATATAGAGCAGGCTGCCGTTGTCGTGCACCATGTTGGCCATCTGCTGAATATCCTTTTCAAAGAGTCCGATGGTATTGGGGTTGGTCAGCATAAGCGCGGCCACATCACTGTCAAGCTTGCTCCGCAGATCATCCAGATCGGTGCGTCCGTCGGCATTGCCCTTGACGGAGATAATTTCATAGCCCGCCAGTGCGGCAGAGGCGGGGTTGGTGCCGTGCGCCGAGTCAACCACCAGCAGCTTGTGCCGTTTCGACCCGTGTGCCTCATGATATTTTTTGATCAGGAGAATACCGGTCAGCTCTCCATGGGCTCCAGCCGCCGGTTGCAGCGTGATGGCCGCCATACCGGCAATTTCGCGAAGCATCTCCGCCAGTTCGTACATAAGCTGCAACGCTCCCTGCGTGGTTGCTGCTGGCTGCAAAGGGTGAAGGGCGCTGAATCCCGGCAGGTCACTGGTGTAGTCGTTTATCTTGGGATTGTACTTCATGGTACAGCTTCCCAAAGGATACATATTCTTGTCTACATGGTGGTTCAGATTCGAGAGCCGTACAAAGTGGCGCACCACCTCGCTCTCCGGCACCTCCGGCAGATCGGCTAGAGCCTTGCGCAGAAACTTGGAGGGGATGATACTCTCAAGAGGCAGTTCAGGACAATCGTTTCCGGAGAGGCTGTATCCCTTGCGTCCCTCGCGGGAAAGATCAAAAATCAGTTTTTCTCTCATGGTGCTTGTGCGGCTTGAGGTGAGGCTTGTTTGTTATATAACTGTGCATTCAATATAGAAGATGGGAAAGAGAAGCTCAAGACAATCAGAAATTATTTTTCAGGGCTCGAGGCTCAAGCATTGTTATTATTCTGATGCACGTTTTTCGTCAATCTTCTCCATAGCCTCTTTTGCCGCCAATTGCTCGGCATCTTTTTTGCGTCTTGCAGTTCCTTTGCCAAGGAGCTGTTCATTGCAGGTTACCGTAACCGTAAAGGTTTTTGCATGTTCGGCCCCGGCTTCCGCAAGAACAGTATAGATAGGTGGCGGCAGATGGTGCGACTGGTTATACTCAATAAGGCGGCTTTTGTAGTTGTGCTCAGCGGCAACGATGGAGTTGAAGTGGACATGTTCGATGATATGTCGGATCACAAAATCATAAGCTTTTTGAAGCCCCTTGTCGAGATAAATGGCACCAATAAGCGACTCGAAAGCATCAGCAAGGGCTGATTCGCTACCCCTGATGTTCTGGTGATCAGGCGAGTCGCCAAGGATGATGTGGTCACCAAGGGCTATAGTGCGGGCAAATCCGGCAAGAGAGCGGCTGTTGACAATTTTTGCACGGGTACTCGAAAGCTCACCCTCTGCGCTCGCAGGAAAATTTCTGAAGAGATAGTCGGAGATCAGGAGCCCAAGCACCGAGTCGCCAAGAAATTCAAGACGCTGGTTTGATTCAACAGGTTCTGATGTAGCAGGGTTGTGCACAAAAGAGCGGTGAGTCAACGCCGTCTGGTAGAGCATCATCGTTCCGCCAGCTTCTTCCAGAAGATTAGTCACATACGCAACCGTCTCGGCTGAAAGATCACAATTGCCAAAGGAAGCGCCATCAGTTTGCTCAGATTTATCCCCAAAACTACCGGAACTCCCAAAAGCCAGCAGTTTTTGCCACAAGTGATCCAGTGCCGGCAATTTTCTTCCTCAGAGCGAAGCGCCGTTCCTGAAAATGATGGAGCCGTTGTGCCCGCCAAACCCGAAACCGTTGTTGAGTGCGTACTCTATGGTCCGTTTTTTCGGTGTGTTCGGCGTCACATCCAGATCAACCAGCGAGTCAAGATTATCAAGGTTGATTGTTGGCGGAACCGTCTGATGCTGCATGGCAAGGAGGCAGGCAATCGACTCAACAACGCCAGCTGCTCCGAGCAAGTGCCCTGTCATGGATTTTGTAGCGCTGATACTGAGCCTGGAGGCGTGTTCACCAAAAACCGTTTTAATGGCAGCGATCTCTGCAACATCTCCAAGAGGTGTTGATGTGCCGTGGGTATTGATATAGTCAATGTTTTCGGGCGTAATATCTGCCAGGGCGAGGGCTGTTCTCATGGCATTGACCGCGCCAAGTCCTTCAGGATGCGGAGCCGTCAGGTGGTAGGCATCGGCTGTTGCTCCGACACCGACAATTTCACCATAAATTTTTGCGCCGCGTGCTTTGGCAGAATCAAGCGATTCAAGAATCAGCGATCCGCCACCTTCTCCCATAACAAAACCGTCACGGTCACGGTCGTAGGGACGCGATGCCTGTTGTGGCCGGTCGTTGGCCGTTGAGAGCGCTCTGGCTGAGTTGAAGCCGCCAACACTCATTTGCGTGATTGGCGCTTCTGAACCGCCGCACACCATGTAATCGGCCATACCTGCCTGAATCAGCATGTATGCGTCCATAATTGCATGAAGTGATGTTGCGCAAGCGGAAGAGGTCGCATAGTTTGGCCCCATGAGTCCATGCCTGATAGAGATCTGTCCTGCGGCAATATCGGGAATAAGCATGGGAATAAAGAATGGACTGATGCGTCTCGGGCCTCGCTCAAGGAATGTTTTAAACTGCTGTTCATAAGTGGTCATTCCTCCTATGCCCGATCCGTGTACCACGCCAATTCTCAGTGGGTCAATCTCCTTCAAATCCAGTCCTGAATCTTTCAGGGCCTGATCTGCAGCAATGATGGCATATTGACAGTAAGGATCCATCCGGTCGGCAGACTTTCTGTCGATATAGTCAGCAGCAACAAATCCTTTCAGCTCACAGGCAAAGGTTGTGGCAAAATCAGTGGTGTCAAAATAGGTTATAGGGGCCGCACCACTTTTTCCATTATGAAGCGAATCCCAAAAATCCTCTTTGTTAAGACCTACAGGAGTTAATACCCCAATACCGGTAATGACAATTCTTTTGCGATCCTGAGTCATAAGTTTTGATTTTGCTGGTTTCCGTTGCCTGCTTTGCGGTTGTTCCAGGGTTACTTCTTGCTGACGATATAGTCGATAGCCTGCTGCACTGTGCCGATTTTCTCTGCATCTTCGTCAGGAATCTGTACACCAAACTCGTTTTCGAGCTCCATGATCAGCTCAACAGTGTCGAGTGAATCTGCACCGAGATCATCAGAAAATTTTGATTCCATCTTGATCTGATCCTTGTTAACGCCCATCTTGCTGACGATAATATCGTACACTTTATCTTTAATTTCTGCCTGGGTCATGGTGAGGTCTCCTGATTAAACGTTGGTTGTTAGGAAAAAAAATTCTGAAAAAGTCAGTCAATATAACAAGAAAAGATGCTTGCCCAAATCACATAACCATGCCGCCATTGACGCTGATAACTTGGCCAGTAATGTATGATGATTGGTCGCTGGCCAGGAATGCCACTGCGTTGGCTACATCCTCGGGAGTACCGAAGCTGGCGAGGGGAATGGCTTCAAGCATTTTCTGGCGAACTTCATCGGAGAGAGCTTCGGTCATTTTCGATGAGATGAACCCCGGAGCGACGGCGTTTGCCCTGATGTTGCGTGAGGCAAACTCCTTTGCAACGGATTTTGTGAAGGCAATGACCCCCCCTTTTGATGCGGCATAGTTGGCCTGCCCGGCATTGCCCATAAGGCCGACGACTGAAGCGATATTGATGATTGAGCCGGAACGCTGCTTCATCATGATGCGGCAGACCGCCTTGGTGCAGGCAAAAGTACCTTTCAAATTGACGGTAAGTACGGCATCCCAATCCTCTTCACTCATTCTCATCAGCAGACCATCTTTGGTAATGCCTGCGTTGTTGACGAGAATATCAATTCGTCCTGTCTCAGTGGCGATGTCGTTGAAGGCATTCTGGACGGCAGTGGCGTTGGTGACATCCAGCTCAAAACAGTAAGCCTTTCTTCCAAGTTTTGTTACCCCTTCGGCACTTTCCGAAAGCCACTCAGCCTTTATGTCGCACAGGACGATATCGGCACCTTTGGCGGCAAGATTGTAAGCAATAGCCTGCCCGATTCCTCTGGCCGCTCCCGTGACAAGAGCAATTTTTCCTTCAAACATAGTTTTCAGTCGGTTGATGTTAATTATGAAACCAGAGAGTGAATATCCGCAGCGGTATCAATACCCAGGGTAACAACACTTTTGTCAATTCGTTTGATCAGACCCTGCAACACTTTCTGCGGGCCGACTTCAATAAACTCGTTCACTCCCTCCTTAACCATAGCCTCTATTGATTGTGACCATAGAACAGAGCTGGTCAGTTGCAGAATGAGGTTGTGGTGAATCTCTGCGGCATCAGTTATCGGACGGGCTACAGCGTTCATGCAGACCGGAATCCCGGCATTTTTTATCTCAATACCATCAAGCGCTGCGGCAAGCTCTGTTTCGGCAGGTTTCATGAGAGTGGAGTGAAATGCTCCCGAAACCACCAGCTCTTTTGCCATACGCGCCCCTTTGGAGGGAGCAAGCGCTACAGCTTTTTTAACAGCGGCAACATCGCCGGAGAGAACAATCTGTCCTGGCGAATTGAAATTGGCAGTCTGAACAACACCCTCAGTTCCGGCCTCTTCAAGAAGTCCTGCAAGCGCGCTGTCGGGCATACCGATGATGGCTGCCATGGTGCCCGGCTTTTGTTGGCCGGCATTTTGCATCAGCTCACCGCGCTTTGCCACAATGCGCAGTGCATCATCAAAGCTGATCGAACCTGCAAAGCAGAGTGCGGTATATTCGCCAAGGCTGTGGCCTGCGGTCATGGTGACATCGCTCCCTCCTGCCAATCTTGCCGCTGCGATGCTGTGAAGAAAAATCGCTGGCTGGGTAAACTTTGTCTGGCGCAACTCCTCCTCACTGCCTGAAAACATAATATCGGTAATCGAATAGCCGAGCAGCTCATTGGCCCTCTCCATCATGGAACGCCCAGTCGGAAAATTGTCGAAGATATCCCTGCCCATGCCGCAATACTGGGAACCCTGTCCCGGAAAAACAAAAGCTTTCATATCGTTCTTATTGCCATTTTAAATAGATGCCTCCCCAGGTATAACCAGCACCAAAACTGACGAGCACCAGGTTTGAGTCTTTATGCAGTTTTTTCTGTTCATCAAGTTCTGCGAGGCAAATCGGGATGGTTCCTGCTGTCGTGTTGCCGTATTTGGCGACATTTGAGACGACTTTTTTGTCGTCAACTCCCATTCGCTCAGCCGTGGCATTAATGATCCGCTGATTGGCCTGGTGCGGGACAAGGTAGTCCACATCGTCAGCCTTGAGATTGTTACGACTCATTATTTCACCGGCAACATCGGCCATGGCAACAACTGCAGACTTGAAAACCTGCCGCCCATCCTGATAGATGTAGTGCATTTTTTTATCAATCGTCTCGTGAGTCGCTGGATTCAGACTGCCACCGCCAGTCATCAGCAGGCGATCCTTGCCGCTTGCTCCATCAGAGTACATGCGAGTGTCAAGGATGCCATACCCCTCCTCTTTTGCCGGTTCGAGGATAACACCGCCAGCTCCATCTCCGAAAAGAATGGCGGTCGAGCGGTCGGTATAATCAATAATTGAAGACATCATATCCCCGCCAATGACCATCACTTTTTTGTGTGCCCCACTCTCAATAAAACGTGAAGCCACGTTCAAAGCGTAAAGAAATCCTGAGCAAGCCGCATTAAGGTCAAATGCCCAGGCATTGGTCGCTCCAAGAATGCTCTGTACCAAACAGGCGGTCGAAGGAAACAGCATGTCGGGAGTCATGGTGGCAATAATGACCAGCTCAATTTCATCGGCTGCAATCTGCCGTTTTTCAAGCAGTTGCCGTCCAACTTCACCGCACATATATGCTGTCGCTTTCGATGGATCCTTGAGTATCCTGCGTTCACTGATGCCGGTTCTCGAACGAATCCATTCGTCGTTAGTCTCAAGCATAAGCTCAAGGTCACGATTACTCAGAATATCAGGAGGTAAATATTTGGCCGTAGCCGTAATTGCAGCTTTCATGCGTTCAATGCAGTTTTTCTATTGTTCGGACAGAACTTCAGCAATATGCTCGTTCACTCGTTTTTCGATCATGTGTTCGGCCATGAAAATCATGTTTTTTATGGCTCTTGAGGAAGAGCGTCCGTGACCGACAATAGAGATGCCGTCAACTCCAAGAAAGGGTACTCCACCAAATTGTTCGACATCAAAGGGTTCAAACATGCTCTTGAACATACCGCTGGTCAATGCCGCACTCTCCTTGTTTATCTGGCCTGAAAGTAACAGCGCTTCAAGTGAGCGTTTAAACAGGCTGCCAAGGAATTCAGGAATACTTTCACCAAACTTCAGGATGGTGTTGCCCACAAGTCCATCGCACACAACAATGGTGGCCGCTCCTTTAAGGATGTCATGCCCCTCAATATTTCCCAAAAAGGTTATTTTTCCCTTACTGTCAGCCTCTTTCAGTAATCGGTATGCCTGCTTCAGCGTCTCTGACCCCTTGCCCTCCTCTTCACCAATATTCAAAAGGCCGGTAAGTGGTCTCTCTATTCCCGCGCCATAACGTTGATAAATGGTCAGCATTTCAGCAAACTGAACAAGGTTTTCAGGTTTGCAGTCTACATTTGCCCCTACATCGACAATGTTGGTTAACCCTTCCGTCAGACGCGGAAAGTAGGCGTAAATTGTTGGCCGAAGCACACCGGGAAGCCTGCCAAGCACAAAAAGTGAGGCGGCCATCTGTGCACCGGTATTGCCCGCACTGACAAACGCATCTGCCTCTTTCGCCTTGCAGAGATGCAAGCCCCTGACAAGCGATGAATTCTGCTTGGTCTTGACTGCAGTAGCCGGAATATCTTCCATGGTAACCACCTCCGGCGCATGCAGAAACTCCAGGTTCAGCGCACTGGTATCGTATCCGGCAAGAAGCGGCTCAACTTTGTCGGATTGACCGACAAGAACGATTTCAAATCTGTTACTGCTCTCCTGCAAAGCCTGAACAGTTCCCTCTATCACACAGGCTGGAGCGTGGTCTCCGCCCATGGCGTCAACAACTATGGTCAACATGATGGGTTTTTTGTCTTGCTATTGGTTGATCAGCTCTTTGCCAGTTTATTGACGACGCATCTGCCACGATAGTGACCACAATGACGACATGCGCGGTGTGGAAGAGTTGGCTCGCCACAGTTCGGACAGTTGACTGTGGTTGCCGCCTTGGTGCGTGCATTGAATTGTGCTCGTCTTTTGTCCCTTCGGGACTTGGACATTTTGGCTTTAGGGTTGGCCATGGCTCTACTCTTTATTTATAATTGGTTAACAATATTTGCTTTTCAGTTTTTCAAGCGACTCCTGCCACTCGTTTTTCTCTCCTGGTGAAGTCTCCTCACTCTGGCGAATCTTTTCAACGCTTTTTTCGCTACGGTACAGTCGACAGTCGGGATTGCCTGAACACGTTACTTTTATTGGTAGCGACAGGAACAGGGCATCACAGACATCTTCACTAAGATCGATATTTTCGGTACTCTTTGCTATCTGACGATATTCATAACTTCCATCTTCTTGCCCGAAAACAGGCGTACTGAACGTATAAAAAAGATCAACTGTACCACAGAGAACCTGTGAAACAGGTGCAAGACATCTGTCGCATGTAAAATCAGCCTTTGCCGATGTGCTGATCGTGATGGTTATCTCTTCATCACTTTTCCGGACTGACACAAGAACTCTTACCTCTCCGGCAAAACTGGCCTGACCAAACTGACGACCATGAAAATCACTTGGCTTGCAAGTAAAATCAAGTTCATTAACTCCTTCCACAAGAGCACTGGTACGGATCTCTATCAGGGGTTTCTCTTGGTGCATAAAACCATCTTTTCGATAAAAGAGAATCAATGTACAAAATTTTTTATGGAAAATGAAAGCTGTCAATGTCTCAGCGAATTCTCAAGGCGATAAAAAAGCTTTTGCCGATTTGTAATTTTAAAAAACCAATGTATATTAGCCGTCGCAATTCCGCGATAGCTCAATGGTAGAGCATGCGACTGTTAATCGCAGGGTTGCAGGTTCGAGTCCTGCTCGCGGAGCCCCAAAAAAAGGCAGCACACTTTTCGAAAGTGTGCTGCCTTTTTTCATTTTGAAGATAATTTTTCTGGTTATAGGCAGAAAACCTCAAGAGTGTTATTCAATAGAATCTATGCCAATAATTTCAAAAAAAGGGCTCCTATGCTCAACGTCCTTATTGTAGATGATGAAATCAATATCCGTAAAACTCTGACTGTTTTTATGGAATCACGTGGACATTGTGTCAGGGCTGTGAGTAATTCGCGTGATGCAATGGCTGAGGCAGAGCGGCAGGTGTTCCACCTTGCCTTTGTTGATTTGCGTTTAGGTGTCGAGAGTGGTCTTGATGTGGTGCAGTTGCTTTTGAATGCATTTCCATGGATCAAGATTGTTGTCATTACCGCCTATGCCTCCATCGATACTGCTGTTGAAGCCATGAAGAGGGGAGCAGTGGACTACATTCCGAAGCCTTTTACGCCCGATCAGCTTGAGCTTGTTACCAGGCGTCTTTCGGAAGTGTGCGGAATGGAGCAACGCATTGCGACGTTGCAGGAAGATCTGAATCGCATTCATCCGGAAATTACCTTTGTTTCCCGATATCCATCTATGCAGCGAGTGATTGAGCTGGCTCGTCAGGTTGCTTCCTCTGAAGCTCTTGTTTTATTAAGAGGTTCGAGCGGAACTGGAAAAACAGTGCTTGCACGCACTCTTCATACCTGGAGCAACAGGGCTGACAAGCCGTTCGCGGTGATTTCCTGTCCGTCATTAAGTCATGATTTGCTTGAAAGTGAGCTTTTCGGTCATGTCAAGGGCTCATTTACCGGGGCCGTCATGGATAATCCCGGTCGAGTCTTTTCCTGCGAAGGTGGTTCATTGTTTCTTGATGAAATCGGAGATCTTCCTTCTTCAATTCAGCCAAAACTTCTTCGTTTTATTCAGGAGCGGGAATATGAAAGGATTGGTGATCATAAAACCCGGAAAGCCAATGTGCGGATTATTGCTGCGACCAATAAAAATCTTGACAAAGAGGTAAAGGAGGGGCGCTTTCGAGAAGACCTTTTTTATCGGCTTAATGTTATTCCGATTGATCTTCCTCCTCTTGTTGAGCGACCTGATGATGTTGTGCAGCTTGCGGATAGCATGCTGAAGTTTTTTGCAGCCCAGAACCATAAGAGTGTTGCAGGATTTATGGACATAGCGTTGCAAGCTCTCAAAACCTATTCCTGGCCGGGAAATATTCGTGAACTACGTAATGTTGTTGAACGAGCCGTCATTTTGTGTAAAACAGATCGTATTGGTCTTGACCTGTTACCTGAAAGCATGGTTACCAAAGCACATACCGTTCGACTTGGGGATCCGTTAACCCTTGATGTGATTGAAGAACATCATATTCGTCGCATTCTTGCCTCGGTAAAATCTCTGCAAGATGCAGCAGAGCTGCTGGGTATTGATCAAGCAACCCTTTGGCGAAAACGAAAACAGTATGGTATTTAAGTTGTCAGCATACCTTGCAAAATTCAAGGACATTTCTTTGCGGATCTTGTTTTCTGCAAGAAATTCTTCCTCTCTCTTTTCCTATGTTTGAGGGTACATTAACTTTTCCGATTTATTTTATGGCTGTCAACAATACATTTCGGCGGTTAAAAACCTTTTTTCTTGGTGGTGCGCGGGATTTTCGTGACCACAAAATTTTTCATCAACTTGCACTATCCGCTTTTCTTGCGTGGGTTGGGCTTGGTTCTGATGGTCTCTCCTCCTCCTGCTATGGTCCTCCTGAGGCCTTCAAGGCACTTCAGGGTCATCCAACATTGGGAATTTTTGTAGCTTTGGGCACAGGAATCACCATCCTTATCATCGCTTCAAGTTATTCCCATATTATTGAACTTTTTCCACATGGGGGTGGAGGTTATCTGGTCGCAAGCAAACTGCTCTCTCCCGAAATGGGTGTTATCTCCGGCAGTGCGCTTCTTATCGATTATATTCTGACTATTACTATTTCGATTGCAAGCGGCGCTGATGCTATTTTCAGTTTTTTGCCGGTTAGTTTTATCGGCTACAGACTCTGGTTTGCTGTTTTTGGAGTGACTGTACTTCTGCTGTTGAACCTTCGTGGTATCAAGGAAGCTGTTGTGCCTCTGGTTCCTGTTTTTCTGCTGTTTGTTTTTACTCACCTGATTGTTATCGTCTACGCGGTCTTCTCTCATCTTGCACATTTCAGCACAGTTTATCAAGAGACAGGAAAGGAACTCACCACATCATTTCATACGCTCGGGGTTTTTGGTGTGTTGTTTCTTGTCATGAAAGCATACAGTCTTGGTGCAGGCACCTTTACCGGTATTGAAGCGGTCAGTAATGGACTCCCTGTCTTGCGTGATCCAAAAGTGGTGACGGCTAAGAAAACCATGAAGTATATGGCTCTTTCTCTCTCCGTAACCGTTATGGGACTGATGCTTGCATATATCCTTTTTGATGTCACTGACTCACCCGGCAAAACACTGAATGCTGTTTTGTTTGAATGTGTCACCGCATCATGGGGAGGTTTTTACGGTGTCGGCTTTGTCTGGGTTACCCTCTTTTCCGAAGCAGTTCTCCTCTTCATTGCTGCACAGACCGGTTTTCTCGACGGGCCGAGGGTCTTGGCCAATATGGCGCTTGATAAATGGTTGCCTGCCCGATTTGCTATGTTGAGTGACAGGCTGGTTACGGAGAAAGGGATTCTTGTGATGGGTTTTGCCTCCCTTATCATGATGCTGGCTTCAAACGGTTCTGTTGATTTTCTGATTGTGCTTTATAGTATCAATGTGTTTGTCACTTTTACGCTTTCGCAACTTGGTATGGTTCGCCATTGGTGGGAGAAGAGAGATACGGAGCGGTTATGGCTAAGGAAATTGGCCATTAATGGTATTGGGCTTATGTTGACCACTTTTATTCTGCTTTCGGTACTCATACTCAAGTTTAATGAGGGCGGATGGGTTACTCTTCTTATTACCGGAGCGCTGGTTTTAGGTGCGTTTATTATCAAGGGGCATTATAACAAAACTTACGATACGCTCAAGCGGCTTGACGTTATTGTGGAAGCTGCCGTGCTGACAGGCTCTGATGTTCATGATCGGGGGAGTGATCAAGCAGAGCCGGTACCTGCTTTTGACCATAAGGCCAAGACTGCTGCTATTCTGGTGAATGGGTTTAACGGTCTGGGTCTGCATACACTTTTTAGTGTTTTTCGTCTTTTCGGCAATAGTTACAAAAATTATGTGTTTGTGGAAATTGGTTCTATAGATGCCGGCAACTTCAAGGGAGCCGATGAGATAGAGAATCTTGGAAGCTTTGTGCGGAACGAAACCTCGAAATATGTTGATTATATGACGGAGCATGGATACTATGCGGAAGCATATTTTTCGCTTGGTACGGACGTGGTTGATGAGGTCAACAAGCTTGTCCCCGACATAAGGGCAAAATTTCCTGATATTGTGTTTTTTGGAGGTCAGCTTGTCTTTACGCAAGAGTCTCTGATGGATCGCTGGCTTCATAATTACACCGTTTTTGCTGTGCAGCGAAATCTTTACGTTCATGGTATTCCCTTTGTGATTTTGCCAGTCAAGGTTTAGTTTATTTCCGGTCCATCAGCTTTTTCCATTTCTCTCAGCTTGAAAAACGCAAGCTGCCTCTTGTCATCTTTCTTGATTACTTCAAGGAGAGCCCATCATTTTGTCCGCTTTTTCTCTTTTTTTACAAGCAATTAAATTTTGGCACGGTTTTTGAATGTTATTTTTAGGTAAATGTCAGGAGGTTGTAGATGATTGGGATAAGGCAAAAACTTTTTCTTGGATTCGGCGGACTGCTTCTCATTGTTGCTGCGATGGGGGTGCTTACCATCAGGCAGATTGATGCACTTGGGGGAGCTATAGATATTATTCTGAAGCAGAACTACCGCAGTGTGGTTGCCTGTCAGAAGATGAGCGAGTCTCTTGAACGCATGGATAGCGGGCTGTTGTTTACCTTTGCCGGGCATCCGAATAAAGGGCGGCAAACTATTCGGGATCAGGAGCAGAACTTCCTGTATTCACTTCAAGTAGAACTTGGTAATATCACTCTTCCAGGAGAGCATCAAAAAGCGGTGCAGATCAAGACTCTTTTTACCCAATATCGCGTTGTTCTTGACAAAGTAACCGATCCGTTTACACCTCTTTCAGAAAGGCAGTATCGATATTTTTCTGATCTTCTTCCTCTTTTTCACAACATAAAGCTGCTTTCAGGCCAAATTCTGGATATGAACCAGGCGAACATGCAGGCGGCCAACGACAATGCCCGGCAGATGGCAGCATCGGCACATAACACGATGCTTGCCGCAATCGTTGCGAGCGCTGTTCTTGCAATGTTGTTTAGCTTCCAGTCCCATTGGTGGATTCTGCTGCCTATCCGGAAGCTTATTGCATCAGCCGAAGAGATTAGGAAAGGCAATCTTGATTTGGTTCTTGATACCACATCAATGGATGAAATCGGCCAGCTTTCGCGCTCTTTTAACGACATGGCGGCCTCTCTCCGTCGAGCTCGCAAGAGCGATACTGAAACGCTCTATCGCAGTCGAAGAGTTATGCAGGAGGTATTTTACGTTTTACCCTTGCCAATATCGGTGCTGAATGAGAATGGATATGTTGAAGTATCCACTGAGAGTGCGGAACAATATTTTGGGTTGAAGCCAGGGGTAAATGTTCGCGATCTTGGTTATGAGTGGTTGACGGAGGTGTGGCAGAAAGCGAATCGACAGGGTACGGCAACTGAGTCTGAAGAGGGTAAGGGCTACATTCAGCATTTTGAAGGGAGCCGCGAATACTTTTTTCAACCTTCCGCAGTTTCATTTCCATTTGGGGCTTATCGAGAGGAATGTGCCGGAACTGCGCTGATTTTCAGGGATGTGACGCAGTTGCACGAACAGCTTGAACTCAAGCGCAGCGTTATTGCTACCGTTTCACATCAGTTACGAACTCCTCTTACATCGTTAAGGATGTCTGTCCATCTTTTGCTTGAAGAACGGATAGGTCATCTCAACGAACAGCAGGCTGATTTGCTGCTGGCAGCCCGAGAAGAGAGCGAGAGGCTTGCGCACATTCTGGATGATCTTCTTGATCTCAACAGGATGGAATCGGGAAAAGCCCACCTGAATATTGTTCCGATTTCTCCGTTCCGGCTTATTTGCGAAGGTATTGAGCCATTTCTTCTCCATGCAAGCGATCGAGGGGTTGCCATTGTCAATACTGTTCAGGAGGGGTTGCCTGAGGTAATGGCAGATCCGGAAAGTATTCAGCATGTTTTTGCCAATTTACTCTCCAATGCATTGCGCTTTACCTCTCCGGGCGGTCAAATAACGCTGCGTGCTATTGAAGAGTATGAAAAGCTCAGGTTTTCTGTTGGGGACACTGGCGGTGGCATTGCGTCAGAGCATCTTGAGCATCTTTTCGAAAGATTTTATCGGGTTCCGGGTCAAAAGGAAAAAAGTGGTATAGGTCTTGGTCTCTCTATTGTCAAGGAGATTGTTGAGGCTCATGGCGGAACAGTTGGAGCAGAAAATGTTTTGGATATGGGAGCCGTATTTTATTTCACCCTGCCTTTTCGGCCAGATAAACAGCCTTGATAAACGGCTACATGGCGACTGAAGACAAAGAGGGAGAACAGCGTGATGGTCTATAAGTACTTGTTACTCGGTATCCTCATTTTTTTTATTCTTGCGGGGCTTGCGGCATTGGCATGCTGCATTTTTCATACAGGAGGTTAAGATGCATTGCTATTGTTACTCTGCATGTCGTTTAACCAATTGTAGAAAAGCAGTAGCAAAAAGATCACATTCAGTGGAGTAAAAGCTATGGAAAGGAACAGGGTTGACAGTTTTTTGCGTCTCATCCAGAGGTCGCGACAGGGGAAACTCAAAATCTATGTCGGTTACTGCACCGGAGTTGGAAAAACCTGGCAGATGTTGCAGGAAGCAGGCCGTATGCAAAAGAATGGAATAGATGTTGTTGTCGGACTTGTAGAAACTCATGCCCGAAAAGAGACCGAGGATCTGCTTTCAGGGCTTGAGATTATTACCCGCAAAAGCCAGCTCTACAGGCGAATAGAAATTACCGAAATGGATATTGACGCTATCCTGCAACGTCATCCTGCTGTTGTGCTTGTCGATGAACTGGCGCATACCAATGTTCCCGGAAGTCGGAATGCCAAGCGCTATGAAGATGTCGAAGAGATACTTGCCGCAGGTATTCATGTGATTTCGACCTTGAACATTCAGCATGTCGAAAGCCTTTACGAGACGGTTGAACAAGCAACGGGAGTGAAGGTTAAGGAAAGAATTCCTGATCGTATTCTGGCAATGGCTGATCAACTGGTTAATGTTGATATTACAACTGATGATCTGCGTCAGCGTCTGACCGAAGGAAAGGTCTCTGTCCTGAGCCGTTCGGAGGCAGCTCTTTCCAATTTTTTCAGACCTGAAAATCTTGAACAACTCAGGGAGCTTACTCTGAGGGAGCTTGCAGCGCAACTTGATTCGAAACGGCGTAACCAGTTTCATGATGAGGCCGTCTCAATCCCGATCAACTGATGGTCTGTCTCAGCTCAAAAAACGAGAACTGTGAACCCATTCTTCGTTATGCATCGCGCATAGCCGGACGGCTGAACAGAAACTGGTATGCAGTCTATGTACAAACTCTCTCTGACAGTTCGACCAATGTTGATGCCCGGGTACAGCGTCTGCTTTCCAATACTCTTGCACTTGCCCAGCAACTGGGGGCTACCGTCTTTACCTATAAAGGTGACGATGTGGTTAAAACTATTTTGCAGTTTGCTAGGGAGTATGGTGTCGGGCACATCATCATAGGTAATTCTGGACGAAAACTCTCGTTCTTGCAATACGTTTTTGGCAGGCAGACTATTGTTGAACGATTGATCAGCCAGTCTCGTGGAATCAGTGTCATTGTGCTTGATACAAGGGAAGAGGCTGTTTTGCAAAAGCCAACATCTACAGCCCAACTTTTATCCAGCATTAAGGAGACTCTTTTGAGTAGAAACCAGCATCAGCATGAATGGAAAGAGCCTATCAGAAGGGCTCGGGTTATTTTGTGGGAGAGTGTTCTTGAAAAAGAAGAGGCATTAAGCCAGTTGCTGCACGAATGTTGTCTTGTTCATCAAGCTATTGATGAAGCGAGCGCATTCCAGAGCATCCTTGACAGGGAGACGCAGGGCTCTACTTTTATTGGTGAGGATATTGCGATTCCACATACCAGACTTGAGCATCTCAACCAACCGGTACTCTCTATAGGTTTATGCAAAAAAGGTATTTATGATCCAGAATCAAGCAAAACGGCACGGATTATGTTTCTGATGCTCTCGCCACTTTCAGATCCAAGCAGCCATATTCGAATTCTTGGCACCATCAGCAAAATGGCTGCTGACAGCCATTGGCGGAACATGATGCTTAACGCGCAAAGCAAAGCAGAGATCATTCGTATCCTTTGTGAGCGGTCAGTAAACTGTTGTTAGCAGTGGGTAGTGCTTGAGAATGCTACTGGAATATGACTATGTTGTCATTAAAATGAGTTCCGTTCATCATTGTAAGCTCTTGATATTTTTTTATCTTTCGCGGTAAGGTTATTTGCAAAATGTATTGATTGATTAACCATGCCTGCGACGAACTCATACAAACCCCTGCCTTCCCTTGGTCTGCTGCTATCGGGTTCTGTTCCGTTTAGGGGAGGTGCTTTGTAGTTTGTTTTCGCTGTCAGAGAGAACATCGTTAAGGCCACAACTTCCTCCGGGGTTGGTGGCTTTCTTTATTTTATATAATCAAAAGAGAGCAAGGAGTATAGTGCTATGATGAATTATAAAAAATATGCACCCTATCCGCTGGTTTCCATTCCGTCGAGGAGCTGGCCTGACAAGACTATTATAAAAGCACCGAAATGGTGCAGTGTTGATCTTCGTGATGGCAACCAGGCGCTTCCTGTACCAATGAGTGTTGATGAGAAGGTTGCCATGTTTCAGCTTCTCGTTTCGATTGGGTTCAAGGAGATTGAGGTGGGGTTTCCATCGGCATCAGCGACGGAATATGCGTTTGTGCGTCGATTGATTGAGGGGAATCTTGTTCCTGATGATGTGACCATCCAGGTGCTGACTCAGGCCCGTGAACATCTGATTCGTAAAACCTTCGATTCCATTTCCGGCACGAAACATGCGATTGTCCACCTTTATAACTCCACCTCAACGTTACAGCGCGATGTTGTTTTTCGCAAGAACAGGGAGGAGATCAAGTCCATAGCCGTGCAAGGGACTGAGCTGGTTCGCCGTCTCAGAGATGAATCGGGTTGTGCTGGTATTCGTTATGAGTATAGCCCTGAAAGTTTTACCGGCACGGAACTTGATTATGCGCTCGAGGTCTGTCATGCGGTGATGGATGCCTGGGGCGCTTCGGCAGATGATAAAATTATCCTGAATCTGCCCTCAACGGTTGAGATGTCGCAGCCGAATATTTATGCTGACCGGATCGAGTGGTTCTGTCGCAACATAAAGAATCGGGAGGCAGTACTGATCAGTGTTCACGCCCATAATGATCGGGGTACCGCTGTTGCAACTGCCGAATTGGCCTTGATGGCTGGAGCTGACCGGGTTGAGGGGGCGCTGTTTGGGAATGGCGAGCGGTGCGGGAATATGGATATTGTCACCATGGCGCTGAATCTCTTTACTCAGGGGGTTGATCCGGAGCTTGATTTTTCCGATTTACCCCGCATCAGGGAGGTTTACCGAAAGTCTACCCGTATGGATATTCATCCTCGTCACCCCTATTCTGGAGAGCTGGTCTATACCGCCTTTTCAGGGTCGCATCAGGATGCCATCAGCAAAGGGATGAAAGCAAAACCGGCTTCTCAGGGCGTGTTGTGGGCGGTTCCTTATCTTCCTATTGATCCGCAGGATGTTGGATGCAATTATGAGGCCATTGTGCGCATCAACAGCCAGTCTGGCAAGGGTGGTGTTGCCTATGTGCTTGAAAAGGATTACGGAATCCAGATTCCAAAGTGGATGCAGCCTGATTTTGCCGAGGCAGTGCAGGCTGTTGCCGATACAACCGGCATTGAGTTGTCTCCAGATCAGATCCATGACCTGTTTCATACAGAATATGTCAAGTTGAAAGAGCCGATGACGCTCAAAAAGTGTACTCTCAAATGGGACGATGCTGATCTTGATCGTAATGATGAAGAGGCTACGATGATCAGTTGTATTGTACAGGAGCAGGAGAGGGTATTCAGTTTTGACGCACAGGGAAATGGTCCGCTTGATGCGTTTGTCAAGGGATTTGTGCGAGAAAGCGGGCTTGATTTCAGTATTGATGAGTACGCTGAGCATGCAATAGGCAAGAGTGCAGGGGCACTTGCGGTTGCTTACATAAAGATCGGCTGTGCTGATGGACGCATATCGTTTGGGGCCGGAATTGATTCGAATATTAGTCTTGCATCTATCAAGGCAATCGTTAGCGCTCTCAACCGGCTTCCTTGAATGACTCTCTCTCCAGGTCAGCGATTTCTTGAAGGGACAATAATAACAGGACAGGTTGCCTGCCGAATAACCCCTTCTGAGACGCTGCCGATGAGCAGGTGAAAAAGCGCACCGTGTCCATGCGATCCGAGCATGATCATGTCGGCTCCATGTTTTTCGCTTTCATTCACAATAGCCTCGACCTCGTTGTTTTGTGCAATAAGAATAGTGGTATCAATCCTTTTTTCCCGAAACCTTGCGGCTATAGCTCTCATCTTTAACGATTCAGGGGTATCCCGGTGATGATACCCCGCATCACAGAGTACTTCGTCTTGCGGGATTATGGTCTCAGCATCCAGCCGTAAATCAATAATTGGAGATGCAGGTGGAACGACGTGAAGCAGAAAGACTTTTGCCGAAAGAGCTGTAGCAAGTTTTTCTGCTTCAGTAAAGATTTTTTCGGCGAGTTCCGAAAAATCAGTAGCAACCAGAAGCTTCATGATGTTGTGTCAGGCGGCTATAGTGCGTTTTTCCTGAAGCATCAAAAATAGAGCAAACGCTACGCCCGGAATCCATCCAAAGAGGGTAAGAATGCCGGTTAACATGATTGTTCCAGCCTCCTTGTTTGTCACTGCTGCTGGTGGAAGAATAAATACAAGCATCCATCTGCGAATATCCATTTCGAACTCCGATTTTTTGGTTGAAACAATTCAGAATTTAGTATTAAACCGCCAATAAACAATGGAAAAACTGATTGCTGAAGTATAAACAGTGCGTTATAGGTAAGCTGTCGCTTGGATTTTAATTCTAATATTGTAAATTATCTTCCCTTCAGAAATAATCCTGAGTAAAAGGACTCTTGATTTGTTGAACATAAATTGAAATAACTTGCTTAAGAAAGTCCATCCCGACGTGGTTTTGGATGATGTTGATGAGGTGATTGACGAGCCGAATTTTAATAATTACAATACCTCTCCAGACCCGCCCAGTCCTTATGCTGACCTTGAAAAGAAGTATCGCAAAAACCGATTTAACAAAAGCAGATCCAAAAGTCCCTCTGACTATTTCAGCGTTAGTGGTGGAGTGAACAATTCTGTTTCAAAAAGTGCAGATGGAAACAAGCCACAAAAGAGGAAACCGAAAAAGAGGCCCTTTTCCAAGGCACCCAGGCCATCGAACGGTAAACGCAATCAAAATCCCCAGGACGATTCCGCTAAAAAGTGAATTCTTTTAGCACTAATACGTCTTAAAGGTGTGAACGGAAGATCATCGTTTGGAGACTTTCGATAGTGCGAGTAAGCAGGTCAGAGCAAACAATGGCTTTTGAAATACAGGCACATCGAGGAGGCAGGGCCTTTTTCCCTGAAAATACTTTGCACGCATTCTGCCATGCTGCGACATGTGGAGTGAGGGTTATTGAGCTTGATCTTTTTGTTACAAAAGATCATGAAGTTATTGTTTCACACGACCCATGGCTTTCGGGTCCACTCTGCTCGGATCCCGACGGAGTGCCGCTCGGTGTCGATGCGAAGGGCTTTACGCTTTATGATATGCCCTATGCCGATATTCTGCGTTTTGATTGTGGTCGCCCTCACCCCTCCTTTCCGCAACAGTCCAGGATTATAACCGCCAAACCGCTTCTTTCTACTGTTTTTAGCGAGGTTGATACCTTTATGCTTGATGCTGGCTTAAGTGGTTCCATGGTCTATAATCTTGAAATAAAGTCATGGCCAGCCGAAGATGGCCTCTTGCATCCTCCGCCTGAGCAGTATGCTGCGCTTGTTGTTCAGCTTGTTGTGGCAGCAGGGTTCACCTCTCGTGTCAGGCTACAATCTTTTGACTGGCGGGTCATTCGAGAGGCATGGAAGATCTGCCCGCATCTCTGTTATGGACTTTTACTTGATGATCGGGCCAATATGGTGCCATTTCTCTCAGATCTCGGGTTTGTACCACAGTATCTGAATCCTCATCTTTCTCTTGTTGACCGTGATATGTTCGATTTTCTTCATCTCCAGGGTATCAAAGCGATTCCCTGGACAGTCAATCTTCCCAAAGAGATGCTTTCCATGCAACAGGTTGGCGCTAATGGTATTATTACGGATTATCCGGAATTGGCGTTGTCACTTTTCAGCTCTTCGTCAATGCCTCAATCAGGGTATTGACTTTATTGATCATTGACTCAGGGAGTTTTGCTGAGGGGGTGTACAAAATTTTATCGAGCGAGTCCAGTACGGCAGGTATTTCAGCGCGAATTTCGCAGTTGATATTGATTCGCTGTAATGCATTTTCGAGCTCCCGTCGTGTTAATGCTCCGGGTTGCTTTATTCCTGTTTTATCAAGCGTTGTAAACAGTTTTTGTTTCATTTCACCGGCTGTTTTCGCCGTATTCTGCGAATGTTGCGGTTCAGAATTGTGATGTCTCTGTCCAGCTTTTTTTCGTTTCTTTGATCGACTCAGGAGAGTGGCAGTCATGGTCAGCAGGAGCAGTCCAATAAAGATAGCGGTTATCATTATTGGTGGATAAAGATTGCTCTCCGATTCTCCGGGAAAGTGACGTGTTTGCTGATCAGCGATGTTTTTCACGACTCCTCTTGCGATTGTGATGTTGAGTGGTTTTGAGAGTAATGTCTGATAGTGTTCAGTTTCAGGATTAAAGACAGTAAGGCGAATTGCAGGTATCCTGAAATCACCGGTTGATTGAGGCCAGGTGATTGTGGTTGAAGTTATAGTCCCAGAGGGTATGCGAGATTCTTTGTTGTAGTGGCTGCTTCTTTCAGGCGGGTTATGGCGAAAGCTTTCGGGCAGATTGAGAGTCGGGAGCTGAAGGGTGTGCAGGCTGCCTGTTCCTGTTATGATCATTTTCAGGGATAAAGGCTCTCCAGCCCTTACTTTTTGTTTGTCTGCAAGAAGGTCGAAGGAAAAAGAGCCGACAGCCCAGGAGAAATTTTCAGGTATTGGTTCCGGGAGAGGACGAGCTGAGAGGGTAAGTGGCGGAGCAGCGATGCTGATTACTCTCTCTTTTACCCTTTTTGGGTTTGCGGACGTTTCGAGCTTTTGCACAAGACACTGCATCCTGTATCCTGAAATGGGGATATTTCCGCTCTGAAGTGGTACAAGTCGGAACTGTTTAACGACAGCACTCCTGAAGGTTTTTCCCTGCACTTTGGTTGGGGTACTTTTGATAAAACGTTCCGGTGGGCTCTCTTTTACCCATACGCCCTGAAAAAAGGGTGATACTTCGCTAAAGATTTTAGGTGCAACATCTTTGAAATTGAGGGTGTAGGTCAGAAGTATCTCCTCCCCCACAAAAAAGTCTCTCTTGCTTATTGAAGAGGTGAGGAATGGGGTACTGTTCGGGTTTTCCGCTCTTGCTGTTTGAACCGAAACATACAGTGTTACAAGCAGAAGCAGAGCACAGAATCGCCAGGAAGCCAGTATTCTCTCCATAGACTTTTATTTCATAAGTTGCCGGGATCGGGCTGCAGCAGCCACAACGGTGTCTGACAAAATCTGCCGGATGTTTTGTTCTTCCATTATTTTCAGCCCAGCCTCAGTGGTTCCCCCCGGTGTTGTGACATC
>Ga0194060_10000746_pt1 | contig 23641 bp, 15 predicted proteins | sample SepL225m_MetaG_FD_163427 | JGI IMG/M metagenome (GOLD analysis project Ga0194060, IMG submission 163427) | Anoxic zone freshwater microbial communities from boreal shield lake in IISD Experimental Lakes Area, Ontario, Canada - Sep2016-L222-5m | ecosystem: Environmental > Aquatic > Freshwater >... | reverse complement strand
ACGTATACCCAGGAGCCGCTACAAACGCCTGCCGAATACGCTGCCCCATCTCTGTCCGAATAGGAATATTTTGAAAATTTGGATTAGAAGAAGAAAGACGCCCCGTCGAAGCCACCGACTGGTTAAACGAAGTATGCACCCGACCCGTACTTTTATTGATCAATGTCGGCAAAGGAAGAATATACGTGCTCAATAACTTGTCATAGTGACGATACTCCAACAACAACGAAATGATCGGGTGTTGATCTTTCAACTTCTCAAGTGTCCCCGCATCAGTTGAGTAGCCGGTCTTTGTTTTTTTTGTAGCTTTCAGAAAAAGTTTGGTATACAGCACATCCGCAAGCTGTTGACTCGAATTGATATTAAATTCCTGTCCCGCCAATTCATAAATATTCTTTTCCAACGTAGAAAGAATTCCCGCAACCTCTTTGGCAATCACCTCCAACTTCCCCTCATCAATGATCAACCCACGCATCTCCATATGCATCAACACTGGCACCAACGGCATCTCAATCTTAGAAAAAACTCCCTGCAAATCTGGCTTACATACAACCGGTTGCAAATCATCCTCAGAAAACAGCGAAGACGTACCAGATACAGACATAGAAAAACCCTCACAAAAATGAAATTAAAATCGGTTAGAAAAAGTATACCAGATCAGGAAAAAACCACACCAAGGCACTTCTTTTCAAAACGCTATAATCCTCGCTTGCATCCTCCAACAAAACCCCCTAGAATCTAATCAATGCAGCGAGGATTGACAAAAAACACCGATAGTGGTATAACTGCAACAACTGCGAGAGGACACCCCATGAAATTTGATCTCTTTTCCGTAAAAATACAATGCTCCAACTGCGATGAAATCTACACCCACAAAGCATTCCCCACCTTTATGCCAGAATGCCCTCATTGCCAATCCTCCGCCTACGAACTCCACCTCTCCGGCAAATCCACAAGCCGCCTCGTTGCCGACCTCGACCAATTCTTCAAAGAAGGCGACCTCCACCTCGTCGAAGAATACAAAGTCCGCCTCACCTTCCTCCTCCTCCAACTCAAAACCCTAGACAAAAACAGCCAGTTCCCATTTTCGTTATAAAAAGCGAAAGCAGCCAACAAGAATTTACCTAAGCGCATCAAAAAAGCATACGCAGGAAAATAAAAATAATCCCGAGCAAAGCACCCCGCATCAGGGAAGTTCATCTGCAACGCAACGCCTGATGTCTCCAACTTCCGCACAGCTCTCTGATGACTTTTATGTCACTTTTTTCCTCTTCGTTACCCACCACTTACTGAGATTAAAAAAGTGACGCGGTTTTTGCTACTTTTTGCCAAGACCAAAAAGTAGGATGCAAATGACGCAAGAACTCCACCCTATGGCAAAAAAACCGCAAACAGCAGCATTCAATAAACCCACATCTCCCGAGACAAGGCATGCCATTGTCTCTACAAAATTCATAGATAACAAACTGTAAGATTCAAATTTCCCCTACAACTTCCCCCGCAAAATCTCCAACCCCCTATTCTCCCCAATCACCCGATCCGCCGCCCCTCTCTTCAACAACCCATCCTGCGCCCCATACTTCGAAACAACCGAAGCCGCATTCGCAGTCCCCAACTGCATCCCATATTCAATATCATTTTTCAAAAATAGTCCCGTTACAAAACCCGATCCAAACGCATCACCAGCTCCGAGAGTATCAACAACCTGTTGTGGGTAAATACCAAACGAATACAACGTCTTTCCATCAAAAACCTGAGTACCTTTCTTCCCATCTGTGATCGCTATAATCTTTGGTCCAAATGCATGCAACGCCTTCAAAATATCAGACAAATCCAATTGCCATTCACTCACCTTCATCCCCTTACTCGAAGACCCATGATGCTCGACCGCAGAAACTTGATAATTTGGCTTTCTACCAGAAAAAATCGTCGCCTCTTCTTTATTCAACAACAGCACTTCAGTTTCTGCCAACAAATCTGCATAATGTCTAGCAGTCTTCATAACTTGCACACCACCAGGGTTCCAAGCCAGTTTAATCCCATGCTGACGGAGAAAGTCAGGCATCACTTCAATCACACTTTCCGATTGCTCAGGAAGACTGGAAAGATACACCCACTTCGCTCCACTGGCAAAATTCCAATCAACAACGTGTCGTTTCAAACCAACATTCGCCCCACGATACACCAATATAGTCCGCTCACCCTCAAAACTATTAAGCACTATCGAAAGCCCCGTCTTCTCCTGCTTACTGCGCTCAACATGATCAGTCATAACACCTTCCTGCAGCAAATGAGCAACAATCTCGTCACCAAGAGAATCCGCTCCAACCATACCAATAATTCCAGACTTCAAACCCATTCTGGAAAAAGAAACCGCCGTATTCGAACCACCACCTCCCAAAGTGAGCGCAATCTCGCGCACATCAAGCTTCGCTCCATACTCAAAAGCAAGCAAAGACTCTTCAGAATCTTGGCTCCGCAACTGCAAAACTCGAGAATTTTCCGCTCTGGTAAAAATGTCTCGGGAAAGACTCCCAATCGAAACAATATCACAACCACTCTTAGTCATTATTGATTTTCCTTTTTCTTTTTGAAAAAACACCGTCCAAAAGTTATCATACAACTATACCAAAAAAATGCTAAAAACACAATCATGAAAGCAAAAACAATGAAGCGAACATTACAGATCACCAGTTATCTCTTCTGTACACTTTTTCTTTCAGCAATATTCTCCTTTTCGCCGGCTCACGCACAAAGCTGGCAAGTCGATACCTGGGTCGGGACAGCAGCTGATAACCCCGCACTCGATACTGTCTTCACAATAACATCCTTCGAAACGGCATTGCAAAATCCCGAAAGTATTGCTGTCGACACAAATCACAACGTCTACATCATCGACCAAAACCGTCTAATCAGAGTAAATTCACTAGGAAGCGTAACCCTTGTAGCTGGCACAACCGACAGTGGAGATATCGATGGAAAAGGAAGTGGAACTCGTCTCAACAACCCACATGGACTGGCATTTGATAGCAATGAACGTTACCTCTACATCGCCGATAGTGGTAATAAAAAAATTAAACGATTTGACCCCATCACACAAATTCTTTCAACAGTTGTTGTTTTTCAAAGTTTCGAGCCATACGACATTGCAATTGACCGCGATAACAACTTATATCTAGTTGGCAATCAATCAAAAATATATAAATTTTCACCCTATGACTCTTCCCTCAGCACATATGCTGGAAACGATACTCCATGCACCGATACAAATCCCTCAAACTGTGATGGAACTCGCCCAACCGCTCGTTTCACTACGCAGTTACGAGGTATTACGATTGATAAAACAACAAACACGCTCTATGTCACAGATGGAAATTTTCTCAGAATGATCAGCAACACTGATGTCTTCTCGCAAGTTGGGACAGGTACTGATACCAATATTCCTAGCGGTATCAGCATAGACTCATCCGGCAATATCTTCATTGCCGACACCATTAATGCGCGTATCAAAGAAATCATCAACAATGCCAACGGTGATATTATTAATTTCACGGGAAATGGTGCGGGATACACTGATGGAGCAATCTCCACTGCACGGTTTAATTTACCAAAAGATATCTTTGTAGCTCCCTCAGGAGAAATGTTCATAGCAGACAGCGGAAATCAACGCATTCGTAGAATATTCAATCCTACAACAACGACTCCTTTACCCACACCAACATACTCCTACTACAGTTCACCAACAATTACCACAACTCCCACTTACAATCCTGAAACTACTTTCTGGAACGCATTTACTTCCTCCTGCACAGCCTCATCTCCCAACTGTTACCCAATATACTCATTCAAATACCCTCAAAACTGGAACCTAAGTGAAGGAACCAGCGACATCACAACAAGTATGAGAAACTTCACTTCATATACAGTAACAGTGAATAATGGGTCAGCAGATTACCTGACCGTCTTTCGACCAGAAACGATTTTTACCATCAACGATCTACTAAATAACTTCACCTACACTGGATATCAATACTCCCAAACAGGCACCAAATTTCTCAATGGCAAAGAATATAAAGTATTCCAAATAACAGCTTCATCCAACGAAATATCAACGCTTTACGTCCACCAACTTACTGACGGAAGCGTATTCATTTTTTCTTACGACTATGGTCAAACAATTTCAGAAAACACATTTGAACTTATCCTATCTACATTTACCCTATTGAATGGCTATTATCCATCACCTACACCACTCTACGAGTATCCCGGCTACTCCGCCCAATGGGTTTCGCAAACAACAGGAACTGGAGGCGGAAATAATCCGATACTGATCAAGCGTGGTGAAACCACAAATATCCAGGCACAATTTCGTAATGATGGCACAGCGACATGGTTTAGAGATACCAACCGAAATGATTTTGTAGCCTTCTACGTTTACAAAGATTTGATATATTCCACCCCACCCGAATTTAACAATCCAACAAACCCCAACTACGGACGAAGCTATTTTGCCAATAGTCTCTGGGGAAGGAGCTTCGACAAAAATACAGAATTTTCCCGAGCAGCCACACTCAGAGAAGAATTCGTGCTCCCCGGAAACATAGGAACATTTGATTTTACATTTACTGCACCTATCAACGCATTTACTACACTCCATCGAGAAGATCTCTCGCTTGCCTACGGACCGAATTGGATGCCAAATTACTACAATGGTGACCCCGCTCTTGTTGCGCATGTCTGGTTTCCAATAAAAATTATAAATTAACCCCTTTTCCCCCGCTCATTGACTAAGCACCTCATTTAGAGGTATACTATGAGTTACCGTATGTGGAGAGTGATGATTATGAAAGCAGTGAAAAGCACGAATTACAAAGAGGTTCGCGAAGACGATCTGAAAGTAAAATTGGCAAAAGCCATACTCAGCAACACCCACGTAAAAGTAGCACCCGCCGATATTCTCGCAGTTGATGTGATGAAGAAAATTGTTCTTTTCTTCAAACGCGTTGACAACAAAGGTCGACGAAATCGTGCTACATTTTACACAATCAGCCTGACTACTGGCGAACAAACCGAACTCCTCAATAACCCATTAGCAGTTCAAGAAATAGATGCCTTAGGCATTTTGTTCTAAAATTTACCATAACAACTAGCAACTTTTTCCTATGAAAAAAGGTTACTTTGGTCAATTTGGTGGCAGCTTCTTACCGGAAATGTTTATTCCGGCAATTGAAGAGTTAGAAAACACCTACAACAAAGCAAAAAAAGATCCAGCATTCCTAAAAGAATTCTCCAACCTCCTCACCACCTATGTGGGACGCCCATCTCCACTTACATTTTGTCCAAACCTGACAAAACATCTTGGTGGAGCGAAAATCTATCTCAAACGAGAAGATCTCAACCACACTGGCGCTCATAAGATTAACAATGCTTTGGGACAAGCACTTCTAGCAAAACGAATGGGAAAAACCCGTCTCATCGCAGAAACCGGAGCAGGGCAACACGGCGTTGCCACAGCAACAGTAGCTGCCAGACTTGGTTTCAAATGCACAGTATACATGGGTATTGTCGACGTAAAACGTCAACGACCAAATGTATTCTGGATGCAACAGCTGGGCGCAACAGTTGAACCTGTATTTTCAGGAACCCAAACCTTAAAAGACGCGATTGATGAAGCACAAAGAGACTGGGCAAAAAACCTTCTGGATACACACTATCTTATTGGATCAGCCTTGGGCCCACACCCATATCCTACAATTGTCAGAGACTTCCAATCCGTTATTGGCAAAGAAACAAAAAAACAGATGAAAAATAGCGAAGGTCGCCTTCCTGATGTCCTCATTGCTTGTGTTGGAGGTGGAAGCAATTCTATTGGATTATTTCACCCATTTCTCAAAGATAAATCTGTACGAAAAATCGGCGTAGAAGCTGGTGGATTTGGTCTCAAATCTGGAAAACACGCAATCCGCCTCAAAGATGCCAAAATCGGACGCCCTGGCATTGTCCAAGGATATAAATCATTTTTCTTACAAAACGCCGATGGACAGGTTCTGGAAACACACAGCGTATCAGCAGGACTCGACTATGCAGGCATCGGACCAGAACATGCCTATTTGCACGAAACCAAACAGGTGGAATACGAATTTTCAACGGATGAGGAAGCCATCGCAGCCCTAAAACTTTTAGCTCGCACAGAAGGTATCATTCCTGCCCTAGAATCATCACATGCTGTCGCCCAAGCTATCAAAACAGCTCCAACACTCTCAAAAAACAAGATCATCATCGTCAACCTCTCCGGTCGTGGAGATAAAGACATCTTTACAGTTGCTGAAGGGCTAAAAGATAAAGAATGGAAAACATTCATCCAAGAAAAAGCCCAAATATATCATGATGAACAGTAGAACAACCCAATCTCCACTCAACTGGATATAGTCACTATGCCAACTGCAATAGTCACCCGCTTTGCCCAACTCAAAAACTCCTCCGCTCTTGCATTAATGACCCATGTCATCTGTGGCTACCCACAAAGAAACAGCACAGAAGCCCTCGTAAAAACTATGGAAGAAGCAGGTGCCGACTTCGTGGAGCTGCAAATTCCTTTCTCCGACCCCTCTGCTGATGGCCCCACCATGATGAATGCCAACACTGAAGCACTTAACAACAATATTACAGTCAACGATTGCTTCATAATGGCACGAAATCTTTCCAAAACTGTAAAAATCCCGCTCATTTTTATGACCTACATCAACATACTTTTTAATTACGGCATAGAAAAATTTGTAAAAGATGCCGCCAAAGCTGGTATTTCAGGCCTTATAGTTCCTGATTTTCCCGTTGAAGAAACCAAAGAGTACGTAAAATACTGTCGAGCAAACAACATAGACCCAATCTTCGTTATTTCTCCAAATACCTCTGATAAACGCTTAGAAATCATTGCCCCTTTAGCGTCAGGATGTCTCTACTGCACCACTCGTACTGGAATAACTGGCGTGCAAACCACCATTCCCACGGATGTAATAAACTACCTAAAAAAAGTACAAAAGAAAATAAAACTACCCATTGCCGTTGGTTTTGGGATAGCAAAACCTGAACATGTTAAAGCATTGCAAGGGCATGCAGACTGCGCAGTGGTAGGCAGCGCAGTAATCGAACTTATCAAAAAAACACCAGCAGAAAAACAATTGGCAACAGTAAAAAGCTACATCAAGTCTTTAAAATCGGCATCAAACCTCGTATGATTAGCCTACATGCCGATTTGCCGACGTAGCTCAGGGGTAGAGCAATAGTTTCGTAAACTATGGGTCGGCGGTTCAATTCCGCCCGTCGGCTCCACAACAAAAATATGGAGAATCACCATGAAAATTAATCTCAAAATTGCAGTAATCTCTACTTTACTATCTCTAGCAATTGTTGCCTGTTCATCATCCAACCAAAACAACAATACACCTGAAATGCTCCCAACACCAACTCCCCCACCTCCAAAACAGTTCGTAACTCCAACAACAGATGATGTGCGAGGAGTCTCGTCAGCCGCACTAATTAAGTATAAAGCTTGGGAAAGCGGCTCTTTTGATGACTTCTATAACGACCTTCACCCTGATAGCCAAACAGCTATTTCAAAAGATGACTTTGTAAAATACTGGACTGAAAAACGTAAAAGCATGGCAGCTAAAAACCCTGAGCTCCGTGACATCAAATTTATCCAATCAGAGAAACTTGCTGGCTTTGATAAAACGTATACAAATATCGCCGAAGTAATCGTCACATTCAAATACGAAATAGGAGGAAAAGAGGTAACAACTCAGGATGGAATAAACTACCTAGTAAAAGATAATTCTGGAAAATGGCTTTTTCTCTGGAAGAAATAACTAAAATACTTGTTTTCAGCATTTAAAAACTCAACCTCGTCACTCTCCCTATAATCTATCCGTAATCAGCCAAGCTTTATTCAATGCATATGCTCGCATTTTTGCAGTAGGATCTACCACCACTGGATTTCCAACAGCATCAAGGAAAAAGTGATCCGAGAAATGATCTCCATAACCATAACACTGATTAAGTTCCAGTGAATATTGTTTTCTAAGAGTTTCTAACCACCTAGCCTTACCTTCGCCGAAAGGATGCTCCCCCTCTATAGATCCTGTATATTTCCCATTTGCTACCTGAATAGTTGTACCAATTCCTTCATCGGCTTCAAACTCCACTTTCCACAAATCAACCAACGGTTGCAAAGCAGCCGATAGTAAAATTACAACATGCCCCTGAAATTGATGCTCCTTGATTATTTTTCTACTAGATTCTGGAATTCTTGGCTTGATACAACGTTCAAAAAATGGTTTGACGTGTTTTAATAAAACCTCAGTATCAACATTTTTTAAATATGCTTTATTTTTCTTAATCATCTGATCACTGCCACCACGAATATTTTTCACCATAAATGCCAAAGTTCTAGATAAAGCTACAGGCCCCAGCACCCCCTTCTTCAATAAATACTCAAAAAATAACCTATCAGTAGAAGCTCCAGGCAACAATGTGCCATCAATATCAAAAATAGCTGCAATCATAATAAGTAACGAGATCCTTACTCAAAATACCTAAAAAGGGATAAAGTAGCTACACAAAACTCATCCTAACATCCTAATACCGTTTCTCAAATTTTATACCTGTAAAGTAATAATTAAGAATCCAGTCGTAGGTTTTCCCTTCCTTATACGCAAACCCAATAGCACCATTAGCACTCATTCCCACGCCATGATTAGCACATCCTTTACCAACACATTTTGGAATGCCAAATCGTGTACCATATGGATCTGGTTTAGATAGACACCAATACAATTCGCTATCAGGCCAAACTTCAGTATAACTTCTTGTCCTACCGTCAGAACTCGAAAAGTATGGCGCAGTAATAACACCACCCTCATAAGTCATGACTGTACCATACGTACTATTAACCGAATCTACCCAGTTTGGTTGACGTCGCTCACGATTGTACCCTTTATAAATCTGATCCCCAGAATTGTTAACTAGAATAAACGGTTGCCCTTTACGCTTTCCCCCACGATTCAAGTGCGACAAAGCATAACTACGGGTAACAATGGAAAATGCTTTCAGATATTCCAAAGGAAAATCATCCAACACTTCACCAATACCCCAGAGGTACTGCTGCATTGGTAATTCATTAACGGCCCAAACCGCCTTGGTAACGGTAGAATAGTGAGCTTCAACAATTCCACGGAATTTATTATTGTTATCAACTTCGTCATTATAATCACTAGTTCCATACTTATAATTTCGATCATTATAAGAGGTAATTTTCAAGAATGTGCCTGTACTAGGAAGAAATCGAATCGGCTGAGCGTATGATGCTTTAAAATCATCAACAGATACTGTGTATAAACCGTTAGTGTAAGTCACCCCAGATTCATGACGCGCAGTAACCGAACGAATAATTTTCCCATCAACCTGAATAGCATAATCCCCAGTACCTGTAACACGTACTGGTTCATTATTATCAGCGTAGTAAATTCCAATACGTATTGCAGGTCCACCAGCAGTAGGAGTCCCAACCTTAGGGGTAACTGAAGGAGAAACAGGCAAAGGGGTCTTCCCTGCTGTAGGAACTCGAGTCGGCGTTTTAGAAGGAACAAGCGTTACTGTCGTTGATGGTAAAGTAAGAGCCTTGTAACTAAAGCGAGCTATCGCGACACCACCATCTTCAAAATACTCCACGCGCAACGCATGCACTCCTGCAGACACCATCGCCTTCATCGTGTGTTCTGAAGCTGCCTGCACTCCCCAACTATCAACTACAAGAGCGTCATCAACCCAAACTCGTATACCATCATCGGTTGAATAGGTAAACGCATACTCACTGGAAATCGGTGCAGTAATCTGTCCGCTCCAACGAACACCAAAATCATCAACACCAATTTCTTTAAATGGAGTACCAAGTCCCCAATTGAAGTCAATGGCAGAATCAAGTCGAATAGCTTTAGGTGCCCCACGTAATCCCTGATTATTAAAATATTCTCCAACGTACTTCCCTTCGCTATCCATTTTTTCCCACGTCAGCTTAGCAATTGCTTGCCCACCCCATTCATTATATTCATACACCACTTCATGATCACCTGTCTGAAGAGAAATAAGCTTTTCGGTAGTAGTGAGAGGCTGAGGAGACCATCTATCTAGCACTAGCTTTTTATCAATAAAAAGTCGACTACCATCATCTGAAGAAGAAGAAAACCGATACACTCCAGGCACAGTAGCAGTTAATGTCCCAGTCCAACGAACAGAAAAATTGTCCTTCCCAAGCTTGGAAACATCTGGACTACCGTTGTCCCAGTTATAATCAACAGTATCAGTAGGAATGGTCAAAACAGGAGAGCCTGCAAGATCACGGTTAGAGAAATAGTCTCCAATAAAATTTATTGTAGGGCGTTCTGCCCATGTAAACTTACATACCGCTCCACCACCCAACTCAAGATATTCCAAAACCACACTATGTGTTCCTTTTACAAGAGCAACGCTAACAGAATAGGAAGTTGCTGGCTGCGCAATCCAATGGTCAATCACAACCTTGCCATCAATCTTCAACCGTACACCATCATCCGTGGTTGAAGTAAACACATACTTGCCATCATGATCAAATACCAGATCACCCTCAATTCGAGCAGAAAAATTGTCTGCTGGTACAGTAGAATCAGGAGAGCCATTTCCCCAGTCGAAATCAATAGAATCATATCGATCGACAAACCGAGGGTTCCCAGACAAAGATGTATTATCGTAAAACGACGCTAAAAATTTCCCAGTATGTGTTGTCACCGAAGAGGTACTTGTCGCGGCAAAGACCATCATACTGAGAGGGAACAAAAGTGCAACAACAAAAGTACTCATGGTTTTAAAAGAAAAGAAACGCATAAACGAACCTCCTTTATGCACCGAACATTAGAAAAAATGGAAGAAACATTGTATTAAATACACTTCGTTATTAAAGTATTTGCAAAAACACATAGTTACTAATGCAAAAAAACACTTTCTATTACGTTTGAGCAAGTTGTTGAATCACCGCGCGAATAACACTAATAGCTTTTTCATATTCATCAAGAGGCAAATGCTCACCAGGTGTATGATCCAAACCAGAATCCCCAGGACCATAGGTAACTATCGGAACACCTTTAAAATGTGCCCCAAGCGCATTCATATCAGAAGTCCCTGTCTTCACTACAAATCGTGGAACACTACCCTCATTGCGAATAGCCTGCAAATATGCTCGCACAAGTTCATTACTCTTGTCACTGCGTATAGCCTGTTCCTGCCCGTGGTAATAAACTGTAGCCCCATTCTGGTTCTCAGCGATAAACTGCTTCAAATCTGAAAATTCAAAATCCAGTGGTGTACGAAAATTCATACCAAACTGAATAGTTTCATGTAACCCATCAGAAGCTGAATTAATTGAACGAATCGAAAAATGAAGTTGCTCAAAAGCCTTTTCTTTCCCGACATTAAAATCTTTCGCCCAACGACGAAGTAGGTTGGAAAAAACCAATGCCTCTTCAATTGCCGTTGGCTCAGGAAATGCAGTATGAGTAATGGGTTTTACCAAATCATAGTCAATAGAAATATTTCCCTTGTACCCCACGTTGATACGATCCCACTGATTGGGCTCACCCACGATAATGTAATCAACTTTATCGCGATAATGCTGAAGAAAGCTGTGCACACCAATTCCATCAAGCTCTTCCTCAACAGTACCCAACACCACAACTTTCAATGATGTGAGCGGTTGAGCCTCTAAAGCACCCATAACCAAACTAGCAAGAGATCCCTTCGCATCAACACTTCCGCGACCATAAAGTTTGTTGTCTTGAATCTTCACTGGCAACTGACCAGGAACAGTGTCAATATGTCCACACACCAACAACGTTTTCTCACCAGAACCGATTTCTCCAATCACGTTCCCTATCGCATCACGGTAGGCATCAGTAAAGCCATTGGCATGCATAAAATTCACTAGATATGCCGCAACTCTATTTTCCTGTCGGGACGGGCTATACGTGTTAACCATGTTGTACAATAACTCTACGGCTTTATTCATGTACAGTTTCAAAAAAAATTACTCATCAAGAGTAACAGTATTCACTAGCAAAAGAAAGCTTTTTACCCCCCGATTATGCATCAAAAAATCTCAAGCAAACCCTACCCACTTTTGCTACCATAAATAAGCACTAGTATTTCAACACATCCTTCCAAAAGGAACTACGATAAGGAATCCCAGCAACTTTCCATGCCCGACTCACCTATCTTACAAAACCTAAACCCCGAACAACGAAAAGCAGTGATTACCACCGAAGGTCCTGTACTAGTGCTCGCTGGCGCTGGCAGTGGAAAAACCAGAGTGCTTACCCACAGAATCGCCTACCTTGTTCAAGAAAATGGCATCACACCAGAAAGCATACTTGCCGTCACCTTTACAAACAAAGCTGCAGCGGAAATGAAAGAACGCACGCTCAAACTGCTCCATACAAAAAGTTATGTAGGCGAACCTTGGGTAACCACCTTTCACTCCTTCGGATTGAGAATACTCCGTCGAGAAGCCCACCACATTGGCTACAACGATGATTTCATCATTTACGATACCGATGACCAAAAAAAACTTATCAAAATGATTCTCAAAGAACTCGACCTTTCAGAAAAGATTTACAACCTAGGCTCAATCCTTTCCACTATCAGCAGTGCCAAAAGCAACTTTATATCCCCCGTACAATTCGACGATCAAGCCGACACCCAGTTTACGTTTCACGTGAGTAAAATCTATCCTCTGTATCAAAAATATCTCCAGCAAAATCAAGCCATGGATTTCGATGACCTAATTGTCCTAACTTACAGACTTTTTAGTCAAAATCCCGAGGTACTCGCAGCCTATCAAGACAAATTCACCTACTTTCTTGTCGATGAGTATCAGGATACCAACCATTCTCAATATCAGCTCACCACAATGTTGGCTCAAGCCAGTCGAAACCTCTGCGTAGTAGGTGATGACGATCAAAGCATCTATTCCTGGCGCGGTGCCGACGTCCGAAATATCCTCGAATTCGAATCTGATTACCCCGACGCCGTTATAGTTAAACTGGAACAGAACTACCGATCAACAAAAACCATCCTCAACGCAGCAAACCAAGTTATCAGCTTCAACGCGCAAAGAAAACGCAAAGCCCTCTGGACTGAAAATAGCACTGGCGAACTCATCAATTTCTACGAAGCAACTCATGAATTCGACGAAGCCCGCTTTGTAACTGAACAAGTGCAGATGGAATGTAAAAACGGAAAAGAGCATCAACTAAAAGACATTGCCATCCTCTACCGCACAAACGTACAGTCCCGAGCACTAGAAGAAGCATTTCTCCGCGCTGGAATACCCTACCAACTTGTGGGTGGCATAAAATTCTACGAACGTCGTGAAGTCAAAGATATCCTCGCCTACCTTCGTTTCATTGTTAATCCCTTTGACAGAATCAGCTTTGATCGAATAATCAACCTCCCTCCCCGAGGTATCGGCAAAACCGCATTGGAAAAATTCTACACGTTTCATCAATCTCGTTTAAATCACAACTTCCTCGATACCCTCCAAAATCTCAAAGAAATTGAATCCGAATTGCAAAAAGCTGCCTTCAACGGATTCACCCGTTTCTTCCTACTAATCAAAGATCTCCAAAGAAAAAGCAGCGAAATCAAGATAACTGAATTTTTTGACTACCTCCTTGAAGCAACTGATTTTATCCAGTTTGTCCGCGATGGCAGTGATGAAGGAGAAGAGCGGTACGAAAACGTACTGGAATTACGAAACGTAATCAGCGAATACTCAGAAATCGAATCCGGACAAGCATTACGAAAGTTTCTTGAAGATATAACGCTCTTTAGCGATGCAGATAAAATCAAAACCGATCGCAATCAAGTCACCCTGATCACGCTTCATGCCGTAAAAGGCCTAGAATTTCCCATTGTATTCATCGTTGGCATGGAGGAAGGACTCTTCCCCCACAGTAGAAGTTTCAACTCACAACAAGAACTCGAAGAAGAGCGACGACTTTGTTATGTAGGAATTACTCGAGCACGGAAAAAGCTATTCATCACCAGAGCAAAAGAACGAACGCTCTATGGCAACCAGCAATACACCATGGTCTCTCGCTTCATAAAAGATATACCACCAGACCTTGTCCACTCGCTCAATGCACAACTCTCTTTCACTCCCGTATTCGGGCGAAAGAAAATCGAGCAAACCTCCCAGCCCAACGCCAGCTACCAAGAAGGCGAAAAAGTAACGCATAAAACCTTTGGAAAAGGCATCATCGTACAAGTCAAAGGCGATGACATCACTGTAGCGTTCGAAGGCGTAGGTATCAAACGTCTACTAGCATCCATGGCACCACTAGAAAAAACATAACACAAAGTCCCCGTTGCCAATCACCCCGTTCCCGCTTACACTTTTCTATGGGGCTTTTCAAAAAATTCGGGCGTGTAGCTCAGGTGGTTAGAGCGCGACTCTTATAAAGTCGAGGTCCCTGGTTCAAGTCCAGGCACGCCTACCAGAACAAACCCTTGGTGGAAGTTGTCCGCCTACGGACAACGTTCCAGCAGCCGAGTGAAAATATTGTGAACAGTTTTAGAATAAGTTATCTAAACTACTCTCCATCAACACTATCATCTTCTTCATTACTAGTATCAACCAGCAACGCTAACGGCTTTTTATATTTGTCTGCTTTCCTCTTATCCTTGTGCACCTGCGTTTTTTTATTAATAAACCCATACTCTTGAAAATCACCAGCATTACCCTTGCTTTGCTTTTTCTTATCCATAAGAAAACTCACTAATTATTTTCCTAATTGTAACCATACAGAGCCAACTAGCCAAGAGTTTTCGAGGAATGATTATTTCCCAAAAAACTATTTCCTAACCTCAAAACCAACCCAAATATGTGCAGCCTGCAAAGGATCGCCATTAGCCTCATTCAAAAGCCAAAATGGACCAGAAGAGACCGTAATATCTTCCCTAAAACGCCCCACAGGAGCATCCTGAGGAATTGTGAAAGTTAAAGTAAAAGTCCCCGTTTTACCAGGTACAACAACATCCTCCACCATCGTCCCAATACGAAAATCTGAAAGCCAAGAGCTAGAGTGAAAATAACTTTTTCCAAAATTCTTGTTCTTCGGATCATCAAAACCCAAAGCTTTTGGGGCAGACTGCACAGCAGTATCTTTATACACAGAAACAGCCATCTGGCGATCAGGAGTATCCTTATACCAAGTAAACTGTCCATCATTGCGAAATACAGCATTTACCACAACACTATCACCCGGCTTCACATCAAAATACTCATCACCATTGGTAGAAAACGTCGTATCTTTTGGAAGAGTCTGACTAACCCACGTCGCTTTATATCCCGACGCAAAATCAATCTTATTACTGTAATCATAGCGCATTGTCTGCTTCGGAGAGCCTTCATCTTCCAATGAAAATAAATCCCCTATCGGCACCAATGTCTCCAAATTCCAAGCTCGTACTGATCCAGGAGCTACAGTGTAGAGAGAAGAATCAATCCAGAGCAATCGCATAATCGCATCAGAAAAATAACACTGAGAAGCATCACACTGCATACCTTTGCCATCATTTGAAATAACATCTGGTAAATTAGAAGAAATCGCCCCTTTTACATGACTGAGTTTCCCTCGAAGAGTAAATCCTTTATCAAGCGAAAGTGAATACACGTACGCTCCCCGAAAAACCACTTCACCATATTCACTACCATTAAGTTTCTGACCTTGTTTGTTCTTGATTTCTGCAACATCAACAGGGAAGGCCAGAAGATTTTTTTCTTTATCAAATAACAACGCATGATGATCGCGAAGCACAGGACTATCCGTTCCTCTATCACCAATAATTTCATGAAACTGTTCCACTGGATGTGATGGATCCGACACATCAAACAAAGCAACTTTCAGCCCCTGATACCAAGCAAAATCTACCGATCGCCAAAAAGTATCCTCAATCTTCGCGTCTATCGCATCTTTCCCAAAACCAATCAAATGAGTTTCATCATACGGTTCTAGGTAATCACTGTATCCTGGTATTTTCAATTCACCCAACACAGTAGGTTTTTGGGGAGTTGAAAGATCAATAACAAACAATGGATCAATGTTTTTAAAGGTTACTAAATATGCTCGTTTGCCAAGAAAACGCGCGCTACGTAACTGTTCCCCTTTCGCCAACCCTTCCAGTTTGCCAACAAGCTGAAACGAAGGATCCAAAACATACACATTATTGGTTACTGCTCCATCAGCAACAAACGTTTGTTTTGTTGTCGCAACTCTGAAATACCCATCAAACTCATCCATCGAAAACTGGTTCAAAATATGTCCAGGCACTTCTTGATGATTAAGAAATTTTACCGTCCCATCACTGATCGAAAACTTGTAAAGATTTGTAGTTTCTTCTTGTGGCCGAATAATTGTGTTCTTTGGATCATCAGGAGTAAGAGGAGGTACTGGATCTATCGTAGCTCCTGGAGTTGGTGCAGAAACACCGGATGAATTTGAATCTGACTGCTTCATTAACAGAGGCATAATATCGCCTCGAAAATTTGTAGCAGCCACATACAAATTATTTTGAGATGCATAGATATTCTGCCCAGTTCCAAGTGTTACTTGCTTTGTTAACTCGTCTGTTGCGGTCCGCACATTTACAGAAGCAACAACCATATAACTAGGCTCTGAAAAATCAGGAATATAGGAAATATCTTCACAAGGAAGTAACGGCTGCCGAACATCACCAGCAATCGAGTCAAACACCACTGGGAAAAAATCATTAGCAACAGTATCTTCCGAAGAACTAGCACCACCATTCGCAAGTCGCTTTTCCATTATCCAATAGCGTGGAGCACGATAAAGCACTGCATAAACAACATCGCCAATTTTCCTTGAAGAGAGCAAAGAAGTATCAAACGCCACGTGTCGCAATTCTTTTATTGCATCCTTGTTACTCACATCATAGATGTATAACTTACTTCCCTGTAAAAACCCTCTAAATTGCTTATCCGGTAAAGAAGTTTCTCCAATAACAACAAGCCTGTCACCATCAACATAAACTTCTCTTGGACGAAAAGAGTTATCACCTGTTTGCAAACGTGCTATTTCTTTAAAAGTTCCGTCAGAAAAAGTGCGAAGAACTCGGATTGAAGCGTTTTGAGCAATAGAATTTGCATCAGTTTTCACAATATAAATATATTCCCCATCAGTTTTTACTATATCCCCCTCATCAACCCCTTCTACCTGAACATTTGTTGAAGAAAAACCCATACCCGACTTTTCACTAGTATCAGTAGAAACATTCGTCTGATTTCCAGGAACAGAAATTGCTTTAGTACTGTAACCACTAGACGATGTAATTCGACTCTCCAGATCGGCACAATTTTTCACTTTAGGCAAAGATTCTGCGGCAAAACCGAAGTTAAAAGGAAAAAGAATTAACAGAGAGCAACAAAAGAGTGGCAGAAGCCTTGAGACATGTTTGTTCATAACAGTATCCTTTATATTTATTATGTGCACAGTACACGGTTCTAATTAACTGTAACACGCACCTAGGAGATTTTGTTACACACGAAGCAACACAACACACACCACTGTAACCATAACTTCATCTACTAATCCCAAAACAACACTAAACTCGTATTTGTCACAACAACATATCTCCTCCACCACATTGACAAACAACTTTTCTTCGCTTAACTTGTAGTGGTGTGCAAAATTGTGCGGGAGTAGTTCAGTTGGCTAGAACGTCACTTTGCCAAAGTGAAGGTCGCCGGTTCGAATCCGGTCTCCCGCTCCAATGTATACCCAACATGACCCATCATTTATCATAATCAAAATCACCATTTACCCAGCAAGCCTTCATTCTTTCCAGCAAAACTCTAGCAGCAATAGAAACAAACAACCGAAAAACATCGACCCGTAACGAGCACCTTGGGAGTCATCAAGTGGAAGATTACGCATCAAAACCTTTTGTAGAACAAGATCGCCCTATTGTACGCCGAACACTGCTTCCCCGAGGCTTAAAATTCATCCTTGTCACCACTGTAGTAGTTAGTGTCTTCGCCTTAGGCGTAATCATTGGCCAATCAGTTAATCCACAACAGTTAAACCTTATACCTACGTTCAACAATCCCAAACAAGAAGCAATCCTAAAAAACCAATCCTCACCTGATGCCAACATAGATTTCAGCGAATTCTGGAAAGTGTGGGCAATGGTAAACCAAAAACACATTGACGCTCCCTTTGATCAGAAAAAAATGATGTATGGCGCGATAAAAGGCATGATCAGCGCCACAGGCGATCCCCACACTGATTTCTTTACAGCTGAAGAATCCAAAGATTTTTCTGATTCTCTTAACGGAAACTTCGGAGGCATTGGTATCGAAATCGAAGAACAAGGTGACAAAATACTAATTCTATCAACTTTGGATAATACTCCTGCAAAACAGGCTGGACTTCTCCCAGGTGATGCCCTTGTAGGCATCGATGAAAAACCAATAGGTGATGACAACATTCAACAAGTAGTACAGAGAATTCGCGGTGAAATAGGCACAAAAGTACGCATCACTATCGAAAGAAACAACGAGCAAAAATCATTTGATATAACTCGCGCAACTGTATCAGTTCCCTCTGTACGCTTGGAAATGTTGGAAAACAACATTGCGTATGTCAGAATTGTCAAATTCGGGGACGACACCTCAGTCAAATTCGATAGTATTGCCAGAGAAGCCTTAAGCAAACAACCCAGAGGAATGATCCTTGATCTCCGCAGTAACCCTGGTGGTTATCTTGACGCAGGCATTCACATAGCCAAAACATTTTTCTCAAATGGCTTAGTAATGAGGGAAAAAGACAAATCAGAAACAAAAGAATTCATCGTTGAAGAGCCAGGCATACTGAACGACATCCCACTAGTAGTACTTGTAAACAGCTACTCCGCCTCGGCTTCAGAAATTGTTGCAGGAGCTATAAAAGATCGCGGACGAGGAAAGCTAGTCGGGACTACAACATTTGGTAAAGGTACTGTCCAAAACCTTATCGACCTAGAAAATGGTACAAAAATAAAACTCTCCATTGCAAAATGGTTCCCTCCAAGCGACAATAACGTACAGGGAAAGGGAATTCAGCCAGACGTTGTTGTAGAAATACCAACTCAATCAGCTGAAACACCAACCCCGGTTTCCGCTCCAGAAAATTCTGTAACACCAACAGACCCTCAATTGGCAAAAGCAATTGAAGTGCTTTTGCAAGGAAGCTCAGAACAAACTACCCCAACACCTTAGTAATACTTTTGCTGAAAGATTATAACAACCACCTCTAGCAGTGAAATAAAAATTCTCGCAACAAATATGAAAAAAACAACTGTACTGCTACTCTTCCTAAGCTATGTGCTCCTCGCCGGACACACGAGCACATCATCATATGGAGCAAGCGAGACTTCAGTTAATCGAACACTAAACCTATCCGGACAGGACTTTTTCACCGTAGAGAACACCATTCCAAATTACGTGCTCAATTTCTCCCTCACTCCAGAAAAAACCCACTCTGACCAACCATTTTCTATATACATTAATAACCATGGTGACATCAAAAGTCCTTTTGTATCCCATTACCGCCTAACGTTCACAAACTATGTCGACAACGACCATCCCAAAAACAATGGCCCCAAATGGCGTATTGCAAAAAACAACCCCAATACTGGCGTTTGGAACGAAATGGATTTCTTCCCCGGCTCTCCTGTCGATCTCCCGCTTGAACAAAAAACCTACGATGTCAGCGTGCTTGCAAGACATATCAATCCAACTGGCAACCAACCTCTGTTATACCTAGCAATAAAAGTTAACGGGTTGGTTATCACATCACTTATCGACAAAACAGATCCACTACTCTCCGGCAATATTGCTTTCAAAGCTAATAATGCTGAAATCCAAGTAGAAGACATCACAATTAAACCCCTTCCCCTGAAAGAAACAATAACGCCCAGTAAAGTTGTAGTTTTTGGCGACAGTATTGCATTCGGATCAGACCGCTCTCGTCAACACACATCCAGTTCAGTAATACTTCAACAACTTCTTGGAAATGGTTATGAAATACTCAACTATGGATTTCCTGGGGAAAAAGTCTCAACTACTCTAGAAACCAAATGGCATCAGGGAGTACTTCGACTTCAACAGGTAATCGATACGGAAAAACCTGAATTTATCATCATCGAAGAAGGTACAAACAATTTCAACGATCCCAAACTTATTGATAACCTGCGAGCAATGGTGATGTATGCAAGAAGGGAAGGCGTAACACCGATAATCACAACCCTCACACCTCTTTATAACGGTTCGATTTTGATCAATGTAAATGAACACATCCGCACTCTAGCAAAAGAAGAAAATATTCGACTTGTGGATCTTTGGAACCTTTTTTCTGCACCAGATGCTTGCAATGAAATACCTCCATCCTACCAAGCCACATCTCCTCGTAGCCTAATAGACGCTGATGCCGTCCACCCCACCGTCGCAGGAGCCTACAAAGCTGGTCATGCATTCAACAACACCATGCAATCACTATTTGAAAACGATTACGAAGCGGAATGGCAAGGACAAACCATCAATGGCAAAACCGCATCCGGACAAATAAGCTTACTCCCTGGGGAAACAACAAAAGTGACCGTTGCAATGAAAAATACCGGAAATTTAACTTGGTATAAGAATGGCTCAAAAAAAATAGCGTTTTACGTTTACCGTGACGCAAAATGGTCATGGCCACAAGAATACAACAGTCCTCAAAGCCCCCTCTTCGGCACGGACTTCTTCGCCAGCCCCTCATGGGGAAGCAGCTTTGACGGAAAAACAGCAAAAGCACAAGCAGCAACGCTAGAAACTGAAACCATCCTCCCCGGAGAAATTGCAAAATTCACGTTCAACCTAACCGTCCCTACCAACGCAAAACCGAACTCAACCTGGGACAACCCACAAACACCATGGGATGATACGTACTATCGTAGTGACTTTTCACTAGCCGCCGGCCCCTACTGGATACATAACAAAACAAACGGCGACCCCTACCAAATCGCCCACATCTGGTTCGGCATCCACGTAAACAGCACCACAACGACAAAAAACAGCCTCGCCCAAAACCCAACAACAAACGAATAATCCCCCTCCCTGCAAAGCGAAAGCAGCCAATAAAAACTTACCGCAGCGCATCAAAAAAGCATACGCAGGAAAATAAGAATAATCCCGAGCAAAGCACCCCCATATCAGGAAAGTCCATCTGCAACGCAACGCCCGATGTCTCCATCCTCCAACTCGCTCTCTGATGACTTTTACGTCACTTTTTTACTCTTCGTTACCCACCACTACCTGAGATTAAAAAAGTGACGCGGTTTTTGCTACTTTTTGCCAAGCACAAAAAGTAGGATGAAAAAGACGCAAGAACTCCACCCTATGGCATAAAGATCGTAAACAACAGTATAAAAAAACAACACCTCCCGAGACAAGGCATGCCATTGTCTCTACAGAATAACCATTCCCCATCCCAAACTTCTGCTTCGTATTCCCATAATAAAAACGTTCAACGTACAACATTGAACGAACAAAAGCATAACCTTTCCCATGCCCCATGCAATAAATACGCAATCCCCCCAAACCCATGCTACAATAAAAAAAACACCCCACACCCATGACCCAAAAAAAACGAATCGCCTATACCCTCTCCGGCGAAGGAGGCGGTCACGCCTCACGCAACCTCTTCATCATCGAGAAATTAGCTGAACAAGGCCATACCATAGACATATTCACCTACAAGCGCTCCTACCATGAATACAGCAAAATCTTTGCAAACCACCCCCTCATCCATCTCTTCAAAATCCCAGGTCTCGAGTTTCGCTACTCAAAAGGCAAACTAGCAAAAATTTCAACGGCCTTCGCAAATACTCGCCAAATACTCACTGCACCACTAATAATTGGAAAACTAGCAAAACTAATAACCAGCAATCATTACGACCTTTGCATAGTCGATACTGAATTTTTCTTCTCCAGAGCGGCAAAAAAATGCAAAATCCCTACTGTTCAAATAAACCATATCCCTATGTTCCCTTATGGAAAAATAACACTTCCTTCCAGCTTAAAAATGCAAATGGCTTGTTACAACATAGCCATCAAATTCTACATGCCCATGAGCGATCTTATTTTAACCAACGCATTTTACACAGCGACAAACTACACTAGAAAAAACATCAAATACATCGGACCCGTATTAAAAAAAGAAATATTTAAACAAACACCTTCAGACGACGGCTACATCTTGGTATACCTCAAAGAAAGCATCGCACCATTTTGCTTCCCAGCTCTAGCAGAAAACAGCCAACAAAAGTTCATCGTCTTCGCTGATAACCCTAACAACTATAAAAAATATCCAAATATCACGATGAAAACCATTGGACTTCAAAGCAATTTCGTCCACGATCTAGCTCACTGCACAGCCGTCATCGGCGTTGCAGGAATAGACCTTCCCAGCGAAGCCATTTACTTGGAAAAACCTATCCTCGGCATATACGAAGAAGGACAGTTTGAACAACGAATCAACGGTTTTCAAATAAAGCAATGCGGTATCGGAATACAAATTGGAAGCCGAAACGTCACAGCGGGCACCATCAAACAATTTATCAAAGCAATACCAAAGTTCCACAACGGAATACGAAAATACAAACAAACCACCTTCAAAATTGGCAACACAGAAGTACTCAACTACCTAGAACCCTATCTGAAATAATTCCCTTAGCATTCTTTCTCTCCCAACACTGCCTCAACCATTCTCACAGCTTGCACAGTCTCCCTGACATCGTGAACGCGTAAAATGCTTGCCCCATTCAAAAGACCAAAAACATTTGCAGCCAATGATCCAGCGAGACGTTCTTCAACAGGAACATCCAAAGTCTGCCCGATCACAGATTTCCTCGAAACTCCCAACAAAATTGGATATCCAAAAACATGCAAAGCATCAAGATGCTTCAACAACAACCGACTCTGCTCAGTAGTCTTAGCAAAACCTATACCAGGATCAATAATAATCTGCTCAAATCGTACTCCCTTTTCCAATGCCTCATCTGAAATCATCCTCAAATACGCAACTACTTCATCACAAACCTCACTCTCAACCCCCTCTTCACTGTTATGCATCAAAATAATCGGCACTCCCGTTTCACGAGCAACAGCAAACATCTCGCTATCTTTCTGTCCACCCCACACATCATTAATCATCGAAGCCCCCGCCGCAACTGCAGCTCTCGCAACAGACGCCTTGTATGTATCAATTGAAATAGGAATAGAAAGTTCTTGTTTCAAAGCAGCAATTACTGGAAGCACCCGCTGAAGCTCAAATTCAGCTGATTTAGGAGCAGAAGCATCTGCATGATACTTGCTATAACGCCTTGTAGACTCACCACCAATATCAACAATATCCGCCCCATCCTTCTCCATCTGCAAAGCCCTCTCAACAGCCTTCCCAACATCCACCCCAACCCCATCCCCAGAAAACGAATCATCAGTCACATTCAAAATCCCCATCAC
>Ga0194060_10000745_pt1 | contig 23650 bp, 15 predicted proteins | sample SepL225m_MetaG_FD_163427 | JGI IMG/M metagenome (GOLD analysis project Ga0194060, IMG submission 163427) | Anoxic zone freshwater microbial communities from boreal shield lake in IISD Experimental Lakes Area, Ontario, Canada - Sep2016-L222-5m | ecosystem: Environmental > Aquatic > Freshwater >... | reverse complement strand
CACGTTCTGCACCGAGGCGACAACATCGCTGGCCAGTGCCCGCGTGTCCTGGATCACGCCGGGATTGGCCTTCTGCGGCATTGCGCTGCTGGTGTAGGTCTTGCCTGGCACCAGCAGCAGCCAGGGTCGGGTCTGGTGATACTGGACGTGGATGTCTTGCATGAGCGAGCCAACGCGCAGCGCGGCCGACTCGGCTATGTGTGCCGTCTCCAGGCCAACGTCGTTGGGGCTGATCTGGGTGCCGTCGTAGCCGTTGACGGCCAGCGCCGCAAAACCAAGCAAATCGGCCAGACGGGGACGGTCAAGCGGCCAGCTTGAGTTGGCCAGCACTGCGCTACCGAGCGCACTGCGGTCGACACGAGCCCAGGCCTGGCGGATGCGCTCGCCGTCGCGCGCAAAGGAGTCGGCGAACCCGAGCAAGTAGTGTCCCAAACTGGTCGGCATCGCCTGCACGCCGTTGGTGTAGGCCGGCACGAAGGTCTCGACATTCTGGTCAGCCATCTTCAGTAACTGTGCGCGCAGGTCGGAGAGTCGGTCTGTGAAGTCGAGCAGTTCGACCCGCAACTGCGCCGTCGTAAGCGTCGGGTGCATGTCTTGCCGGCTGCGCCCGGTGTGGATCAGCGTCGCATCCGGCCCGGCAAAGTCGGTGATGATTTTCTCGGTCTGCAGCACGTCAGTGGGGCGCTTGCCACCAGGCAGTGCACCCTGGTTGATCGAATGCGCAACACCCCGGGCGATCGGGCCGGCGAGTTCAGGGGCAATGATCCCGCGTTCGACGTTCGCCACGGTCGACGCCATGTTGATGCGCCCGAACCAGTAGAACCAGTCCTGGGTGCGCGCCAGCTCGCTGGTGCCGCCACCCACCGGGCGCACCAGCAGCTTGGTGCTCTCGGCCAGACAGGCTTGCGGGGTTTGGCACAGGGTCTCAACCGGTGCACGGGTCTGGGCCTGGGCTTGGCAACCGAGTGCAAGCAAGCTGGCAGCGGCCAGTCGGGACAAGGGCGACATCGTCATGCTATTTCCTTCGAGGATGGCTTGAAGAGTTGGATGCTACCAGCCACTCCCCTGCCACACCAATCATGGAATGTGGATCAAGTACGCGATGACGATGCCGGGTTCAGGGGTCAGTTTGTCAATGCACGTGGCGATGGTGCGCATCGGGGAAGTGATCGTGTTCGTGCGCCATTGATTCATGGCGATGGCGATGGGTATGCTTTTGGCCCGGAACCGTTAACAAGCCCGGTTGATCCGGATGCGCGTGCCGATGGTGTTCATCGTGTTCATGCGCATGCGCATGCTCCATGGCCAAATGAACATGGCCATGCTCGTGCTGCTCCGTGAGGTGCAGCCATACGCCAACTCCCATCAGCAGCCCTGCGGCGACCAGCCGCACAGTGAGCGGCTCACCGCTGGCCAAGGCCAAAGCGGCGCCAAAAAATGGCGCCACTGAAAAATAGGCTCCGGTACGCGCGGTGCCAAGGTGCCGCAGCCCGACCACGAATAGCGCCAAGCTCACGCCATAGGCCAGGAAGCCAACAGTCAAGACGGCAGCGAGCGTCATCATGGCTGGCAATCGGTCGCCCATTGCGAGTGCCAGCGCCAGGTTAACGCCGCCAGCCACCAAACCTTTGACCGAGGCAATCCACGTTGCATCATTGAGCGAAACCTTGCGCGTCAGGTTGTTGTCGATGCCCCAAGCGAAGCACGCGCCAAGAATCGAGAGTGAAGGCCAAAGCCCGGCAAAGCTCAAATCGTTGGGCCAACTCAGCAGCGTTGCCCCCGCGGCGATTGACGCCATTCCCAAGGCGATGCGACGATCAAAGTTTTCGCGGAAAGCGATCCATGCCAGCAAGGCGGTGAAGACCCCTTCGGCATTGAGCAGCAGCGATGCGCCTGCGGCCGGCATGCCGGTCAACCCCGCCATCAGGAGCACGGGCCCAACCACGCCACCGGCAAGTGTCGCGCCCGCCAGCCACTTCGCCTCGCCCCGAGCGAGTTTCACCGCAGTTGCCCGGCTGGCAATTCGATAGATCGTCAGACCAAGCCCCGAGCCCAAGTAGAAAAGGCCAGCCAGCATCCACGGCCCAACGTTACCCAGAAGCAGTTTGGCCAACGGCGTTCCTGCGCCAAAAAGCAGCGCCGCTCCAAGTGCTGCGGCCACGCCTGCGTTCATCGTGAATTTTTTGCTCATTTCGTTCTTCAGACTTTGCATCATTCCAAGCTTTGATTAAGCCACCTGATGGCACCCGGTTTTGGTCGTTAAGCGCAATTGGGTAGCTGTGAACGGCAGTTGAAGAGTACTGCTTATGACAGCGGATTGAAGCGGCTCATCGGCCCGGCTTGCGCCATCAAGGTTGTCGTTTCCTGGCACAGAAAAGGTTTGCCGGCGGCGACGCTGCGCACGGCGCGCAGCAACTCGTCGCGTCCGGTGTTCTTGCTGACGTAGCCAAGGGCGCCATGGGCCAGCATCTGTCGAACAAGACGCCGTTCCAGATGCGAAGAGTACGCTATAACCCGCATGTCGGGGCGCTGCAGTAGCAGGCGGCGTGTCACTTCCATGCCGTCCAGCAACGGCATGGCGATGTCCATCAGCACCAGATCGGGTGACAAGGCCAGGGCCAGGTCCAGGGCCTGCTCGCCGTCGCAGGCTTCAGCAACCACCTTGATGTCGGACTCGCGGGTGAGCACCGATCGCAGGGTGTCTCTGAGCATGGCATGATCATCCGCGATAAGTAAACGAATCACTTGTGTAGTACCCCTCAGATTCTTGCCGGCGATTGTGGTGAGGCCGGTTTAGCGGCGCGAAAAAGAATGATGACTGTCGAGCATGCGCCGTGTTGAGGCATTTTTCAATACGGCAAACGCCATATTTTCGACTACTCGGGTCCTGCCCGCCAAGGCAACTTCAATTTTTGAATTTTGCGTTATGGCTGTGAACCGTCGTAGGGCCTCTGATGCCATGGTCGGCGGCGCTGCTGTGATACCGATGCAAAGTGGGTCGTTTTACTTCGCTATTCTCAAACTGTTCACAATGCCACCCTTTGAAGATCAGTGCGTATGCGCTTGCGCGACACTTGAAACTGCGCACTGTCAACTTGTAAAATCGCATCCGTTAAGGTCAATCATCCAGCACGCCTCAAGCAAAACAATGGATCATCCAACCGACCCTCCAGGCACCGCCGTATCGACCAGTAAGGTTCTGGTTGTCGACGAAAGCCAGCAACTGCTTAGGCAGCGCGCTGAGGCCTTTGCAAGGGCTGATGCGCCGCAAGCGCCGAATCAAGCCGAGACCTTGTTGCCAGAAGCAACCCAGCGCACCCTGCATGAGTTGCGTGTGCTCCAGATCGAGTTGGAGATGCAAAACGAGGAACTGCGGGAGAAGGAACTCGAACTCGACGCCGAGCACCAGCGTTACTTTGAACTCTATGAACAGGCGCCGGTGGGCTATTTGCTCGTCAACGAAAAGGGTTTGCTGCTGCAGGCCAACCTGACTGCCAGGCGTCTGCTGGGCACGCAACCCAGTGCAAGGAACAGTCCCCGCTTCACCCGTTTCATTTGCCGCGAGGATCAGGACCTCTACTACCTTGGCATCAGGCAGTTGCTTTCAAAAGGTGAACCCGTCAGTTTCGAATTGCGCTTGTTGACGGACCAGGGCTCGGTACATTGGGTTCAAGTGGCGGTCCGCCTGGCAACAACATCGTCAGTCAGTTCAAAGTTGGACCAACAGGAAGCAAAAGTCCTGCACATGGTCGTCAGTGACATTGACATGCGCAAGAAAGCAGAAGAGGCACTGCGCGAAGGCAATGAGCAACTGCGCGCTGTCTTCGATGCAGTCGATACGGGGGTTGTGCTAGCTGACAGGAACGGCAGAATCCTGACGATGAACCGATGGTGGCGAGACAAACTGGGCTATGACGAAGCGCAAATAGCAAATTTGACGATTCTGGACATTACACATCCGCTCGATAGCGAAATCAGCAAAACACAGATGCAAAGAGTCCTTGCTGGCGAGGTAGGCGACTACCGGTTGAGAAAGCGTTTTGTCAAAAAGGACGCTTCTCATTTTTGGGGTGATTTGGTGTCATCCGGGATCAAGGACAAGGACAACAACGTCTCCCAGATCGTGGAGGTGGTTACCGACATCACCCAGCGCAAGAAGTCAGGAGAGGCCGCTCGATTGGCTGCCAAGGTGTTCAAGCATGCGCTCGAAGGCATCATGATCACCACGCTGGACGGCAGCATCGTTGACGTCAACCAGGCTTTCACCGAAATTACCGGCTACAGCCGCGAGGAAGCGCTGGGCCAGAGCCCACGGATACTGAAATCCGGGCGCCACAGCAAAGCGTATTACCAGCAAATGTGGCGTGCTCTGGCACAGCAAGGCGTATGGGTTGGGGAAGGCTGGAACCGTCGCAAGAACGGCGAGATCTATGCGCTGATACAAAAGGTCAGCACGGTTCGCGATGAGCAAGGCAACGCGGTGAATTACGTCTCTTTGTTCTCGGACATCACGGCGACAAAGAATCAGCAGCAGCAACTCGCCAATAGCCAAGCCTTCAATCTGGCGATCATGGATTCGATTGCTGAGGGGCTTGTCGTCATCGACCAAGCGGGGCTCATCATTGCAGTCAACCAGCCCTGGCAAAACATGACTTTCCAGAACACTATCGAGCCGAGTAAACCAATGGTGAGTGGTCAGGCAGGCTCCAATTTCTTTGCGCTTTGCCAAGTTGGCGCTAATTTTTCGGTCGATGAAGAAGCGATCCAGGCACGTGAGGGTGTCAAGGCTGTGCTGGAGGGGCGCTTGTCTCACTTCAACTTTGAATTTGCCAGTCATCAAGCATCGCGATCGCGTTGGTTGAGCATGAGTGCGAGTCCCATGGGGTCGGGTGATGGGGGCGCTGTGATAGCACATACCGACATTACTGAGCGGAAAAAAAATGAAATTGCAGCCATCAGTTACCAGGACGATCTGGAAGTCATGGTTTCCAAGCGCACCAACGAGTTGCGTGCTTTGGCCATGGAGTTGCTTCAAACTGAAACGCGGGAACGACAAGCTGTTGCGGCCGATCTGCATGACGATCTGGGCCAGATCCTGGCCGTGGCCAAGCTCAAACTGTCATCACTCTCGTTGCCGGGAAGTGGCGTGGACACAAGCCATTTCCTCAAACAGCTGCGGGATGTCGAGAACTTGATTGACCGCTGCAGCGTGTCAGTGCGCTCGCTGTCCACCCAGTTGAGCCCACCCGCGCTGTACCGCCAAGGACTGACCGCGGCACTCGAATGGTTGGCCGAGGAAATGATGCGCACCTATGGCTTGCTCGTTGAACTGTTCATGGGCGAAATGGAACCGCTGGATGAAGCTGTCAGCAGTGCTCTTTTCCGGATGGTGCGCGAGTTGCTGATCAATGTCTGGAAGCATGGTCAGGTCCATTACGCGAAAGTCACCATGGACATGGATCCCGACAGCCATACGCTGACCATTGAGGTGGCAGATGCAGGTGCCGGCTTCGAGGTTCCGAGCATGCTGAAGTCAACTGCCAACCACAGTTATGGGCTGTTCAGCATCAGCGAACGCCTGAAACTGATCGGCGGCACCCTGCATATAGACAGCCATGTCGGTGGCGGCACGAAGGTGACCTTGGTCGTGCCATCGGGCAGGCTGCGGGCTGAATTTGAAGGAGCGCAAGGATGATACGGTTGCTGCTGGCGGATGACCACACGATGGTGCGTGAGTCACTGCGTGAAGTGCTCGAGCGTGAAAGCGACATTCAGGTCGTGGGTGAGGCGGGCAACGGTGAAACCGCGCTGGCCCTTGCCCATGATTTGTTGCCTGATCTGGTGGTCGCTGATATCTCCATGCCGGGGATCGACGGCATTGAGTTGACCAAGCGCATCCAGCGCGAATGCAAAGGGGTCAGGGTGTTGGCCCTGACGACCTACCTGGACCGTCGCTATGTGACGCAAATGTTGGATGCTGGTGCACTGGGTTATGTGAACAAGGCGGCCGGACGCAACGACCTGTTGCAGGGCGTGCGCGCCGTCGCGGCGGGCAAACGGTATTTGTGCCAGGAGGTTGCTGCCATGCTGGTGAAGACACCGGAAGGTTCAGGTGCGCTGGCCAAACTCGGGCGCCGCGAGATTGAAGTGCTGAAGATGATTGCCAAAGGCCAAACTTCGGCGGCCATAGCTGAAAGCCTGTTTATTGCAGTCGGAACGGTTGAAGTGCATCGGCGCAACATCCTGCGCAAGCTCAACCTGCGCAACATTGCCGGGCTCACGCAATATGCGATTCGCGAAGGCTTGATCACGCTCTGAAAAACCGGGCCACTACCGTTTTCACGGTAGTAAAAAATATGGTGAACCGTACGAGAAATATGGTGAACCGGATATTTCAATAGTTTCTCCAAACTTGGATAGTTAGGGCTCATTGTTCGCAAGCTGCGGCCAGTGACTTAACTCATTCACGATCCGGAGAAATCAATGCAGAAATCCAAAATCAAACGGTTCAACCGAACCACCTGCGGCGCAGTCTAGTGTCTCGTGCCTGCCTGACCCTGTGCGTGTTGCTGGCGGGGGTGGCGTTGGACGGATGGGTTGATTGCATCGATGTCTGCGCTGCGGCGCAACAGGCGATCACCTGAGATGGATTCAGTTAGCGTCAACTGAAGCGAAGAACATGGAAGAGTAGCGATCAGATCAAGACGATGTGTTTGAGGCAATTTGCCTTGGTGACCTTTTATTTTATTAACGTGCGCGCCGTTTAACTGCGGGCCCTTCGGTAAGGAAGTTAGCATGAAGAACAAGTTCAAACTCAGCCGCATTGCGGCTTCGGTCGCAGTAGCGATCACCGGCATTACAGCTTCGCAAGCGGTTTTCGCTGGTGCTGGCTTTACCGATGTCATTGGTGTCGATGGTGTAACCCCCTTCCGCAAAGCGACATTCTTTGCTTACAGTCCCTCGGGCGTGCGTGATACCGCGATACCTGAAGGCGACACCCTGGGTGTTGGCCAGAATACCGGCAAAGCACTGCGCAAGTTCGTTGACCCGCTGCCACTGCCTGGCGCCGCCAATGCTAAAACAATGGCTGATGGCGTCACCCAGAAATACATTCCTCTGGCTGTGGCTTCCAAGTGGCGCAATCCCAAAGGTGGGCTGACCAATGACGATTACTACGAAATCGGCATCGTTGAGTACAGCGAAAAGTTCCACTCTGACCTGAAGAAAGCCACCACGTTGCGCGGCTACGTGCAGATTGACCACGAAGCTTCCAATGGCCGCGCGGCGCTGCCAGGCAGCAAGTCATTTGCCCTGACATACCCGGGTGGCGCTCCGATCATGATCGAAGGCACAGATGCCAACGGCAAGCGCACTGGCGTCAAAGTGCAGGCTCTGGCGGTGGACGCACCGCACTTCCTGGGCCCGGTCATTTCAGCCACCAAAGACACTCCGACCCGCTTGAAGGTGCTCAACCTGTTGCCCGTTGGCCGCGCTGAATTTATGGCTGACACCAAGCAAGAGGTCAATCCAGCTACCGGTCTATTGGTGCCTGTGAATACCTACACGGTGACCAATCGCAATGGTGATCTTTTCTTGCCGGTTGACAAGTCCATCCTGGGTGCCGGTGTCGGCCCCGATGGCCTGACTGAATACACACAAAACCGTGCCTCGGTGCACTTGCACGGCGGCGACACGCCCTGGATCAGTGACGGCACACCCCACCAGTGGATCACACCCGCTGGCGAGAACGACGCCACCAATCCCCTGAGCTTGGCAGCCGCCTTCACCGGCGCCGGTAGCTACCTTGACCCATCAATGCTGCCTAACTACATCAAGGGCGTTAGCACCGAAAACGTGCCAGACATGAACGATCCGGGGGACGGCGCCATGACGCTGTACTACCCCAACGGCCATACTGCCCGTATGGAGTGGTACCACGACCACACCTTCGGCTCGACCCGCCTGAACGTGTACGCCGGCATGGCCTCCGCTTACCTGCTCACCGACGATGTTGAGTCAGCCCTTGTGCAGGGTGGTTCCGGTGCCACAACCGTTGGCCTAATCCCCAAAACCGTGGCAGCCGTATTGCCGCCTGCCTCACGCACCATTCCGCTGGTGATGCAAGACCGCACCTTTGTGCCTGACGACATTGCCTTGCAAGACGCACACTGGAACACAAGCGCTTGGGGTCAACCCGGCGACTCATGGTTCCCGCACGTGTACGAAACCGTGCAAGATCCCAATCAAGCCAACAACTGGAATGCCGTAGGCCGCTGGCACTATGGCCCGTGGTTCTGGCCCGTGTTCCCCGCGCTGTACAACCTGCCTGAAGGAACTTATTCGCCTGCTGGCTACGAAAACACCGTTACCACCACCCCTGAAGGCTGGAACGACACCCCCATCATCAACGGTGTGGCTTACCCAACGATGGAAGTGGATCCCACGACCTACCGTTTCCGGCTGCTCAACGCCACCAACGACCGCATGCTGACCTTCAACTTGTTTGAAGCCAAGTCCGATGCCATGTTGGCTGACGGCACCCAGGTGTCGGCACTGCACCCGCAATTGGATGCCAACGGACAACCGGTCTTGGATGCCAACGGCAATGTTGTTATGGTGCCTGTGGCGACCGAAATCGACATGGTGCAAGCCGCCGCCGTAGTCGCCTCCGATGCCTGCGCACCCGGTCAGCGTCGCCCGACCCTGAAGGACCCCTCCACAGGTAAGTTCTGTACTCCAGAAACTTGGCCTACTGACGGTCGTATTGGTGGCGTGCCCAACCCCGCTGGCGTTGGCCCAACCATCTATCAGGTGGCTAACGAATCGGGCTGGCTGCCCAAGGTTGCCACCTACGAACCCACCCCCATCAACTACATTCAGGACAAGGGCCGTATCGTCGTGCTGAATGTTGATCTGGGCAACTCCGGCTTGTTGCTTGCACCAGCCGAACGTGCCGATGTGGTGATCGACTTCTCGCAATACGCTGGCAAGACCTTGTTGGTGTACAACGACTCTGGCGCCCCCGTGCCTGCTGGCGACCCCCGCAATGACCTGTTCACCGGCGTGGGCGACCAAACCGCCCAGGGTGGCACAGAAGACACCAAGCCAGGTTATGGCCCGAACACCCGCACCATGATGCAGATTAAGGTGCGAGCCATCACACCGGCTGCTCCGATTGATCCCGTCGCGCTGAACACATCGATCAGCAACGCCTATTTCTCCGACCCGGCACGTCGCCCCGTCGTTGCACAAGATGTCTATGCGGGCTTCGACACCACCGGCACCTGGGCCAACTTTAAGCCGGCCGACATGTACGGCGACATCTACCTGGGCTCGCTGAAGAACCCGACCTTCAAGTTCACCCCTGGCACACCCAGCGATGGTCTCGCCAATGTTGCGGTTACCACCCAAGGCGCTGGCTACATGGTTGCACCTAGCGTGACTATCGCTGCGCCAGCCGCAGCCGGTGGTAAAGCGGCAACCGCCGTGGCCGCCATGAAGATTGACAAGATCACGGTGACCAACGCTGGCAAGGGCTACACCTCTGCGCCGCTGATGTCCTTCTCCATGGGTGGTGGCAATGGCGCAATGGCCAACGCCTTCCTGAGAGTGGATTCCACATCGGGCGTTGTCTCTGCGCCAGGCAAATACACCACCACCGTTGGCGGACCGCTCTTTAGCGGCAATCTGCAGGTCAGCTTCACGGCAGCTCCTGGCGCAACCGTCAATGCACCGGCTGGTGTGACGGCGACCGGTTATGCCACAGTGGTAGGCGGCGCAGTTAAGACCATTGTCGTTACCAACGCAGGAAGTGGCTATAGCGCGATTCCGCTAGTTACCATTATTCCCAAGTCGGTTACCTACAACTCAGCTACCAAGGTCATAACACTGGGTACCGCTGTTGCAGGCACTGGGGCAAGAGCCACAGTTACCGGTTTGGTGGATGCCATCATTCTGTACGGCACTGACAACACGACCCCCACCATGTCGGCAGCCACGTCTGGCGGCGGTGGCTACACCGACCTCAGCACGCTGAATGTCAATATTCGCGGTGGCTTGCCAATCGACCCGCTCACTCAATTGCCTAAGGCAGGTACGGTGAATGCCGTCGGCGCCGCCACTGGCAAGGTCTATGACATCACCCTGACCCATCCGGGTTCTGGTTATGCATCAGGCGAGAAGCCCCTCGTCACCTTGACGCAGACGATCAACGGCACAGTAACGACGCCCGCTACGAAAGCCGTTGCCGCTGCAACCGCTGCTGCAACCGCCGGCGCCAAGGCTAGCTACCTTGTCAAGACCAAGACCATTCAGGAACTGTTTGACCCAACCTATGGCCGCCTGAACGCGACTCTGGGTATCGAGCTGCCCTTTACCAGCGCACTGACGCAGACCACCATCCCGCTCGGCTATGTTGACGAGACGACGGAGAAGTTCGCCGACGGCGAAACCCAGATCTGGAAGATCACCCACAACGGCGTGGATTCGCACCCTGTGCACTTCCACTTGCTCGACGTGCAGGTTATCAACCGCGTGGGCTGGGACGGATTTATCCAGCCGATCGAACCCAAGGAAATGGGCTGGAAGGAAACGGTCATGATGAGCCCGCTGGAAGACATCATTGTTGCCGTGCGTGCCAAGACACCCAAGTTGCCTGGCTTCGGCGTGCCCTTAAGCAATCGCCTGATGGACCCAACGCAGCCCGAAGGCTCGCCGTTTGGCTTCACGCAGATTGACGCAGCCACCGGTAACCCGATGGTTGTGACCAATGCGATGGTCAACTTTGGCTGGGAATATGTGTGGCATTGCCACATCCTGGGTCACGAAGAAAACGACTTCATGCGCCCAATCTCCTTCGCTGCCAATGAAGCAAAACCTGCAGCACCTACGCTTGCCGTGCCCACGACATCGCTTGACGGTACTACTGCAACGCTCAGCTTCGTCGACAACAGCAGCACTGAGTACAAGTTCTCGGTGCGGCGTGCGAATGTGGCTGCGAACGGCACCGTTGGCACCTACGCCGAGATCGGCACTGAACTGGCAAACGGCAGCAGCTACGCCGATGCCACGCTGGTGGTCAATCAGACGTATTCGTACAAGGTCGCGGCAATCGGTGCTGCCGGTGAGTCCGAGTCGGCGGCACAGCAGATTAGTACCTACCCTGCACCAACAGCGCCGGTTCTGAGTGCGAACGCAACTGATGCCACCCACGTTGCCCTGACATGGTCGGCAAGTACACCTGTGACGAGCTACATCATTGTGCGCACTGACACCGCGACCAACGTGACGTCGACCTTTACGGTCAACGCTCTAGCCACGAGCTACACCGACAGCACTGCTGTGGCCAGTACTGCCTACAGCTACGTGGTTTCGGCAAGCAACGGCGGCAGCACCACGGCGTCGAATAGCGTCAGCGTGACCACACCTGCCGCGCCTGTGCTGGCTGCGCCAACTAACCTGCTGGGAGCGATTGCCTCTGGCACCAGCGTCGCACTGAGCTGGACTGACACCACTACCACCGAAAACAGTTTCGCGGTATGGCGTTCGGTCAACGGTGCTACGGCAACGCAGATCGGCACGGTGACCCGCACCAATGCGCAAAGGACTTCCGCCAACGGTACGGTGACTTACACCAGCACAGGCCTGACAAATGGACAGACTTACACCTACTACGTGACCGCTATCGTGACTGCCCCTGCGGCGGTTTCGGCTCCGTCGAACTCGGTTACGGTCAAGATTGCAGCACCGGGTACGCCTACGGGTCTGGCCCAAGTCGGGGTTGTTACGCAGACCAGGGTATTGGGTGTGGTGGCCAGCAACGCTATTGCACTGAGTTGGACACAGTCGGCCGGAGCAGGAACAGTGACCAGCACCCAAGTCCAATGGGCGACCAATGCAGGCTTCACAACCGGTGTGGGCACGGCGGCGACCATTAATAGCACCGGAGGCAACACGGGTACAGCGACAGTGGTCCGTAACCTCTTTGGTACCAATCCGGCGACCCTCTATTTCCGTGTGCGTTCGGTCAACTCGCTCGGCAGTAGCAGCTACTCGACGGTGAACGGCCCAGTGACAATGACTTGGTAATTGGTTAGGCTAATGGCGCCGGTCGCTGCAAGCCGACCGGCGCCCTTCGACTTTAAAATTGGTTCCTAAAATGAAGACCTTACTTAAACCCCTCGTGGCCTGTGTGCTGGCCGTGGCGGCGGCCGGTGCAGCCGCCCAGGCGACCAGCGCACCCGCATCGGCGCCTGAACAATCCAGTCGTTACCCAGCGACCAAGGACCAGATCAGCTACGCCACCGGCGTCATGGCCGTGCGCAACTTCACCAAAAATGATGTGGCGTTTGATATAGAGCTGATGATCCAGGGCATGCGGGACGCGCTAGCTGGCAAAGAGCTCAAGATGAGCGACCGGGAGATCCGCCTGGCGATGAACGGATTGCAGGTTGAATTGCGGCGCACCATGGCCACCAACCAACGTGAACTGGCCGACAAAAACCGCAAGCGTGGCGCCGAGTATCTGGCCACCTATAAGGCCAAGCCCGATGTCAAGGCCCTGAGCAACGGCGTCCTCTACCGTGTGCTGCGGGCTGGCAACGGCCCCAAGCCTGTGGAAGCCGACACCGTTGTCACCCGCTACCGCGGCGCCAGCATCGATGGCGTGGAGTTTGATGCAACGTTGGAAGGTAAAACTTCCACCCTGCGTTTGAACCAGGTCATCATGGGTTGGCGCGAGGCGCTCAAGCAGATGCCCGTCGGCTCCAAGTGGGAAGTGGTGGTGCCCGCGCCGCTGGCCTATGGCGAGCGCGGTGTCGGCGAAATGATCGGACCCAATGAAGTCCTGGTGTTTGACGTTGAACTGCTAGAAATTAGAAAATGAATCCCGCTAAGGCAGCCCGGCGCTTTGTGGTCTTCGGCCTTCTGGCTGTCGGCTTCTGCGCGTCGGTCTTTGCCGCATTGCCTGCCTCGGCCATGGCCGAGGCAAGCGATAGAAAAGGACCACCGGGTGGCGAGCAATCGCTGTCCGGTGTGGGTTCGCAAGAGGAAGTTGAGATCGGTCGCAGGATCTATCTCGAAGGTATTGGAGCCAATGGCAAACCAATCACGGGTCTGCGTTTTGGCGGGGTAGAAATGCAAGGCGCTGCGGTGGTTTGTGCCGGCTGCCATCGGCGCAGTGGCCTCGGGGCGGTAGAAGGGACTGACCAGGTTGCACCCATTGCCGGGCGCTTTGCCTTTGTTGATGACCAGCGTGCCGTGGTCTCCATGAACTTTCGCAATATCAAGAATTTCAATCAACGGCATGCGTCTTTTGATGAGCAGAGTTTTGCGTCTGCAGTACGGCAGGGCAAACATATCAACGGTCGCGACCTGAGCCCCATCATGCCGCGCTTTGAGTTCAGTGACGCCGAGGTACGGGGCCTTTCTTCTTACCTGCGTACGCTGTCTGCCAAGTGGTCGCCCGGGGTTGATGCACGCGTGATTCATTTCGCGACTGTCATCACGCCAGATGTGAGCCCGCAACGCAAGCAGGTCTTCCTGAAGACCATCAAGGCGGCGGTGAATCAGAAGAACGGTAACTTTGCGCCCCGCATGCGCACCATGAGTACCGCGGCTGAGATGATGTTCAACACCAACCGGTTCTGGGACCTGGCGGTCTGGGAACTGCAAGGCGAGCCCCAGACCTGGGCGGCACAACTTGAAGAGCATTTTCGGGCGCAACCGGTTTTTGCACTGGTGTCCGGACTTGGCGCCGGGCAATGGATGCCCGTGCATGATTTCTGCGAGCGGCAACAGGTGGCGTGCTGGTTCCCCAGCGTTGACGCGCCACCAGTGAGCGCAAGCAAGGATTTCTATTCGCTGTATTTTTCGGACGGTGTGGCACTGGAAGCAGGGGTACTCGCGCGTCACCTTATCACTGTAAGACCGGCCCGCCTGATTCAACTGCATCGCGGTGATATGGCCGGACGCTCTGGTGCCGCGCATTTGCAGGCGCTATTGGCCAACCCCGCGCAAAAGATCCCGGTAGTGACGCGCAGCGTGGAGGGTACCGACGACGCCAGTGTGTCGCGAGCGCTTGCCGATGTGGGGCCGCTCGATGCCGTGATGATGTGGTGGCCACAGGAGTTTGTACCGGCACTCAATGCTGTTGCCGTGCCGAAAGGGGTGGTGTACTTTTCAGCGCGCATGGCAGGCGCTGAACAGGCCCCATTTCCGGGTGCCTGGAAGTCTGCAGTGCGTATGGTTTATCCCTATCAGTTGCCTGAGAAGCGTGCCGCGGGTTTGGTCTATTTCAATTCATGGCTGAAGGTTGTCAAACTTGCTTTGCACGAGGAGGCGTTGCAGTCGGAGGTGTACTTCGCGATGAGTTACCTCACCGAAACGCTGACGGACATGCTGGACAATGTTCATGTGGATTACCTGCTTGAACGGGCCGAGAACATGCTGAGCCTGCGCGAAGGGGCAAAAGCGGAGGACGAGGCGCGCGAGTTATCGACGGCGCGCTACAACAAAGGCGGTGTTGGCGGCGCACAGGGCGCTATGGCAAGACTGGAAATGCCCGAGGCGCGCAAGTCGCCACGGCCCATGCCTGGCCAAACGGCCCAGGTGATGCTCAAACGCGAAGGCACCACGGTCTACCCCCGGTTGAGTCTGGCTCAGGGTCAACGGTTTGCGTCCAAAGGTGCCTACATCGTGCACTTTGCTGCTGACGGCAAGACTGTCGTGACTGAATCAGACTGGATCGTTCCGTGATACTTTTTCGATGAGTCCGAATAAGTGACGCCCACGGGTCTCACGCAATATGCGGAGCGTTTTGGCGACGCTCCTGTTACGGCTACAACGTGAACCAGACACCCGTGACGTTCTTGCGCACTGAATCTGGTGGGCATCGGGTGCGATTGGTTGGCTTGGCGAGTTGGTATGTGCGGCTGGCGGAACTTCGCCCGCAGCTGAAAAATGTAAGTTTATTTTGTTCTTGAAAGGTGTTGATCATGATGAAGAAACTAATCCTTGGCGTTGGCATGTTGGCTTGCCTGGCCGCTGTGGCTGCTGATGTTTCACTGGCTACTGCTGCCCAAACCCGCGCGCGCGACAAAAAAAGTCAATTGCTGCAATGCCAACAGCTGACTACTGACCAGAGGCTTGAGGGGGCAGCGAAGAAACAATTCATGGTGAAATGCATGAATGCGGACATGGTCAAGGTCGTCCCTGCAGTTCCAGCGAAATAGTTTGTTCGTCCACGGCTTGGTAGTGCCTTCATGCGTACTTGTGCGCGCGAAGGGCGCCACGGTTTAGCCGCACCTGGTGCGCGGGACGTGTGAACGCTTCGCTGCCAAAGGCGAGCAGATGGTTGCAGAATCCGAATGGATCGTGCCTTGTGTCATTTGCAAAATACTGACGCCATATTTAATGCCATTTGGATTGAAAAAATGATGAAACTTAAACCACTTGCACTTTGCCTTGCTTTCACTGTTTTCGGCGGCTCAAGCTATGCCCAGCAGGTGGCGTCACCGTTCAAGACTGCTCAGGAAGCAACCGGCTATGCCATCGGCGTGGACATGGTGCAGAACTTCAAAAATCAGGGTGTTCCGTTCGACCTGGCGCAACTGATTCATGGCTTGAAAGACGCTGCAGGCGGCGGCAAATTGCTTTTGTCAGATGCGGAAGTCAAGCGCCTGGTGGGTGAGCTTGAAACAGAAGTGCGCGCCAAGCTGATCGTTGCGCGCAAGGCAGAAGGTGAGGCCAATCAGAAGAAGAGTGACGACTTTTTGAAGGCCAATGCGGCCAAGCCGGGCGTCGTGTCCCTGCCCAGCGGACTGCAGTACCTGTTGCTGAAGGCCGGAACCGGTGCCAAGCCAAAGGACGAGTCAAGCGTGCTGGCCAACTACAGCGGCATGCTGGCCGATGGCACAGTATTTGACGCTTCGCCGAATGGCCAACCGGCGGCGTTCAAGGTGAATGGGGTTATTCCGGGCTGGCGCGAAGCGCTCAAACTGATGCCTGCCGGGTCAACGTGGCGTCTGTTTGTGCCACCGAAACTGGCCTACGGGGAACGCGGTGCCGGGCGCGTCATCGGTCCGAATCAGGTGTTGCAATTTGAAGTGGAACTGGTTGAGGTCAAGTAGGCTTTTCCGGACGGTGCAATGGTCGCGATGGGTTGGATTGAGGGAACAAAGGAATGAATTCTTTGCGAAAAATGAGCTGGCACGGCCTGCCGCTGACGAACGTCATGAGTCTGTGTGGCATCGAGTGATGCCCGCGCCCATGCTGCAGGGAAAGATGTTCGATATTCACGACTGGAGATAAAAATGATTGGTGCGACTGGCGTTTTTCGCAGAGTGTTTGTGCCCGCAATGCTGTGCATTTCGGGTTTGTTGATGGTGGCCGCAGTCCAGGCCCAGAGTGAGCCAGCGGCGCATCAGCATCCGCATCAACATGATCACAGCGCCGTGATGGGCGCGGCAATCAAGCGCAGCGAGGTTGTCTACCAGATCCCTGCGCTCGCGCTGGTGCGCCAGGATGGGAAGAAGGCAATCTTCCCGGCTGAACTGGACGACGGGCGCCCCGTCATGCTGCAGTTCATCTATACCTCGTGCACCACCATCTGCCCGGTGACGACGCGCAACTTTGCCCGGGTTCAGGAGGCGCTGGGCAAGGAGTCCAGCCAAGTGCACATGGTGTCAATATCGATCGATCCTGAATACGATACAGCACCGCGTCTAGAGGCTTACGCCAAGAAATACGCTGCCAGCGCCCAGTGGCAGTTTTACACCGGCACGCTGCAAGACAGTGTCAGTTTGCAAAAGGCCTTTGATGCTTACCGTGGCGACAAGATGAACCATACGCCGGTCACCTACCTGCGTTTGGCCCCGGGCAAGCCCTGGGTCCGGCTTGATGGCTTGGCCTCTGCCGATGAGACGCTCAAGCAGTACCGCTCGCTGCTGGCGGCGCGCTGACATGCCTGCTTCAGTTGCGCGGTCACCGCATCACGGCCAGCTGGTCTTTGCGGCCGCCGGACCCGAGCCGAGTAAAGCGAAAAACAGATCGAGGTGAGCGCAATGTTGAAAATTGGTAAGCGGGCTCGGGCTCGGGTTCGGGGCTTCACGCTGCTTGAATTGCTGGTGGTGATCGTCATCATCGGCATGCTGGTGGGCTATGTTGGGCCGAAGTATTTCAAGCAAGTGGGCAAGTCACAAATCACCGTGGTGCGCGATCAATTGCACGCCTTTGGTCAGGCGCTGGACCAGTACCGGCTCGACACCGGTCACTACCCCAGCACGCAGCAGGGAATGGCGGCCCTTGTGGACAAACCCGCCAACGAAACCCGTTGGGATGGGCCGTACCTGAAGAAAGCGATACCGCTCGATCCCTGGGGCACACCGTATGTCTACAAACTGCCCGGCGACCATGGTGACTACGATTTGATTTCCTACGGCAAGGACGGGGTGCCCGGTGGCACCGGCGAAGATGCCGATTTAGGCAATTGGGAATAACCGGGCCAACGCACAATGCATTTTGAAGTACGTGCCCTGGACCGCAATGCTGGCGTGGTGCCTACTACCATCCACCATCATTCCAATCAGGAAGAGGTAACCCCATGAACTCGAACTTTTCACTCTCTGGTCACGTCAACACGCCCAAGGGTTTGCAGTTGGATCATGAAGACGCGCGCGCAGAACTGGTGAGGGCAATTTCGATGAGCGGACGGATTGGGGAGGCCGCCAAAAATATAGCGCGCGTCTGCCTGCCGCATTTCGAGTACGAAGAGAAGTTTGTGTTTCCGGTGTTTGGCATGCTGCCCGACCTGGCAGCGGGCAAGGTGCGCCCGGAGATGGCCGAGGCGCTGCCGCTGATTAATGGCTTCAATGCCTGGCACGACACGTTCAATACCCAGCACGAGTCGCTGGGCACGGGGATCAATGCCTTGCTGAGCGCGGCCTGCAAAGAGAACAACCGGGAAGTCATCGAATTTGGCTACCGCCTGCGCGCGCATGAGAGGATGGAGCACGAAGTGATCTACCCGACCGTCCTGGCCATTGGCAAGTTTGTACAGGAGAGGTTTGGGCTGTACTTGCCGCACTGCAGTCGGTCGTGAATGCGGACAACGGCCTCTGCCCCAAGCCGACGGTCATGGGCTTAAGAACCGGACGTTCGTGGTAGTGGCAGGGAAAGCTGAAGTCGCAAGCTGGTCGCAGCGCGCGGCGTCAATTGGGTGTCCTGCTGTTCGAAAGCACGCTGCCGCTGCGGAAAACTTCGAATAAACCGCCATAGCGTCTTCACCGCCGGCCAGCCCGATGTGCCCGCGCACTTCATCGTGGGCGGCATGCCAGGCCGGCAGACGCATGACCACATTGGCCAGATAGGCGGTCTGGGACGCATAGTCTTCTGCCAGATCAAGCCGCCCGGCCCGAGCGGCTGCAATCGCTGCTGGCACGGTGAGTGTGATGCGGCATCCCGGGCAGGTCTCCATCGGGCCGTTCACTGCGACCCGGGCCTCTTCGAGTGCGCGCAGCGCTGCAGCTGGACTGTCTGCAAGCTGCAGGTAGGTGCCGTAGATGCGATCCAGCAGATGAAAGCCGACATCCGTCTGGCGTGCAACATCGAGCGCCTCGTCGAGAAGCGCACGGGCGTCATGGAGTCGACCCCGGTGCATCGCCACTTCCGAGAGACGCTGCAGTGAAAAGGCCTCTCCGGTGGAGCCGCCAATGGCGCGGTGCAGTCTTGCGCCCAGCGTGAGGTGTTCTTCGGCCGCAGCGAGATCGCCCGAAAGCAGTTCAGCTTCGCCGCGAATCGTGATGCCAAATGCATATCCCCGTGCGGCCCCTATGCGCTGCGCCTCGGCGGCCAGCGACTTGGCAAAGTCAATCACTTCGGCGTAGGGCCGCGCGCCGTAGAGAAAGCGCTGCGCAATGCAAAGCTGCCCGTCAAACACGCGCATGGCGAGGTGCGGCACATGGGCCGTTTCCTGCAAGTCCGCCCAGATGCTGCGGTGCAGCTCGCCGCGTGCGTGGGCCGCGGCCGCCTGTGCCCAAGAGGCCACCACGATGGTTGCCAAATCACCGGAATCCAGTGCAAGACGACGCGCCTCGGCCGATTTCTGGGTACCCAAGGCGGGGTCGATTGCACCGAGCGCCGCGGCGCCACTGTAGGTCAGAGCCTCGCACAGTCGGCCCTCCACGCTGGTCGGGCGCACGCCCTCGAGCGATTGGAGAGCACCCTTGGGATCTCCCTGCTTGATCTGCGCCAGGGCTCCCTTAGCGCGAAGGTTCTGCGCGCCGGGTTCGCCTGCCAAGTCGGCCGCAAGCCGGTATGCGGCTACGGCGGCCGGATGACCCGTCGCGTCCAGAGCCTCCGCGCGCAGTCGCAGGGCATCGGCATGGGCCGGCTGGAAGCGCAACAGCGGCTCCAGATAGCGCAATGCATCGCTGAAGGCCGCCAGCCGGATGGCATCCCCTGCCGCAGCGAGCAGCCAGGGAACCGATTCGCGCAGGCTGCCGCCATCGATCCAGTGCTGTGCAATCAGGGCCGGGGCGGCATCCAGCTCAGCCAGGCGTTGCGCAGCCTGGCGATGAATCTTCAGCCGCCGGTGGGGCGCAATCTGGTCGACCAGCGCCTGACGCACCAGGTCATGCCTAAACCGGTATTGGGTGCCGACCAGCACCAGCACGCCCGCAGCCAGTGCGGCGTCCAGCACTGCATAGGCACGCGTTTCGACGTCCGGAAGAACGGCCGCCGCTGTCTGGGCGTCAAAGGCGTCACCCGCCAACGCCATCCACTTGAGCGCGTCGAGCGTGGCCTCGGGCACATCACAGAGCCGGGCCGCGATAGCCTCGGCCGCAGTTCGGTGCAAGTGCTGGTCAATCCCGGTGCCCGCACCCCGTGTCAGCTCAATGGCCGCAAAGGGGCTTCCCTGTGCATCGCTGACGATCCGGGCAACGGTTTCTTCGGGTAGGCCCTTTGGAACGGACTGATGGATGAGCCGGCGCATTTCATCGTCGCTCAAAGGCTCCAGGTTCAGTGTTCGCACGACGTTGCTGCCCGCCAGACGCAGCAGGCCTCGACCCAACTCCGACGCCGGCGCCGGGGCGCGCATCGCCAGCAACACGCACACGGGCGCACCGGCACTGGCGAGGTGCATAAGGACGTCCGCATCAGCATCTTCGATCAGGTGCGCGTCGTCCACCTGCACGAGGATGTTGCCATCATGTGACATGGCCAACAACAGCCGGCGAAACGCGCCGATGACCTGATGACGGCTGAGCGGCCCCGGCAAGGTCGAAGCCGGGCCTGCAAGTTGGGTGAGCAAGGCCAGCACCGCACGCGCCGGAGTGCCCACTCGATCGACCGCACCACGGTCAGCCAGCAAAACGCGCTCAACGAGAGTCGAAATCACGGCATAGGCCCGGCCGTGTTGAGCGGCGTCCGCACGCACCACGCTCCAGCCGAGACCGGTGGCTTGCACATCGAGTTCACGGCACAGCGCGGTCTTGCCAATACCCGCAGGCCCACGCAGCACGATGGCGCCGGGTCGGTCCGTGGCGGGCATCCCCAACCAGGCCAGAGCTTGCGCCAGCAGCATTGCGCGTCCGATGAATGCGGCCCTGACAGGCTGAAGGTCGACGACACAGCGTTGGTACACCGCTTCGGTCCGCGGATCCGGCAGAACGCCGAAATCCCGCTGGAGCGCTTCACGAAGATGCGCATACCAACGTATCGCTGCGGCCCGGTTGCCCGCTGCAAGCTCCGCGGTCATCAACTCCCTGTGCGCAGGCTCATCACTGGGCTCCTCCTGTGCCAATCGTTCCCACTGGGAGCTGGCGCGCAGTAAGTCCGTGAAGCAAGCGTGCAGCCGTTCGCGTGCCGGTTCGGCCCAAGCCTCATAGCGGGCACTGGGCAACAAATCGCCGGCATACATGGCGGCGACTTCTCTGCACTTCTGTGGGTCGCGCGATGCCAGTGCCGCCCGTGCCTGCGCCTCAAAGTCTTCTGAGTCAATGGCCACCGGACCGTCGGGCCACAGCCTTAGTTCGCCGCCCTGCATCAATATACCGTCGTGCCGGCCCAACGCCTGGCGCGCGTGATGGGCCGCCTTGCGCAGGTTGGCGGCACCCGCTTCGGGTGCAAGTTCAGGCCAGAGTGCGTCAATGGCCTGCTCGCGGCTCAGCCGGCGCCGCGGCGCCAGACTCAGCAGTTGCACCAGCTGGGTGGCACGCAAACTGGGCCAGCGCTGCGCCGGGATTTCAGCGTGGTCGACGAGCACAGCAAAGCGACCCAGCAAGTGCACATCAAGGCGCGTGGAATGGTTCGGGTCGGTGGCGGTGGGTTGGGTCTTCATAGAAGTTGCAGTGTGCTACCACCCAGGCGTTCGCGCAACCGCCTGCGCAGTCAGGAACGTTTCAGGAACACCGGGTCGCGATGCTCTTCCCCAGCAGGCAGATTTCCCGCCTGCAAATTGAAAAAGGAGTACCCATGACGACGCGACAACTTTCACTGCCCGACTGTGGATCAGCCATGCTGACCCTGGCGGAACCCCTGACCCTCGATGTGATCGGCCAGCTTGAGTGCGGGTTGGACACGCTGCTCTTCAAGTTGCGCCGGGAACTTCGCGCAGACCAACCTGACCCGGGCGATCTCGAATTCGAATCCTGGGCGGCCAACATGCACTCAACCACTTCACCAAGGAAATTTCATGACTGATTCACTTTACCAACGGCTCGGCGGCGCTGAGCGCATTGCAGCAGTTGTCGACGACGCGCTTGATCGCCATGCAGTAAATCCGCTGCTGGCCCCACGCTTTCGCGGCAAAGACTTGCCACGTCTGAAGGTGCTGGGCACCCAGTTCTTTTGTGCAGGCTCTGGCGGTCCCCAGACGTACGAGGGCCGTGACATGCGAACCACGCATGCAGGGATGAATGCAAACGAGCAGGAGTTGATCGCGGCCATCGACGACTTTGTCGCGGCGTTGCAGGCCCAGGGGGTCGGCCAGACGGAGGTCAATGAGGTGGTGGCGATTCTCTACTCGTTCAAGGGCGACGTCCTGCGGACCTGAACAGGCTCTGAGCGGTTTCGATGGCGTCCCCGGGGGCAATAAGATACCGGGTCGCCACCGACCGCTTTGGAGCGACCAATCTTCAATCGACTACCACCGTTTTGTGCCCTAGAAGCCATTGAGCAAAGTGAGGAGCGGCCGTTCGAAGCCGCATTCCGGAAAGCAAAGCTGGCCTTCTGAATACGGGCTTGTATTCCTTGACCTGGCGGGTCATCAACAAATTCCGCGCCTCCTGCTTAGCTGTATTTGGTTTCGATGCCGACTGGCAACATACTTTATGGTTTCAAGTTCGATCATTAACACTCGCTCCCACCTGAACACTTATCATTGTCAACGTAAGCAGCTCATATTTTCCTGAACTTCTGTGGCCATGAACAACACAACACAAGTCAATGCCAAGGTGCTTCACGATTTTGCCGATGCCTGGAATCGGCACGATATTGAATCGCTGATGTCCTTCATGACGAACGATTGCGTGTTTCACGCTGTGGCGGGACCCGATGTTCTGGGTCGAACCTTTGTGGGCCTGGATGAAGTCCGTTCAGGCTTTCAACTTGCATGGCAAACCTGCCCAGACGCAGCTTGGATGGATGGGGTCCACTTTGTCGCGGGAGAGCGCGGGATTTCAGAATCTACCTTTTGCGGGACACGGGCAGACGGCTCTCGTATCGAGGCCCGGATGGTCGATGTCTTCACATTTCGAGACGGAAGAATTGCCATAAAAAATGCATTTCGCAAAGATCGGCCAGCCCTATGAGCCCCTCGGCTGTGAATCCGCGAAGCAATTGAGGCGCAGTAGTACAAGACCCCACAGCGGCTTGCTGAAACTACGATCTATTAACCCCATCCATTTCAGGGAAGAGCCATGAATATCGTAGAAGCATTGCGCGCCATCGTGGGTACTAATGGCGTTCTGGACCAGACAGAAGTCGCTACCCGTTCGGCAGGGGCTTTGCGCCAGGACAACCTCAAGGCGCTAGCGCTGGTGCGTCCCGTGTCCACCCAGGAAGTTTCCGATGTCCTCCGGTGGTGCCATGACAATGGCGTGGCCGTTGTCACCCAGGGCGGCTTGACCGGTCTGGTGCATGGCGCTGATGCCAACGACGCAGAAGTCATCTTGTCGATGGAGCGCATGCGCACCATTGAAAACATTGATTGCCGCCAGCGAACAGCCACCGTTCAGGCTGGAGTTGTGCTGCAGATTTTGCAAGAAGCCGTGGCCGTGCAGGACCTGACGTTTCCGCTGGACCTGGGTGCCCGCGGCAGCGCAACCCTCGGTGGCAATGCCGCGACCAACGCGGGTGGCAACCGCGTCATACGCTACGGCATGATGCGTGACATGGTGCTGGGTCTTGAGGTGGTTCTGGCCGATGGCACGGTGATCTCGTCGATGAATTCGCTGATCAAGAACAACACCGGCTACGACCTGAAGCAACTCTTTCTCGGCTCCGAAGGAACGCTGGGCGTGATCACGCGCTTGGTGCTGCGTTTGCGTGAGAAGCCGCAATGCAGCAATGTGGCCGTGGTGGCGGCGACGAGTTTCGATGCGCTGGCCAATCTGCTCAAGCACATGGACCGGTCGCTGGGCGGCACGCTGTC
>Ga0194060_10000744_pt1 | contig 23658 bp, 16 predicted proteins | sample SepL225m_MetaG_FD_163427 | JGI IMG/M metagenome (GOLD analysis project Ga0194060, IMG submission 163427) | Anoxic zone freshwater microbial communities from boreal shield lake in IISD Experimental Lakes Area, Ontario, Canada - Sep2016-L222-5m | ecosystem: Environmental > Aquatic > Freshwater >... | reverse complement strand
AAAATGGGTACATTCAGCTTTACAGTCTTGCGATGAGGCGATGAGGCGATGAGGCGATACGGAACGCCTCACCGCGTCATCGTTTCATCGCTGAACTGTCACGCTGGATTGAACCATCCCTAAGACATGGTTCAATCCTGCTTGACAGTTTGCCGCCGGACGACCCTCACCCCCTGCCCCTCTCCCTCACGGGGCATATCTTTACCCACATCTTTTTTTACCGCAGTACAATGCGGTTTATCGGCCCATCCGGGCGGGCGACTGAAGTCGCCGCTGGGGAGCCTACGGCTGGGCGTCGGCCTTCGCCGACGCAGGCGGGCGACCAGCCGTAGGCTCCCGTGGCGCGGCTTCAGTCGCATGCCCCTCGCAGAGATGTGGGTAAAGATATGCTCACGGGGAGAGGGGAGATTCCGCACCAGGATGCGTCCGACTCCCCCTCTCCCGCTCAGGGAGAGGGGGCTGGGGGGTGAGGGCTGTGCGAGACTGTCACGCGGGAAACGTCCGATTTGAAACATGCCTAAGCACGTCCTTCAGCGCCGCGACCAGCCCACGGTTCTGCGCATCGGTGCCGAAAGAGATACGGATCAGGCCAGGGAGTCCCCAGCCTGCCAGGGTGGTGACGGTGAATCCTCGGTCGCGTAGGCCCGCGCCCACCGCCGCATCGTCACCGACGGGCACAGCCACAAAGTTTGTCTCGCTGGGGATCGGCTCCAGGCCCAGAGCGCGCAGTTCGGCCATGTAGAAAGCCCGACTGGCGGCGGTATGGGCGCGGCTGCGCTGGAGGTGTTCGTCGTCCTCCAGGGCGGCAAGACCGGCAACCTGGGCCAGCAGGTTCACGTTAAAGGTTGGGCGCACCCTCTCCAGGTAGCCGATCAGTTCTTCGGGGCCGTAGGCGTAGCCCAGGCGCAGCCCGGCCAGCCCGTAGATCTTGGCGAAGGTGCGCAGCAGTAGCAGGTTTGGCCTGCCTGCGCGCAATTCTGCCAGCAGATCGGGGTAGTCATCGCGCTCGATAAACTCCACATACGCCTCATCCACCACGATCAGCACATCCTCGGGGACGCGCTCGATAAAGGCGCGCACCTCGGCGGCGCTGTTGGCGGTGCCAGTGGGGTTATTCGGATTGCAGATGAAGACCACGCGGGTGCGCTCGTTGATCGCCGCAGCCATGGCCGACAGATCGTGGGTGTAGCCGCGTAGGGGCACGCGCACCGGGCGTCCGCCCAACTCCAGCGTCCGTATCAGGTAGCTGATGAAGGTGCCATCGGTCATCACCACTTCATCGCCCTCACGGATCAGGCCGACGCTGAGCGTCAGGATCATCTCGTCGGAGCCATTGGAACAGGTGACGTTACCCATGCCGAGGCCCGCCCGCTCAGCCAGAGCCTGGCGCAAGGCGGCGGCACCCGAGTCAGGGTAGCGATGAACCCCGGCGGCGGCCTGCGTGATTGCCGCCAGTGCCTTCGGCGAGGGGCCGAGCGGGTTCTCGTTCGACGAGAGTTTCACCAGATCGGCGGATGGGCCGGCGATTAATGTGGCCGGCTTGTAGGCCGGCAGGTTCTGGATGTATTCTTTGTAGCGCATGTATCCCCCCCGACGGGGTAGGGGCGCAGCAGTGAAGGGCGTGGATCGCCCTTCACTGCTGCGCCCCCGTCGCCATCGTCATCGGCAATGCAAACGAGAATGTATTGCCGGCACCTTCGACGCTCTCCACCCAGATCGCGCCGTGGTGCATCTGTATAAACTGGCGGCTCAGATAGAGGCCCAGGCCAAGCCCCTCGGCACGGTGGCTGCGCACGCGGTAGAATCGCTGGAAGAGCTTCGTCTGTTGCTCGGCCACAATCCCGTTCCCCTCGTCGGTGACGGAGACAACCGCCGCCTCCGTCGCCCCGCTGGTGCCCAGCATCCCCTCGCCAATCAGGTGATCGCCAAAGACGCGCCGATCATCGTTTGTCGCCACCCACAGCCGCACCGTCACCCGGCCCGTGTCCGGGCTATACTTGATCGCATTGCCGATCAGATTAGTCATCACCTGATGGATGCGCAGCGAGTCGCAGGGTACGAATAACTCATCTGCGGCGCTCTCAAGCACCAGGTCACGCGCTCCGGCTGCGGGCCGCTGCTGGTCGATTACCTGCGCGGCCAGGGCCACTAAGTTCACCGGCTGGATTTGCAGGTCGATCTGTCCCGCGTCGATACGCGACACATCCAGCAGGTTGTCCACCATGCGCAGCATATGCGAAACCTGCTGGGTCAGGATGGTCAGGCCACGCAGATCGCGTGAGTCGGCTTGGCTGCGCTGCTGCTCACGGCGCAGCAGCAGGTCGGCATAGTTACGCACAGCAGCCAGAGGGCTGCGTAGTTCGTGGGCAGCCACCGCCAGAAACTCGTCCTTAGCGCGCTCCAGTTTCTGGTTGGCGGTGACATCGCGAAAGACCACCACGGCCCCCTCGATTGAGCCATCGTCGGCACGGGCGGGCGCACCGCTGAAGCTCATCACCGTCTCATCGCCGCTGGAACCGCTCAAGATCAGCCGGTAGTCCTGGAAAATCTCACCGGCCAGGGCGCGAGCGAAGGGCAACTGGTCAAGGGTGAGCCGTTGGCTGTCGAGGTCGCGCATCCGATAGAAATCAGGCATCTCGCTCAGGCGCTGCTCAAAGGGCAGCGAGTTGAGGCGCAGCAGAGTCAGGGCGGCCTCGTTGGCCAGAGTCAGATGCCCGCGCCTGTCGCAGAGCAGCACTCCTTCGGCAATCGACGTGACCACCGTATTCAGCTTGCGGCGCTCACCAGTGCTGTCGGCGTAGAGCCGCACATTGGCCACGGCGAATCCCACCTGGTTACAGATCGGCAGCAGCATCTCGCGGTCGGCCCGCGCGGGTAGATCAGAGTCCCCATAGATCGCCAGCACACCCGCGACCGTGCCACCGGCCAGCAGCGGGAAGTAGGCGCAGCCAACCAGACCCTCGGCCAGAAAGAGGGCTTCACCGCGCTCCTCCAGCAATGGCCGCAGCATCGGCTGTCCAAAGTGGACAACCTCCTCGCACGGGGACTCCGACACGCGCACGCCGGTAAGGACGCTGGCGCAGGCGGGCGTAAGCCCCTGCTGCGCCCCAAGGTCGAGTCGATCATGGGCCGGGTCAAGCAGGAGCAGGGCACCCGTGGAGCAGGGCACCAGGCCCAGCACCACATTGAGGACGCTCCGCACGAGATCGGTCAGGTCAGCCGCCGTGCTGATCGCGGTGACCACCGCATCAAACGCCTTCAGGCGGCGCTCGCTGCGCTGAGCCTCATCGTAGAGTTGGGTATTCTTGATTGCGGAGGCAGCCAGGTTCGCGAAGATCTGGAGTACCGGCAGATCCCCTTGCTCAATCGGGCGGACTGCCGAATCGTTTGTCGGTTCGCCCAGCATGAACAACTCCAGGACACCGACGATCTCTGTTCCCACGCGCATGGGGATGCAGGTACACGCGAGGCGGCGTGGCAACTGCTCGCTCACCTGCTGGATGATCATCGCGCTGGCAGGAGGTAACGGGCCGACCGTATCGCGGTAGCCGAGGAGCGTCTCAACGATCTGCGGTTCGCCGCGCTGAAGGGACTGACCGACCATGCCCTCACCGCTGCGCAGCGAGATCGTGAGTAACATCTGGCGGGCGGCGCTGTCAATAGGCAGACCAGCGGTCGCACTGGCGCGCAGCCGACCGCTCTTCGGGTCGTAGATCCAGAGTGTGCCGCCCTGCACCGAGGGCAGAGCCTCGACAACGCGGCTGACCAGGGCTGAGAAGAGGTGCTCGGGGTCGAGTACAGCCACCAGGCTCGAAGACACCTGAAAAAGACTCATCACCTGAGCGGCGGCGGCGCTGCGGCGGGCGCGCGGCGTCCGTCCAAGTGGCCGCTGCTTTGGGGGCATCAGGGAGCCTCCCCACCACGCCCCCATGCCACCGCACGGCGAATACCCTCGGCCAGACTCACCTGCGGGGCAAAGCCAAGCAGGTCGCGGGCCAGAGAGATATCGGCCACATAGTGGCTCACCTCGCCGGGGCGTTTGGCTGGCTCAACAATAATCTCGGGCACCCGGTCGAGGGCAGCACCAATCAGTTCGGCCAGATGTATCAGGGAATTACCCTCACCACACGCCAGGTTGATCGTATGGTCGCTCAGTTCGCCCGCCAGTAGTCGGCTGATCCCGCGCACAATTCCATCTACGCAGTCGTCCACATAGGTGAAGTCGAGTACCTTCTCGCGCCCATAGACCGTCACCGGCTCACCGTGCTCGATCCTGCGAATAAACAGCGGGATGACCCGTTCCATACGCTCAATGTCGTTATCATAGCGGCCATAGACGTTCGAGAAGCGGAAGACCAGGTAGCGCAGCCCGTAGCAGCGTGCGTAGGAGTAGATCAACGCCTCGCCCGCAATTTTCGAGGCCGAATAGGGGCTCTCGGTGTAGCTGAAGTCGGCGCTCGTCTCCTCGGTGGTGATATAACGATGGATATCGCCATAGACCTCGCGTGAGGAGGAGAAGATCAGTGGCAGGCCATTGGCCCGGCAGTACTCAAGCACATTAAAGCTGAGGTTGATATTCTCAAGGGCGCGATGCGGCTGCTCGACCAGTTCGTGTACCTTCGCGTTCGCCGCGAGATGGACGACCACATCACAGGTCGGGTAGGGCGCACCGCCGATGCCGCCGCGAAACTCGCGTTGTGGCGCGGCCAGATCCTGGAGCAGGGTGGGAAAGGCATCAGTCCACGGGTTCACCCGCCGATCAACACCAAACACACGATGACCCTCCGCAAGTAGACGGAGGGCCAAGTTCGTACCGATCTGGCCGCTAGACCCAGTGATTAACACACGCATCATTTACACCGGCCGCATAGGCGTCAAGGAAGGGTGCGAGAGAGTCCCTTCGTGAGATAGATCCTCACCATTGACTATCTCACGCAGGCCAGACAGCAGTTTGGTCAGTAGACCCCTCAGGTCGTCGATCTGAACGATGTCAAAGTGCTGAAGCATACGATCCATATCCTCGTGGCGTGCTTGCTCAACCCGCATCACCCGCTCCTCACCGGCAGGCGTCAGCGTGACCTGCACCACCCGCCGATCCTCCACATCACGCACGCGGCCAACCAGATTATCCTCAATCAGCCGATCAACGATGCCGGTCAACGTACCGGCCGACTGCTGCGTAATATCGGCGAGTTCACTCATCCGACAGGTCTGCGCATCACGGATAGCGAACAGAGTCACCATCTGCGGCATGGTCAGCCCGATATCGGGGCGGCTCAGCATCTTCAACAGTTGCTTCTGGCTCTGCCAGGTGATCTGACACACCACATCGCTGATTGAGGTCACGTAGGACGTGCGCTGATGTAGGTGGGACATTGGACCCTCCCCCGCTGGTGAGCGAACCGCGACCGGCTACACCATATCCCGCGAGATGAGACTTAGACACGGTTTCAGACAACTCCACAGTGTGCCAGTCTTCATTGTTTACTGACGCTCCGAATCGGTTGCCTGTTTCCTGTTCCCTTGTCTCAAAATGTTTTGATGCAGAATATTTCGAGCCGCCTCATGATAGCTGATAACAGGATGGCTGTCAATCTCTCGCACAGCAATCCGACAGCTTTGCAACGCGGAAGTTAGTGGTGAGCGATGAATCTTTGTTGGATGGGCATAGCCCTGATCGCACTCTGCCATATGGTTGACCACGCCCCTACGACATGTTATACTTTGTCGGCAGTGCGGCACATAGGGACGACATGTGTCCTGGAGTGTTGCGCAGTGTGTGATCCGTCAGGGATACCGGCAGGCAGCGCCGAATGGCGGCACCTGATCGTACCCCCATCTCCGTAGTAGCAGTGAGTGAATCGATTGAACCCGTCTCATCATCGCCTAAGCACAGCAAGGCGCACGATCAGGTAGCTCAATGGGTCAATTCAGTGCATTATTGAGGGAAGGTGTCATCATGGCACAGACCCGTCTGGTGATTGCCGACGATGAGTCGATCATCCGCATGAACCTCAAGGAGACGCTGGTTGGTCTCGGCTACTTAGTCGTAGGCGAGGCGGGCGATGGCGTCAGCGTGATAAATCTAGCCCGTGAACTTCAGCCCGACCTTGTCCTGATGGACATCAAGATGCCGAAGTTGGATGGAATTCAGGCCGCAAAAATCCTCACCGAGGAGAAGATCGCCCCGGTGCTGCTCCTCACCGCCTACTCAGATCGCGAACTGGTTGATCGAGCGAAAGAGGCTGGCGTCGTCAACTATGTGGTCAAGCCGTTCCGCGAGGCCGAGTTGCTGCCCGCTATCGAGATCGCGATGGCCCGCTACCAGGAGTTCCTGGAGATGGACAAGCAGATCTACGACCTGAAGGAGACGCTTGATACACGCAAGCTCGTTGAGCGGGCCAAGGGTGTCCTGATGGACTCGCAGAGCCTCAAAGAAGCCGAGGCGTTCCGCAAAATCCAGCAACTCTCGATGAATACGCGCAAGTCGATGAAGGAGATCGCGCAGGCGATCCTGCTGGCCAACGAGATCTAGCCGTGTCTGAGACGACCCCGACGCCTGAGGGGCAGAGCGCGGCAGAGGCTCCTGTTCCCCGCAGATCACGACAACTGGCGGCTGCGCTGCCGTACATTGCTACGGTGGTTGCAGCCGTTCTTTGTAGTCTGATCATTCAGGCTGCGATGAGTTCGTCTGCTGCGCTCATAACTCTTCAGGACACATCCACGTCGGCCACGCTCTCAGTCCCTACCAGTGTATCACGTGAAACACTAACGCCCACCGTACCGGCCCTGTCAGCACTCCCGGCCAGTGAGGGCGGGCTTCGCCTTGCGCTCCTCGACCTGGAGGCAGCCGACCGCCGACTCTGGAGCGCGATCTACCTTCTGCGCGCTGCTAGCCAGATCGATGATGCGGTTGTCGCCCTCCAGTCCAATGATCTTGAGGCGGTTGACCGCATGTTGCTCAACGCCCGCCGATCATGTGATCGCGCCTACGTCTTCAGTGCGGAGCAGGAAAAAGGCCCAATCGATACCTTCCGCCTCCAGATCGGCCAGGTGCGCGATGACTTACACATTCGTCCCGAAGGTCTTGACCGACGCCTGCGCCAGATCCGCCAACTCGTCCTCAGCCTCGTTGATGAGAGCGGCGCGGCGTAAGGGCGGCGCACGAACTGCCCCTACGCCGCTAACTTTGTCTTAAAGTCAACAAAGCGATAACCCACACCTCGCTCGGTGAGGATGTACTTCGGGCTAGGCGGATCTCGCTCGATCTTCTGGCGCAGATACGTGATGTAGAGCCGCAGGTAGTGACTCTCCTCGCGGTACTCTGGCCCCCAGACTTTGGTCAGCAGCATCTCGTGAGTCTGTACGTAGCCGGCATTCTGCACCAAATGGTAGAGCAGCCGATATTCGGTGGGTCGTAGGTTCACTCGTCCGCCATCAACAAGCACCTCGCGCCGGGCGAAGTCGATGCTCAGCCGATCATCCACCTGCACTAATGTCTGCGGCACCGGCGGCGCGATGTAGTGCCGCCGCAATACCGCCCGGATGCGGCTCACCAGCTCGCGATGACTGAATGGCTTGCCAATATAGTCATCGGCCCCAAGCTCTAGGCCACGAATGCGATCCTCCTCCTCATCCTTGGCCGTCAAGATAAGCACCGGTACCTGCGAAAATTGTCGCAGCCGCCGCAGCGCCTCAAACCCGTCCATCACCGGCATCATCACATCGAGCAGCACGATATCGGGCATGTCGTCACGCGCACGTTCAATCGCCTCGCGCCCGTTCGATGCGGTCGTCACCCGCATCCCCTCTAGCTCAAGGTTCAGCCGCATAAAGTTGATCATGCGCGGCTCGTCATCTACCACGAGTACGAGTTTGTCTTTGAGCTCTGGCATCTTCTGTCCTTTTCCCTACACGATGCCAGATATTGTAGCACGATGCCATAAAGTGGGGTCAAAATTGGTACCTGAAAGGGTGCTGCCTACCACCGGCCAGCAGCCCCGCCAGCAAGACTCCTAGCAGCAGATAGGTGGCTCCATAGTTCAGGTCATTCGGCAATAACGATGTGGTGAGCAGTGCCGCTGATGCCAGGGTGGGAAGGAGCGGAACCACTATCGCCCAGCGCCCGCCGACCCTGTGCCAGTTCAGGGTCAGGGCGACGACGGGGATCAGCACGAGGCTCAGGTCGTGGAAGTGCAGGTGTGGCGAGACGACCATGGCCACGATCATGGCCACCCCGAGATCGGTGTCACCAATGCGGTCGCGCCTGATCCACCAGTGCCAGCAGACAACACCCATACCCGCCAGATAGGCACCCCACTTCACCGAACTCAGCAGCGTCCGATCAATTGTCGGTGCCGCTCGGAGTATAAACCCCACCACATTAAACATCGCCTCTTGGTTCATTCCATAGCCGATTCCTGTATTGCTGAGCGCGATCAGCTCGAAGTAGCCGCGCACCCCGTCCGCGCCAACAAGGGCCACGCTGAGCAGTCCAAGCCCGCCTGCCGAGATCAGGAATCCTAGCCCGGCCCGCCGGTTGGTCAGCATGAGCGGTAGACCAAGGGATAGGGCAAGCTGCGGTTTGATCACGGTGAGGCCAAGAGCCAAGCCGCCGGTAAGTGGGTGGCCCATAGCGAGTGCATAGAAGCAACCGGCCACGCCAAGCGCGATCAGCGCGGTGTCCTGGCCCTTCAGCACGCTGATGAAGCTGGGGTAGAAGATCAGGGCACCCAACCCGACCATGGCCGCTACGCTCTGCCCAGCCCCACTGTGCCTGAACCGTGCCGCCATAAGCAGCGCAATGGCAATCACCAGGGCTGTCATCAGCAGCGCCCAGCGCAGATACGAGGCCCGGTAATCGTCGCTGACGATTATGCTGAGGATCGGCGCGAGGAAGGGCGGGTGATTGAATGGGAGCACCCCGCCCTGCACAAAGTTTGGCCCGATGATTGATACCTGCATTGCTCGCTGCTGATTGAGGTCATACAGTTGACTCAAAGGTAGTGTCTGGGCGAGGCGACCCGCCGTGTAAAAGCTGATAAAGTCAATTCCGCGCAGGTGCGGGTCGGCGAGCAGGCCAGACCAGATCAGCGCGTAAAACCCGCAGCTCACGAGGGTCACGGCCAGAACGACTGTCCAGCGCCAGGGCATTCGGCTCATGGTACACCCCCGCCGGTTGCACGCACGGGGACATAGACATCGTAGAGGCCGTCGTGATGGACGAGCCGGAGCTTCCCGCTCTGCAACATCTCGTCGTAGAGGATGTTGTTCGCCCCGAACGGCCCGATCACCACATAATCAGGGTTGGTGGCCAAAGGGTCGTAGTCGAGCGGAAAGACCTCGTGGAGCGAGGTGCGTCGGATCAGCGCGACGTGGAGTTGATCCGGCGGGTAGTGGTAGGGCCGCTGGAGGAAGAAGTGGAGTTCGGACTCGTAGGTCTCGATCAGGGCGTTGGGGGGTGTGGCGGTGTTAAGGTAATCGGCCACTCGCTCAGCCGAGTTATCGAACCCCGCCGTGTAGTAGTAGTGCAGATAGAGCAGGGTGGCAGGGATGTAGCAAACCAGCGTGACCAGAGCCAATAGCGCGTCCAGGTTGCGTCGGCGCAGGCCCACACGGCCCAGGGCGGCGACATCGTGTAGGGCGGATTGCCAGGCGAAGCCGCCGGTCAGGTCGGAGAGCAGTACGCTCAGGTAGAGTCCGGAGATCATCACGGCGGGGAAGACATAGCGCGGCGCACCTACCGAGAGAGCCAGATACCAAGCCCACCAACTGCCACAGAAGACCAGCAGAGCCAAGCGGATCAGGCCATCGGTGTCGGCGGACTGCGCACGGGCATCGTGCGCCCAATGCCACGTAGCCATGCCCAGGCCGATAAAAAACGGCAACAGCCATGTCAGTGTGATCTGGAGCGTGTAAAGGCGGTTAAAAGGCCGCGTTACCTCGGCCACCACCTCTATCAGCCCGGTGATTGGCTCGCCAGGGAGCGTCCGACCGGCCAGGATGAACCCCTCAAGCGATGTGAGGGCGTAGCGCAGCGTCAGGTAGCTTCCGCCCAGGGCAGCGGCGAACATAACAACCTCACGCCATCGCCGCAGGATCAGGCAGACCACAAGCGGCACGAGCAGTGACATGGCCCAGAAGGGCATGGCTTGAATCTTGATCCGGATAGCCAGTGCGAAGACCGGCATAGCGACCAGCAGCCAGAGCGGCGAGCGGGCGATGGTCTGACGCAGCGCTAGGTAGCCCAACAACAACGCGAGCAGCATAGGCATTTCGCCTAGCACCTGGCGGCCGATCAGCAGCGGGTGGACGTAGGGCGGTGCCACGAGCAGCAGCAACACCACCATCGCCCCGCGCGCAACACTGATCCCGTAGAGCCGCCGCCCTAACAGATAGATCGCCGCCAGCGCACCCGCCGTGCAAAGGGTTGGCAGCAGACGAGCCTGCCACAGTCCGATCCCGAAAAGGCGCATACCCAGGGCAACCATCCCGACCACTGGGGGCGCAGCTTCCAAGCCGTTGGGTGCCAACGCCCCCAGCTTCAAGCGCCCGTAGAAGCCGTATTCCAGCACATTCCGCGCCACCGACATCGTCCAGCCCTCGTCCCACCAGGGTGGCGCGCCGCCCAGGTTGTAGAAGAGCAGCGTCCCCCAGACCAGGGCAAGGCACAACTCGGGGATGTGCTGGCGTATCAGGCCATTTTTCATCGTAAAATAACCTTCGATTGTCTCATTTTTGCCCCGGTCGTCTCGTTCGCAGCCACCTGCGGATCGGTGTGCGCTGATCCCAAAGGATGCACCCGAGCGCAGGCAGGTAGGTACAGACAGGGATCGCCTCGCCCCATCCCAGCGCCAGCCCGACTCGGACACGCACGCCTCCAGCGGGTGCAAATGCCGCGCTCACAGGCGCACCCGGTTCATTCGTGATCACTTTCGTGTGGCCCGAGCAAATGTGGCCAGCAGCACATACACCAGCAGAGCGAGCGCATGATGGGCTGCCCGATGCCCCCGATCAGCGAGATAACCACCCACGTCGTGAGTGCGATCAGGCGCGCACGCAGGTTATGCTGCCATAGCACCGCGAGCGCTGGCAGCGCGAGTATCGCGGTGTAATGCCAAATGATTCCGGAGATAAGTAGTGGAAGGAGAGATGTCGCCACAAGGCCGAAGCGCAGGGATATGGCGCGACCGCGCAATGCCGTGGTCGCGACCTGCGGGTTATTCAGCCAGCCGAAGACCAGGGTCTGCACGAACTGTGCGCCATCAAAGGCGCGTTGACGTTGGATGAAGCCCGTGGTTCGGGCGGCCTGGCGCGCAATGGTGGTCAAGACATGCTCCATCGCAGCGGCGATCTGTGATATGCGCGTCATCGGGAAGCTCCTGTGCTGATGAAATGTTTATCACCATCCATCATACGCGAGGTGCTTCCCGTTTGCTTAACTTGATGCGCATGGGGCTGAAGCCCCCGGCTAGGTCTACGAAGGCCGCTGAAGCGGCATCAGACAGTCTCCTTCAGCGGCCTTCGTAGACCTAGCCCGCCCGTTTACGGGCCGGGCGCTCGATGTGACAGGGTGACTTTTGCGGTATTGCCAAAATTGGCATTTGATACGTCTGAAGCATCTGCGCCCATCTACTGGTAATGAATTCGCCCCTACTAACGGACTCGCTGATACACCTCGTATGCCCCATCGCGTATGATCTGGCGGAAGGCACCACTCGTCAGGACTGGCGTATACAGGTCGTTGCCCCGGGCAAATGTGCCAACCACCAGCACATCGGGATCGGATACGAGCGGGTCGTAGGCCACCGGCGTTGCCTGGCCGAGCAGGCTGCGCCGGTTAAGCTCGACGTGTACCTGATCGGGCGGGTAGTGGTAGTGCTGATCAAGCAGAAAGTGCAATTCGCTCTCGTAGGTCTCCACACGGGTTCCGGGGGGCATCGCGTTGAGGGCGGCGGCCACGCGCTGGGCCGAGTGGTCATCGTCAGGGTAGTAGCGAGCCAGACCGAGAGCGGCGAGGGTGAGGGCGGCGGTGGTCAGTACAAGGGCCAGCATGGCGGCGGCGCCAGCCCGACTGGGCTGGCGCCGGCTCAGCAGAGCCATCAGCCGCTCAAGACTCCTGGGCAGATCGAAGTCGTCGGTCAGGTTGCGCAGCATGGCGGCCAAAAAGATACAACCGACCAGGACTGCGGGCGACATGTAGCGCGGTACGCCCACCGAAAGGGTGACAAACCAGCCTAGCCAGCTACCGGCGAAGGCCAGCAAAGCCAAACGCAGGTCGCTCGCCGCGCTCGCTTGCCGGGGGCGGGCGGCGGGCGGCACACGATCCGTCTTTATCTGGTCACTGTGGATTTTCCCTTGCACCCGCTTGTTTTCCGATTCCCCATCCTCCGTCTCCCACAAACTTCGCCAGACCTTCGGCAGCGCCCATGTCAGGCCGAGCAGCGTGGGCAGCCCGAAGCTGAGCAGGTTTGACAGGGCGTAGAGCCGATGAAATGGGGTGAGGACCACCGCCACCACATCAAGCAGGCCCGACACGGGATCTCCCGGCAGGCTATGGTCAAACAGAATCGTAGAGACAAACGGCGGCAGACTCCGTGCAACTAGGTAGGCACCTGCCAGCGCACCCGCACACAGAATGGAGGTGGCCCAGCGCCGCGTGATCAGAGCGGCCAGGATCGGCGCAACTAGCGAGACCATCAGGAACGGCGCGGTCTGAGCTTTGCTGATCCAGGCCATGCCAAGCAGCATGGCGGCGGGGACAACGGCCAGTCGCGGCCCGGCGAGCGCCCACCACAGACAGAGGTAGCCGCCGAGCAGGTAGGCCAGCATTGGTATTTCAGCCAGCACCTGACGACCCTGAAGCAGCGGGTTGAGCTGTGGGTGCGGCGTCAGCAGCAGGGCCGCCGCCACGGTTGCCACAGCGACTTTGCCGTCATAGAGGCGAGCCGCCAGGGCGGCCAGCAGCAGCAGGACGGCCACCATACACAGCACACCGAAGATCCGGCCCTGCCAGATGCCCACGCCCAGCAGGCGCATGCTCAGGCCCACTGGCAGCGTCACCAGGAACGACGCCTCTAGGCCAGGGGCAGTGGGTACGCCGTCGCGCAGACGGGCGTAGCGCCCGGTCTCGGCCCAGTTCCGCGCCACCGAGAGCGTCCAGCCCTCGTCCCACCACATCGCCGGTCCGCCTAGGTTCAACAGGCCGAGAACGAGCAGTATCAGGGCGAAGAGAACCCAGCGAACGCGACTCGGTATAGCAGTGTGGCTCCGGTGAGACAACAGATTCATAGTATACATCGTTCAGTTTGACACACGATCACCATTGAAAGTATGCGTGGCGTTGCTCACAGAGTAAACCACGCTCACCTCAGCCACGCTTCCGCGCCAGGATCACCAGTGTCGCGCAGGTCAGGTGCTTGAGCCGCAGCGCCACGAGGTGGCTGGTTGTCGGCGGCGATGAGCTGAACAGCAGCTTGATCGGGCGGCTACGCAGAAGCCGTAGTCCCTGACGCACAGCCAAGGGATACCAAGTGATGTGAAGATCAGGTATCAGACATGCCATCAGCATGCGTGAGATCCAACTGTCGGCTGCTATGGCTGCGGCATTGGCCCGCTGCTGCTGCGGCATACGTCGCAGGCGGAGCGCCCGGTATGGTCGGGCCAGCAGGCTGGAGATTTCATCAGCACGGAAGATGTGCTGCGCCGTGTCGGATGGCGTGCTGCCACGGATGTTCGTTGTAAGAATGATCGGCCTGTAGCCCGCCTCGGGCAGATACTTGGCGAATGCGGTTACACGACGCGTACCAGCGTGGTCGGCAGGCGGATAGTAATAGGGGAGCATCCATAGCTCACACGTAGGTCGGTCGGGAGTGCGAGAACCTGTCATATCATTCATTGGATTTCATACCACCTAACTGCCATGTGCGCCAAAATGCAACCTTCGACTGATGGGGCGCGTCCCTATCGTAGCTGCTGCTCACAACGAAGGGGGTATCATGATCACGACGCTTATTGCGCTGGCCACGGGCCTGGGGCTCTCAACCGCCGCCGGGCTCAATGCGTTTCTGCCGCTGCTGACGATTGGCGTCCTGGCGCGCTTCGGGCTGATCGATCTGGCCGCGCCGTTCGGCCTGCTGACGCACCCGCTGGTGCTGTTGATCGTCGCCGCCCTGGCGGTGCTCGACTTTGTGGGGGATAAGCTGCCCGTCGTAGATAGCGCGCTGCACGCAACAGGGATCATTATCGCACCGATTGCCGGGGCCATCCTGGCCTTAGCCGCCCAGGGCGATGTGGCCCACATCCACCCGACGCTAGTGATGATCGCCGGTGTGGTGGCGGCGGGAAGTACGCACCTGGCTCGCAGCGCCGTGCGCCCGGTGGTCACGACGGCTACTGCCGGGACGGGCAACCCGGTGATTAGTCTGGCCGAGGATGGGGCGGCCCTGGCCCTGAGCGTGCTGGCGATCCTGGCCCCGGCCCTGGCGATCATCCTGGTGGTTATTTTGGCGGTGGTCCTCTTCCGGGTCTTCCGGCGGGCCGCACGAGTCTGGGACGAGGGTAAGGCGTAGCCAGGGATGTCCGATTGGGAGTCGCCCGCCGGGCCTGTCATCGTCAGGAATTTCGCTGGTACTGCATCACCAGAACCTTGACCTGCTCGTACTGCTTGGTGTCGGCGAACCCCTGGCGCGGAATGACGATGGCCCGCGAGTCATCAACAAGGATAAAAACATGCGCGTCGGTGATCGTGATCGTGCCAATCGCAGTCCAAGGCACACGAATCTCGCTGCCTTTCGCTGTCTGGACAATCAGCGCCGGCTTGATAGTGGCCGTGTACGTGCCCGTCAGATCCTTGCCCAGCCCCTCGGCAAGCTGCGCGGCGATCCGCTTCCGAATATTCGACTCAAAACGGCGCGGGAAGAGGACGATCATCGCGACACCGAGGACGCATGGTACGATCCAGTCAATCGGCATCAACTGCTTGTCGCTGTCGAGCAGGTAGACGGTGCCGAGCGAGGCCAGGAAAATCACGAGCGGGACGAGTAACTGGAGGCCACGCGCCTGCATCTGCGCACGGGGATTGGCGCGCAGGCGCTGGAGGTCGAGTTCGATCAGATCCTCGGTTTTCACATTGTAGGTGAACACTGGCATAGGACACTCCGTTAAGGCTCGCGGGGGAAACTACAATTATACGCATATGCTATGTGCGCGGGTACGCCGAAAATATGTGTTATCCTCTTTTCTGTTCAGCCTTTAGACAAGGTTCAGAACAGCTTGACACTTTGCCACCGCACAGCCCTCACCCCCCAGCCCCCTCACCCTGAGCGGGAGAGGGGGAGTCGGACGCATCCTACATTGCAGCAAATCTGCAATCTAAAATCTGCAATCTGCAATCTTGTCTCAGTATTCAGCACCCCCATTATGATCCCCACAACTCTCACCATCCGCAACTTCATGTGCTACCGCGAGGACAGCGACGGCGCACAACTCCAACTGAACCTTGATGGTCTGCACGTCGTCTGCCTCTCTGGCGAGAACGGCGCGGGCAAGTCGGCCCTGCTCGACGCGATAACCTGGGCGCTCTGGGGCGAGGCTCGCACCCCTGACGATGATCTGATCGCTCAGGGCGAGAGCGAGATGCTGGTCGAGTTGGTCTTTCAGCTCGGCGACCAGCACTACCGCGTCGCCCGCAGGCGACAGCGTGGTAAAAGTGGCCCGCGTGGCGGTACCACCGGGGGCAAGACGTTTCTTGACCTCCAGGTGCAGGATGCGACCGGCTGGCGACCGATCTCCGAGACCGGCGTGCGTGAGACTCAGGGCCGGATCGACGATCTGCTGCGTATGTCGTACCAGACCTTCATCAACGCCTCGTTTCTGCTCCAGGGCCGCGCTGACGAGTTCACCTCGCGCACGCCTGCCGAGCGCAAGCAGGTTCTCGCCGACATCCTCGACCTGGGCGAGTACGAGGCTCTAGCTGAGAAGGCGAAGGCACGGGCAAAGGGATTTTCCGATCAGTTGACGGGGCTGCGTGGTCGGATCGAGCAGCTTGAACTGAGCGCCGAGAAACTGTCCTTCTGGGCGAAGAGCGTGCAGGATGCCGATGAGCAGGCGGCACGTATGGGTGAGCAAGTGGCTCAGGCCGAGCAGGCGCAGCTCGCCGCCGACTCGCACCTGCGCCTGCTGGAGCAGCGGGCTGAGCAGCGCAAGGTTCTGCTGCGAGAGCTTGAGAATCTGCGCAAAGAGCAGGCCGCCCGCGAGAAAGAGATCGCCACACTGGGCGGGCGGATCACCGTCGATGAGGCTCTGGTATCGCAGCGCGAGCAGATTGCGCACGGGGTTGCCGATCTGGCCGCCGCACGCAAGGAAATGGATCGGCTGGAAGATCTGCGCGTACAGTACCAGGCGCTCGACGACCAGCGTCGTGACCTTCAGATTCAGCTAAAAGAGGCGCTGGGCGACCTGCGCACTGAGCAAGCCCGACTGGCTCATCGGCGCGATACGCTGGCCGAGCGCGTTATGAAGATCGCCCCGCTGCGCGAGCAGATCGCCGTGGTGGAGCGCCAGATCGCCGAACTTCAGCCGCTCAGCGCCGAGCGCGAGCAGATCGACCAACAGCGCGCCGACATCGAGCAGCGCCTTGACCGCTTGGCCGCCCTGCGCGTGCGCCGGGGTGAACTGACCGCCCTGATTGAGAAGCATCGAAACTCGCGGGAGTCTGTGCGTGATCAGAACCAGCGTACCCTCCATACGCTCGACATGCAACTGGCCGATGAGCCGCGCTGGATCGCGGATCTGGCTGCCGCCCGCGCTGCTGCCGCGCAGCTTGCGGGCGATGAAGAACGACTGTCCACGGTGCGCGTTCAAGAGCAGGTCGATGTTGATATGGTCAGCCACCAGCGCGCCGAGTGTACTCGGCTCAAGGTCGCCGCCGACAAGCTCAAGGCCAACCAGAAGATCCTCGCGGACGCCGGTGGCGCCTGCCCGGTCTGCCGCAGCGATCTGGGTGTGGATGCTGTGGCCCACGTGCAGGATCACTACGAGCAGGAGTTGACTGAGCTACGCGCCGCCTACGCCGAGGCCAAGCGGCAGGCCGACGCGGGCGATGTTCGGCTGAAGCAGGCACGGGCTGATGTCGCTGATCTCGATAAGCAGATCGCCGGATTGCGCCGTATGGCTGCTCAAGTCGAACCGCTTGAGGACAAAATCCGCCAATCCGAGCTATGGCGAGTCAAGCGGGCCGAGGCTCAGACGGCGCACGATCTCGCCCAAGCCCAGATCGCGGCGCAGGAGTTTGACCCCGTCGCCCAGACCGAGCTTGCCAGCATCACGGTCGAGATGAGCGCCGTGGGTGAACACGCGGAACTGAGCCAATCGCGCACACGGATGGACACGCACCTGCGCGATCTGGACAAGCGGCTCCAGGGCCAGGGCCGGGCCGAGGGCACCTTGGCCTCGCTCCAGAAGGAACTCGCCGCCGTGCAGGCGGAGGCTGCTGCCCTGCCCGCCGCCGAGGTTGAGCTTGCCGCGATCCAGCAGCGGATTGAGTCGAGTGACTTTGCCCACGAGGTACGCCAGCAGGGCCGTCAGATCACCAGCGAGATCGAGCAACTTGGCTATAGCGACAAAGCCCACACCGCCGCCCGTGATCTGGCCCGCAACCTGGAGCATTGGACACAGGAGGAGCGTAAACTTCAGTTGGCCGAGCAGCGCCTCGCCGCCGACCGCAGGCTGCGAGAGCAGGCCACGCAGTTGCGCGAACGCGACGCCGCCGAGATCGAGCGGCGCACCCGCGAGGACGCCCTCCTGGAGCAGGATTTACGCGAACTGCCCCGCGCCAAGGCCGATGCCGACGCCAAGGCCGATGAACTGCGCCGCGCCCGTGGCGGCCTCAAGGCTGCGCAGAACGACCTTGGCGAAAAGCAGGGCTACCTGAAAACCGCCCAGTCCGCCGCCGACCAGCTTGAGCGCGAGCGCGAGAATGAGCGCGCCCTGGCCCAGCGCCAGGGTCTCTTCGCCGAACTCGCCGAGGCGTTCGGCAAGAAGGGCGTCCAGGCCATGCTGATCGAGACGGCCATCCCGCAGATTGAGGACGAGGCCAACCGTCTGCTCGGGCGTATGACCGACAACCAGATGCACCTCAGCTTCGAGATGCAACGCGATACCAAGAAGGGCGATACCGTCGAGACCCTGGAGATCAAGATCGCCGACGCCCTGGGCACCCGTGTCTACGACGCCTTTAGCGGTGGCGAGGCCATGCGTGCCAACTTCGCCGTACGTATCGCCCTCTCGCGCCTGCTCGCCCGCCGCGCCGGTGCCCGCCTAGAAACCCTGGTCATCGACGAGGGCTTCGGTGCCCTCGACGCCATCGGTCGCGAACGCATGGTCGAGGCGATCACCAGTGTTCAGGACGACTTTCGCCGCATTATTGTGATTACCCACATTGACGAACTAAAAGATCGCTTCCCCGTACAGATCGAGGTCACAAAGACACCCACCGGGTCACGGTGGGAGCTACGGTGACGTGTGGCTGCGCACAGAGATCTGTGTACAGAGTGATCTGGGGTCATGATCAGCGGAGAGGGACAAGCCCTCTCCGCGTTGAACCAGCGGTGATCGGGAGCTAATCCGACCATGCCCTACCCCGCCCCCTAGGACCCGGCGTGCGTCTGCCAGGTGCTCACCACTTATAGCAAGCAGTCCTACTCCGATTGTGAAGGAGGGATCCAGGCTTTATAGGGCTGTTGCAAAGTTCGTTAGCGCGAATAAGCCCTGGGTCAACCTGGGAGCGCGGGCGTCCCGCCCGCCGAGGTTCTGGCGGGCGGGACACCCGCGCTCTCAGCGCCATGCAACTTAACCCAGGACTTATTCGCGCTAACCAAAGTTCGCAGATTGCTCGTGCCGTAGGCGTAAACACCTCGGCTATTAACTGCGAAGGCCGCTGAAGCGGACTCAGACAGGCCGCTTCAGCGGCCTTCGCAATTGATAGCCCGCCCGTTTACGGGCCGGGCACTCGATGTGACAGGGTGACTTTTGCGGTATTGCGTTTCAGGTTTACAAGTTCGTAGTGGGCGCTTCAGCGCCTGTGCGGCTGAAGCCGCCACTACGAACATCGCACACTGTAACGTATCCGCGAACCTTGTCTAAGCGTGATGCGTACAGGTCACCGTTTGTTCAACCCGTACTCACTTGCCGCTGCTGGGTGTCCCCGCTCCACGGCTCCCCCGGCGATACCCACCCGAGAAGCTCTGATCATTTGTCGTAGGTTGACCGAGGGCATCAAGGTAGCCATTGGTTTGATCGCCAAGGAGGTCAAATAGTATCCCGACGCTATGCGAGTTGAAATGCCCGAGCAATTTATCGAACATGCCGGGTACACGTGACGAGAACATCTTGCCGTAGCGATCCCCTAACGCACCACCGAGCATGTCGGTCATACTCTTGACGCCGGCATCTCTCAGACTCTGTTTACCGATGCTTGCAAGAGTGAACTCCTTGATCGGATCGACGAGTTTTGATGCGAGATCAAGGGCTTTTGGTGTTTTCAGGCCACCGAACGTAAAGTAGTCGGCGACTGCGCCAGGGATTGCTGCGACCTGATTAATAAAGAACTCGTCCTGTGATTGCTTGCCCGTGAGCGCTTCGATATTGTTCTTCCAAATAGTTCCAGCGATGGGCGTATACCCGACTACTTCAGCAAACGTGTTGAGTTCCTCGGTGTGTGCATCCTGCAATGCTGTGGCTTTTTGGAACCACTGCTGGTTTGCTAGATAGTCGGAGGCTCCGCTTGTGACCTGATTATATGTATCTCCAATCCAACTTAGCACCGAGTTCCCGCTCGGATCAGTCAGGTTGACCGGGTTGTTGTAGGCGTACACATACCGGTTGAGCGACTGGTTGGCACCGGGGAAGCCGGGGAAGGTGTCGCGGGTGATGAAGCGCCCCACGCTCGGGTCGTAGTAGCGGGCGCGTAGGTAGATCAGCCCGCTCGGGTCGGTCTGCTCACCCGCAAAGCGGATGCTGCTGCCGCCGCCGCTGCCGCTGCTCGCTCGGATGGCACCAAAGGCATCGTAGCTGTAGCTGGCGCTGAGGGTACCCGTGTCGTCGCTCTCGGCGATGAGGCTACCGAGCGCGTCGGTGTGTCCGTACCGCTGGATCGCGCCCGCTGTGGTGGCGATCTGGCCGTGGCCGTAGGTGTACAGCGTCGCCTGTCCGCCGGTTGTCTCCGCCAGCACTTGAGCGTTGCTCATCCCCGTATCGTAAAGGTAGGTCGTGGTGATCCCGCCCGTCGCCTGCATCTGACGCTTGCCATCGCCATCGTAGCCGTAGCTCGTGCCGCCGGTGATGCTGATCAGCCGACCGAGTGGATCGTAGCTGTAGCTCGTTGTCCCCTTCTGGAGCAACGCGCCATCAACGCTCCACGTATTGCTTATCACCCCGTCACTGGTGAGCCGGTCAGCCGCATCGTAGCTGGAGGTCGTCGTTATGCCGTTGAGCGCTAGTTGGGTGCGGTTGCCCATCGGGTCGTAGCTGTAGCTGGCTAGGTCGCTGTTCGGGTAGGCCGCGCTGCTCAGACGATAGAGCGCGTCGTAGCTGTAGCTGGTGGTGCCGCTGCTGTCAACCATCGTCAGGCGGTTGCCAACCGCGTCGTAGCTATACTGGAGTGATGCCAGCACCACGCTCGCCGGGGTTTTGTGGGTAATGTCCGTGATGTGGCCAAGGTTGTCATAGCTGTAGTTGGTCGTCGTGCCGTTCGGCATGGCCGCCCCCGTGACCCGGCTGGCGTTATCGTACTGGTAGCTGGTCGTCCGGCTCATCCAGTCCGTCACCGTGATCAGGTCCCCGACCGCGTCGTAGGTGGATGTGACCGTCTTTCCGTCCGGGTAGCCGAGGCTCACGCGGTTGCCGACGGCGTCATAGCCGTAACTGACCGTCTGCGCGCCGGGGTTGGTGACGCTGGTGGTTCGGTTGATCGCGTCGTAGCTATAGCTGGTCGTGCCTGTCGGATCAGTCATCGTCAGGCGATTGCCATTCGCGTCATAGCTGTAGGTCACGCTGGTGCCGGTGAAGGCATAGCCAATCAGCCGGTTGAGGGCGTCGTAGCTGGAGGTGATCACCGCACCACTTGGCCGCTGCACACTGACCCGGTTGCTGGCCGCATCATACTGGTAGCTGGTCGTGTTGCTGAGCGGGTCGGTGACGGTCACGAGCCGGTTAAGCTGGTCGTAGGCCGCACTCGTTGTATGCGCGTTCGCGTCCGTCAGCGCGGTGCGGTTGCTGTTCGCGTCATAGCTGTAGCTGACCGTCATCCCGGCGGCGTCGGTGGTGCTGGTGATCCTCCCCAGCGCGTCATAGGCGTTGGTCGTGATATTCCCCAGCGCGTCGGTGACGGTCAGGCGATTGCCGTTTGCATCGTAGCTGGAGGTGACGGCCATCCCGGCGGCATTGGTCGTGCTGGTGACCCGCCCCAGCGCATCGTAGGCATTGGCCGTAATATTCCCCAGCGGGTCGGTGACGCTTACGCGGTTGCCCTCAGCGTCGTAGCCGGTAATGACGGTATTTCCAAACGAGTTGGTGACTACGGTTTCGCGGTTATTGGCGTCGTAGGTGCTGGTGGTGATGTGGCCGAGTACATCAGTTACCGTCACCCGATTGCCGACCGCGTCGTAGCCAAGGGTGGTGGTGTGGCTGAGCGGGTCCGTTGTCGCGATGAGCTGATCCTTGGCGTCATAGGTCATCGTGGTCGTATTGCCGCGCCCGTCGGTGGCGCTCACCTTATTGCCAACCGGATCGTAGCTCAAGAGCGCCGTCTGGCTCAGCGCATTGGTGGTGCTGATCACATTGCCCACCGCGTCATAGCGGAAGTGGGCTAGGTTGCCACGCGGGTCACGTGCGCTGATCTGGCGACCAATGGCGTCATAGGTGAACTGCTGCGTGCCGCTCAGCGCATCAGTGACGCTGACGCGGTTGCCGGTGCTATCGTAGCTAAACTGCGTGATCGCGCCACGCGGATCGGTCTGACTGGTAGGCAAGCCCTGGGCCGTGTAACTGCTGTTTGTCGTGTTGCTGATCGGATCCGTTGCGGTCAACAGGTTGCCAGCGGCGTCATAGCTCATCGTCGTGCGATTGCCGAGCGCGTCCGTGCGGGTCAGCGGATGGTTCTGGGCATCGTAGGTGATCGCGACGCTGTTGTTCAGCGGATCAATCATCTTAGTGATATTTCCGCGTGCGTCATATTCGTAATTGGTCGCGTAGCCACGCCGGTCAATCAGCGCAGTGCGATTATTGACCGCATCGTACTGGTAGCTGGTGGTCTGGCCAAGTGCGTCAACCTCGCTGACAATTCGCGACTGACTATCGTAGACATAGGACGTAATCCGGCCAAGCGTATCCGTCACGGTCGTCGTCCGGTTCGGCAGATCGTAGCTCAGGGTTGTCTGGCCATTCAGCGCGTCAAGCTGGGAGACGACCCGACCGCTGACATCGTAGGTACTTTGGACAAAGGTGTGGTTGTTGGCGTCGGTGATCGCGGACAAGCGCCCGCCGGTGTCGTAGGCGTAGCTGGTCGTGAAGCCACGCGGGTCGGTGACGCTGGCCAGATGCCCATCAACCGTGTAGGTGAAGCTCACCGTCCGCCCGGCGGGGTCGGTCAGGCCAGTCACATGATTCGCCGGATTGTAGGTCAGAGTCAGCGTGCGCCCGGTCGGCTCGACGATACTGGTCAGGTTGCCGCCGGTGTAGTTCAGCGCGGTGATGTTGCCATTGCGATCAATGATCTGGTCAAACCGACCGTTGAGGTCGAAGTGGTAGCGATACTGGTTCTTGAGCGTCTCGGTGAACGAGCCATCAACCGCGTGGCTGAGCGTGTCGAAGGTTCCCGGCGGCGGCAGATAGACGCCGTCGGTGATCCGCTGGGTGTAGGCGACCACACTCCCATCGCCGTGACGGATCTGGACGGTCGGACTCATCCCTGCCGTTGCGGTGATCACGGTCAGGGCCATATCGTAGCTATGGTTCCAGCCGGGGCCGAGGGCCGTGTTCGCCGTCACACCCGAATTGTAGCTGCGCGTCCAGGCCAGCGGCCCGCTGATCGTCGGGAAGCTCAGGTCGGTGTACTGGTAGCTGTAAGTGCCGAAGACCATATTGACCGGGTCGGCGGCAAAACGTGACCAGTAGGCGCGCAGTGCGGCGTTGTAGGCGATCCACGCCTCCTTGCCGGTCCACGGGTCAAACAGGACGTTGTTATCCACCTGATTGCCCTGCCCATTTGGGTTGAGGGTCGGGTGGTAGGGGCCAGACATAGCGCCCCAGCTATTGTTACGGGCATCGAGCGGCGTGGTGCCGGTGTAGCGCAGACCGTAGCCATTGTCTGCGATGGTATTGCCGGTCAATACGAAGCTCGCGAAGCTGGCGCTCGTGGTATTGACATTGATCCCATCGGAACGGTTATTGCGGATGGTGCTGCGCTCGATCAGGATGGTGGGGGTGCGCGTGTTGTAGGGCTGCAGATACACCCCGTCCGAACTGCTCAACTCCACCACACTGTCCTGAAGGGTGAGATCGCCCGTACTACAAATGCTGCTGTAGTTGGAAGTGTAGGCACAACCGTAGGAGGAGTAGGCGTAGCCAGCGTAGCGCACTGTCGTAAACTGTAACACCAAC